>OGRB01001098.1_pt1 | contig 18969 bp, 7 predicted proteins | sample 1553371 | NCBI WGS metagenome assembly OGRB01 (sample SAMEA2580027, study PRJEB22360) | human gut metagenome | reverse complement strand
CATTCTATCTGCATGGGCAGGCGGTCCAGGTGCAGCTCTTGCTGTATCTCTTTCAGCAGGCGCACGGTCCGTTGTTCGGGATTCAGCTTTTCGGCTTGTTTCAGGCGGTCGGCTTTGTACTGCTTCACGTTGAGGATGGAGAGTTCCAGCAGCTTCTTTTTGTCTCCCCGTTGCGGGATGGTGAAGACGACGTCTTTCAGCTCCATATCCAGCTCAAAAGGCACGATGATTTCACGAGAAAGGCTCTTGTATCTTTCCCGCATTTCGATGATGCCGAGAGAGAGCAGTTCTTCTTTGCTCTCATTCAATCGTTTCTTGTATTCAAAGGTGAAAGCCTGGTTGATGGCACCGTTCGTAATGTGCAGGTAGTTGACGAAAGCGGACTTTTCATCGCTGTCTTCCTCGATGGAGAACACGTCGATATTGTGCAGCACGTTGCTTACCACTTCCGATTTCGCCCGGTAGTTTTCCAGCAGCAGGTATTTCTTCTTTATCTTCTGTGCTTCTTCAAACTTCATTTCGGCTGCCAGTTCCTGCATTTGCTGGAAAAGCATCCGTTCTATCTCCTGGGTATTCCCTTTGAGTATTTCCTTGATTTCAGTGATGTTTTTCAGATACTCTTCCTGGCTTTGCTTCCCGATGCAAGGTCCTGCACAGTTCTTGATGTGGTATTCCAGGCAAACATTGAACTTTCCGGCACGTATGTTTTCCGGAGAGAGGTTCAGGTGGCATGTACGCAAAGGGTACAGATGCTTGATGAGGTCGAGTAATGCGTACATGGAAGGTATATGGCTGTAAGGGCCATAATAGGAGGAACCGTTACGGATTATCTTCCGGGTTCTGAATACACGTGGAAAGTATTCGTTCTGCACGCAGATGCTGGGATACGTCTTGTCGTCTTTCAACAGTACGTTGTAGCGAGGCTTGTATTTCTTGATAAGATTGTTTTCCAGCAATAGCGCGTCTTCTTCCGTATTCACCACGATATATCGGATATCTGCAATCTTGCTGACCAGCACCCTCGTCTTTCCCGGTTCGTGCTCCCGGTTGAAGTAGGAAGACACTCTTCGCTTCAGATTCTTTGCCTTTCCTACATATATAATAGTCCCTTCGGTATTCAGATATTGGTAAATACCGGGACTTTCGGGAAGGTTGGATACAATCCCTTTGAGGTAGTCGTTAGTTCTGAGTTCTTCCATAATACCGACGTTTCACCACAGATTACACAGATTAGCGCAGATTTCTCTTCGATAAAACTGTGTTTTGTGGTGGATAAATAATCTGTGTTAATCTGTGTAATCTGTGGTGAAATATGAAATGGCTAAAGCGACAGCACAGCCTCCACTTCCACATCATCTCCAAACACATCCTTGCCATGAAGCTCTTTCAGCTCGATGATGAAGTTTACATACACTTTCTTGGGGTTCATCTGTTTCACCAGTTTGCAGGCGGCTTCCATTGTTCCACCGGTTGCCAGCAAGTCGTCGTGTAGCAATACTACATCGTCTTCATTGATGGCATCCTTGTGCATCTGCACGGTGTCTTTGCCATATTCTTTATCATAGCTTTCTTCAATGGTTTCTGCAGGAAGCTTTCCCGGCTTGCGGATAGGTACGAAGCCTGCCCCCAGTCTGGTGGCGAGAATGGGGCCCATAATGAATCCTCTTGATTCTATACCCACTACTTTGGTGATGCCTTTGTCTTTATACATCTCGTATAGTGTGTCCGAGAGTTCCTGCAAGGCGGTAGGCTCCTTGAACAAGGTAGTTACATCGTAGAATAGAATTCCCGGAATGGGGAAGTCGGGTATTTCTCGGATGCTTTTGGTAAGAGTTTCTTTGCTCATAATCAGTTTATTTAATACGTTTATTGAATTCTTTGTTTCACGTGGAACTTTGCGCTCTATCGTCCGCAAAGTACCAGTAGCACGTTGATGTCGCTTGGAGATACTCCCGGAATCCGACTCGCTTGGGCTATTGTTTCCGGATCTATCTTCATCAGCTTCTGTCTAGCTTCGGTAGAAAGGGATTGAATGGAATTATAGTCAAACTTACCTTTTATCTTGATGCTTTCCAATCTTGCCAATTTATCCGCAATAATCCGTTCGCGTCCGATGTATCCCTCGTACTTGATGAGTATTTCTGCAGCTTCTACAATTTCTTCCTTTCTATCGGATATTTTATCCAGTTCTCGTTTAAAGGCACTGACGTGTTCGGCAATGTTCTCAATCGTTATCTGCGGACGGTTTATCAAATCTATCAATTTGCATCCTTGGCGCAGTGGAGTTGTGCCGAGCTGCTCCAATACCGGATTGATTAATGCCGGTTTCATCGAGTAATTCCGCGCGAAGTCTATAATCCGGTTCACGGCTTCACGTTTTTCTGTCAGCAGCTTGTACCGCTCTTCCTTGGCGAGTCCCAGCTTCCAGGCTTTTTCCGTGAGTCGCATGTCCGCATCATCCATACGGAGCAGGATGCGATATTCGGCACGGGAAGTAAACATACGGTAAGGCTCGTCCACACCTTTTGTTACCAAGTCATCGATTAAAACGCCGATATATGCTTCATCCCTTGCAAGGGTGAACGGTTCTCCACCGTGGCAATTGATGTGGGCGTTGATACCTGCCATGATTCCTTGTCCAGCTGCTTCCTCGTAACCGGTTGTTCCGTTTACTTGTCCGGCAAAGAACAGATTCTTTATATTCTTCGTTTCCAGCGTATGTTTCAGTTGGGTGGGGTCAAAGAAGTCGTATTCGATGGCATAGCCCGGGCGGTAGATGACGAGGTCTCTGAACGCCGGTATCTGTTTCAATGCTGCAATCTGGATGTTCATGGGCAATGAAGAAGAGAATCCATTCAAGTAGAGCTCTTGGGTTGTTTCCCCTTCGGGCTCCAGGAAAAGCTGGTGCTGCGGTTTGTCGGGGAAAGTCACAATCTTGGTTTCTATACTGGGGCAATAACGTGGGCCGATACTTTGGATTTGTCCGTTGAAAAGGGGAGAATCCGGCAGACCTTCCTGCAGGATGCGGTGTGCTTCTTCGTTGGTGAAGCAGGTCCAGCAAGGGAGCTGTTTCAAATGGCGTACATGAGTGTCCATGAACGAGAACTTGTGGAAGTCACATTCTCCGTCTTGGATTTCCATATCCTCATAATGCACGCTGCGTCCATCTATGCGTACGGGGGTTCCCGTCTTCATGCGTCCAAAGGTGATGCCATGCTTTGCGATGGATTCGGTTAATTGGTAGGATGCAGGTTCTGCCATACGTCCGCCTGGAAGCATGGTACGTCCCACGTGCATCAGTCCATTGAGGAAAGTTCCTGCGGTGAGTACTACACATTTGGCATGGAACGTTACTCCCCATAATGTGACTACTCCCGTAATCTCACCGTTTTCAACGAGGATTTCCTGCACGGTATCCTGCCAGATATGCAGGTTGGGGATATTTTCCAGTATCTCTCTCCATGCCCAGATGAATTTGTTGCGGTCGCACTGCGCGCGCGGACTCCACATAGCGGGACCTTTGGAACGGTTCAGTATACGGAACTGTATGGCTGTCTGGTCTGTCACCAATCCCATATATCCTCCCAAGGCGTCTATTTCGCGTACTATCTGTCCTTTGGCGATGCCTCCCACTGCCGGGTTACAACTCATCTGTCCGATTTTGTTCATATCCATTGTGATAAGACAAGTCTTCGAACCCAGGTTTGCAGCAGCGGCAGCGGCTTCGCATCCTGCGTGTCCGGCGCCGATTACAATAACGTCATACTTAAACTCCATTCGTTCAGTGTATTTTAAAACTGTGCAAAGTTACGAAAAAAGTTGTATGCCGGGACGTGTCATATCTTAAAATCCGGATATATCTTCTTTGGCATTGCTTATATTTCCGTATCCAGCATCATACTTATTGCTTGGAATGCCTAGGTTATAGACATATTGCTTGTGTTTGGCTTAAAATACAATCAAAATGAAGCTTTTTGAATACTATTGCTTTTCTTTTTGAAAAAGATACATACCTTTGCAGCGTTTGGATATTAAAAAGTGTTTTGATTGACTAATTTTAAGGAAGAGAAGCATGAGAAAGAAATTCTTCTTGTTAATCATTGTCTGCCTGGTTATGGGGGCGGGAGTGATGGCTCAGACGTCTACGGTCTCGGGAACAGTATTTGCCGAGGACAACAATGAGCCGATTATTGGGGCATCGGTATTGGTGAAGGGTACAACGCTGGGGGCCGTGACCGATATCGAAGGTAAATTTACAATCTTGAATGTGCCGGGCACGGCAAAGACAGTGATTGTCTCTTTTGTAGGTATGCAGAAAGTAGAAGCTGCCATAAAGCCTGCTATGAAGGTGGTGCTGAAATCGGATTCGGAACTGCTGGATGAAGTGATGGTGGTGGCTTACGGCACGGCCAAAAAGAGCAGCTATGCAGGTTCGGCTTCTTTAGTGAAAGCGGATGCGCTGAAAGACATTCCGACGACCAGCTTTGAAAACGCGTTGAACGGTAAAGTGGCGGGCTTGCAACTGACGAATAATTCCGGCCAGGCGGGTTCCGCACCGGCCATCCGCATCCGTGGCATAGGTTCTATGAATGCCGGGAATGAACCGTTGTATGTAGTGGACGGTGTTCCGGTCTCTTCGGGCAATACGGGGCAGATGAGCGGTGAGCTCTATTCTACCAACAACATCATGAATACGTTGAACCCGGAAGACATCGAATCTATTTCTGTATTGAAAGATGCGGCGGCCAGCTCGCTTTATGGGTCGCGTGCGGCAAACGGCGTCATTCTGATTACTACCAAAAAAGGACAGATTGGCAAGCCGGTGGTGACGCTGAAAGCCGAAGTGGGCTTCACGCCCTGCTGGGCAACGGACAACTATGAAACGGCCAGCGTACAGGAGAATGTGAATATGCTCTACACCGTATTTCACGATGCCCGTACAAGCGGTAAGGGCGAAACGGACGAAAAGGCGGCAGCCTATGCCATAGGCCAGTTGAACAGCCGTTTCAACAAACATGGCTACCAATTTACCACAAATGGTACGGGAGCTTACGAGAACGTCAATATCCTTGAGTACGACAACTCCGGGCGTGGAGGCAAATACTACGATTGGGACAAGGCATATTTCCGTACCGCCATTTACCAGACCTACGATATGTCCGTCAGCGGTGCTACGCAGAATACCAACTATTACACTTCCCTTTCCTATACCCAGGACGAAGGACGTTTGAAGATGAACAGCTTCGACCGTGTTTCCGGTTGCCTGAACCTCACCCAGAAGGTGGGGAAATTCCTTGAACTGACCACCAATGCCAGCCTGGCGCGTACCAAGAAAAGCGGTTATAATGATACACGCAACACGGGCAGTAATTACTTCATGCAGACCCGTAACTTGCTGTGGGGACTCTACTGGCCCACTGATTACAAGACCGGCGAGCTCTGGACCGAACGTTACGGTAGCTACGCCTACAATGGGCTTTATTATGACAAAGAGTGGGAGAACGGTTCTACCAGTACCAAAATCATAGCTGCGGAGACGCTCACCCTGCATCTGATGCCGGGCCTGGACCTTCGTTCTATCTACTCTTACGACAATACTACTGTAAAAGACCATATCTATTACAGTGCCAATCACTATAAAGGCTCGGCAGACAATGGGAATGTCAACGAATACCGTACTACATACGAGAAGATGGTTACCTCCACTACCGCCAATTATACCGGCACCTTCGACAAACACACAGTTGGCACCATGGTGGGTTTCGAAGCGGAGAAGAACAAGACAGACTATGTGCGTGCCACAGGAAGCAATCTTGCGGTCAGCACCATTCATACAGTTTCTACTGCCGGAACGCAGACTTCTGCCGGATATTCCTGGGGAAACTCGATGGTGTCCGTGCTCTCCAAGTTGGATTATAATTACGATGAACGCTACTTCATTTCCGGTTCTTACCGCCGCGACGGTTCTTCCCGGCTCAGCAAGCAGGAACGTTGGGGAAACTTCTGGTCAGTGGCAGGAGCGTGGAACATCATGCGCGAGGGTTTTATGAGCAAATATTCTTTCCTGAGCAACCTGCGTATACGTGCCTCTTATGGTATTAACGGTACGCTGCCTTCGGACAATTACGGCTATATGAGCTTGATGAGCTATACCAGTAAGTACATGGGTAACCCGGGCGGTACAATCACTACCGTCACCAATGACAAGCTGTCTTGGGAGACGAGCTACAACACGAATGTGGGTATCGACTTCGGCTTCTTCGGCCAGCGTCTGCGCGGTACGGTGGAATACTTCAACCGTGATTCGAAGAACCTGCTCCAGGATGTTCCCATTTCGATGGTTACGGGATTTTCCTCTACGTTGCGGAACGTAGGATGCATCAACAACCATGGGGTAGAGGTGGAGTTGAGTGGTGACATCATTGATAGTAAAGGATGGTTATGGAGTGCCGGTGTCAACGCAACCTTCCTCCGTTCTGAGGTGAAAGAGTTGTATGGCGGTGCGGACATTATCTGGTACGACCCCACCAGTAGCGACAGCCGTGCGCAATATGTATACCGGGAAGGTCAGTCCACGCTGGCTTTCTATGGATACGAATGGGCAGGTGTGGACAAGACCAACGGCAAGAACGTCTACTATGTAAATGACCCCAAGAATGGCAAGGCCGGAGATTTTGAGTATAACGGGCGCGGAGCTACTTATGACTATAACAATGCCAACTACACCATCATCGGCAATGCCGTTCCCAAAGTGTATGGGGGCATCAATACCTCGGTCTCCTACAAAGGCATAGCCCTTTCGTTGGGCTTTACCTATAAGATAGGAGGAGACTTGTACGACGGAGCCTACATGGATGTGGCCGACGACGGTTATTATTGGGAGCGTATCCGTGCTAAAAGCTACTACAACAACCTTTGGACGCCAGACCATACGAACGGTACAGAGCCCCGTATCGAAGGTGTAGACCTCGATGACCCGCAACAATACAGCAGCCGCCACTTGTTCAATGCCAGTTATCTGCGCTTGAAGAATCTCTCATTGGCCTATACGCTGCCCAAAGCCATGACCCGCAAGGCTTTCATCGAGAATGCCCGCCTTTTCTTCACTGCCAGCAACCTTTGGACAATAGCCAAATACAAGGAGGCAGACCCCGAAGTGAGCGAATACGGCACACGTGGTTGGGAAACCCCTATCGGAAAAACGTTTGTCGTTGGCGTTGAATTGAAATTTTAATGAACTGGAGGAACTAACAATGAAAAAGATATATCATTTATTGGCACTTGTGATACTTGGTGCCTTTACATTCACTTCGTGTGACGATTTTCTGGATATGCAGCCCACCAACTCCGGAAATGCAGAAGGTGCTGTCGGTACGGTAGCCGATGCGCAGGTGGTTATCAACGGTGTGATGAGTGCGATGACCTCATCGTCTTATTACGGCAGAAACCTTTTTATGTACGGTGATGCCAAGGGCGGTGACCTCACGATTTTTGCTGCCGGACGCGGACTGGATGCATTCTATACGTTCAACCACACTTCCAACAGCAATACTTATTCCGGTTTCTGGAGCCGTGGATATTACTGCATTCTGCAGGTCAACACCTTGTTGAGCAACATTGAGAAGCTGGAAGAATCGGGCAGTATGGAAGACTTTTCCGAAGCCAAAGGGCAGGCGTTGACTCTGAGGGCGCTGTTCTATTTCGATTTGGTCCGTCTCTACGGGCTTCCTTACAATTACAACAAGACCTCTTATGGAGTTCCCAATGTAACCGAGCCGCTTACGGTGAACGCCCAGCCCACCCGTGCTACTGTGGAGGAGAACTATCGCCAGATTCTGCAGGACTTGTCGGACGGGGCGGCCCTTCTTGCCAAGAAGAAGACAAAGCAGAGCGGATATGCGGACTATTACACCAACATAGCCCTGCAAGCGCGTGTGAAACTCTATATGGAAGATTATGACGGTGCTTTGAACGCTGCCCGGGAGATTATAGAAAGCGGTGTGTACAAACTGTATGAGCCTGCCGATTGGACGGCTTCCTGGAGCAAGCAGTTTGGTTCCGAGTCCATCTTTGAGCTGGGCATCACCACTGAGGAATCAGACCTGGGAACTTCTTCTTTGGGCTTTTACCTGATGCGCTACGGACAGTTGAAGAATGCCATGGGCTGGTATCTTGCCAGCGATTATTTCTTGAACCGTCTGGGTGAAGACGAGACGGATGTGCGTTGGGGAATCATGGACAACGATGAATACTGGGTGGACAATGAGATTGAACGCAAGGGAGCCTGCTACAAGTATATGGGCAGTACCACTCTGGCAGGTGACGGCAAGGCAACCAATACAGCCGTCAATATCAAGATAATCCGTCTTTCCGAGATATATCTGATTGCCGCCGAAGCAGCCTTGCACTCCACGAAGCAGGAAGCAGGCGCAGATGCCGCCGCCGGTTACCTGAATGAAATCCGCAGGCGTTCTCCCGGACTGGCACCGGCCACTGCCGCTACCATTACCGATGATATGATTCTGGACGAGCGCAGCAAGGAGCTTTTTGGTGAAGGACAACGCTTCTTCGACATGATGCGTATGGGCAGAACCATCGAATTCAACGACGATTTTCAAGATATTCCGGTGAGTCACCGTGGAAAAACAATCGACCGTACTTTCGAGAAGATTGTGCTTCCTATTTCGCAGGATGAGATAAATGCCAATCCGGCATTGGAGAACCAGCAGAATCCGGGATATTAGTCGTTCCCTGCTGTCTATTGTTTGCTACTCCTTGTATATCAGGGAGGTATTTTGCCAACAAGTTGTCACTGCCTTGGCAAACTTTTGCCACGCCTATGGCAAAGTTTTGCCAACGCGGTGGCAAAGTCTTGCCAATGGGAAGGCAAAACCTTGTCATAGGCGTGGCAAGAAAAGCGGAAAAAGGTGCCTTTGATGAATTTCTTTGATAAAATGAGACGATAATACCTTGATATTTCACAAAAATACTATTTATTGGCTCGAAATTTCTATTCTTTTTTTCTGAATCGGCTTATCTTTGCTTTCGTAGAAATCAATAAAAAAGTTATAATACTATGAGAAGACTTTTCCTCATATCGTCATTCTTGACGTTGTTTGCAATCGGAAGCTCGGCGCAATGGAAGCCGGCAGGTGATAAAATCAAAACGGACTGGGCATCCCAGATTAATCCCGCGAATGTGTTGCCCGAATATCCTCGTCCCATCATGGAACGGAGTGACTGGAAGAACTTGAACGGACTGTGGAATTATGCCGTTATAAATAAAGGTGAGCATCTTCCGGCAGAGTTCGAAGGGCAGATACTTGTTCCTTTTGCCATCGAATCCTCCTTGTCCGGAGTTGGAAAAAGAATCAATGAAAACCAGGAACTGGTCTACCAGCGCAGTTTTGATATTCCTTCCGCCTGGAAGGGAAAACAAGTGCTGTTGCACTTTGGTGCTGTCGACTGGAAAACGGATGTATGGGTGAATGATGTGAAAGTAGGCAGCCATACGGGGGGATTTACTCCGTTCTCCTTCGATATTACTGCCGCCCTTTCTGGCAAAGGCAACAATCAGTTGGTCGTAAAGGTTTGGGACCCAACGGATAAAGGACCTCAACCCCGTGGAAAGCAGGTCAGCAATCCGGAAGGTATCTGGTACACTCCCGTAAGCGGTATCTGGCAGACGGTATGGATGGAGCCGGTTGCCGGAAAACATATCGAGAATCTCCGTATCACTCCCGATATTGACCGTAATCTGTTGACAGTGAGGGCTGAATTGAATAGTGCATACCCTTCTGACTTTGTGGAAGTGAATGTGTATGACGGCAATCAACTGGTAGCTACCGGCAAAAGTATCAATGCAGAGCCGGTGGAGGTGTCCATGCCCCGGAATGCCAAGTTGTGGAGTCCGGATTCCCCCTTCCTTTATACGCTGAAAGTGACGCTGAAAAGCGGAGGAAAGGTAGTGGATAAGGTGGACAGCTATGCTGCCATGCGTAAGTACTCCACCCGTCGTGACGCGGATGGTATCGTACGTCTGGAACTGAATAACGAAGCTTTGTTCCAGTTTGGACCGCTGGACCAGGGCTGGTGGCCCGACGGACTGTATACAGCTCCCACAGACGAGGCTTTGCTGTACGATGTACAGAAGACGAAAGATTTCGGTTTCAATATGATTCGCAAGCATATCAAGGTGGAACCGGCACGTTGGTACACACATTGTGATCGTTTGGGTATCATCGTATGGCAGGATATGCCGAGCGGTGACCGTAATCCAGAATGGCAGAACCGTCGCTATTTCGACGGGACAGAAATGAAACGTTCTGCCGAATCCGAAGCTTATTATCGAAAGGAATGGAAGGAAATAATGGATTGTCTCTACTCTTATCCGTGTATCGGTACATGGGTACCGTTCAACGAAGCCTGGGGGCAGTTCAAGACGGTAGAGATAGCCGAATGGACGAAACAGTATGACCCGACCCGTCTGGTGAATCCGGCAAGTGGCGGTAACCATTATACTTGCGGTGACATGCTCGACCTCCACAACTATCCCCAACCGGAGATGTATCTGTATGATGCACAGCGTGCCACGGTTTTGGGTGAGTATGGCGGCATCGGCCTTGTCTTGAAAGACCATATCTGGGAACCGAACCGCAACTGGGGATATGTTCAGTTCAACTCTTCCAAAGAAGTGACTGATGAGTACGTGAAATATGCCGATATGCTGTATCAGATGATAAAAAGAGGTTTCTCGGCAGCCGTCTATACACAGACCACGGATGTGGAGGTGGAAGTGAACGGTCTGATGACTTACGACCGCAAGGTGATAAAGCTGGATGAGAAACGCGTGAAAGAGATAAATACACGTATCTGCAATTCACTTAAGAAATAGGGGCATTTACAATTTACCATTTACAAAGTACAATTTGGCTGCGCTGTCATCTGCATAGTTAAATTGTACTTTGTAAATGGTAAATTGTACATTAAAAATGTTGTTATGAAACGATTGATTATAAAGCTTTTCCTTAGTCTGTGCCTATGGGCGGTATTGCCGGTCTGTGCGCAGGATGCTGTTCATTACTATTTCAGAACGATGGATATCCGGAACGGTCTTTCGCAGAACACCGTGTATCAGATTTTGCAGGATAGGAAAGGCTTTATGTGGTTCGGAACCAAGGACGGTCTGAACCGTTATGACGGATTGTCTTTCCGTATTTACAAGAAAGAGAACTCCGGTTTAGGAAAGAACTTCATAACTGCGCTCTACGAGGACCGCCGGGGAAATATCTGGATTGGTACCGATGGGGGAGTCTTTATTTACGACCCGGTACTGGATTCCTTTACCGCTTTCGATGAGGCCAGTGATAACGGCAGTATCATCAGGGATTTCGTCACCATGATTGGAAGTGACGAGGACGATAATATCTGGATATCGGTAGAAAACCAGGGGTTGTTCTGCTATAAACCGGATGAAGGGAGGCTGCTGAACCATCTGCACGATTCGGGACTGCCCAATGTAACCCGCTTTTGGCTGAATGGGAATACGTGTTGGCTGGCCTTGTATGCGGATAATCTTTACTATACGAAAGCTGACTTTGAAACTCCTCTGCAGCCTTTCAAGGACGCGGAAGGAAATGAGATTTTCAAGAATGATATTATCAACTGGCAGGTCAGCGGACCCCATAACTGCGTGTATATCGCTTCGCTGAACGGGTTGACAGAGATAAATCAGACTACAGGCAAGACGCGGAAACTGCTGAACACCTATGTGAGGGCTTTGCAGTTCAAATCTGACAACGAGCTGTGGGTGGGCGCAGAGTCCGGCTTGTATATTTACAATCTGACGAATGACAAGATTACCCATTTAACCGTTCCCGACCAGGATGATTTGTATGCATTGTCGGACAATGCCATTTATTCGCTCTGTTGCGACAAGGAGAACGGCATGTGGATAGGTTCTTATTTCGGTGGAGTGAATTATTGTCCTTATCAGTGGACTTATTTCGAGAAATTCTATCCGAGAGACAATCTCAGGCATTTCGGCCGTCGTGTACGGGAAATCTGTGAAAGTAATGATGGCACCTTGTGGATAGGTACCGAAGACAAAGGCTTGTTCAATTACAATCCGGAAAACGGAAAGATAGAGCCTTTTGAGCATCCGGCCATTTATCAGAATGTCCACGGCCTTTGCCTGGACGGGGATGATTTGTGGGTGGGTACGTTCTCCGGTGGTCTGAACCGGGTGAATCTTCGGACCAGGCAGGTGAAACATTATGCCAAGGGTGAGAGTGAGAATTCCATGGTCGCCAATGACGCCTTTACCATTTGCAGGACCACTACGGGAGACGTGTGGATAGGCACCACGTCCGGTCTGTTGAAGTACAATCGCTCTACAGATGACTTTACCCGGATTCCTCAGCTGAAGAATATGTTTACTTATAACATTCTGGAGGACTTCAACGGAAATCTGTGGTTTGCTACTTTCTCCAATGGAGTGTTCTGCTACAATGTAAGAAGCCAGCAGTGGAGGAATTATCTGTCTAATGAGAATGATTCGACCTCTCTTCCCTACAATAAGGTAATCAGTATCTACGAAGACAGCAGGAAGCGTCTGTGGTTCATGACGCTGGGTGAGGGCTTTTGCCGCTACAATCCGGAAACGGACAATTTTACCCGTTATGACATGTCGAAAGGATTTCCGAGTAATACCATCTACAAGATGGTCGAGGATAAGCGGGGTAACTTATGGATTACTTCCAATTATGGTCTGGTCTGCTTCAATCCCGATACGGAGAGCAAACATGTCTATACCACGGCAAACGGGCTGCTGAGCAACCAATTTAATTTCCAGTCCGGTTACATTGACAAGAAGGGACGCATCTATTTGGGAAGTATCAACGGATTCATAGCCTTTGACCCGGAAACTTTTGTGGAGAACACTTTTCTCCCTCCCGTAGTGATTACAGATTTTTATCTGTTCAACAAACGGCTTTCGGTGGATAGTCCGGATTCTCCTTTGGAGAAGAGCATCACCTATGCGGATGAGATAGAGCTGGATGCCGACCAGAATTCTTTCTCTTTTCAGGTTGCAGCCTTGAGTTACCAGGCACCCGAAATGAATGGTCTTGAATGTAAGCTGGAAGGCTTTGACCGTGACTGGTATACGGTAGGACGGAATTCCATCATCAACTATTCAAACCTTCCTTATGGAAGCTATACATTGCGTATAAAAGGTTCCAACAGCGATGGCAAGTGGAACGCGACGGAACGTGTGCTCGACATCCATATTCATCCTCCTTTCTATCTCTCCACTTGGGCGTATGCTGTTTATACGGTATTGGCGTTATGTTCACTGGCTGCTGTAATTATCTATTTCAGAAAACGGACCCGGCAGAAGCATCAGCAGGCTATGGACAAGTTTGAACGGGAAAAGGAACGGGAGTTGTATACTGCGAAGATAGACTTCTTCACGAATGTGGCGCATGAGATACGTACACCGCTTACACTGATAAAGAGTCCGCTCGAGAATGTATTGGCTTCCCGTTCTGTTTCGGATGACATCAGGGATGATTTGGAGACCATGGAACTGAACACCAACCGGCTGCTTGATTTGGTGAACCAGTTGCTGGACTTCCGGAAGACGGAGACGCAAGGCTTCCAATTGAATTTTGTGGAATGTGACGTGTCTGAGCTCTTACAAAAGACGTATAAGCGTTTCAAGCCTTTGGCACGTGAAAGGGGGCTGGCATTGAGTATAGAGACTCCCGAAAGCTTGTATGCTTCGGTTGATAGGGAAGGGCTTACCAAGATTATCAGCAATCTGCTGACCAATGCGATAAAGTATTCGGAGACCTATATACGCATCAGGCTATATTCGGAAGGTGAAAGACTGCTGCTTTCTGTATGCAATGACGGCCTTGTCATTCCGGTAGAGATGCGCGAGGAGATTTTCAAGCCGTTCATCCAGTATAAAACCGGTACCTTGCGCTCTGTGCCCGGCACCGGTATCGGGCTTGCACTTGCCCGTTCATTGGCCGAACTCCATGAGGGTACGTTGTGCATGGAAGATTCGATGGAGAACAACTGTTTCCTGCTGTCACTTCCGCTGAAGCACGAGCAGACGGTGGCTATGGAGCATAAAGAACCGGTAACGGGCGGGGAATCCTCTGAGGAAAGTGGTGCAGGTACTGCCTTGGAACAGCACCGGTATACTCTTTTGGTGGTGGAAGACAGTCTGGAAATGCAGGCATTTGTTGTGAAACAGCTCTCTTCGGAATATCGTGTGCTGACTGCCGTGAATGGGGTGGAAGCTTTGAAGGTGTTGAAGGAACATACTGTAAATCTTGTCATTTCAGACATTATGATGCCCGAGATGGATGGATTGGAGCTGTGCGAGCATCTGAAGTCCGAGCTTGACTATAGCCATATACCGATTATCCTGCTTACGGCGAAGACGACTCTTCAAGCCAAAATAGAGGGAATGAAGCTGGGGGCTGACGTATATATAGAAAAACCTTTCTCCGTGGAATATCTGAAAGTTTGTGTGGCCAATCTGCTGAACAACCGTGAGAAGCTACGGGCTTCTTTTGTCAATTCTCCCTTTGTGCAGACGGGCAGTATGGCAATGACAAAGGCAGATGAATCTTTCCTTAAAACATTGAAGGAAGTGGTGGTTGCCAATATGCAGAATCCGGATTTCTGCCTGGATGATATGGCAAGCCTGCTGAACATGAGCCGGTCGAGCCTGAACCGGAAGATAAAGGGCATATTGGATATGACTCCCAATGACTACATCCGCTTGGAACGACTGAAGAAAGCGGCGCAGCTTTTAAAGGAAGGAGAGTGTAAAATCAATGAGGTTTGCTACATGACCGGCTTCAATACTCCTTCCTATTTTACCAAGTGCTTCCAAAAACAATTTGGTATTCTGCCCAAAGACTTCGTGAAATGATAGCATGGAATGCTTGCTAAATATAACAATCCAATCAAATGCCCCTGAGAGACATCTCAGGGGCATTTTTTGGATTTATAATTGCATAGATTGAAGCGATATTTGCATTAATTTTAGCTTTATGCGGATATATTTGCATCCGAAAGCCAACAATTTATAATACTATGACCCCTATGCCTATGACGTAACAAATCCTAATCAATGTTCTATGATTGGCAGAAGTGACTAATCACTTTCTGCGGTGTATTTAAAAGCGGACGTTAGTTTCCGCATAGTTTTAAAATCTAATTCTATAAAAAATGATCAAGAAAATCTTATTCTTATTCTTTGTTGTGTTTGCAGCTACCGCTTATTCACAAGATGTGACCATAACGGGAACGGTGACGGATGCAAATAGTGAGCCTTTGGTGGGCGTGAATGTATTGGTGAAGGGTACTACCACGGGTGCCATTACCGATATTGACGGTAATTTCTCAGTGAGTGGAAAGAAAGGAAGTACACTCGTTTTCTCTTATATCGGTATGCTTACGCAGGAAGTTGTCTATAAGGGAACTGCCTTGCGCGTGGTGATGAAAGATGATTCGAAAGCACTGGAAGAAGTGGTTGTCATCGGTTATCAGACTGTGAAGAAGTCCGACTTGACCGGAGCGGTTGCCGTTGTTGATACCAAGGAAATGAAGAAAAGCGCTGCAGGAACACTGGTCAGCCAGATGCAGGGTTTGGCAACCGGTATTAACGTACGCAGTAGCGGTAGGGCAGGCGAAGATGCCTCTATTGAAATTCGTGGTGTCGGTTCTTTGAGTAATAACTCTCCGTTGTGGGTTATTGATGGTATGATTACAGACCCGGGTGTTGATTTCAATCCTGCGGATGCAGAGTCCATCCAGATTCTGAAGGATGCTTCTGCTGCTGCCATCTACGGTTCGCGTGCTGCCAATGGTGTGATTATCGTTACTACCAAGAAAGGTACGAAAGGTCCCATGAAAGTGAATGTAAGCGTAAAGGAAACATTGGAATGGAGCCCGAAATTTGATTTGATGAATGCGGCAGAATATATCAAGTATAATGATATTGCCTATAATGAAGCTATCAAAGATGGCATTGCTACTGTAAACAGCACTCAGAAACACTCACAGTATGATACCAACTGGCAGGATGAAGTGTTGAAGACCGCATTGGTGCAGGACTACAACGTATCACTCTCCGGTGGCGGTGACTCCGGTAGTTATTTTGTATCAGCCGGCTACTATAACAATGATGGCGTTTCTTATGGAAATACTTTTGACCGTTATAGCTTCCGTGTCAATACACAAGGTAAAAAGGGCTGGTTCTCTTTTGGTGAAAACTTGGCTTATTCACTCACAAACACAGACCCGAACCAGACAAATACCTACAATGACTTTTTGCGTATGATGCCTACCATTCCTATCTATGATGAGAATAATCCGGGTGGATATGGCTATGGTGATGCTGCCAAATACAATACTTTTGGTGTGAACCCGATTGCTCGTGAAGATTTGGAATATCGTCATTTCCGTCAGAATCGTTTGAATGGTTCTTTATGGCTGGAATTCAAGCCTTTCGAATTCCTTTCCTATAAATTCAATGGTGGTATTGACCTTTACTTTTATGAGAATTCATGGTTCCGTGGAGAAGGTAACTGGACTCAGAACCAGGAACACCGTGACCCGGAAAGCCAGAAGGCACGTGACAATACTTACAATATGCTGGTTGAACATACTTTGAACTTTAATAAGGATTTTGGCAAGCATCATGTGGATGCTGTAGTCGGTACTACTTACCAGCACCATGAGTGGGAAGGTTTGTGGGCTTCCCGTCTGAACTTCCCGATGTTGGGTAACGGTGATTACCTGACCGTATTGAATGCCGGACAGAGCAACCAGCAGAATACAAACAGCATCAGTGAAAATGCGATGATTTCTTATTTGGGACGTGCGAACTACATTTATGATGATAAATACTATTTGACTGCCACCTTCCGTCGTGACGGAACTTCCCGTCTGGCTAAAGAAAATCGTTGGGGTAATTTCCCATCATTCTCCGGTGCCTGGAGAATTTCAAAAGAGGAATTCTTTGATGTACCTTGGATTAATGATTTGAAGATTAGAGGTAACTGGGGCCGTCTTGGTAACTCTTCCATTGGCGATTGGGATTATATTGGAACTATCAATCAGAGTATTGTAACTGTATTCGGAGGTGCTATTGTTCCGGGTTCTACTCAGGTGAAACTTGTGAATGCAGGTCTTGTTTGGGAAACGAAAGAAACGGTGAATGTAGGCTTTGATGCCAGTTTCCTTAACCAGCGCTTGACTGTCAGCGCAGAGTATTACAACTCAAAGACCAGTGATGTATTGGCAGAGACTCCGATTGCCATTTCTACCGGTAACCAAGGAGGTTCTCCATGGAAAAATGCTGCCAGCTTGCGCAACAAGGGCTTCGAGTTTACACTTGGTTGGAAAGATCAGATTTCGGACTTTAGGTATAGTGCTTTGCTGAATGTGACTACTATGGATAACGAAGTATTGAGCTTGGGTCGTGATGGTACTAATAGAGATTATATTGATTCTGGTCAGGCAAGAACTAAACCGGGCAGATCTTTGGCTGAATTTTATTTGAGAAAAACAGACGGTATCTTCAAGACACAAGAGCAGATTGATAATTATGTGACATCTACGGGTACCCCCATTATGATTGAGGGAAAGCGTCCTCAATTGGGAGATGTCAAGTATCTCGATTTGAATGATGATGGAGAGATTACTGATGCCGACCGTGATTATTGCGGTAGTCCCTGGGCCAAGATGCAAATGTCATTGGTATTCAATGCAGAGTGGAAGAACTTCGATTTCAGTATGATGTGGAATGGTCAGTTCGGCAATAAGATATACAACGTATCCCGCTGGCAAGGACGTCTGTTTGCAGACAACTCTAACTATATTCGCTTTGAAAAGGGTGAAGAACCTTACCAGGTAAATCCTAACTCCAATACCCCGCGTATCATTTACGGTGATTTCCGTAACTCCCGTGATGCCGACCGTTTCTTGGAGAATGGCTCTTATTTCCGCATGAAGAACATTTCTATCGGTTATAACTTCAAGCAGAAGTGGCTGACCAACCTGGGTGTTGAGAAACTCCGTCTGTTTGCTACCGGTAGCAATTTGATTACTATCACCGGATATTCCGGCTTGGATCCTGACTTCAAGGGCGCGAATTCCGTTTGGAACAGTGGTACGGACAGTTTTGCATATCCTAATACCCGTTCGGTAATGTTTGGATTGGATTTGACCTTTTAACTTATAAATCAGCTTATAAATTATGAAAAAGATATATTATGGATTAATGCTTGCAGGTGCCTTGACCTTGTGCACCGGATGCAGTTCGAGTTTATTGGATATTGATAATCCCAATGAAGTAACTAATGATACTTATTGGAATAAGCCGGAAGATGCGACAGCCGGTGTCAATGCTTGTTATAGCTTCTTCTATAAGGAAGGCACTTGGATGCGTTGGCTTTCTTTCCGCTATGATTTGACTTCGGACGAAGGATGGAGTTCTTCTCCTTGGATTGAATTGGGCGACTGGACACGTTTTCTCTATAATAACTATAATTTTTATGAAGGCAACAACATACATTGGGAACATTTCTATGTAGGTATTTTCCGTTGTAATCAGGTGTTGGCTCATGTTCCTTCTATCGAAATGGATGAGACGACGAAAAACCAGGTACTGGCACAAGCTTCTTTCTTGCGTGCATTGTGGTATTTTCAGGTAAATCTGTTGTGGGACAAAGGAACTATGCCGTTGGAGCCTAAAGATGCTTCTTATATACCGGAAGATGCTTCCGAGCAGGAAATATGGGACCAGGTAGAGAAAGATTTGACTTTTGCCATGCAGTATCTGCCGGAATCTTGGGATGCTGCCAATCTGGGACGTGCTACCAAAGGTGCTGCCAAGGCATTGTTGGGCAAGGCTTATATGCAACAACATAAGTATGACAA
>OGRB01001095.1_pt1 | contig 19023 bp, 14 predicted proteins | sample 1553371 | NCBI WGS metagenome assembly OGRB01 (sample SAMEA2580027, study PRJEB22360) | human gut metagenome | reverse complement strand
CGGGAGGGGCCCGCAGGGGGATGTTGCCCCTGCGGGCCTCTCCGTGTTAGTTGGAGTTTTCCTTTTCTCGGGTTGTTGTCCATCGTTTTGGTGGGTTTGATACGGCATACTAATTGTTTGGCAACATAATCATGTTTCGATGTTGCTTTGTTGAGATGAGGAGTTGGTATGAGCGATCATATGGGCACTACGTGTGTGCAAGGTGGTTATCGTCCGGGCGATGCGGAGCCGCGTCAGATTCCGATTTATCAGTCCACTACGTGGAAGTACGATACTTCGGAGCATATGGGTAAGCTGTTTGACCTGGAGGAATCTGGCTACTTCTATACTCGTTTGCAAAATCCAACCAATGATTATGTCGCTGCGAAGATTTGCGAGATGGAGGGCGGCACTGCCGCAATGCTGACTAGCTCCGGTCAGGCTGCGAACTTCTTTGCTGTATTCAATATTGCCGGTGCTGGTGATCACGTTGTTGCTTCCAGCGCTATCTATGGTGGCACCTACAATCTTCTTGCTCATACCATGCACCGTATGGGTCTTGAGTGCACGTTTGTGAGTCCTGATTGTTCCGATGAGGAGCTCGAGGCTGCTTTCCGCTCGAACACCAAGTGCGTGTTTGGCGAGACTATCGCGAACCCTGCGCTGGCTGTTCTGGATATCGAGCGTTTTGCCAATGCGGCGCATGCTCATGGAGTGCCGTTGATTGTGGACAACACGTTCCCGACGCCGGTGAACTGCAACCCGATTAAATGGGGTGCGAACATCGTTACGCATTCCACCACCAAGTATATGGATGGTCATGGTGCGTGTGTGGGCGGCTGCATTGTTGATGCAGGAACGTTTGACTGGATGGCGCATGCTGACAAGTTCCCCGGGCTTACGACTCCGGATGAGAGTTACCACGGGGTTGTGTATGCCGAGAAGTTCGGGCAGGGCGGTGCGTTCATCACGAAGTGCACCTCGCAGCTTATGCGCGACTTTGGCTCGATTCAGAGCCCTCAGCATGCGTTCATTTTGAATCTTGGGTTGGAAAGCCTTCATGTGCGCATGCCGCAGCATTGCAAGAATGGCCAGGCTGCCGCAGAGTTCCTGCAGGCCCATCCGAAGATTCGCTTTGTGAGGTATCCTGGTTTGCAGGGCGATCCGTACTATGAGTTGGCTCATAAGTATATGCCCAATGGTACGTGCGGCGTGGTGTCCTTTGGTTTTGAGGGCGGTCGCGCTGCGGCTGAGCAGTTCATGAAGAGTCTGAAGCTGGCTCAGATTGCCACGCATGTCGCCGATGCTCGCACGTGTGTGCTGCATCCGGCTAATGCTACGCATCGCCAGATGAATGACGAGGAGCTGGTGGCTTGCGGTATCTCTCCGGATATGGTGCGTTTGAGCTGCGGCATCGAGTCTACCGAGGATTTGCTGGCCGATTTGGAGCAGGCGCTCGCAACGGTGTAAGGCGGTTTTAAGATGTCAGCTTGCGGGGGTTTGCGCCGTAATGCTGCGTCAATTGCTTGACTTGTGTCAGTGGGTAGTTGTTTAAGGGTTTCGTAGCTTTGCGTGATTGCTGTATTGGCGATGTCCTTGTTGATTTCGTTTGTAGCTTGCCCGCTTGCGCTCGATTCTCTTGCCTTGCGTTAAAGGTCGTTTTGTTCGAGCTCTTGTAGTCGCGAATTTGCGTCGTTATCGTTTCGTAGACTTTCCCGCTTGTTCTTGCGATGGCACAATATGCCCGTATATTTTGATGGCGGTCTGCCGGAACTATCCGATAGACCGCCTTTTGCATAGGTTTGAGCGTTCCGGAATACTGCTTATGGTGCGCATTGGGAAGCCGCAATTTGCGAAACAATCCAAGACAGATGTTAGTGATGGCTTTCGGCTTAAAGTCCGTGCCTGCTGGCTTTATTGGCTTGTAGAATCAATCGCTGGGCCAATTGGTGGTTCGAGGGAAGCATGCCTGCAGGGTGTTTTTAAGTGATCTTGTTCGCGGTACCGGCGATTTGATTCGGGATGCGAGGGGGGTTTATTTCTCGCTGAGTTTGTTTCTGGTGTTTTGCGATACGGTTTGAGTTGAGCCGTGGTACGGTTGGCAAGATAGTTGAATTTGGGCATGAATAGAGATTGGTGAGCCTGATGAAGAAGCTGCTGTATATCGATAGTTGTGTGCTGCGCGAGACTTCGCGCACGAAGCGGATTGCTGATGCCTTGGTTGAGCATTTGCTGTCTACTGGCGAATTCGTTCTTGAGCAGCTGGTGCTTGAAGATCTGGGACTTCTTCCGTTGACTTCGAAGACGTTGGCGCGTCGTAACGAGCTGCGTTATGCGGGGGACTATGACGACGCCATGTTCGATTTGGCTCATCAGTTTGCCGAGGCGGATGAGATCGTCATTGCCGCGCCGTTTTGGGAGGGCGCTTACCCGGCGTTGCTGAAGGTGTATTTCGAGCACATCAGCGTGGTGGGCATTGTGAACCGCTATACCGATCATGGCCCTGTTGGCATGTGTCGGGCTAGCAAGCTGCATTATGTTACTACGCGCGGTGGTTTTGCGACCGATGAGCAGGACCTGGGCTGGCAGAACGTGAAGGGTTTGGCGAAGGTCTACGGCATCGAGCATACTGACTGTATTAGCGTGAATGCCACTGACGTGCCTACGACCGATGTTGACGCAGCGGTGGCTGCCGTGATCGCTGGTATTCCCCATTTGATTGGGGAATAGGGCCAGCCCGAGTGCGGTTGGGGGCTGTTTTAAGCAGGTTACGATGCCTCTGCAGCGCGTCTGTTTACGCATTGGGTTCTCTCACGCGCGCTGTCTACGCCTGGGTTCATTGGAATGCGCACGCGTCGCCGGGGCTCTTCTGCAGTATTTGCCCAGGTTACGGTATAGGTATTGATCTGCCGTTGCTCAGCCTCGTTTCCTGATGAGATTGCGCTTCCCTGTGGCTGTATGATGTTGTCGTCTATGGATTGCGGGATTGGGTGCCACGAAGGTATTTCCTGTTTCGAGCGTAGCATGGGCGTTGTGGTGCATCGCTTCGACAGCTTCGTCATGCCAGGATGGCGCCTCATTCCGGCTGCTTTACTAAAGCCGCTTGCCGGAACGCGGGTGGTAGGGCTTGCGCGTAGCGGGGCGAAGAATCATGATGGATATAACCAACTTGTTGATATCGCTGCTGTGCTATGCGAATGGGGCTGGTGGGATATGAATTACTCTGAGATCAAATATTTCGATATCGCCAACGGCGAGGGCGTGCGCACAAGCCTGTTCGTGTCGGGGTGCCGTCATGGGTGCCCGGGTTGCTTTAACCCCGAGCAGTGGGATTTTACGGCGGGGAAGCCGTTTTCGCCTGAAGTGCAGAATGAGATTCTCGAGAGCCTAGCGCCGGAATATGTTGACGGCTTGAGCCTTTTGGGCGGCGAGCCCATGGAGCCGGAAAATCAGCGCGCCTTGGTCGATTTCGTCGAGCGAGTTCATGAGGCGTATCCCGAGAAGACGATTTGGTGCTACACGGGCGACCTGCTTGAGGATTTACAGAATCCTGAGAGCTCGCGTCACACCGAGGTGACCGATCGTTTGCTGGCGGCTATCGATGTGCTGGTGGATGGCCCGTTTGTGCAGGCGCATCATGATATCACGCTGCGTTTCCGAGGCTCCTCAAACCAGCGCATCATCGATCTGCCTGCAACGTTGGCCCAAGGCAAAATCAAACCCTGGCGAGACGACCCGCAGTTCGTGAGCCATGCGATGGTGGTTAACGTTATGGACTAAGCAGTCGAAATTGATGCTTGCTGTGCCGCCTGCTTAGTTCGGAGGTTAAAGAATATCGGCATCCCTATAGCTCGGCTTATCGTATCCGATCGCTTCTCGGCTCTTATTTTTCGCTCACGCGGGGCGATCGTTTTGCATTGCGCGCGCAAATTAAGATGCTCACGTAAAACGGGAGAAGAAATTGAAGAGCAAGGGCGTATCGCTGCCAGTACCAGATAGGTGACGCGATTAGGAGCGTGGCAACGATTGCTGCGGTCGGAATCAGCGATATTGTCCAGACAGTTTTCCGAGAATTAAACAGAGCCAGTGCTGCGAATAGGGCAAACCAAACGAGCCATCCTATTGGTATGAACTCCTGGTCGATTCGGAGTAGGTCATATGTCGCATCGTTGCCAAGCTTGTTTTGCGGGAAGATGCCCCAGGCCTCAAGGCTTTCCTTGTCATAAATGTTGTGAGGGACGCCCGTCGAAATGTTTGCGCTATAGGCCAGCACCTGAGGTTGGTTGACGGACCAGTAGCCAACAGTTTGAAGCTCCCATGCTTCAAGGTAGCTGGTTGGATTCTTGATTCCTAGGGACAGCCAATGTCGCCAAAAGCCCGTTGACAGGGCGTCTTCGTTGAAAGACTGATTCCATTTCAGCGAGTCAACACAGGTTGGTGTGTATACAGTCTTGTACAAATCCAAGGGGAGGATTTCGTTCAGATAACGAGCGTCGTCATCCGACATTGCTCCACCGGTTGCTGCGATGCGTGCCATTTGGTTAAGGGGAATCCCGATGCTCTCCGCCTTTGCCGTCGGTATAACGCCTAGTGCGCTGAATGCTGGCCCAGTGACCAGCAATGCGGCAATGGCGATTGAAGCTGCGGTGATTGCGGGCTTCTTGCAGCTGCGCTGCCTGTTAAGGGATAAGGCGATCAAACCAGCGGCTAGTAATATAACGACCAAAATACCGTTGCTTCTGAGTAGAGCGGTAGCCAGACATGCAAGCGTAAACATTGGTAGCCACGCTTTCTCATCCTGGAGAATTTGCCCTTTTGAATCGACTAGATCGAATACCAGAAGGCTTAGTACTACGATTCCTGCCGAAAACAGAGGGTCCTTCCACATCGCAATCGTGTAGGTTGCGAAATAGGATGGTAGGCCGAAGAAAGCAAGCAGGGCAAAACGCCAGACCCTATGACATTTCGTGCGTTGCATCACCCATTGGATGGATATTGCGAAGCATAAAGAGAGAAGTCCCATTTGAATGATGCTGAATAGCGCGCAACCTGCGGAGTTCGAAAGACCAAGCATATGCGCAACGAATAAGCATGCTTTGACGCAGAGCGTGAAAGTCAAGGGGTGATGATTGTTGTAGGCGGTGAATCCTAGCGACTGCGAAAGCGACGCAATGGAGTCGCTGAATATCAGTCCTGGCCAATAGGCTAGTAAGTAGGGCACATATAGCACGAATAGCGCAATGCTCATGAGGATAATCGGCTTGCGTTTGAGGCGAGACGTTTCAAACGCAGCGTCTCGATTGTCGGTTGCCTTTGGCGATGGGAATAACAATGCAAGAACAAGTGTGCCTATGACCAGAAGCAGCACGGTGACAAGTACAAATACTGTGAGGTCGTTATAGCTGTATGGGCTAATCCGGTTAACCTCTGCAGTGCTGTACTCTCCGCCTGCAATGATGATGTGGTTCGATGCGACGATGGATGCCGATAAAGCTATGGAGAAGAGAAGCAGTAATGCAAAGGTGCTTGGTCGTACTTGCTTCCGAATTGATCTGACGGCGATCATGCTGCTTGTTTCCTCGCTTGGCATCGGTATGGGCTTTCCCGGTATCTGGCGTGTTTTCTCGTTTCTTTTCTATACTAGGGCAATATTCGAAATCTTGCATTGGGGAGTATATGAAGCGAATCTCGTATTTAGGTTTGTGCCGCGGGTACGGTAAGGCGCACCTTGCGTTTTCTGTTGCTGCAGACGATTGTCTGAGCGTGCGAGCTTTTACGAAGGATGGCGTTGAAGTTCCGGCGGAGCTTCGGCTTCTTGCGACGGGGGCTTTTTGCTCTGCGGGCGCGCGTATCGCGGCGGTTTCCGTTCCTATGCTGTCGGTGTCTGTGATGGTAGAGCTTTCCGTGCAAAATGCAAACGGGGAATCTTCTGAGCACTTTTGCATAAGGTGCGATTCCCGTTTGTCTATCGTGCAATCAAAGCTCTTCTCGCGTTCGCATGCTCAAGTTGCGGAACTGCTTCGAAACCTAGATGATCAGCAGGTTCCTGGGGAGTCTTTTGCAAGGCTGATCGGCGTATATCCGCGTGGTGATGAGAATGTTTGGCGATTCGCCTGCCGTTTCCCGCAATGCGCTGCTCATGATCGCATTGATATTCAAGTTGCCGATGGCGGGATGCGGGCGGTGCCGTGCGCCCCTATCATCATGGAAGATCATGTTGTGCCGTCTTCTTCTGCACAAGGCGCTCTAGAACGCGTTGTTAGTGTATCCATCCCCCTTGATTCCTCAATTGAGCATGCGTGTGTGGCATTCGCTCCGCAAAACTCAATGACTACGGTTGCTTTTGCGTGCGGCTATCCTAGCGATGTGCGGGGTGCGCGCGGGCATAGCGCCTGGCTTGCTTCGGGGGCATGCGCGGGAAAAGACTATGGTTTGTGGATGGCGAGCCACCGCGTGTCGCGGGCGGAGCTTGATACACAGCGTCACGCGTTATCGGAGCTTCCCCGTCCGCTTATCAGCATAGTGGTGACCGTGTTCAATCCTCCGCTTGACTTTCTGCAGGATTGCGTTGAGACGGTTCAGGCGCAATCCTACGATAATTGGCAGCTTGTTTTGATGAATGCTAGCGGAGAGAATGCGGCGATTGAGAGCTACCTGTCTTCTCTCGATGATTCGCGTATTGTAGTGCATGCGATCGACAACGTGGATATTGCTACGAACACAAATAAGGGAATCGACGCAGCAGAAGGCGATTACGTTGCGTTTCTCGATCATGATGATGTTCTTGAGCCGGACGCGCTGTTCCGTTATGTTGCCGCATTGTCGGATAATCCGGACATCGATCTTTTCTATTCTGATGAGGATCGTCTTTGTGACGGGGAATATCGTAATCCGGCGTTCAAGACCTATCCGAATCTGACTAAGCTGTACGCCTACAACTATGTAACGCATTTTCTTATGGTCAGCCGCTTTGCGCTTGAGCGTACCGAGCGTTCGGCGCCAGATGTTGCAGGCGCACAAGATTATGATTTGACGTTGAAGTGCTTCGAGGTTGCGCGGCATATCCATCATGAGCCACGGGTTCTGTACCATTGGCGCGAGCACGAGGGGTCGACTGCAGGCGGAAGCAATCAGAAGCCTTATGCCCATACGGCCGGAAAACTGGCACTCGAACGTCATTTCGTCAGAAGGGGATTGCGGGCGACCGTGGAAGATGGTGAGCTTCCCTACACATATGATGCTAGGTTTGCGGTACCGGCTGAGAAACCGCTGGTCAGTGTGGTTATTCCGAGCAAGGATCACGCTGATTTGCTTGAAAAATGCGTGATGTCGGTTCTCGATCGGTCTTCGTACGACAATCTCGAGGTGATCATCGTCGAAAACAACAGCAGCGATGCAGAAACGTTTGCGCTATATGAACGGCTAGGTGCCGATTCTCGAGTGCGAGTTGAAACGTGGAGCCCCCAGCTGCTGCCAGCGGGAACTCCGTGCGAGAATGGTTTCAATTATTCAAGCATTATCAATTACGGGGTCTCTTGCTCGCGCGGGGAGTTCCTTGTGTTGCTGAACAATGATACCGAGGTGATTGAACCTGCATGGGTGGAGCTGATGCTGGGCGATTTGATGCGCCCCGAAGTTGGCGTTGTTGGCGCTAAGCTGCTATTCGAAGATGGCCTTATCCAGCATGCCGGGATGATTGCAAATGGCAATCATGATTTCTCGCACGTGAATCGTGATCTAGCTGGCGATGCGTTGGGGTATGCGTATTCTGCAGGCATGCCGCAGGAGTATTCGATGGTCACCGGTGCTTGTCAGATGGTTTCCCGTGCGTTGTTCGATAGACTCGGGGGCTATGACGAGCAGCTTGCGGTCGGGTTCAACGATGGCGACTTCTGCTTACGTGCAGGGGAGATCGGCAAGGTTGTGGTGTATGAGCCTCGTGCGGTTTTGCGGCACCGTGAGTTCTCGTCGCGCGGTCGTGAATCGATAGATACGCGCTTGGAGGCAAGATTGCTGCAGGAGAAGAGCCGGATTATTGCCAAGCACCCTGCGTTTTTCGCAAGCAATGATCCGGCGGTGAATCCAAACCTGAACCAGTTCAGCGACTGGTGGGAGCTAGGGGATTGGCGTAGGTAGATAATTGCATGGGATGTCATCAGTGATGTTCGCTCAATAGGCGTGCCTTGCTGATAGGCTGTGTGGACGGTGCGGGTTTGGGCTTTGAATGCCGCCTGTCCGCTTCGTGGCGATTTGCGCCTTGGCGCTAGCATTAGAGGCTGCTTATCGTGTAGAAACCATTTGCAAAGGGTGTGTTCATTCGGGTCGGGGTTATTCCCGGCCCGGCTTTTCATTTCAGTCGTTACGTACATCAGGTAAGATACGGTAAGCGCATTCCGACATTCGTTCTCAATGCGTAATAACATGATGTGATTCCCGATTATTGTCCGGGTACCCAAGCTAATAGGATGGCAACGCCAATGAACTTAAGCAGGGAACAGATGAAGCGCGACTGGTTTATTTTGCGCTCGCTTGTGTCGAAGGATTTCAAGCTGAAGTATCGTCGTAGCATGCTTGGCGTGCTATGGTCGGTCCTGAATCCGCTTCTTATGATGGTTGTTCTGACGGCAGTGTTTTCAACGGTGTTCCGCTTCAACATCGAGAACTTCCCTTTGTACCTGATTTTGGGGCAGACGTTGTTTACGTTCATGTCGGATGCTACGTCTTCGGCAATGAGCTCGATTATTGATTCGGCTCCGCTTATCAAGAAGATTCGAATCAATAAAGCGCTTTTCCCCTTGGAAAAGGTATCATTTGCTTTGGTGAACTTCATGGTGTCCTTGGTTGCTGTTGTTGCGGTCATGCTGTTCTTCAGGATCGCTCCGACAATCAACCTCCTTTGGCTACCTGTTCTTTTGCTTACAATCTTTATGTTCAGCCTTGGAATCGGTTTGCTTCTTGCGGCTCTTTCCGTATTCTTCCGCGATGTCATGCATCTGTGGAGCGTCCTTTTGACTGCATGGACTTACGCTACTCCGTTGTTTTATCCGGTTGAGATTCTCCCGGATTGGGCTGTTCCTATCATGAACGCGAATCCGATGTATTACTACGTTTCATTCTTCCGCGAGATTGCGTTGTATGGAACAGCGCCTACTTTCGGGCAGCTTTCGGTTTGCCTGTTGTGTGGAGTTGGCGCTCTTGTTATTGGATTCGCGGTTTTCAAGAAACAAGAAAAGAAGTTTATTCTCTACGTTTAGGGGTTGGTGGCAATGCCGGAAAATGTGAACACGAGCGTTCTTGCTTCCGATCAGCTGCCGGCTGAGGAAGAAGACAATCGTCCTGTGATGATAGACGTGGACCATGTGTCCATGTCGTTCAATATGGCTAGCGAGCAGTTGAACAATTTGAAGGAATACGCAATCGCAATCGCGCGCGGCAAGCTGTTCTTTGAGGAGTTTAAAGCTCTCGACGATGTTTCTTTTCAGGTGCGTAAGGGCGATGTATTCGGAATCATGGGAACGAATGGTTCCGGAAAATCTACCATCTTGAAAATCATCGCGGGCGTGCTTGAGCCCTCGAAAGGCAAGTGCACGGTAAATGGCAATATTGCTCCGCTTATCGAGTTGGGTGCGGGTTTTGACATGGACCTTTCGGCTCGTGAAAACATCTACTTAAACGGTGCTTTGCTCGGTTACTCAAAGGAATTCATCAACGAGCATTTTGATGAAATCGTTGAATTTGCTGAAGTCGAAAAGTTTCTTGATATGCCGCTGAAGAACTATTCTTCGGGCATGGTTTCGCGCATCGCATTTGCTATTGCCACGGTTATCGTCCCGGAGATTCTCGTAGTTGACGAGGTTTTGTCTGTTGGCGACTTCATGTTCCAACGAAAGTGCGAAAATCGTATCACGCAGCTCATTGAAGAACACGGGGTCACCGTTTTGATTGTTTCGCATAGCAACGATCAGATTGCCCGTTTGTGCAACAAAGCTATCTGGATTGAGAAAGGCCATACAAGGCTCATGGGTGATGCTGGATACGTCGCTAGGATTTATGGAGGCTTGGGAGGTCGCACCGGTAGCAAGGAATCGGAAGAACGCGTATTCGACTCTTTGAAGACGGCGCTGGCAAAAGACGAAAATGAGCTAAAGGATTATTATTCTATTGCAGAAGGCGAGAGTCCTGCCAGCAGGAATAATCGTATGACCTTAAGGTTTTGGAAAGGTCGCAAGGCCTGCACTGCCTGTTTGGTAGGCGATTCGACTCATGCAAACGCCGTTGTTGCCAGTGGATTTGCGGGTGCTTTAGAAGCCCCTGTTATCGTTTGCGGAGGAAATGAAAAGCTATCCGAATCAGCTGAGCATGCGCTTCTCGAGCTTCGTCCTGAAACGATTTACGTGTTTAGGTCTGATGGTCCAGATGATAAGGTTATCTCTCAGCTAGAAGCGTGTTCATGGAATCCGACGGTATTATCATTTGGCCAAGGAGCGACGGCGACCGAAATATCTCAGGAGTCGTTTAGCTATGGCAGGGATAATGATTTGTGGGCAAATGAAGCTTATGTGGTAGGCTTTGCAGATAATTCTCAATCGCTGTTACTTTCGCCGATGGCATACGCAAAGCATGCGCCCGTTTTTGTTCTTAATCCATGGCAGGATGATTGCTCTGCCGTTGTTGCATTGTTGCAGTCTGCGAACATCAGCTGCATCACGCTTGTGGGACCCAGCGTAATGAAATTCAAGGAAGAGTTCGTCGCAGCGGGTCTGACCGTCTCGTTGCTGGCGACGGGCGATGGGGATACTTGCTTCGAGGTGTTCGATGCGGTGTTCAATACGATAATTTCTTCTGGGCAATCGGGTGATGGAATGGAATTGATGATTGCATCTCGTGATTTCGATCAATGGCCAGAGTTGCTTACTATTGGTTGCTGCGCCGGTTCAGGCAATTCTGCGCTTATGATGATGGATAAAACTAATCTTGATAGCGAGGCGGTGTGTCTCAAGTACCTCGAATCGCATTCGGCTTACATCTCAAAACTGCTATTTGTCGGTGGTCGTTTAGGACTTGGCGCTGAGGAGCAATCAATGCTTGCTTCTTCCATTGCATAACTATCAGTTTAGTGCTGTTTTGTTTAAAAGGACTTAATCTCATGCATATTTCTTTTGGGAAGATGTGCCGTGGTGACGGTATTGCTTATATTGAAACGATCGTTCACTCTAATCAACGGTATGCTCATGCTCGTTTTTCGGCTTGTTCCGAAGATGGCATTTCTTTGCCAATAGAATCATATTGGTATCAAGCTGTGGGAACATATGTGCTCGCAACGCCCTTGCTAGATACGAAGAAAATCATAATTAGGTGCGCATTGTGTGACGATGATGGTACCGAAATTGCTAAAACCGAAAAAGTAGTCAGTCGCTTCGTGGTCAAGTGGCTATCTAGGCTTAATTATAGGCTTGATTTCGAAACGGTGTCAGCCTTACGTGATATAAATGATTATACCTATTCTAATCAGATTCATATTCGGTTGAGCACTTTTGTCAAATCGGTTGAAAAGCAGCAGTATATAGTAAAAGGCTATGTTTGCGCACCTATTGACGCATCTGGACTGTCCTTGTCTCTATTGGATAACACGGGATGCAAAGTGGAGTCTGCTGATATTGTATTCGGGCGAACTTCTTCTACGGTTGCATTGGGTTTGCGCCGCATGGAAGTTGATTTCACGTTGCGTATTCCACTGGATTGTGTCTCCTATTGTCTACTTGCGACTGCGGATAGCTTTAGCAGGTCTGGCTTCGTTTGTTTTGATCGGTGTTCCATTGATTTGTTCTCGGATCGCTACAACCCATTATTTTACCGATGCTCAGGTCCGGTTATGTATGAACGAAGCGTTGAGCACAGGAAAAGGCTCTCTCGGGGCGTAAAACGCGAAGATCTTGTCTGTACTGGGGATAATAAATTTAGCATTGTTGTCCCACTGTTTCATACGCCTGTTCGCTTTTTCGATGAAATGATTCGGTCTGTTCAAGGCCAGTTGTATACAAATTGGGAGCTGCTCCTCGTTAATGCAACGCCTGATGATCAGCTGCTTTGCGCAGCTTTAGAAGCACTTCAGGACTCTAGGATAAAAGTCATAACCTTAGAGGGAAATCTTGGCATTGCCGAAAATACCAATGTAGGAATCGAAGCAGCAAGTGGCGACTATATTGTCCTATTCGATCACGATGATGTGCTCGATGAGAGAGTGCTGCTTGAGTATGCGAAAGCTATTGAGGCTGATTCGGAAATCGATGTTCTGTACTGCGATGAAGATTTCCTCACTGAGTCCGGAACGTATGTTGCGCCTCATTTCAAGTCGGATTTGAATATCGATCTGTTGCGGTGCCATAACTATATCACCCACTTATTAGCTGTGAAATCAAGTTTGGCAAAGAGCTTGAAGCTTAAAAAAGAGTTCGATGGCGCTCAGGATTACGACTTCGTCTTAAGGTTGTCCGAACTAACGAATCGGTTTCACCATGTTTCGGATGTCTTGTACCATTGGAGGATTAGCGATACCTCAACAGCAAAGGATGCTGGGAATAAATCCTATGCTACCCTTGCTGGACAAAAGGCACTTCAGCAACATTTAGACCGGATGGGGATTCGCGCTACGGCCCGGGAAACTTCACAGTCCTGCTTTTACAGGGTTGAGTATTCCATCTCCGGACAACCTAAGGTGTCCATTGTCATTCCAAATAAAGATTGCGCTGAAGTGCTTATGCGATGCATTGATTCGATTGAGAAAAAAACAACCTATTCGAATTTCGATATTTACATAGTTGAAAACAACAGCACTGAGGCTGCCACATTTGATTGCTATCGGCAGCTGGCATCAAAATATTCGAACATCAGTGTATTGAACTGGGATAAAGAGTTTAACTATTCTGCTATCAATAACTATGGCGTTGATCAAGCAGATGGCGATTATATTCTCTTTCTTAACAATGATACCGAGGTTATTGCCGGCAGCTGGATTGAATCGATGCTCTCCATTTGTCAAAGGGAAGACGTTGGTGCGGTAGGCGCGAAGCTGCTCTATCCCGACAATACTGTTCAACATGCTGGAGTGTTGATGATTGCATGCCAGAGCGCAAACGATCTTGCCGGACCGATTCACGTCTTCAATAATATTGATGCAGATGATCCCGGATATATGCGGCGCGCCGTCCTTACTCAGGATGTTTCGGCAGTAACTGCTGCTTGCATGATGGTGGAGAAGCGATTCTTCAAGGAGCTGAATGGCTTCGATGAGTATTTTGCGGTAGCTTTCAATGATGTTGATTTTTGCCTTAGGGTCCGAGACGCGAATCGCCTTGTGGTTTATGCGCCAGAAGCAAGGCTATATCACTATGAATCTATCAGTCGAGGTTACGACTCGTCTGGAAAGAATATGCGTCGATTTATAGAGGAGCAGGGCAAGCTGAGAGCGCGCTGGAGTAACTACTATTTCAATGGCGATCCGTACTTCGGGGTAGCAAGCACGCTGGTTTCTTATGTTCCAAGCTGGTTCAAGCGTTAATTTGGGCAAAATGCTCGGATGATAGGATATGGATTATATCAATGAATAGTGTTGACGGCATAAAGCCGAATTTGGTTAGCGGTGTTATTAAATTTGCATTGCTGGTAGTGTTTGTTACACTAGTTTTTCTTTACTATTATGCTAATTGCCACTCAAGGATGTTTTTAACCGTCTTTGGTGCGTTGATGCTCGGGGTCTTAATTCTAATTGCATTAGTGCTGCTGAAGCGTGTTACCCTTGAGTCAACAAAAGCATTCGCTGCGGTGCTTGCCGTTTCTGGCGCATTCTTTATTTTTGCGTTTACTCCTGGATCTGTTCCGGACGAGACATTTCATTACTGGTCTTCGTATTACTACTCCAATATAATCCTCGGCGGGGATATCGATTATGAGGATGCAATGTTGGAGATGCGACAATCTGACGCATCTCTTTGCATAACAAATGAGTTGTCTGCCGACATGTACTCTAAGACGTTGTCAACCTTGGGAGAGGCGTCTGATTGCTCTCAGTCTGCTATGGTGCATGTTAGTGAAGGTTCGTTGAGCCCATATCAAAATCCGTTTTATATCAAGCTCCCTTCAGTTTTGGGGATATGTTTAGGTAGGCTGCTTGGTCTTGATGGCGCCGTGACTTTTTACTTAGGCAGGATTTTCAATTTTATTCTGTTTGCCGTATTGGCGATTGCCGCGGTTAAGTTGGTTCCTGTTGGTAAAACTGGATTAAAGCTCATTTGTTTGTTGCCAATGACGCTTCATGTTTGCGCTTCGTACTCATACGATGCCGGCACAATTGGCTTGTCTTTTTTGGCTATCGCTCTTTTGTTGAAGCTATGGGATAGAGAAAATCAGGCAAGTAATCAGCTTCTTCTGCTGATTGTGATATTTGAGGCATTGCTTGTCCCGTGTAAGCTCGTGTATTGCACCTCTCTCTTGTTAGGTTTGTTCGCTCCGCGACGTTGTTTTGCCAGCAATAAGCAGATGATATTATTCAAATGCGGTCTTTGTATCGGGGTTCTTCTTTGTTTTGCTCTTACGAAACTAACTTCAGTTACGGCTATGGCTACAGGACCAACTTCTGGTTTAGATCAGCGTGGCGATGAGTTCGGCCATTTCTACACCATCGAGAGCGCCCTTGCTGATCCTGCTGCCACACTCGGCTTCTTCTTGGGCTCTATGCTGCTTACTGGTGATTTTTATGCTCAAACTTTGGTTGGTGGTTCTTTAGGCTGGTTCCAGGGAACCATTGCTGCACCTTATTATGTTGTGTTTGCTTATTATGCCATTCTGTTTCTATCGTTCATCAGATGTGATAACGAAGAAGATTATTGTATAGATGGCAGTCTGAGGATGGTTTGCCTTATTGCATCCCTGCTTGCATGGATTGCTGTAATGGCGTCCATGTATCTCGGTTGGACGTTTGATACTGAACCCGTGATTCTTGGAATCCAAGGGCGATATTTTTTGCCCGTTCTTCCCCTATTTATGCTTGCTTGTCGATTCTCTTCGCTGTTGTTTAAGGTTGATAGCACAAATCTCGTGATTGGCGCTGTGATTGTTTTGAATTGTCTGTATATGATGAGAACCGTATCAATTGTTCTTCAATAATAAATAGCAGACAAGTTTCTAATTGCAAACATCTGTGCTTGCTGTTTTTAATGTCGTTGTTATGTTATTGCTTGCTTGCGTTTTGGCAAGCAAGCAATACTTTCTCAGCGGTTTTTTGCCATGAGAACTCTGTACGAACTCTCATGCCGATGTTTTGCGCCATCTTATGATTTTGCGTTGGATTAGATTGAACCTTAATTATGCTCTTTGCAATCTCCTCGCTAGATTGGCTTTGGAGAATAATTCCGAATCTGTCGTCGGGAATCATTTCTGGTACTCCGCCGACATTTGTAATGATCGGCGTGGTGTAGCAAGCGGCAGCCTCTAGAAGCGAGGTTGAAAAGCCTTCGGATCTTGTTGGCAAGCAAAAGGCATCACTCGAAATTAGCAGCGCTGCAATATCATTCGCCTGCAGTTTTCCAAGAAGCGCCAAATTGCCAGGATTATTGGACTCCAGCATGCTCATCAGTGGGCCATCGCCCGCTAATGCGAATTTGATATTCGGCTTGTCGCTCAACTTGCGCGCAGCCTCTAGCAGCTCGTTGATTCCTTTTTCGGGAATCAAACGCCCAGTGAACGAGACGAGAAAATCATCCTTGTTTAGTCGAAGTTCTTTTCTGAAATCACGACTTGACGCACTTTTGTAGTAGCTGTCGGCGTCGATCGAATTATTCAGGACGCCCTTTCCGTCGATCCCAAATGTTTCGAGCCATTTAGCGCTTTCGTTTGAAACTCCGTAAAAATCGATTTGATGCTGTTTAAGTAAAGCCGTAATCAAGTGCTCGTGGGCTTTCACGGCAAGGTCTATAGCTGGGTTGCCTAGTGTCAGGTATGCCGATCCGTGGTCGATTACAATCGGCTTAATATCATGTCGCTCCGCGTGCTTCACGCCAAGAAACGTATGAGGGTAAAAACGAGTGTTGACGACCACGTAGTCCGTGGGCTGTGAATAAATCCGCTCCAGTAGGTCCTTGAATGGAGCGTTTCGTTTCGGTATAGGTAGCCGACCGCCAATTAGAGGGTGACAAGGCAGTCGATAAACCGTCGCTCCGCTCTCAAGCGTTTCTTCTTCAGCAAGGTTAAAAACGTTATTCGTTACTATACATGCGTGAACGCCTTGCAGTTCGAGCTGGTTCGCCAGGTTATAAGTGTATTTCTCTACGCCGCCAATGTTCGGGAGGTAATTGGCCGAATAAATGAATAGCGTCTTACGCATGCTCTCTCCGACTGCTGACTAGTGATCTTTTCGTTGTGTCACTTTGATTGCTTCAACTTCTTTTCGAAGCAGAGCGACTTCTTGTATTAGCGTTTTTGAGTATGCGGTTTGCTTGCTGGCGATTATGCTTAAAGACAAGCAGACGATAAGCAAGCAAATGATACCGATGATGAAGATGAAGTTCGAAGGAAGGGCAACACCGATTGCGTTTGCCAGCCAATATATGGGAGCAGGGAACAAGGCGCAAAGCGTGATGACTATCGCGAGAAACATCCATAGTAGCGAATAGCTCAACAATAGCTTTTTGCTGGATACCAGTCGGATGATGTATGCGAATAGCAGTAAACCAATCACTGCTAGGATAATCGATGTATGCGTAAGCATTACTGCTCCTGTTTCCTCGAATGCTTTTCGATGCGGCACATTGCAATTGCAAGGCTGACTTTGATCATGTAGTAGACGCTGCTAAAAACTTTAATGGACGACGTGCCGCCTGCTCGCTCTTTCATCTCAACGGAAACTTCGCTCACTTTTAGTTTATGGTTCAGCGATTCAGCAATCGATTCCGGTTCTGGATAATCAATGGGGTAGGTTCGTGCGAATAGTTCAAGTGTGCGCTTACCGCTTGCTCGAAAACCGGATGTGGGGTCCGTAATCGTTTGTTTGTATAGGAACTTCAGCATGAAAGATAGCCATTTAATGCCAACGCGGCGCATTATGGTCGATTGAAAACCAGCGGTCTGGACTAAAAAGCGCGATCCGATGACCAGATCGGCGCCTTCTTCAATCTGCTTAATCAATAAAGGGATATAGCTGATGTCGTGCTGTCCGTCGCCATCCACCTGGATGTCCACGTCGTATCCGTTTCTTAAAGCATATTTGTGGCCAGCCTGAACGGCGCCGCCGATTCCGAGGTTTCGCGGGAGATCCAAGACGTTCAGGTTGTTCTCCTTGCAGATTTTCAAGGTGGAGTCCGTTGAGCCATCATTGACGATGATGTAGTCGTAGCCGAAAGATTCGATTTTTCTCGCAACGTCGAGGATGCAATCCTCCTCATTGTATGCTGGAATGATGAGCAACGTCTTGAGGTTCGACGTTGTGTTGTAGTTGCGCTTATCCATCTAAATCCGTGAACTCCCTAATGGCTGCTATATCCCGATCCTCACCAAAGTATGACGCAAGTTCGGGCATATTGCGAGTATGAACAGATTTGCGAGCTCGGTTTGCCGGGTCTTTTCATAACTGCTGCTTGGATTCGTCCGAAAGCAGGGGGTAGGCATTTCGTGCGAATAGCGCTTTGGCGCGCAGGTTGCGACAATGAAAAGATAAGATAGGAGCAACATAGATTGCACAAGCACTCTATGCTATTTCTTCGGGGAGCTGCCATCATATTGTGGTGGCAGCACTGAGAATGTGCCGGTAATTGCTGAGGAGGATTTATGAAGGGTATTATTCTTGCTGGCGGATCTGGCACTCGTTTGTATCCGCTTACGTTGGTTACGAGCAAGCAGCTGCTGCCTATCTACGATAAACCAATGATTTATTATCCCATGTCAGTTCTTATGATGGCCGGCATCCGGGATATTCTGGTGATTTCAACGCCACAGGACCTGCCGAATTTCGAGCGTTTGTTGGGTGATGGTTCTCGGTTTGGTGTGAAGCTGTCCTACGCCGAACAGCCTAGTCCGGATGGTCTTGCTCAAGCTTTCATTATCGGCGAGGAGTTCATTGCCGGTGAGCCTTGTGCTCTGGTTCTTGGGGACAATATTTTCTACGGCAATGGGCTAGGGGACCACCTTCGCAGCGCCGTGAGTGCTGCTGAATCCGGGAAGGGTGCTACCGTTTTCGGCTATCATGTCGATGATCCGGAACGTTTTGGTGTAGTCGAATTCGATGAAAACTACAATGCCGTTTCTATCGAAGAGAAACCGGAGCACCCGAAGAGTTCTTATGCAGTTACGGGCTTGTATTTTTATGACTCGCGTGTGTGTGAGTTTGCTAAGAAGGTTAAGCCTTCTGCTCGTGGCGAGCTTGAGATCACCGATCTCAACCGTATGTATCTGGAAGACGGCACCTTATCCGTTGTCACCCTTGGTCGCGGCTTCGCTTGGCTGGATACGGGTACGATGGAATCGCTGTATGAGGCGGGCGAGTTCGTGCGCGCTGTTGAGAGAAGCCAAGATATTCCTGTGTGCGTTCCTGAGGAGATTGCATGGGAGAACAATTGGATCGATACCGACCAATTGCGTGAATGTGCGAAGAAGTACGGCAAGTCGGTTTACGGTCAGCATTTGAAGCGAGTAGCTGAAGGCGAGTTTGTCAACAAGCGTCGCTAAGCTGCTATTCAAGCGCCCCCGCTTCGTGCGGGGGCTTTTGCTGTATATGCAATGCAAATCTGCCAAGTGGTAACATTGACTGCTATGCTTATTGCACTTGATGAATCGCTAATTACCCGGTTGGGTATTACAATTGAGGAGGATGGCGTGGCTGATATTTTCGAGCCCAAAAACATCATCGTCACGGGCGGCTGCGGCTTCATCGGCAGCAACTTCGTGCACCATGTGGTGCGGGAGCACCCCGATGTGCACGTGACGGTGCTCGACAAGCTGACCTACGCGGGCAACCGCGAGAACATCGCGGGGCTGCCCGCCGACCGCGTGGAGCTC
>OGRB01001084.1_pt1 | contig 19236 bp, 15 predicted proteins | sample 1553371 | NCBI WGS metagenome assembly OGRB01 (sample SAMEA2580027, study PRJEB22360) | human gut metagenome | reverse complement strand
CCCACAAGTAGAGTCAGAGTCTACCGCACTACCACTATGCAAATCCCCATTATTCAGCTCGTCTGCCGCGCCGTGCGCTGCTGACAAGGGATATTATACTCAAAAGGCCCGCGCTTGTCAACCATTTTTTTATTTTTTCTGCAAAAGTTTTCCCGCTGTTCTCCTGCCCGCAGAAATGCACCGTGGAAGCGTGTAAATTTTCTGCGCTTCTCTTGACAGCGGCCCCCATCCGGAATAATCTTATACTATAAACAGGTAGGTCTCCGGGCAGACTGACTTTGAAAGGCAGAACGCGCGGCGCTGAATACCAAATGAAAGAGGGCTTTTGAATGAAAAAACGTGTTGGAATCCTGACTTCCGGCGGCGACTGTCCGGGTCTGAACGCCACCATCCGCGGCGTAGCAAAAGCACTGTATGCCCGCATGGGCGATAACGTGGAGATCGTTGGCATCCTGAACGGATACAGCGGCCTGATCAACGGCGACTACAAGGAGATGTGCGAGGACGATTTCCGCGGCATCCTGACGCTGGGCGGCACCATTCTGGGCACCAAGCGCACCCCCTTTAAAATGATGCGTGTGGTGGAGGACGACAACATTGATAAAGTTGCCGCCATGAAAAAGACCTACAAAGAAGCCAAGCTGGACTGCCTGCTGTGCCTGGGCGGCAATGGCACCCACAAAACCGCAAACCTGCTCTCGCAGGAGGGTCTGAACATCATCGGCCTGCCCAAGACCATTGATAACGATATCTATGGTACCGACGTGACCTTCGGCTTCCACACCGCCGTGGACATTGCCACCGATGTGATCGACCGCATCCACACCACCGCAGGCAGCCACAGCCGCGTGATGTGCATTGAGATCATGGGCAACAAGGCAGGCTGGCTGACGCTGTATTCCGGCATTGCAGGTGGTGCAGATATTATTCTGCTGCCGGAACAGCCCTATGATATCGACCGTGTGTGCTCTGCCGTGGAACGCCGCGCAAAGAAGGGTTCCAACTTCTCCATCATCGCTGTGGCCGAGGGTGCCATCAACTGCGAGGAAGCCGGCATGAAGCGCAAGGAATGGATGGCAAAGCGCGCCGAGGCAGGCTTTGGCACCACCGCCACCAACCGCATTGCACAGGCCGTGCAGAAAAAAACCGGCATGGAGACCCGTGTGTGCATCCCGGGCCACATGCAGCGCGGCGGCAGCCCCAGCGCCTACGACCGTGTGCTGGCCACCCAGTTCGGCAGCTATGCGGCAAAGCTGGTGGAGATCGAGCGCTACGGCGTGACCGTTGCCATGGTGAACCGCCATGTCACCGAGAACCGTCTGGCCGACATTGCAGGCAAGACCCGCAACGTGCCGGAGAACTGCGACCTGCTCACCGTCGCCCGCCGCATGGGCATCAGTCTGGGTTAATTACCATTTGAATGCTCTCCGCTTTGCTCTGAGCATTTTTAGCGGAATAATTATTTTTATTGGGGATTCCTGAAAATCTGCGGATTTTCAGGAATCCCTTTTTCACCGGAAGGGTCCCAACCGGCAGATGCTTCAAACAAACGGAATGCCGTTTTCCGCTGCACCCCCTCCCGTGAAAATGCAGATCCCGGCAGACCGCAGTCTGCCGGGATCTGCTCTATTCAGAAATACTGTTTCCGCTGAAGATGGCCAGAGTGCAACGGTGGCCATTCAAAATCGTCTGCCGGACAAATCAAAGGTCCGTCACATCATGCCGGGTGGGCTGGCCTTTTTCAAAGGCAACCGCGCTTTCCAGCACACCGCGCACCATGCTCTCCACATCCTCGTGGGTGTAGAAAGCCGTGTGGTCGGTCAGGATCACATTGGGCATGCTGCGCAGAGCCGCCAGCTCCGGGTTCGGGATCACATCGCCCATGCGATTATAATAGTACAGGCCGTTCTCATTTTCCAGCACGTCCAGGCCCGCCGCGCCAATCTTGCCGCTTTCCAGCCCGGCAATCAGTGCATCGCTGTCGATCAGCTTGCCGCGGGCGGTGTTGATGATGGTCACGCCCGGCTTCATGCTCTCAATTGCTTTGGTGTCGATGAGATGGTGATTCTCCTCCGTAGCGTTGGTGTGCAGAGTGATGACATCGCTTTCCGCCAGCAGGGTCTCCAGCGGCACATACTCGGCGATCTTCTTTGCCTCGTCGTTGGGGTACAGGTCGTAGGCCAGCAGGCGGCAGCCAAAGCCGGACAGATGCTGCAGCACCGTGCGGCCAATGCGGCCCGTACCGATCACACCCACAGTGCAGGTGGAAATATCGCGGCCGATTTTTCCCTGCAGGGAGTAGTCCTGCGCTTCGCCGCGCTTGAGGATGTGCCCTGCCTTGCGCAGGCTCATCAGCATGAGCATAATGGCAAAGTTTGCAACGCCGTTTGGCGGGTAGTCCACATTGGCCACCTTCATGCCCAGTTCCCGAGCCGTCTCGCGGTCTACGTGGTCATAGCCGATGGAACGGCAGCAGATGGACTTTACGCCCAGCTCGTGAAACCGCTTGACCATGGGCGCGCTCATATCACAGGGCGTTACCGACACGGCATCATAGCCCTTTGCCAGTTCAGCGTTTTCCAGCGTGGGATACTCCTGCGTAGAGCCAAACTTAACATCCAGCTGCGGTGCCAGCCGCTGCGCGATGCCCAGCTCATCGTAGGGGCGCAGGGTGTAAAAAAAGACTTTTGTTGCCATAAAACTTCCCTCCCGGCTTATTTTGTACCTATTGTAGCACGTTCTGTACAGATGGATGCATTTTACTGCATGAATTTTGTTCACCTTAAAAATGAGGATTCATCTTTCCATATGAATGCGCGCAAAACAGTTGTAAATTGTCGGAAAAGAGGGTATGATAAAGGAACTGAGAAGTATACATCACTGAAATATAAAAGGAGTGTGCCTTATGCGCGCTTATGAACGGCTTTTGAATTATGTCCGGGTGCATACCACTTCGGACGAAAACTCCGGTACGCACCCTTCCGCTGAACGGGAGTTTGACCTTGCCCGCCAGCTGGTGGAGGAGATGAAGGCCCTTGGCATGGAGGATGCCCATGTGGACGAGTACTGCTACGTCTATGGCACCCTGCCTGCCACGCCCGGCTGTGAGGATCAACATGCTCTGGGCCTGATCGCCCACATGGACACTGCCGACGATGCCAGCGGTGAGAATGTGCAGCCCGTTGTGTGGGAAAACTACAACGGCGGCGACGTAACTCTGCCCGCCACCGGCATGGTGATGAAGCCCTCTGTGTTCCCCTTCCTTACTTCCATGAAGGGCGAGACCCTCATCACCTCAGACGGTACCACCCTGCTGGGTGCCGACGATAAGGCCGGTATTGCCGAAATTTTGACCGCTGTTGAGACCATTCAGGAAAAAGGCCTGCCCCACGGCAAGTTGTGTATCGCCTTTACTCCGGATGAAGAGATCGGCGAGGGTGCAGAGCTGTTCGATATTCCGGGCTTCGGTGCCGACTTTGCCTATACGGTGGACGGCGGCGATGCCGGTTCCATTGAGTACGAGAACTTCAACGCCGCTTCCGCCACCGTGACCATCCGCGGCTTCTCGGTGCACCCGGGCACCGCCAAGGACACCATGATCAACGCTTCCAACGTAGCAATGGAGTTCCACGGTGCTCTGCCCGTCACGGCCCGGCCGGAGACTACCGAGGGCCGTCAGGGCTTCTACCACCTGTGCCAGATGTACGGCGATGTGACCACCGCAAAGCTGGGCTACATCCTGCGCGACCACGATGCCGCAAAGCTGCAGTTCAAGAAGGACAACATGCTGGATATTGCCGAATTTTTGAACGGAAAGTACGGCGAAGGCACCGTGACCGTGGAGATCAAGGACAGCTACCGCAACATGCTGGAAAAAATCAAGCCGCATTTCCACTTAGTAGAGACCGCCCGCAAGGCCACCCGCATGGCCGGGCTGGAACCGGAGGAAATTCCGGTGCGCGGCGGCACCGACGGTGCTATGCTGAGCTGGAAAGGCCTGCCCTGCCCCAATCTGGGCACCGGCGGCTTCAATTTCCACGGCGTATGCGAGTGCATCACCGCTGAGCGCATGGACCGCTGCACTGAGATCTTGCTGAACATCATAAAGCTGTACGCAGAGTAAATTTTATTTTTCAATATACAAAAAAGTGGGTGCTATTTTCGGATAGCACCCACTTTTGTTATACTCTGACGCTTATTTCTACGACTCCATTCGTGAAAATGCATTTGGAGCAGCCCTGCGGTTGCGTAGCAATGAAAGCCCCAGTGGGGCTTTCAAGCAGGCGAGCGGTCTGCGTTAGCAGATGGAAGGGATTCGCCCTGACAAGCGTCAGGGCTGCGACAAATGCGAAAAATAAAAATCAAATTCCACTGAACATGCCCAGAGTACAACGACGACGACCGCTGCCTGCGGCAGAAGCAGGGAGGAGTTGTTGGGGCCGCGGCCAGCAAGACACGAATGCCGCTCAAGGCATGAAGTGGATGCTGGGAGCCGCAGCTCTAGGAGGGCATTCAAAATCGTTTAACCAACGTTGATATGCCCCACCGGCATGATCTTCCGTTTGTTGTCATCCGGCTTTGCCGTCAGGCTCATGGCCAGCGACACCGGGCCGACACGGCCCATGAACATGACCAGCATATACAGGATCTTTGCGCCCCGGTTCAGCTGAGCGGTAACGCCCACCGAAAGGCCAACTGTGCCAAAGGCAGAGCAGGACTCGAAAATAGCGTCAATGACCGACACAGCGTCCGAAGTGTTATAGAACACCACCACAGCCGAGCCAACCGCCGCCAGCCCGCCGAGCACGATAATGGTCAAAGCACGATAAACCGTCTTGGACTCGATGTGGTGCTCTGCGATCACACAGTCGTCGCGGCCCTGAGCCACGCTGCGGATCGTCAGGATGATCACAGCGAACGTAGTCACCTTCACGCCGCCGCCGGTAGAGCCGGGTGCCGCACCAATGAACTGCAGCGCGCTCATCAGCAGTTTGGTGATGGGGCCGCAGGCCGCAAGGTCGATGGTATTCATGCCCGCAGTACGAGTGGACACCGACTGGAACAGTGCCGCCATCAGCTTGCCGGGCACAGAGAGCCCGCCCATGCTGGCAGGATTGTTCCACTCCATCAGCGCGATGAGCGCCGCGCCGCCGAGCCACAGGATCACCGAGAAGCTCAGCACCACCTTGGCCTGCAGGGAAAGCCGGTGCTTTTTGCGGTATTGACCGATCTCCACCCATACCATGAAACCCAGACCGCCGGAGATGATCATGAACATCACAACGGCCTGAACATAGTAATTGTTCACATAGGGTGCCAGTGAGGAATACTGGCCGAACCGGCCAAACAGATCAAAGCCCGCGTTACAGAAAGCCGAGATGGCCGTGAACACGCTCACCCAGATGCCTTCCAGCCCGAACTGCGGCACAAAGGCGAACAGCAGCAGCACAATGCCAATGCCTTCAAACAGGCCAGCCAGTCCCACCACGATCTTCAGCACGTCCTTGGCCTGCGCATATCCGTCCGCTGAGACGCTTTCTCCCAGCAGCCGCAGATCGCGGAAGCCCATACGCCGCCGCATAGCCAGCGCGAAGAAGCTGGTGAGGGTGACCAACCCCAGACCACCCACCTGAATGAGCAGCAGGATCACCGCCTGCCCAAAGTAGGTGAACTGGGTCCAGGTATCCCGCACGATCAGACCAGTAACGCAGGTAGCGCTTGTGGCGGTGAACATGGCATCCAGTACATCCAGCCGCCCGTGCTTGCTGGCAACAGGCAGGCTGAGCAGAAAGGTGCCCAGCGCGATCACGATGACAAAGCTCACACAGATGATCTGCGTAGGCGTATACATCCCCTTGCGCTTGCCCGCCGGGCGGTAAAACAGCTTTTTCCCTTTTGCCTTTTCCATAAGTTCCTCCGCACGCGGCAAAGCCTGCCGCGGCTATTTTCATTTCCTCTATAGCATACACCATTTTGCCCTCCGGTTCAACTTGATTTTATCCGCAAAATGCTGTATTATAATAGGGCATCCGTCTCCGTAGCTCAGATGGATAGAGCGCAAGCCTCCTAAGAATTCGGTCAACCTGATACCTTGGGGGCAGAAGTGATTGCTCTAATCAAAAGCAAGACCGGGAATCGAAGTTTTCTCAACAATTTTTGATGCAACAAGTTTAACACCGTTCCGGTTGCAACGCAGTCGGTCACTTCGTTGTGAAAAGCATTCCATACAAAGTGCAGAAAAGTCAAAAATCAACGATAATACATATATGTCTCTATACCTCAGCTGGATAGAGGGTTCGCCTCCTAAGCGAAACGCCCCCGGTTCGAACCCGGGTAGGGACATCCTTTTAAGAAATGCGAAGGTCATTTTTCCATGTGAAAGACGATCTTCGCATTTTTCATTTTGAACCTATCACCAAAATTAGCCAGCTAATGCCATTAGCAGAATTTTCAGCTCCAGCTAATAAAATCGGCTTTCCAGCTAATGAAGCCTCATAAAGCGCCTTTTGAACCCTGTTTTCTGGCTCTCTGCTAAGATTGGTAAACGCTTTCCTGTAAATCCATGTAAATACAAGATAATCTGTGTGAATCTATTTTCCACCTTTCTGCTGGAAGCCGTGCAAAACACTTTTCTCCATACATAGCGCGTTCACTCGCTGTTCTCTCGGAACAGAAAGAGGAACGCGCTTTTTTGTTTTCGGGCCGAACTTCCCGAATCCACCAAAGGAGGGTTTACCGATGAAAAAAGTTCTGACCGTCACGATCGACGGTATCCGCTACCATGCTTCCCGCCCGGCAGATTGCCGGCACTGCTTCTTCTGGAAGAATCGAAAGAAGGGCTGTGTTCTCGGCAAAGAGAACTGCTACTATCTGATTGAGCCGCCCAAAGGCCCCAGCAAGTGCGAAGGGTGCCCCTACAAGCGGGCAAAGCCCTGTGTGCTGGTTCCCTGTTACAAAGACCTGATGACACCGCTGGAGAAACGAGGTGATGCCAAGTGAGCCACAAGCGAAACGAAGCCCTGCGCCATGTTCAGCACTCCATGCACCATGTGATCGCCGCTGGCGAAGGTTCTGACCGTGCCCCGGACAGCTGCAAGCTGTGTCCGTACTATCGGCCCGATTTCAAGTTCCGCACCTGCCTGTATGCCCACTGCCCTTATAAGAAGCAGGTCAATGTATTCCGTTCCACACCTGAAAAATGGGATATTCTCTATGCCCGAAAGAAAGCCGACAAGAACCGCAGACCTTGATTACTTCTATGGGCAGTCCAGCGAGCTGTTCTCCTTCTACCGGATTCCCAAGCTGTTGTTTCATGACAGCCGCTTCCAACCGCTTTCCACAGATGCCAAAACGCTGTACGGTATCCTGCTTGACCGCATGAGCCTGTCAGCCCGGAATGGTTGGTTGGACAAGGCTGGGCGGGTGTTCATCATCTATACCGTGCAGGAAGTGCAGGATTCACTGGGCTGTGCCGATAAAAAGGCGACCAAGTTGCTGCGAGAACTTGAAGAGTACGGCCTGATTGAACGCAAACGGAGGGGGCTGGGCAAGCCCGATCTCATCTATGTGAAGAATTTTTCGTCAGAATCGTCAAAACTACGCTTTTTGAATCGTGATAATGACGATTCTGGAACCGTCCAGAATACGCTTCAAGACCCGGCCAAACTACGATGTAATAAGACTAAGAGAAATAATACAGAGATGAGCGATACTGATCCTATCTATTCCGATGAAAACGACTGGATGAGCGAACGTGAACAACTGGAAGAATATTTTTCTCAGTCCTTGGAGGTAGACCTTCTGCTCCGGCTCTGCCCGGATGATGAGGACACTATCTACCAAATCGTGAATTTGCTGGTGGATACCTGTGCCACCAACCGCAAGCTGCTGCACATCGCCGGAGACGACAAACCCGCCGAGGTGGTACGCAGTCGCTTTATGAAGCTGAACGCTGACCATATCCACTTTGTGCTGAAGTGTCTTGCAGAGAACAGCAGCCCGATCCGAAACATGAAACAATACCTGCTTGCTTCTCTGTATAATGCACCCACCACGATGCAGCTTTTCTATCAGAACCAAACCAACCACGACTTAGCGATGCGGAGGTGATGAAAATTTCAAAGAAAGCAACCACAATAGCCATCGTCAACCAGAAAGGCGGCACCGGCAAGACCACCACCTGTGAAAATTTGGGCATCGGGCTGGCGATGGAAGGTAAAAAAGTCCTGTTGGTGGACGCTGACCCGCAGGGCAGCTTGACCATCAGCATGGGCTGGCAGCAGCCCGATGAACTGCCCACCACCCTTTCCACCCTAATGGCAAAAGCCATGAACGACCAGAGCATTCCACCCGGCGAGGGTGTTCTGCACCATGCAGAAGGTGTTGACTTGATTCCAGCAAATATCGAACTGGCAGGGCTGGAAGTGTCCCTTGTCAACTGCATGAACCGGGAAAAGATGCTCAAGCAGGTGTTGGACGGTGCAAAACGAGAATACGACTTTATCCTGTTGGATTGCACCCCTTCCCTTGGGATGCTGACCGTCAATGCCTTGGCAGCGGCAGACACCACCCTGATTCCCGTGCAGGCGCAGTACCTGTCTGCGAAAGGTCTGGAACAGCTTTTGCAGACGGTGCAGAAGGTCCGGCGGCAGATCAACCCGAAACTGAAAATTGAGGGCATCCTGCTGACCATGACCGACAGCCGCACCAACTATGGGCAGCAGATCGACAACCTGATTCGGGGTGCTTACGGCAGCAAGATCAAGGTGTTCGACCAGACCATTCTCCGGTCTGTCCGTGCTGCGGAGATCAGTGCCGTGGGTAAGAGCATTTTCCAGCACGACCCCAAGGGCAAGGTTGCAGAAGCCTATAAATCTCTGACCGAGGAGGTGATGGCGAATGCCGAAAAACAGCTTAAACGTGTCGCTGAAAGGGGCAGATGACATTTTCTCCACCGAGGAATCCCGGCAGGAGCAGCAGCGGGAACAGGTGCAGCAGATTCCCATCGGGGAGCTGTTTCCCTTCAAAAACCATCCCTTTAAGGTCTTGGACGATGAATCTATGCAGCGCACGGTGGAAAGCGTGGAGCAGTACGGTGTGCTTTCTCCGCTGATTGCACGCCCACGCCCGGAAGGTGGCTACGAGATCATCTCCGGGCATCGCCGTCAGCACGCTGCACAGTTTGCCGGACTGGACACCCTGCCGGTCATTGTCCGCAATATGGATGATGATGCCGCTGTTTTGCTCATGGTGGACTCGAATCTCCAACGTGAAAACATCTTGCCCAGTGAAAGGGCCTTCGCCTACAAAATGAAGCTGGAAGCCCTAAAAAATCAAGGTGCTAGGTCGGATTTAACTTCGGCCCAAATTGGGCCGAAGTTGACAGCAGCCGAAAAAGTGGCAGAGGAAGCCAATGATACCAAGTCGCAGGTCAAGCGATTTATCCGCCTGACCTGCCTTATCCCGGAACTGCTGGACATGGTAGACGAAAAGAAAATTGCATTCAATCCCGCTGTGGAGTTGTCCTATCTGGACGAAGCCCAACAACGGGATTTTTTAGAGGCAATGAACGACACCCAGAATGCACCGTCTTTATCCCAAGCGCAGCGGCTTAAAAAGCTGGCACAGGAAGGGCACTTCTCGTATGACGTTGCCTTTGCGGTTATGGGAGAAGAGAAAAAGGACGAACTGGACAAGGTGGTCATCAAAAACGACACCCTGCGGAAATATTTCCCGCGCAGCTACACCCCGAAACAGATGGAGGACACCATCATCAAGCTGCTGGATCAGTGGCAGCGTAAACAGCAGCGGCAGAATGAACGCTAACACACATTTTGAATGTAAGACCCAACCGGGTCTTTCTTTTTTGCAAAAATTAGGAGAAAAAGCACTATGAACACTACCATTGATCTCAAGACCGCAAAGACCATCGAAGCCATGAACCAGAAAATCAACCACATGGACAATGCTGTGACCGACTTCTTCAACAAGATGAGCGATGTGCTGGAGCGGCAGCTCGGCGATGATGAAGTTTACGCCGCCGTGATTGCCCCGGAGGTCGAACTGACCATCACTCCGCTGGCGAATGTTCGCAGTTACCTGCCTTGCTTTGATGAAACTGATTCCTGCTACAGCATCAGCGAAGATGTGCCGCTGGCTCTCTGTTATGATCCTCGTCAGGTCATTACGCTGGCTGGCAAGCGTTACCTGTCCGGTGCAGTCATCTTTGTACGCTACGACACCGATGGCAATTTTGTTGCACTTACCACCGCCGACCTGTACCTGATCCAGTGTTATCTGGGCGAGAACAGTGTTCCTCTGATGGCTGGACGCGAGAAGATGGTCTGCATCTGCATTGACTGAGAGATGCAGCATAAAGAACAACGGGCAAAGCGTCAGGAGGGATGCTTTGCCCGTTTTACATAGAACGATGAAATTTACTTTTAGCAGAGGGGGCGATTTATTGGGGAATTTATATGGCTATATCCGGGTCAGCACCCGTGACCAGAACGAGGACCGGCAGTTGATTGCACTGCGTGAACTGAAGATCCCGGAGAAAAACATTTTTATGGATAAGCAGTCCGGCAAGGACTTCAACCGTCCGCAGTACAAGCGGCTGGTGCGGAAATTGAAAAAAGACGACCTGCTCTACATCAAGAGCATCGACCGTCTTGGACGCAACTATGCTGAAATTTTAGAGCAGTGGCGGCTGCTCACCCAGACAAAGGGTGCTGACATCGTGGTGCTGGATATGCCGCTGCTGGATACCCGGCGTGGCAAAGACTTGATGGGCACTTTCCTGAGTGACATCGTGCTGCAGGTGCTCTCCTTTGTGGCTGAGAACGAGCGCACCAACATCCGGCAGCGGCAGGCGGAGGGCATTGCAGCGGCGAAAAGCAAGGGAGTCCGCTTTGGACGTCCGCCCAGCCCCCTGCCGGAAAACTTCCACAGCGTCTACCAGAAATGGCGCTCCGGTAAAATGACAGGTACAGAAGCCGCTCAACAATGCGGAATGCCACTGTCGACATTTCGGTACCGTGCCAAAATCTACGAAAAAGCCACTTTTTTGTAAACGCTTCTTTTTACAAGAAAGTGTACCTTCTTGCAAAATGCCCTCAGATTTGCTTTTGTACCAATTATAGCATATTTCCCGGTTAAATCCACAGATTTTCAGCTATTCGTTTCATCTCTTGAGCCGCTTGTCAAAAGGTACACTTTTTGGCAAGCCCTTCAAAGAGGTGGAACGAATGGCAGAAAAACAGGTCAAATCCCGGCAGCGGGTGGCAGATCACGGTGAGGTCTTTACAGCAGAACGAGAAGTGCGCGCGATGTGCGACCTTGTAAAGAGCGAGACGGAGCGCATCGAGAGCCGTTTTCTGGAACCCGCCTGCGGCAACGGTAACTTTCTGGCGGAAGTGCTGCGCCGCAAGCTGGCTGTGGTGAAAAGCCGCTACGGCAAAAACCCAAGCGATTACGAACGTTACTCTGTACTGTCGGTGACCAGCATTTACGGCGTGGATATTCTGGCAGACAACGCACAGGAATGTCGGGAGCGGCTTTTTGCGCTTTGGGATGAGGAATATACCGCCGTTGTAAAATCCGCAGCCAACCCGCAGTGCCGGGAAGCGGTGCGGTATATCCTGCAAAAGAATATCCTGTGCGGCGATGCGCTGACCATGGAGCAGTCCGACGGCAGCCCCATCGTGTTTGCGGAGTGGAGTTTTCCCACCGGCAACTTTATCAAGCGTCGGGATTTCCGGCTGGATGTCCTGCTGAAAGAAAACACTGACAACGATGCCTATTCCGACCAGCTTTCCCTGTTTGCCGATGAACCGGACGGCACGGAAAACTGGATGATAGACCCTGTTACCCACGAAACCATCCCTCGCCCTCTCCGTGAATACCAACCGGTGGATTACAGGAGGGTGCAGGAAAATGGCTGACGTTTATCAGAATCTTTACAACCCCGATGTGCTGTCCTGCCTTGCCAACCTGTCCAACGACGAGGTATTCACTCCGCCGGAGGTGGCAAATCGGATGCTGGACCTGCTGCCGCAAGAGCTGTTCCGCAGCCCGGACACCACATTCCTTGACCCTGCCTGCAAATCTGGCGTATTCCTGCGGGAGATTGCCAAGCGGCTGCTGGTGGGGCTAGAAAATGAAATTCCCGATTTGCAGCAGCGGGTGGACCACATCTTCCACAAGCAACTCTACGGCATTGCCATCACGGAGCTGACCAGCCTGCTTTCCCGCCGCAGCTTCTATTGCTCGAAATATCCCAACAGCAAATATTCCATTACGCATTTTGATGATGCAAGTGGAAACATCGAATACAAACGAATATCCCACCGATGGTCAAACGGTAAGTGCGCCTTTTGTGGAGCATCTGAGAGCGAATACAAACGCTCCGATGATCTTGAAACGCACGCCTATGAGTTTATTCATACGATTCGACCGGAGGATATTTTTAAGATGAAATTCGATGTGATTATTGGAAACCCGCCATACCAGTTGAATGATGGAGGTGGAAACGGAAAAAGCGCTCGTCCGATTTACCACTTGTTTGTCTCAAATGCCAAAAAGCTTAATCCTCGATTTTTAACAATGATTATTCCTGCAAGATGGTTCTCAGGGGGAAAAGGATTAGATGACTTCCGAAGGGAAATGCTGAACGATAAACGAATTCGAAAAATCGTCGACTATGACAATTTCAGAGAAGTTTTTCCGGGTGTTGACCTTGCAGGCGGAGCCTGCTATTTCTTGTGGAACAGAGATAATCCGGGAACTTGCGAAGTTACCAATATCAGTGGCGGAAAAAAAGATATAATGGAACGACCTTTGGATGAATACGAAATATTTATCAGACAAAATAAAGCAGTTAGCATCGTTCGGAAGTTACGCAAGTTAACTCAAATTCAAAATTTGAGCAATCGTGTTTATTCAAGAATGCCCTTTGGTATTCCCTCGACATATCAGCCTTTAGATGAAGGAATCCCTTGTTATTTCACACAACGAATCGGAAGAAAGTATGTGAGAAAGCAAGATATTTCCGATCCTTCGAACATTCTTGATAAGTGGAAACTCCTTGTGCCTAAAGCGCCTATAGCCGGGCAAACTGATTTTTCAAAGCCCGTTGGTTTTTATTATGATGGCAATACAATTATTGCCGCTCCCGGAGAATGCTGTACTGAATCTTGGCTTGCAATAGGTGCTTTTGATACGATGGCTGAGACTGAAGCTTACAAAAGCTACATATTCACTAAAACCGTTCGTTTCTTGCTTTTGCAAACTGTTGTTTCACAGAATATTTCAAAAAAGAATTATTGCTTTATTCCTGATCTTGGCAAATATATAGGACAGTACACGGATGAACAACTCTGCAATATGTGGAATATCACACAAGATGAATGGGCCTTAATTGATTCAAAGATCTCAGCGATAGGTGGTGACGAGTAATGGACTTTTTCCCGCAGCGTCCACCGGTAAGCCCTAAAATTTATGCTTACGAGCTGATTGGGGTGGCATCCCACAGGGGCTACATCAAGGTCGGCTACACCGAGCGGGATGTGGATACCCGCATCCGGGAGCAGACCCACACCGTGGCTGTGCCCTACCGGGTGCTGGAAACATGGCCTGCCATGCGCAGCGATGGCAGTTGCTTTACGGATAAAGACCTCCACGCCGTGCTGCGCCGCAAAGGGTTTCGGCAGTTGAACGAGGGCGAGGACCGGAATGAATGGTTCCGCTGTACCGTCAACGATGTGAAAGCTGCCGTTTATGCAGTACGCAACCGCACCGAAAACGTAGAAAACCGCACCAACGATTTTTCCATGCGCCCGGAGCAGAAAGAGGCAGTGGATAAAACCGAAGCCTATTTCCGCTCCGCAGCCGCCGAAGGCTACCCGAAGTTTTTGTGGAACTGTAAAATGCGATTCGGCAAGACCTTTGCCGCCTACCAGTTGGCAAAACGGATGGATTTTAAGCGGGTGCTGGTGCTTACCTTCAAGCCCGCCGTGGTCAGTGCGTGGCAGGAGGACCTGAACACCCACAAGGATTTTGAGGGCTGGCAGTTCATCTCCCGCACCACGGAATTGACCTACGAGACCGCCGACCAGAGCCGTCCCATCGTCTGCTTTGGCTCGTTCCAAGACTATCTCGGCGTGGATAAGACCACCGGCACCATCAAGGGCCGCAATGAGTGGGTACATACCATTAACTGGGATCTGGTCATTTTCGATGAATACCACTTTGGTGCATGGAAAGAGAACGCCAAGAAGCTGTTTGAGCAGGATGATGAGGACGACTACGATTCCGAGAATATGGAGCAGTACAGCCGTGCCGACGCCTACGATGAAACATGGCTGCCCATCACCACCGACCATTATCTGTATCTATCCGGCACACCCTTCCGTGCCCTCAACTCCGGCGAGTTCATCGAGGAGCAGATCTACAACTGGACCTATTCCGATGAACAACGTGCCAAAGAAAACTGGCAGGGAGAGCACAACCCCTACGCTGCTCTGCCCCGGATGGTCATGATGACCTACAAGATTCCGGAAAGCATCCAGCAAATCGCCAAGCAGGGTGAATACGATGAATTTGACCTGAACGTGTTCTTTTCCGCCAAGGGCAAAGGCCGGGACTGCCGTTTTGTCTACGAGGATTATGTGCAGAAGTGGCTGGACCTGATTCGGGGTTCCTATCTGGAAACCACCGTGGACGAGCTAAAGCTAGGCGCAAAAAAGCCCGCCCTGCCCTTTGCGGATTCCCGTCTGCTGAATGTGCTTCAACATACCCTGTGGTTCTTGCCCAATGTGGCATCCTGCCACGCTATGGCAAACCTGCTGGCAGACCGGAAAAATACCTTTTATCACGACTACCGGATCAATGTCTGCGCCGGTACAGAAGCAGGCATTGGTGCTGCCGCACTGGAGCCGGTACAGCGTTCCATGGGCGACCCGCTGGAGACCAAGACCATTACCCTTTCCTGCGGCAAGCTGACCACCGGCGTAACGGTGAAGCCGTGGACAGGCATCTTTATGCTGCGGAACCTCTCCAGCCCGGAAACCTATTTTCAGGCTGCATTCCGTGTGCAAAGCCCTTGGGAAGTGACCACGGACAAGGGGCAGAAGGAAATCATCAAGAAAGAGTGCTATGTGTTCGACTTTGCGCTCAACCGTGCTCTGCGGCAAATCTCCGATTATAGCTGCCGTTTGAACATCCATGAGGGTAACCCGGAAAAGAAGGTGGCGGAATTTATCAACTTCCTGCCGGTCATTGCCTACGATGGCAGTTCCATGCGGCAGATCAACGCCGGAGATATTCTCGATATTGCCATGGCTGGCACCTCTGCCACCCTGCTGGCAAAGCGCTGGGAAAGCGTGCTGCTGGTGAACGTAGACAACGAGACCCTCTCCCGCCTCATCGCCAACAAGGATGCTATGGATGCTCTGATGAAGATCGAGGGCTTTCGCAGCCTGAACTCGGACATCGAAACCATCATCGCCAAGTCTGAAAAGGTGAAGAAGGCGAAGAAGGAAGGCACCAAAGACCTTACCCCGAAGCAGAAGAAGGAACTTTCGGACGAGGAAAAAGAGTACAAGTCCAAGCGTAAGCAGATTCAGGAAAAACTCATCAAGTTCGCCACCCGCATTCCGGTGTTCATGTATCTGACGGACTACCGGGAGCGCTGCCTGAAGGATGTGATCACCCAGTTGGAGCCGGGCTTGTTCAAGAAGGTCACCGGTCTGTCGGTGAAGGACTTTGAGTTGCTGGTATCGCTGGGTGTATTCAACGATTCTCTGATGAACGATGCCGTGTACAAATTCAAGCGGTACGAAGATGCCAGTCTGAGCTACACCGGCATTAATCGTCACGAGGGCGAGGATCGTGGCGGCTGGGATACGGTGCTCTCGGATGCCGACTACAACAAGATGTTTACCTTGCAGCAGGCATCTATGGAAGCCCCTGCGCCCGCCCCGGACGATCTGCCTGCAAAGCCCTATTTCACCCCGGACGAGGACGAGCCGAAACCGGCTCCTGAAAAGAAGTCTGCACCGCAGCCCATGAAACCTATCATCAGCTATGGCGGTTTTACACCCAAAACCAATACAGCGCAAAACACGCAGGCTTCCGGCAGCAAAATCCACAAGCCGAGCAACAGCTATACGCCCCGCCCGGCTTCCAGTATTCCCGGCAGCTTTACACCTCGCCCGGCTGGGTCGAGCGTTGGCATTGGAGCTGTAAAGCCGAGCTTTGGCCTGAACAGCCAACCTGCCGCTCAGCCAAAACCGACTGTCAAGGTGGATGTTTCCAAAATCAAGGTTGGTGTCAAGGTCAAGCATAAGGCGTTTGGCGTTGGCACGGTAGCAGCCATCCAGCCCGATATGGTCACGGTACGCTTTGGCAGCGTGGAAAAGAAATTCCTGCTGCCTGCGGCGATTGTGCAGGGGTATCTGACGGTGGTAGAGAATTAAATAAGTGTGTAAGAGAATCCTCGGCCTGCAAAATAGCAGACCGAGGATTTTTGATAAGTCACTATGGAAGTCCCCAAAATCATTTTTCTATCCAAGACTGTGTGCTGCAATCATAAACTTTGAATCCGTAGTTTTGAATTAACCGAAAATCTGTATCATCAAGTGACGAATTAGTAGGAGTGGGGATACCTATGGCCAAGAACTGTTTTGCTCTGGAAAAAGCAACGTATGCGAGTCGCGTTGATTCGGTTGTTTCAGATTCTCCCTGCGGAAACCAGTTTTTCCAATAGCTCGCAGAATCGCAACTCTGCTTCGCAGAAGAAACAAATAGAACGGACTCAAATCCTCTGCCTTTACAACCATGTATGGTTTCAATCTTTAAATTACAATTTTGTGTGGAATTTGTGCTTTGGTGAAATGTTGCTATAACCTTTTTATTCTTTACTTTATTTCTCAATTTCCCGATATGATATTCACCGATAGATTTATGGTGAGCATTTGCAAGAGAATCTGATAATGCATTCTTCCACGAGCCCCATGAAAGTTCCAAGTTGAGAGTATCTTCACTACTAACGAGCGCCTTTCTGATACATAATAAAATTTGCCGCCAAGTTTCTGAATCGACACATTGTGGTTTATATAGATTTATGGAACTTTCATGCTCTTCTGCTGAAAAATACGATCGTTGGACCGCTCGACTAAGATAGTGTAATCCTTCCTGGAAGGATGCTACATCTGTATTTCTTTGCAAATAAACAAAATGTGCAAAATCCTCTATGATATTGGGACTCATATTGGGATTATCGGATTTTACTCCTAAAAGCTTTCTCTTGAGCGCCATGTTTCTGACAATTATACAGCAGTCTTGAAATTGAATGCTTTCCTGTAAAAGAAGATTTTGGTATGATTGTATTAACTTTTCTTCCTTTCCTCCATTATACAGTAATGCAACGAGCGGAGTATTAGCAGTTTGTTCTTTTTTTCCAACTATGTAGCTTTTTCGATTAACTACTCGTCCCGAAACATTTACAATTGCTTGATTACTCCGAAAATTTTCAATCAAATGCATTTCTTTAAAATGATTCTTCATAATAAAGTTTTTCGTATCACTGGGTTCAATGCTACGAAACCCATATATTGCTTGATTCAAATCTCCCACAAGGTGTATTTGAGTACCGTACCTATGGAGCTCGTTAAGAATTGAAAGCTGAACATATGATAAATCTTGGCATTCATCAATGATAATAAAAGGAAACCGTTTGGCAATCAAGCTGGCAATATTGGAGTGAGTTTTTAAAAGGTAATCAACTAAGCACTCAATATCTTCATATACGAAAAAGCCACATTCTCTAAATTTTTTCTTGGTTGCTTTCAAATCAGCCTTTATGTGTTTCTTTCCCTGATCACATTGTTTTTTAAATTCTTCTTTTTCGGTACTAAGTTTATCACCACAATAACAATATTTTTCGGATTTTATATCATAAAAGAAGTGATTTGCGGGAATGTTTCCAAGCCTTCCATAAGAATAGTTGGTTTTAAATGCGTTTAAAAACTCACTTTCACATGAAGAATCCACAATTTTCAGGATGGAATCAGATTCCTCAGATAGCTTTTTTACGATGCGATTAAGAAAGGGATTGGCAATATATCCATGAAGCCAACTTGTAAATGTGCCAAGGAAATGGGGGTATTGTATCTGATGCCGGAGATATGATACAGTTCTATTTCTTATTTCATCTTCCGCCGAATTTGTAAATGTCAAAATCGCAATTCCGCTCGTTTTAGATTGCCAATGTGATAGTTCATAAGCGACCTTGACTCCAATCACTTCTGTTTTTCCGCTTCCTGGACAGGAATTCAAATAGATGTCAGATCCAATATCTGATAGAACATAGTTGATTTGATCATCAGTAAGATGAAATAAAGCACAGCATTGATCATGGCGACACTTGTTTGATAGTCGGCCTGAACAAAGAGAATGATTTTTTATATTTACTATTGTGCCGCAGAGATCAGGAACAAGCCAAATCATATTTTCATTCATTTTTCAATTCCCAGCATAAAGTCAATAGCTTCTATTATGTATAGCGGAATGTCAAATTCATCATCAATTGCATCAGAGAGTAATTGTGCAAATAATCCCTTCCCAATTTCTGATGACTCGATTTGCGTAAGAATAAAATATGACATTTGAGCATCATCGCTTACCGTATCGCTATTGATCATATCAATATATTCCTTGATTTTATCCTGTCGTATTTTAGAGGAAATTTCAGATAAAAGAGTTTCCAACATAATTTTAGCATTGTGATGGCTTTCGATTGCAAGATCATACTCAAAAGTTTTACTGTTGACAAATACTCTGCAATTATTTGTCATTGCCGCAGACTGATCTTTATAGTAGAGAAATGGATTTTCGCCCTTCAAATGCTCACCTTTTTGTGGAAGAGCAGAATCTTTTGGCGGATCATTATCTGTTAAAGCAACACATCTTTGCGGAATAGATGAAACCTTTGTGTATTCAGAAGGTTCATATGAGCCTTCTCGTTTCATGAAAATTTTTATACGCTCGGCATATGTGGTTTTTGATTCTTTTTCTCCTTTAGATGGAATATTAAGCTTATATCCATTATATAGTTGCATAAAGCGTGTAAAATATATTCCATTCATGTTTATAATGGATATTCCGGCTTCTTCTAGACTGGATACTTTACACTTTTTTGCCGAACACATTCTTTTTAAATATATCTAGGCTAGTTTT
>OGRB01001033.1_pt1 | contig 20490 bp, 14 predicted proteins | sample 1553371 | NCBI WGS metagenome assembly OGRB01 (sample SAMEA2580027, study PRJEB22360) | human gut metagenome | reverse complement strand
ATGTAACTTTTCAGCCTGAGATGCTTTTAGGGCTATTTCAGGCTGGAAATTAAGGAGTCCAGATCAAAGAGCTGGCGCTGTTTCAGGTCAACGGAGTTCCAGACAGTTCGTGTATTTGGTTTGCTATAAAGATAAACTGTACTGGATACTTTTGCATATACTTTACAATTGTTTTTATAAGTATATGTGCCATCTGCATTTTGCTTATTTACCGACAGCTCCTTTTTTGTAACCTGCCTATCTTCTGTCTGCACCGCTTTCCTTATAGTAGCGTTCCTTGCTCTGATACATTCTTGCATCTGCAGCTTTTGAAATTTCATATGCACTACCCCAGTTTCTCTCTGTGCTGAAAACCCATCCGTACGAAACAGTCATTGAATCAACAAACTTTCCATGCCAGTTTGCCACATTGGAGTCGAAGCTATGTATCAGCTCTTCCACCTGGTTTGGATTCTCTGTGATGATCACTGCAAATTCATCTCCACCGATTCTGTATACCTTTCCATACTCATGAAAGCTGTCTCTCATGCAATCTGCCGCTGCGCATATAAGCTCGTCTCCTGCCATATGGCCATAAGAATCATTTGCCCGTTTTAATCCGTTCAGATCTACAGAAATGTATACCCATTCCTCACTAAGATTAAGCTTTTTCATATCATTTTCATATGCGTGCCTGTTTAAACATCTGGTAAGCTCATCCGTATTTGAGGTGTATATCAGTTTTTCTTTTTCCAGTCTTTCTTTCATTACTTTGGAAAACATATAGGTTATACAGCAGGATGCCAGTACCAAATATGCACCTACTATAAAAATAGCAATCATGCCGCCCTGCTGATAAAATGAATCCTCTACAGTTACAATAACAATATAGTTATCATTCTGGTGCATCATGCATCTGCAGTGCTTTCCATCCATTCTGATCTGTGTTACAGTCGCACCGTCAGCACTGACATGATCCGCTGATATCCCCACATCTTCCAGTTTTTCCCCTAATTTGCTACTGTCCGTGGCTCCTTCTATTACCTGTGTATCCGCATCTGCAACCATAATTTCCATGGCTTTATATACCGGCATTCCGGCAACTACATTGGAAATGTTATTCTGCTTTATTTCATTGAGAAGTCTCTTTGGCTCAATTCCCACCTGGAGCATCTTAGTTCCGTCTTCGTTCCAGGTGATGGCATACATCATTTTCTTTCCCTCTGCAGTATTGGGAGTAACATCCTGGCACATGGTCAGCGATTTATCCTTAAGCATAGGCTTAAAATACTCCATCTGCGTACCGGAATCAAAATTATAGCCAAAATACCTGGGTGCAGAACCACTGTAAATATTTCCCTGATCATCAAAAAGATGTATCTCATCAACGGCCATTAATTTTGCTATTTTCTGCAGCTCATTCACATCATATTCTACCGCCGGATCAGCATCAATCATATATGACACAGCTTTAGCCCTTACAATATAATCGTCCTTTAACGATTCGATCAGCTCGTTCCTGCTCTCATCATTTTTATCAAGCACAGTAATCACACGATCAAGAAGCACCTTTGATGTTCTATGGGCATTTTTGTCATTAACATATTTCAAAATGCTCGCTTCAAGGAGTAAGGCAACCACAATTATCATAATAGATAAAATTATAATTTTTTTCTTCTTCATATTTCCCGTTCCTTTGTCAGATATGTGGTTTTAGTGTAGCAAACGGCAGATGGGATGTCAACCTGGGAATCGTGTGCAGGCATCAGAAACATTGTACAATTTTTATAAATTTCCCCATTATCATTGCTATTTTTTGGTAAAAAGAGTATACTTTGAAATACTAAACATCAGGAGTACAAAATTATGAACACACACTCATCCGGATATTACAGCATAGACAAAGACTATAATATCCTAAGCTATAACGACACTGCCAAACAGCTGTACCCCAATCTCCAGCCGGGAGTGAAATGCTATAAGGCACTTATGGGGCTTGATTCCCCATGCCCGCCCTGCCCTGTAGCACTGGGGATACAGGGACCAAAGACTTACCTGGATCCGATCCGTCATATTTATGAAACAGTTGATGCAGTAGAGACTGTACAGCCCGATGGCAGCAGAGGACATGCACTTGTATTCAGCACAGTAGCCGAGGGAGAAAGCCTGTCAAAGTCTATTCCCACAGGTGAGAACTCTCTCCGTCTGCTGGGTGCCATCAACCTGCTTGCTTCTGACTACATGTCTGTTTATGGCGTAAACCGGGAAACCGGGAAAATCTCCGTATATCGTTCCAGATTTACTGATGCTTTGCGGATATTAAAGATAATTCAGACTATAAGCTGTCATTTGATTTTCTCATCCAGAAATATATTCATCCGGATGAGCGTTCCTATGTGTTCAGACACCTGAATTATGAAACCCTGCTGGAAAGACTTTCTCAGGAAGCCTCTTTCAAATTCCATTTCAGGCTTATCACAGATACTGTCCATTACTATTATCTGCTCATTGCCAGAAACGGAAACGCCGATGATTATCGGGATTTCGTAATTGCAGTGGCCTGTGAAGACAATGATGTGACAGCACGCAAAATCTATGAAAATCAGCTCCACTCTCTTCTGGCATCCATTACCCATGCTGCCGGCTACTTTCATCTCGACCTTACAGATGATAAGATTCTGAAGATCGGAGGCACCTCTGCCCTGGCCTATAAGATGGATGCTGACGCTTCCATTGACCATTTTATTGCAGAGACTGCTGTTTTTATACCGGTATTAAAGGACAGAAACGATTTTATCAACGCATTTTGCCGCAGTTCCCTGATGAAAAGCTACGAGGACGGTCAGGTGGAGGTCACCAGGGTTTCCCGCTGCCTCTACGATGACGATATAATCAGGATTTCCAAATATGTGGCGAGACTGCTGCTCAATCCTTCCAACAACCATCTGGAAGCAATCCTCTACGGTGAAGATGTCACCAGAACACAGGAAGCCTATGAGACACAGGTAAGTATTGTCCAGACACTGAGCAGCAACTACCTGAACGTATACCTGATCAACCCCAGAGAAAAAACTCTCTCTGTGATCAAGCAGGAAGACCATGATGTCCCTGATCCAGACAAAAAACACAACGATACATATCCCTATGATCTTTTCCTCTCAGACTATATCCGGCAGCGTGTATATCCGGATGACCGTACAATTCTGGAAGAATCACTGGAACTGGGTAATGTAATGAGTGTTTTGTCCAGTCAGTCCGAATACAAGGGAAATTACCGGATAAATGACAGGGATGGTATCCATTACTATCAGTTCCGCTTTATCAAAAACGAAGACTCCGGTATCATTGTTCTGGGATTTCTGAATGTGGACGATGTGGTGGAATCAGAGATCCGGCACCAGAAGCTCCTTAAAGAAGCTCTTGATACTGCCGAACGCGCCAATGCAGAGAAATCCAATTTTCTTTCCCGCATGTCACATGATATGCGCACACCGCTGAATGGGATCATTGGTCTGCTGGAAATTGATAAAAAAAAGGAAAAAAATATTCTACTTTAGAAGCCGCTTACAATGCATATGAAAAGTTACTTACCGAAGGTGAATATGTGAAATATAAGGATACTCTGCCGGAATCAAAAAAACTCCCTGTTCAGACCAGAAATAAAATATTTCCGGTCGGGCAGGGAATTTCTTTCTTTACTGATTATCATACCGCATCCTTATACACTCTCTGGATATGCATTGCCAGATATCCTGTCTCTGTTTCATCCAGCTTATGTCCAATACATCCTTCCAGGTTTTTACAGATGTCAGTGGCAACCTTATAGGCCTGGGGATACTGATCCAGCATATATTCATTCATGTCCAGATTCAGCTTCTCTCCTGTAGATGCACGCGCTACCATATACTTCATATGGTTCATCAGACGATTATAGGACAGTGACAGTACATCGATTGGCTTACCTGTTGCTTTCTCGATCATATCTATACACTCTCTCACTGCTCTCGCAGTCTGCATGGCAACAGATACCTTCTCGTCACCAATTGCAGAATGAATATGCAATGCCACATATCCAACCTCATGATCATCAATCTCTATCTGAAGTCTTTCTCTCAGAATTGTTTTCAGTGTTTCCGCAACTTTAAATTCACTGTAGAAAAGAACCTTGATATCCTCTGTCAGCGGATTGCTGATCTGCTCATTTCTGCGGATTCTGGCGACTGCAAAAGAAATATGGTCAGCAAGTGGAAAAAGAATCCCTCTGTCTATGGAATCTCCAAACACTTTCTGTGACTCTGTCAGAATTGCATCTGCAATCTCCAGATACTCCGGCTCTATTCCCTTTACCAGTTCCTTCGCAGATCCACGCTCTGTCTCCTGTTCCAGACGATATGTAGTGCATCCCTCCGGCTTATCAAAACGCTGGCTGACCTTTTTTCCAAAGCCAACACCCTTGCCAAGAATCACATACTCCTTATTTTCATCCATATCAATGGCTATAACACCATTATTATTTAATACCTTGCTAACTCTGTACATCTCTGTCGTAATCCCCTCTATAAAAATTTATTGCCATTATAATAATTTTCCCTTTGGTCATAAGACTGCTATAGTTTACCATATTTTGAATAAGAATCCTACCCGTCACACAAATTTGTTACATTTTTGATTTCCAGATCCCCCCTGCAAAAAGGGTAAAAAAACAGTCAGATAATCAAGATGTCATCTCTTTTGATCATCCAACTGTTTTTTGATAACAATATTATTCCAGTGTCTCCACCGCAAACAACGGTTCACCGGCCTTGATCTCACCGTTTGCCAGAAGTCTGATCCTCTGGTTGTCTTCCGGTTCAGTATCAAGGATAGGGGAAGTGATAGACGGAGCATTAGCAGTTAAGAACTCCAAATCCAGTTTCATCATCGGATCACCTTTTTTCACTTTCTGACCCTCTGTTACCAGGATTTCGAAGCCTTTTCCTTCCAGTTTTACAGTGTCGATTCCCATATGAAGAAGCATAGGGATACCGGAATCTGTCTGAAAACCTATAGCATGTTTTGTATCAAAAATAAACTCAACTTCACCGTCTGCAGGTGCATATACAGTACCTTCTGTTGGTGTCACCACTGCACCGTCACCCATCATTTTTCCTGCAAATCCTTCATCCGGTGCAGTAGAAAGATCTGCTGCGATTCCGTCTACAGGGCTGTAAATGATTGCTGTTTTTCTGATCTTTTCTTCTTTTACAGGTGCCAAGGACTGTGCTGTACCTGCATTTTTGTCCTCAACCTCTGCACGGTTCTGTCCATCTGCATTTCCTGCTGCAGCATTTTCCTGTACCTGTACATTATCCGGTGTCTCATCTGCGAATTCGTTGGGAGCAGTCTCCAGATATTCTTCCAGCTTCGCCTTGATAACAGTTACATGAGGTCCATAGATAACCTGTACGCCCTGTCCTTTTTTTACGATTCCTCTGGAATCTGTCTGTTTCAGAAGTTCATCACGAACTTTCTCAGGCTCTGCAACTGTGATACGAAGTCTGGTCGCACAACAGTCAACATCTACGATATTTTTCTTTCCGCCAAGACCTCTGGTGATCAGTTCACTTACCGGATCACCGGAGGTTGCTGCAGCTGCACCGACTGTCTTTCCGGCTTCTTTTCTTGCATTTACATCAGCTTTTGTATAAAGCTTTGTCTCTGTATCATCATCTTCACGTCCAGGAGTCTTGAAATTAAATTTCCTGATCATAAATGTAAAGATTACATAATACAGGATAAAGTAAATAATACCAACCGGAATGATCCTCAGCCAGCTTGTTTTTGCATTTCCCTGCAGGATACCAAAGAGGAACAGGTCAAGGAAACCGCCTGAGAAAGTAAGTCCTACTGCAATATTCAGCATATGTGCGATCATATAAGCCGCACCTGCCAGGATCACCTGAACTACGAACAATGCCGGAGCTACAAACAGGAATGAGAATTCCAGCGGTTCAGTGATACCAGTAAACATACATGCCAGCGCTGCGGAAAGAAGAAGTCCGCCTGCCGCTTTTTTCTTCTCAGGTTTTGCACAGCGATACATAGCCAGCGCTGCTCCCGGAAGACCAAAGATCATAAAGATAAACTCACCTGAGAAATATCTGGTAGCATCCGCACTGAAATGTGCTATGTTTGCAGAATCAGCAAGCTGTGCAAAGAAAATATTCTGTCCACCCTGCACCATCTGTCCTGCAACTTCCATAGTTCCGCCCACTGCTGTCTGCCAGAATGGCATATAAAATACATGATGCAGCCCAAAGGGGATCAGTGCTCGTTTAATAATACCAAAAATCAGAGTTCCCAGATATCCACTTCCTGTTACCAGACCGCCCAGAGCATAAATACCGTTCTGAACTGCCGGCCATACAAAATACATCAGGATTCCCACAAACATATATACGATTGTGGAAATGATCGGTATAAATCTTGAGCCGCCAAAGAATGACAGCGCATTCGGAAGCACAATTTTGTGGAAACGGTTATGAAGTGCCGCAACACCAAGACCTACGATAATACCGCCGAATACACCCATCTGCAGAGACTGGATCCCGCATACAGAAGTAATGGTTCCCTCCAGTACATCTGCTGCTATCTGACCGTCTGCTGTGATTTCATTGTTAATAAGAAGCATGGCACTGACAGCCACATTCATAACGAAATATGCAATCAGCGCAGAAAGAGCAGCAACCTCTTTCTCTTTCTTTGCCATACCAATGGCAACACCAACAGCAAAGATCAGCGGCAGATTGTCAAATACAGCACTTCCAACCTTGTTCATAATGATCAGAAGAGAATTAAGTAATGTTCCACTTCCCAGGATCTTCTGCAATCCATAGGTAGCGATAGTTGTTTCATTTGTGAAGGAACTGCCGATACCAAGCAGCAAACCTGCAACAGGGAGAATTGCGATTGGAAGCATAAAGGATCTTCCCACACGCTGCAAAACTCCAAAAATCTTGTCTTTCATGTTCTTTTGTCTCCTTTTCCTTATTCGTGCGAATAAACCGTCTTGTTTTCGGGAGATTAAAACCTTCTGACATATGATTATTCCGCGTTTTACCACATAAAATACATCAAAAAAAGGCACTAACCCCCATAAACATTAAAAAATAACATTTATGACCGGTTAATGCCTGCCTGTCCAGTAACACACCAAATCTGTGCTATACTATAAAGGATTATTTATTCCCTGTCAAGATACTCAGGAAAATATTTTACAAAATATTTTTGCATTTCACGAATCGATCTCTGTAATGACCATTTATTATTTTTCAAGGCCGCAACATTCTCTGCATCCTTCCGACCTGATAGAAATTTATTGATTTCCCACTGCCCCGCAGGCTACACGTTCAACTTGATCACTCTGTCTTCCCATTTTAATCCATTCAGATCTACAGAAATGTACACCCATTCATCGCTGAGTTTAGGCTCTTTTCAGGGGGATTTTATCTGTTTCTCTCTTCCAGATATTCCAGACATTCATTCACACCTTTAATACCAAGTTCCTTGCGTACTTTATCCTGAATTTCCACCAGACATTCCAAAAGAAGAGGATTAAACATTCCGCATTCTCCATTCAGGATCATTTCCATTGCCTTCTCATGAGAATATGCTTTCTTATATACCCGGTCACTTACCAGGGCATCATACACATCTGCCAGTGATACCACCTGTGCAGATATGGGGATTTCTTCTCCCTTCAAACCATCCGGATATCCTTTTCCATCATAACGTTCGTGATGCCAGCGGCATATTTCATAGGCATATTTCATCATCTCTTCATCATGATACATTTCCAGGCTGTCAAGCATCCGGGCACCTATGATCGTGTGCTGTTTCATGGCTTCAAATTCTTCCTTTGTAAGCTTTCCGGGTTTATTCAGAATTTTTTCATCAATTCCAATCTTACCGATATCATGAAGTGCTGAAGCTGTAGCGATCATATGTTGCTGAGACCAAGAAAGATCGTAATTCTCTGATTTTCGCATCAATTTCTCCAGCAAAAGCTGAGTCAGAATATTGATGTGCAGCACATGAAGCCCGCTTTCACCATTTCGGAACTCTACAATCTGACTGAGAATCCCGGTCATCATACGGTTGTTTTTCTCTTTTTCATAAATCTGATCTGTTACCAAATGGATCAGACGCCTTTGCTTGGCATAAAGCTTAATCATATTGATAACCCGCTGATATACCACCTTGGCATCAAATGGTCTGCTTATATAATCCGAAGCCCCCAATTCGTAGGCACGACGGATATAACTTTCTGATCCTTCACTGGAAATCATGATCACCGGTATATCCTCGATCCATTTATCTCTGTTCATATAGGCGAGTACTTCAAATCCATCCATTTTTGGCATAATAATATCCAACAGGACCAATGAGATTTCAGTTCCATGCTGTTCCAGCATCTTCAGAGCCTCTTCTCCGTCACAGGCCTCCAGTATCCGGTATTCCTTTCCCAGAATTTCCTTAAGTATCTCACGGTTCATTTCAGAATCATCAACAACCAGAAGCTGAAGCAGGTTCCTTTTTTCTATCTTGTCTGTATTTTGCTTCTGCTCCCACCGGGTCACTACTATATTTTTATGTCCCTTGGCCATATACATAAGTCTGTCTGCTTTGGTGATTGCTTCCTCCAATCTGCCATGGGTAAACATAGCTCCACCAATGCTCACTGAAAGCTTCAGACGATTAAAACCCGAAATATGCGTCGCATGGATCTTCTCCTGGATCATACGGAGCTTCTGTGAAAAGACTTCCTTCTCAATTCCGGGCAGGATCAGCAGAAATTCATCTCCTCCATAGCGCACCAGAATATCCGTACGACGGATATAATGCCGAATTACATTCACTACGGTTGTCAGCACCAGGTCTCCTCCATCATGACCATAAGTGTCATTGAACAATTTGAAATCATCCAGATCGATAACTGCAACTCCGGCATTCAAAGACATATTTTTGACTTTTTCCTCAAAATATCTGCGGTTATACGCCCCTGTCAGCACATCCTTATACAGCTTTTCGCTATATACCGTCAGCTTTTCCGTCAATTTTTCATATCCTTCCTCATCTGTCAGCGTATTCTCGTCCAGCTTTTTCAGCATTTCCATTACATAGGGCTCATCATCAATCTCCAGATACCTTACAAATACCTGATACATATCAGAATCAAGAAATTCAATTTTGGATGTCTGTTTCTTCTCCTCCAGTGCTTTAAGGGAAATACAATTCTCACATCTTTTATCTTTATTCCAGAAAGCATAACACTGGCAAAGATTTTTTCTTCCCGTAAGCTTACTTTCCATTCCGGCAGTCTTCAGATCACTCCCTTTCAGGAGACGGACTACATCAAAAATCTCCCGAAGCACCTCCATTTTATTCTCTGCTTCCTGCATCGTCATTTGTTTCCACTCAATCATTATTCCCAGCCTCTCACGAACAACAGCTTTTTTCTGCAATATAAACTTGTATTATTATACCACTTACTCATCATGCAGTACAACAATAATATTTTTTCTTAATTTCTTAATTTCATAAAGGGAGCGCCTCAAAAACAGTCCTTGAGGCGTGCGACCCCGCCAGACCTGTTCAGTATTAATACCAGTCCCGGCAGAGGGTTCTCCCCTAACTGCCTCTATCAGTTAACTCATGCCAGGTTTTACTATTCCAATTTGTTCTAAAACATGTTATACTCAAAAAGCTGTCGAACCTCCAGCAGAAAAGAGGTGGACTCCATGGAAGAAATTCTCACCACATTTCTTGTCTCTGTTATAGCAGGCGTAGTTAGCTACTACATATGCAAATGGCTGGACAGCAGACGATAGACAGCAACAGTCTAAACGGAATAGCTCACCGTAATCGAGCAAGAAAGCCCCCAGAGCTGGCACTCTGAGGGCTTTTGTTTTGCTTCAAGGAATCTCACCACATTCCTTAGCTACTGTTAGTATATGCGCAATGTGCCAAAAAGTCAACTCAAAAATAGTGGGTGAAAAAGCCACAGGCTGGATGGGTGCCAGTCTGTGGCTATCTTAAGATAATCTTATTTATCCTCCGTAGTTTTACATTGCAAAATCTTCTCCAGTTCAGCTACTCTTTTAAGTGCTTCTGTTGTCTCTTTTTGGGCCTTTATTTTTTCTTTTTCAGCAAAATCCGCTCTCTGACGTTCCCTTTCTGTATTTTTGCGTTCAGCTTCCTGACCTTTTTCATACATGATCGTATCTCTCTCAAATCCCTTCATATAGATTAATGACACCGTTACTGAAAACTTATAAAAAATTATAAACTTTTATGTTCCATTCCTACTTCAACGAATATGCTTTTGATGATATAAATATCCATCTACTCACAGGTTTTTGTACTCTCCAGGGGTTTCCATATTTTCGAATATTTTTTTCGTTTTTGAAGCATATTCCGCAGACCATTAAGCAAATTCGTCAGTTTTTACTTAACCGTTTAGGTTAACAGATAAAAAAGTTTACACACGAAAAAAGAAGGGAAAGCCAGACTTTTTTGTATGACTTTCTCTTCTTTTATACATTTTATTTTGCCTTAAATACAGCGACTTTCTCTTTTGACAGATCGATCTTATCCGGAAGGATGGAAGTCTTCTCAGTGGATTCTGATGTTGTGAATCCTGTTGAGTCGGAAGTATTTGACTTCATCGCATCCTGCAGAGTATTGCTTACTGTCACATTTGCAGAAAAGATATCTGTTCCTGTGGAAGCTGCTGCATCACCTGTCGTTGTGCTTACTATACTGTTGCTCTGCATTTCCTGAACCTGTTCCTGTGTCGGGTAGAAGGATGGCTGGCGGATATAACGGAAGCTTGCACTGTATGCTTCGCCTACTGTTACTCCATTCTTGCCGGAGGAGCAGTGTACTGCGATCCAGTCACCTGCGTCTGTTTTACCGCAGAGAATACCTACATGATTATCGCTTCCTGCTTCCGGTCCTTTCTGGAACACCAGATCTCCGGGCTGTGCATCTGCCTCAGTTACCACGTTTGCTTTCTCCCACTGATCGGAAGTTCCGTCGCCTACAGCTTCCTGCATTGCTTTATCCTGATATCCATTGATCACTGCCCAGGTAACAAAACCACTGCAGTCCAGTCCGTACGCGCGGATGGTTCCGGTGCTCTTGCTTCCCTCAGCTGATACCTTCTCGCTGGTTCCCCAGCCTGGATCTTCACCGATCACTGTGGATTTGCCGCCCCAGAAGTAACCGACTTTACCAACCAGTGAATAGGCTGCGGAGATAACATTTACTCTTTCCTCGGAAACATCATCTCCTACGCTCTCGCGGACAAAACCGTTGGCAGCTGTTACTACCGCGCAGAGGAGTTTGCAGTCTGTCTCCACATATTTCTTAAGGATCGTACGATCCTTCTTTGCGATTTTATTTTTCTTAATATAGTAGTTGATTTTACGATTAGCGTATGTAACGTGAGTGATATCCTGCTTGTCCCTTACGATCGGGTTCATCTCTGCAAAGATTTTCGCAAGGTCTTTCTTGCAGGAAGAATCCAGGGTAAATTCTGTTTTTCCGTCCTGGCTTTGCTGATATACATAGACTGCAAGGATATCCTGCCAGTTTCTTACCAGAAGACTGTCTGCAGATGTGGTGGTCTTGCTGCCGTTTACATCGCTGGCATCTGCTACTTTGTTCTTCTCTTTATATTCCTTCTCGATCTCATCCATAACAGAAGCGAAATCATCTGAGAAGGTCAGATTGTAGTTATTCTTCAGACTGTCCAGATAGAAATCCTTACCTGCGTGGATATTGGACGCATAATATACCGGAGTTCCGGTCTGTGCAGCACTGGTATTATCCGTAAATGAATTATTCGTATTCGCATTGTTCTTCTGCGCTTCCAGCTGAGCAATAGTCGCTTCTGCCTGAACCAGCAGATTATAATTAGAAACCTGTGCCTTCTCTGTATCAGACAGGGCATTATATGCAGTGCGGATGCTCTGAACAGTGGCTTTCGTCTCCAGCGTGATGGTCTGTGCGTTCAACTCTTCGATTCTGTCAATCACATCCTGGGCTGCCTTCGTAATCTGTGAAGACGGTGTTGGTGTAGGATTCGCAGGTGTCGGAGTCGGATCTGTTGGTGTCGGAGTCGGATCTGCCGGTGCAGGTGTTGGCTCTGCAGGTGTTGGTGTCGGATCTGTTGGTGTCGGATCTACCGGTGCAGGTGTCGGGTCTGCAGGTGTCGGATCTACCGGCGCAGGTGTTGGCTCTGCAGGAGTCGGATCTGCCGGTGCCGGATCCTCTGATCCTGAATCAAAATCACCGGAATCGCTGAAATCAGAACCGTCTGCTGTATACGCAGCAGTATCCTCTGCTGCAAGTACGGACGCAGGACCGGATAATACCATTCCTGACATCAATGTCAGACATAAGAATCTGGTAAGATACTTGTTTTTCATATATCTAAATTGCTCCCTTCTTACTGTGAGCATGTCCTTACCCCCTGTTTATAAGGGCATACTGTCTAAATTACTTTTCACATTATTATGTTATTTCATAAGTGAATTATCCCAAAATATTAACCTGTTTTATTCTAGCATAATCATTTTTTGAAATCAACAGCTCAGGGCAGGTAAATTCCAGATTTGACCAAAATTCATTTTTTTGTCACATTTTAACCGAATCAAGTAAGTCCCCCTGCAGAAGTTGCGAAAAGCAACAAGCAGTGAGGAAGATATGTTTCAGAATGCAGGAAGGCTGTGCGGATATGATTTCCACACAGCCTTCCTGTATTCTTAGCGTATCTCTGTCAGGCTGCCTGAATGGCTCCTGCAAAGTTCTTATTACCAATGCAGATCTGTATCAGTCCCTGCACTACCTGAAAACACATATTCAGGATAAAGCGGATATCCTCTTCCACGCTGCGGAGCTTGTTGAGGTATTTCTCATGAGTAGCTTCGATATAATCGATCAGGGTGGAGAAATCTGCGAAGCGGATGGCCGGTTCCAGATATGCATATGCTTCTCCCTGCTGTATACATTCTTTCAGTCTGTTCTTAAGTACTTTCTCATAATGATTATGCTGGCTGAAGCTTCCTGTATATGTTTTGTTATGAGGAAAGGTAAAATAATCCGCCATATAGTGGATCACTTCGCCGAACCGACGCCAGTAAACTCTCTGGTTACTCTCATCCGGTCTGATATCTGTCAGTTCTTTCATCCGGTTCTTGACATCTTCAAATGTTCCGTAGAACTCGTGTCTTCTGGTGATAAAGGACGGTTTGATATCCGGCAGAATGCTGCCCAGACAGAAAGCCTTTCTGTGAGACTGCAGGCTTGCTGTGGTCTGCATCTGATCCGCAAGGTATCTTGCTAATAAAATATGTGATTTTTTACGCAATTTTCTTCCTCTTCTTTCTTTTGAGAACCTATCATTCTTATATATGGGAACGAATAATAATCAACTTAACCAACATAGAATACTATAGCAGATTTATACCTGTTATTCAAATAAAATTTTTGTAAACTTTTTCACATTTTCAGGTCAGACAACTGTTTCAGTAATTCCAGGTCACTGTCCTTTACTTTCAGGTTTGTCTCTATCTTCTCTCCCTCAGGAGTGGTGATCGCAATTTCAATAATGCTTCCTTCTTTAAGTCCTTTGCGTGAAACTGCCTGACAGAATGCCGGGAACTTGGGATGATTGCTCTTAAAGGTGTTCCATGCGCCTGTGATCTTCATGATATTTCCTATATTGTTTCCTATGTTCATATGATTGTTGTGTCCTTTCTTATCTCAACTGATTATTCTACATTCTCAAACATCTCTGCAAATGTCATGGAGATTTTCGGAAAATCTTTCAGTGTCACTACTGTATCTGCATTGTACTGCTCAGTTTTGACACCATTTTCTCACATGTTTGACCTCATTTTTACTCCATTTTTGCGTGAAATCATGTAAAAATACGGTAAGATACGTAAAATTGTAAATTCCGCAAACCCTTTAGATCTCGCTGAAATCCGGTGTTCCATACAAGTCGAACGGAGTTGACTGGTAGACATAGTAATTCAGCCAGTTTGTATACAGGTTGTTCGCATGTGCTCTCCACATAAGGAGCGGTCTGTTTTCCGGGTTGTTGTTTTTGTAATAATTCTCCGGGATTTCGATGGGCAGGTTTTTGCTGACATCACGTTTGTACTCACCGTCAAGAGTCACACGATCATATTCAGGATGTCCCATTACAAAGATCTTGCGGCCGCCGTCTGCCATTGCAAGGAAAAGCCCTGCTTCATCGGATTCAGCAAGCACTGTCAGCTCTTTGCAGTTATGGATATCCTCGATGGGAACTTCCGTATGTCTGGAATGAGGTGCAAGGAACATATCGTCGAATCCGCGTACCAGCGGAATCTTACGGTTCATCACTTTATGCCAGAAAAGACCGAACATCTTCTTATCAAGTTTGCGTTTTTTCAGTCCATAGTGGTGGTAGAGTCCTGCCTGTGCAGCCCAGCACAGATAAATGGTGGAGGTAACATGGGTGTTTGTCCAGTCCATGATCTCTACCAGTTCCTTCCAGTAGTCTACCTCTTCGAATTCCATCTGCTCTACAGGAGCACCTGTGATGATCATTCCATCGTATTTGTTATTTTTCAGTTCCGGAAATGTCTGATAAAATTTATTCAGATGACTCACAGATGTATTCTTCGCTTCATGGCTCTGTACTGCCATAAAAGTGACATCTACCTGCAGCGGTGTGTTGGAAAGGGAACGCAGAAGCTGAAGCTCTGTCTCCTCTTTCAGAGGCATCAGGTTCAGAATGAGGATCTGAATGGGGCGGATATCCTGATGGGATGCACGTGACTCATCCATCACGAAAATATTTTCTTTTTCCAGAATCTCTTTTACGGGCAGATCGCTCTGTATTTTAATTGGCATTATCTTATCTCCTGTTCTTATTATTTTATTGTTGTGCCATCTTCAGGAAATCTTCTTCCGAAAGGATTGGAATTCCCAGTTCTTTGGCTTTTTTATTCTTTGAAGAATTGGAAGTTGTGTCATTATTGATCAAGTAGTTCGTCTTCGATGTTACTGATCCGGTCACCTTGCCTCCCAGAGACTCAATAAATTCCTTTGCCTGTGCTCTGTTTGCAAAGTGCTCCACACTTCCTGTGATAACGAAATTCATGTTCCGGAAAATCTGCTCACCTGTCTTTTCTTCTTTCTTAACAGTCAGATGGCTCATCAGATGATCCAGTTTTCTGTTATTATCCTCGTTTGAAAAATAATCAGTCAGACTTCCGGCAATTACCGGTCCGATGGTATCAATAGAGCTGATTTCCTCTTTATCTGCATGGCGGATCTTCTCCAGATCATCATCAAAATGCCTGCAGATCACTTTTGCATTGGCAAGACCGATATTGGCGATTCCAAGGCTGTAGATCACCTTCGCAAGAGTAGTCTCCTTAGCTTTATCAAGGCTGGTCATCAGGTTCTCAAAGGATTTCTCCCCGAATCCGTCCATCTCCACGATCTCATCACGATGCTTTCCAATCTCAAAAATATCTCCGAAATCATGAATAAAGCCTCTTGCAATGAATTTCTCCAGTGTTGCTTCTGACAGTCCGTCAATGTTCATGGCATCCCTGCTTGCAAAAAGTGCAAAGGATTTGATCTTCTTTGCGGCACAGTCAGAATTTGTACAGTAAAGTGCCTCCACATCATTTACCTTCTGTATCTGTGTTCCATGGCCACATGCAGGGCAGGTATCCGGAATTTCCAGTTTACTGCTGCGTGTGAGGTTTTCTGCAATCTGCGGAATGATCATATTTGCTTTATATACAGTGATCGTATCCCCGATACCAAGCTGCAATTCTTTTAGAATACTCACATTGTGTACGCTGGCGCGGCTCACAGTGGTTCCCTCCAGCTCAACCGGTTCAAAAACAGCCACCGGATTGATCAGCCCTGTTCTTGACGGGCTCCATTCGATCTCCAGAAGATGGGTTTCTCTGATCTCATCTGCCCATTTGAATGCAAAAGCATTTCTGGGAAATTTCGCTGTTCTTCCAAGGGAATCTCCGTATGCAATATCATCATAAAGAGCAACCAGTCCGTCTGACGGAAAATCATTCTCAGTGATCGCAGTTGAAAAATATTCCATGGCTTCATCCAGCATTGAAGCTGTGACTGTCCTGTATTCCACTACATCAAATCCCTGTTCTTTCAGCCATTCAAACTGCCGGGCTCTTGAATTATGGAAATCAACCCCGTCGGCGCTTACCAGCGTAAATGCGTAGAAACGCACATTCCTGCGGGCTGTGATCTCATTGTTTAACTGGCGGACAGAACCGCTGCATAAGTTTCTCGGATTCTTGTATTTCGCATCAACGTCTTCTATGGATTCATTGATCCGTTCAAAGTCCGAATAGGTAATGATCGCTTCCCCACGCAACACCAGTCTTCCCTGATACGGGATTTTAAGAGGAACGTTCTTAAATACTCTGGCATTATTGGTGACAACCTCTCCTGTCACACCGTTTCCACGTGTAACTGCTTTGGCAAGTTCTCCATTCTCGTAGGTAAGAACGATCGTCAGTCCGTCCAGCTTCCATGACAGAAGCGTTTTGTGTTCCCCGATAAATTCCCTCAGAACTTCTCTGTCCTTAGTCTTGTCCAGAGACAGCATGGGGGATTCGTGTTCTTCTTTTGGAAGCTGGTCAACTGCCTCGTACCCTACGCTTATGGTTGGGCTGTTTGCCAGAACAGTGCCTGTCTCTTTCTCCAGAGCCTGAAGCTCGTCGTACATCTGATCGTACTCTCTGTTGCTTATGATCTCTGTATCCTGCTGGTAATACGCCTTTGCTGCCCTGTCCAGCTTTTGCACCAGCTCTTTCATTCGCATGATCGCTGCTGTTTCCATTCTGTTCTCCTGTTCTGATCACTGTTTCACTTGTGGAAGATTCCAGTAAATGGTTCAGTTCTTCCCATTCCTGTGCTGTGATCTCTCTGTATTCGCCTTCTCTGATCCCGTCCAGAGTCAGATTCATGATCCTGATCCTTTTCAGCTTCTGTACCTCATATCCCAGATACCGGCACATTCTGCGGATCTGCCGGTTCAGTCCCTGTGTCAGAATGATCCGAAAGCTGCATTCTCCTGTCTGCACCACTCTGCATGGTCTGGTCACTGTATCAAGAACAGGGACTCCCTTGCTCATCCTTCGGACAAATTCCCTGTCCACCGGCTTATTCACTGTCACAAAATATTCTTTCTCATGATAGTTTCCGGCGCGCATGATCTTATTGACCAGATCTCCTTCATTTGTCAGAAGGAGAAGGCCCTGTGATTCTTTATCCAGTCTGCCCACAGGATAAACACGCAGAGGATAATCCAGATAATCTGTTACCGTCGTCTCATCAAACTGCTGCTTTGTGCTGCACACGATCCCTCTGGGTTTGTTAAAAAGAAGCAGTACTTTTTTTTCATTTTTATAGACAGGTATATTGTCTGCACAGACCTCATCTTCCAGGCTGACTTTCTGACCGCTTTCTGCTTTTTTTCCGTTTACCGTAATCCTTCCCTCTTCGATCATCCGGTCGGCTTCCCGTCTGGAGCATATGCCTGCCTCGCTTAAATATTTGTTTATTCTGATTTTTTCGTCCATTGTTCTATTATATAATTTTTTGTACATCTTATCAACGGTGAAATTTTGATGGAATTTTTCTGGAAATGTTACTGCTCATACACCACTATCCCGAGACATACAAGCCAAAATAATGCATCTTTTGTAATAAAATAAAAAACTTTACTTTTTTCGGTAATTATGATAATATAGACCTTGTATTAAATAAATTATATAAATCCTTTGAAAATCAGATTTTCAAGATACGCGCCTGTAGCTCAGTGGATAGAGCAGTGGTTTCCGGTACCATGTGCGGGGGTTCGATTCCCTTCAGGCGTGCTGCCTGGGACGTATGTACAGTTCCGGTGCGTTGTATCACAGGAGTTATCAGAATCGGGAACTGTCAGAAATCGTATGGCGGCAGTGAACGGAGCAAACGATAACTCATAAGGAGGACAAGAACTTGGATGATTTTAGAGAATGGTTATCAGATAATCTCCGGTATTTTATGCTGGGTGGAGCTATTCTGATAATTGTGGTTGTCCTGTTTTGCGGCATTCGAGCCTGTTCCGGAAGTAATAAGGGGAATTCCGGAGATGAACAGAAAACCACATCCGAAGACCAGGGAAATGTTCCTTCTTCTCCGATAAGTGAAGGGGAGTCTGACGAGAAGAAAGAAGACGCCAATCCCATGGAAACAGCAGATGCAGATGTTACTGCATTGATCACGAGCTATTATCAGGCTCTGGGGGAAAAAGATATTGCAACGCTGAAGACTCTGGAAGATGATTTTACACCGTCTGATGAGTCAAAAGTCACAAATTTGAAAGATTATATCGAAGGGTATGAAGTAGGCGATGTGTACACGAAGAAAGGTATGACAGATGATTCTTACGTGGTTTACGCCTGTTTCTCGTATATCTGTCAGGGCGTTGAGACCAAGGCCCCTGCACTGACTCAGTTCTATGTATATAAGAACAGCGAAGGAAACTGGGTGATCAATAACGGAGCTTTACAGGATTCTGAGATTTCCGCATATATGGAAAAACAGTTATCAGACAGTGATGTTTCAGCTCTTATAAAGAAGGTGCAGAATGAACTGGATCAGGCACAGCAATCTGATCCGTCTCTTGAAGAATTCCTGAATGGTCTTGGGGAGGAAGCAGGTGTGTCAACAGAGGCAGAAGATGGCACGATGCTTACTGCTTCGGAGGAATGTAATGTACGCGCAGAAGCCAGCACAGATGCTGATATCCTTGGCGTGATCTCAGCAGGTGATCAGGTTCAGAAGACAGGTACTGATGGTGAATGGGTTCAGATCGACTACGACGGTCAGACCGGATACATCAGAGGAGATTTACTTGAATAAAATTGAATATGGAACGTAAAAAATACAGGCGGTTATCCTTGTGGTAACTGCCTGTATTTTTACGTTCCGTTTTTCTGACATTGTTTTTGTCAGCTTCTGCTGGAGATTTTGCTGTTCTTATTACTTTTCGCAACTTCCGCAGGGGACTTACTTGATTCGATTAAATTCACCGTATGTAACTCCTGCCGATAATTCTGTCTGATGAAGGGAAGCCAGTTCGTGCACTGTTACAAGCTGATAGCCTTCTTCGATAAGCTGCGGGATCAGGATCTCGGCTGCATCTACAGAGGTGCTGAAGATATCGTGCATCAGAATAATGGAACCATCTTTTACATTATTCATGACTTCCTCAACCGTAGATTCCACATCCTGCGTTTTCCAGTCCAGAGTGTCAATGGACCACAGAATCATCGGGGTTCCCACAGTTGATTTTACCGTATCATTAACAGATCCATATGGCGGGCGGACCACCGAAGCTCCCTCACCTGTAAGATTTACAAGCTGTTCATCCACTCTTGCAATTTCTGAACTGATCTCATCCGAAGAAAGAGTCGCCAGATCCTTATGGTCATAAGTGTGGTTTCCAAGTTCACAGCCCAGTTTCTTCATGCGTTTTACTTCGTCCGGAAAACTGGCAATCTCAGTACCCACCATAAAGAAAGTTGCCTTTGCATTATTTTCTTCCAGACAGTCCAGAAGACGGTCTGTAAAAGAGCTGGGACCATCATCAAAAGTAAGGGCAACCGACTTCTTTGCCGTAGATGTACCGGACTTGTCAGAGGTAGCTGACTTATCTGAAGATTTCTTCTTCGAGGATTTTTTCTTTGGCGTATAACCTTTCAGAGAACCATCTGTATCCAGTTCATAAGTTTTCTTATCTATTATCACAGTCCCTGTCTGCAGAATGCCATCCATATCAAAATAATACCGCTTCTTTCCGATATCTGTCCAGCCTGTCTGCATAATACCGGTCTCATCCATATAGTACTGTTTCCCATCTGTATCTGTGAACCATCCTGTGTATGGCTTATCATCTACCAGAAACATCCAGTTACTTCCACTGGAAGCCCAGCTGCCCTCTGATGCCTCAGGCGAGATATCAGTGCTTAATGCAGGACCGCCCGGAGAAGCTTCAGATGAATCTGAAGAAGTGCGTCCAAACAGTTTCCCGGAAGAAGAATCCGTAAAATTATCATTGCTATCAGTCAATGTTTCCTCAGAAGTAAACTCCGCAGAATCCTGATCTTCTGACACGAAAGCTCCGGCATCGCTGATGGCATCTGCCTGTGAAGTCACAGCGGAAGAACGGGTGAAAATTCCTCCAAGTATCAGACACAGAATAACAGAAAGTGCGATCAGCCACCGGTTTGTACGTGGTAAATGATCTGACATGAAAGCCTGCCACTCCAAATGTGTTTAAACATACTCAAACACATCGAGAAATTGAAGTCCTCACGAATACTTCTTACTGCTTCATTGTGTATGTTTTGACGATTGCAGGCAATACGC
>OGRB01001019.1_pt1 | contig 20860 bp, 8 predicted proteins | sample 1553371 | NCBI WGS metagenome assembly OGRB01 (sample SAMEA2580027, study PRJEB22360) | human gut metagenome | reverse complement strand
GGCCAATACGGGTCGCGCAGTGCAGCGCGGCCGATTTCCACGGCGTCGGCGGCGCCCGACTTCAGAATCTTCTTCGCCTGCTTCGGCTTGGTGATGAGCCCGACTGCGGTGGTGGGAATGCCCGCGCGACTGCGCACCTGTTCGGCGAACGGCACTTGGTAGTCGGGCTTCACCGGAATGGTCACGTCGGGAATCAATCCGCCGGTGGACACGTCGATCAGGTCCACGCCGTGGGCCTTCAGAATCTTAGCCAGTTCGACGGTCTGGTCAAGGTCCCAACCGCCTGCGGCCCAATCGGTGGCGGAGACGCGCACCAGCACCGGCATGGTGTCGGGCACGACGGAACGAATCGCATCCACGACTTCGACCAGCATGCGGACGCGATTGTCGAACGATCCGCCGTACTCGTCGTCACGCTCGTTGATGAGCGGGTCGAGGAACTGCGACAGCAGGTAGCCATGCGCGGCATGGACTTCCACCGCGTCGAAGCCGATGTTCATGGCACGCCAGGCGGCGTCGCGGAACTGGTCCACGATGGTGTGGATCTCATCGACGCTCAGCGCGCGCGGACGAGCCAGGGAACCGTATGCGTTGGCGCTTGGGCAAACCGTCCGCCATCCGCCTTGCTCCTCCGGCACGCTCTGTCCATCGAAACCGATCGCGTGGCAGCCGGTGGAACCCTTGCGTCCGGCGTGGTTGAGCTGCACCGCCATCGTGGCACCCACTGCCTTCGCGTCGGCCACGATCCAACGCCATGCGTCCATCTGTCCGTCATCCCACAATCCCAGATCGCACGGCGAAATGCGGCCTCCCGGCGCGACGGCGGTCGCTTCCATGATGATCATGCCGAAGCCGCCCATCGCGCGCGAAACGTAATGCTGGTAGTGGAATGGCGTGGGCTTGCCGTCCTGCGCCAATGCGGAATACGTGTCCATTGGCGGCAGCCAGATGCGGTTGCGCACGGTGACGCCACGCAACGTCATCGGATCGAACGGTTTGACCGTCTTGTTCTGCTTGCCGTTCTTCTTGTCTTCGCTCATCGTCATCTCTCTTATGAATCGTTGGTATCGCCTGAATCGTCGATATCCGCACCGCGTTCCCACGCGACGGGCATGGTACCGATTGCATTGTAAGCAGAACGCCCGCCGGTTGGGGCGGGCGTTCATGGACTGTTCACTTTGCCATGCGATTTACGCTCCGGTGACGTGGGCAGTCAGTGCGGTCAGTCAATGCGGGCAGTCGGCATGAATAGCCGACAATCGCAACTATTGATGCTGCTGGTCACTTTGCTGCTCAGCAGGCTGTTGCTGCGATTGCTGCTGCTGGCCTTGGTTGGTCTGCTGCTGGCCTTGGTTGGTCTGCTGCTGGCTTTGCTGCTGACTGTTCTGCTGGCGCTGGTATTGGTACTGGTTGTATGTTCTGGTGGCGCCCTTCGAAACCGTGTACTTGTCGGCACCCTTTCCGTAATCGTTGTCAATCGGCGCGTTGATGGCGGCAAGATACGTGTTCATGAACTGCTTCCACGCCGGCGTTGCGATGTACATGCCGTACCAAGACGGGCGGTACACGCCGTTGATGGTCTTGTTGTCGAAGGTGTTGTTGATCGGGTCCTGCGCGTCGGCGACCGCGACGAACGCCGCGACCTGGTTCGGCACGAAACCTGCGGTGGTCATCACCGTGTTCTCGTTGGTACCGGTCTTGGCGAAGGTCTTGCGATTGTTGTCAAGCTGCGTGGTCGACGCTTCGCCGCCAGGCTGCACGACACCTTGGTTCAGCGCGTAGGACACGGTCTGCGCGATGTCCGGGTCGATGGCCTGATGGCAGTTCGCGGACGGCACTTTCACCTTGCTGCCGCTGCGGTCGGTCACCTTGGTGATGGCGATCGGAGTGCATTCCACGCCGTTGGCGCCCATGGTGGCGTACACGTTGGCCATGGTCAACGGCGACGCCTGCACCGTACCGATGGTCATTGGCGGCTGGAACGAGTTAGCGGAGTAGATGTCGGACGCGTTGGAGATGGCGTTGTGGTAGCCCATCTCCTTGGCCGCGTCGGCGATCGCGCACAGACCGATGTTCGACGCCATCGAGGCCTGCGTGGTGTTGTGCGACTTGATCAGACCCTGCAGCGGGCTTTCCGGAGAGGTGGTGCCGCCGCCGGAATTCTGCACCCTCCACGGGCCGACGAAACCGTAGCCGTTGCAGTTGAACTTCGACGTGTCGTAGACGGTGGATGTGACGAGCGACTCGTTGATGGAGTGGCCTTTCTGCATCCACGCCACCATGTTGATGGGCTTCCAGGTGGAGCCGACGTTGAAGCCCATACCGCCGCCGTCCTCCTGATCGACCATGTAGTTCATGGAGGTCTTGGTCTCATCCGTTCGGGCGTCATCCGTGGCATCGTAGGTTCGGTTGATGCCGAACGACAGGATTTCGCCGGTGCCCGGCTTCACGGCCGCTATCATCACTTCGAATCCGGACGGGTCTGTGGCCGGCACGGTGCTGTTCGCCGCCTGCATGGCCGCGTTGTTGGCGTTGCGGTCGAGCGTGGTGACGATCTTCAGACCGCCTTCCTTCAGCAGCTTCTCGCGAGCCTCGTCGTCCTTGCCGAACGCCTTGTTCTTCAGGATCTGGTTGACCACGTACGAGCAGAAGAAGCCGGTGTTTTCAATGGCCGACTGGCATCCGGAGCTCACGTCCTGCAGGTTCAGCGTGTCCTTCAACGGCGTGTTGATGGCGTCTTTGAATTCCTTTTCGGAGGTGATGTAGCCCTGGTCGTGCATCAGCTGCAGCACGATGTTGCGCTGGTGTTCGGCTTCCTTCTGGTTGGCTTCCACGGAAGGATCGAAGTTCTGCGGATTCTTGGTGATTGCCGCGATGGTCGCCGCCTGGGTCACGTTCAGTTCCGAAGCGGAGACGTTGAAGTAGCGTTTGGCGGCCATTTCCACGCCGCACAGGTTGTTGCGGCCGAACTGCGCGATGTTGAGGTAGCCCTGCAGGATCTCGGCTTTGGAGTATTTCTTTTCGATCTGCACCGAGATCAGCATCTCGCGCAGCTTGCGTGCCACGGTGTCTTCCGTCGCATGGTATTCGGCGATCGGATCGTCGTCTTCACGGGCTTGGGTGGACAGCACGTTCTTGACGTACTGCTGCGTCAGCGTGGAACCGCCCTGCTGGTCGCCGCCTCTGACATAGGTTTGGAAGAACGCTCGGAACACGCCCTGCACGTCCACGCCGGTATGTTCGAAGAAGCGCTTGTCTTCACGGGCCACGACGGCCTGCTGCATGGCTTTGGAGATTTTCTTCAGCGGCACGACCTCGCGGTTCTGCGTATAGAATTCCGCGAAAGCGGTCTTGCCGTCGTTGAAATACATCGTCGAGCGTTGCGGAAGCGAGGTCACATCGAAATCGATGCCTTCGACCGCAAGGGACGGAATGACGGCTTTGGCCGCGTTATTGGCGGCGAACACAGCGGGCATAAAGAAAATACTCGTCACAACGCCGCCGCCCACGCATAACGTGATGTATGCGATTACCAATGCGAGCACACGTTGAACGGTAAGGGTCTTCTTCTTGGGCATGACGCCCATTCTAAAGTGGCGGGTCTACTAAACACATGCCCGCCAACGCATGTGCCGGAAGCCGTCACGGGTTTCTCACAAAACAGACAATTTCTTAGGAAAAGTTGGAAATCAGCCGAAAACCAGCCGAATGTCATCGTCTTGATCGGCGAATCAGCATGCCCGGCTGGTAGATGATGATGGACCGGCCTTCCCTGGCAATCCATCCGCGGTTAGCGAAATCCATCAACGCCTTGTTCACCGTTTCGCGTGAGGATCCGACGAGCTGCGCCATCTCCTCCTGTGTCAGATCGTGCGGCACCTTCAGGCCGGCTTCGACCGGTTCGCCGAATCGTGATGCCAGATTGAGCAGTGTTTTGGCGAGTCGTCCGGGAACGTCCATGAACACCAGATCGCATATGCGTTCGTTGTTGCTGCGCATGCGGTGCGCCAATACCTGCAGCATGTCCACGGCCACGCGCGGATGTTCGTCGAGCCAGTCGAACAGCGCGTCATGTTCCAGCCAGACCACACGCGTGCCGTTGGTCATCGCCACCGCCGAAGCGGTACGCGGTCCGCCATGCGGATCGAACACCGGAATCTCGCCCAGCACTTCGCCGTACGCGTGGATGCTCAGCAGCTGCACACGCTTGTCGGAGGATTGTCTGGTCAGTTTGACGCGGCCTTCCTCCAGCAGATACATGCGATGGTCGGTGTCTCCCTCGCGGAAGATGAAATCGCCCTTGTCGTATTCGGCATGCTGCAGATACGGCAGCAGTTCCCGGGCTTCTTCGGACGAAACCTGCTTGAACAGCGCGGTGTGCAGCAACGTCTCACGCTCATCGTCGAAACCACCAAAACCATTGATTCCGTTGGTTCCATTCGGGGTGACCATCGACGTGCCTCCGTTCCGACGTGCTTCTGCGTTTTCCGTTGTCGACATCCATGCCAACGCTCGTTAAGTCGGGCACCATCGACCATTCGGGCTACATTGTAACTCGAACGGCGGCGTCGACCAGTCGCGCCACTACCTCGTCTCGGCCCATGCCGGTTTGAGAGCGCATGGGATCGACATGTTTTGCCGCTGATTTCACCGCTTTGTCGGACATTTTCTCTCGTGAGATGTTCAACACGCGGGTCATCTTTTCCGCGTCGATGTCGTAGGCGAGCGTGACGTGGTGCAGAATCGCGCCGGGTCCGCCGTGGGTGGGCGCGAACCGGCGTTGCGCGGCGCCGCCGAGTTTGCCGTATTGTGTGGCGATGTCGTTGAGTCCGGCGAATCGTACGTTGAGGCCGAGGGCGCGTAACGCTTCGACGAGCCAGTAGTCGCAGAGTTCGTAGGATTCCTCGACGCTCATGCCGTGGGCGAAGTCGAGTGGCGCGTACAGCGAGTAGGTGATGGTGTTGCCTGGTTCGATGAACATCGCTCCCCCGCCGGTGCAGCGGCGGACTATGTGGAATCCTTCGTCTTGCGCGGTGCGCACGTTGACTTCGTCTTCGAGCGACTGGAATCTGCCGATGACCACGGCCGGCTCGGCCCATTCCCAGAAACGCAGGGTGGGTTCGCGGGTTCCGGCAGCCACTTCGCGTGCCCATTCGACGTCGAGGTCCATTTGTTCCTGCGGCTTGCGGGGGTCGTCGTGCACGATGTTCGGTTTGAGTGCGTGCCAGCGTCGCGCGTATTCCGCCCAATTGCCGGTTTCGGCGATTTCGCCGGTTCCAACGGTTCCAGCGTTTTCGTCGCTTTCCGCGGTTCCAACGTTTTCAATGTTTTTTGCGATTTCCGCGGTTTCTGCGGTTTCCATTGGGCTGGTATGCCGCCGAATGCACAGGTCGTCGCGTGGTTCCACTTTCGTAACATCATTACCGCCGATACCGGCAATGCCATCGGCGCCATCGATGCCGTCAATCGCACGTTGAAAGGCGATGGCGATGCCACGCGCGCCCATGCCGACGATGCGCACGTCCGGATGGTGCAGCATCGTCCGTTCGACGGCGGCGGTCACGTCACGTTCGGAAACCATCGAACCGCTGAGGCAACGGGCCGCGCACTGTTCCAGCGCACATTCCATGGAATGCAAGAGATTCCGCGTTCCGGCATCGTCCCCGTCGAGGAAGAAATCGCCGTCGATATGGCATTCGATAACAGTCGATGATGCAGCCGGCCCAGCGTATGGAACCGTTTTCACGGCATTCGTATGAGCCGAATCAATATAGTCCGAATCGGCGTAATCCGAATCGGCATGAGAAAGCCGGACAGTCACTCCAACGAGTTTGCCGCCCGGCTGTTTGTAAAGTCCTCGAGTCATCAATCCTGCAGTTCGACGCCTTGAGCGTCACGGTGCCATTGCGAGCCGTAGTGGGAGCACAGAATCAGGATGCCTTCCACCAGTCCCCAGATGCCTGCGACGGCTGGGCCGATGATGAGAATCCAGCCGATGACGGTCAGCAGCAGCTGTGCCACGGCCTTGCCGGTGTTGCCCAAGTAGAAGTTGTGCACGCCGAAGCAGCCCAGGAAGATGCCAAGCAGACCGGCTGCCAGTTTCGACTTCTGGGCGTATCCGGCCGGTGCGACGGGCTGGCCGTATGCCGGCTGCTGCGCGTAGGCGGGCTGGGTGTAGGCGGATTGGTTGTAAGACGGGGCCGCGTAGCCTTGCTGTCCGTAGTTCGCTTGGTTGTAATCCGGCTGGGCGTAAGCGTTGTTGGGGTCATACGCCGGGGCTGCCGGCTGACCGTACGACGGCTGCGCAGATTGGGCAGGCTGGGACGGCTGGCCATACTGACCGTACTGGTTGTACGATGCGGCGTTCGGATCATATACCGGAGCAGCGGGCGTGGCCGGCTGAGGCGGCTGGGGATAGACGGGGGGCGCAACGTCGGATAACGCTTACAGCCACCGTATGCCGGGGCCGGAGTCGCCGTCTGACCGTATGACGGCTGAGCGGTTTGGGCCGACTGTGCGGTCTGGCCATACTGGCTGTATGCGGAAGCGTTCGGATCGTACGCCGGAACGGCAGGCTCGGCCGGCTGAGCGGGCTGAGTGTATGCGGCGGAGTTCTGATCGTATGCGGGGGTTTCCGGCTGCGACTCCGGATGGTTCATCTGCGCATCGTTCTGTTGTGGAATGTACGGTTGGTTGTAGTCGGCCTGGGCTGCGTTATCCGACGTTGGATTGTTGACTTGACCGGCACCATTGAAATCGGCGTTGTTATCACTCATGCCTCAACAATATCCCAAAGTTTGCCCATTTCCACCCGATTCCACCTTAGGTGGCCCCTGAAAAATCCCCGAATATGCGAAGACGCCCGCCGATTCGGGAAAAACCCTTTTCGGTGGGCGTCTCAAAGGATGGGACGGAAGTCGGAATCAGCCGATTTCTCGGCTTTTCGAACCGTCACATGCCGTCACATATCTTTATATGTCGTCTCACATGCGCGCCAGAATGTCGCGACCGACCTCGTCGGTGGAACGCGTGGTGGAGCCGAGCTCCTCGATGTCGGCTTCCACGGCGGTATGGATCTTCTTGGCGGCATCGTCGAAACCGAGATGCTCGAGTAGCATGGCGGCGGACAGGATGGCCGCGGTCGGGTTGGCCTTGTTCTGGCCGGCGATGTCCGGAGCGGAACCGTGGATCGGCTCGAACATGGACGGATACTCGTTGGACGCGTTGATGCATCCCGAAGCGGAGTAGCCGACGCCACCGACCACGGCACCGGCCTCGTCGGTGATGATGTCGCCGAAGAGGTTGTCGGTCAGGATCACGTCGAAGCGGGACGGGTTGGACACCAGGAAGATGGTGGTCGCGTCGATGTGCAGGTAGTCGTGGGAGACCTTCGGGTATTCCTCAGCCACCTTGTCGACGATGCGCTGCCACATGTCGCCGGCGTTGACCAGCACGTTCTTCTTGTGCACAAGGGTCACATGCTTCCTGCGCTTCATGGCCAGTTGGAAGGCGTAACGCACCACGCGCTCCACACCGTAGGCGGTGTTGATGGAGACTTCGGTGGCCACCTCGTTCGGGGTGCCACGGCGCACCGCGCCGCCGGCACCGCAGTACAGGCCTTCGGTGCCTTCACGCACGACCACGAAGTCGATGTCACCCGGGTTGGCAAGCGGCGAGGTAACGCCCTTGTACAGCTTGGACGGACGCAGGTTCACGTACTGGTCCAGGTCGAAGCGGAGCTTGAGCAGCAGGCCGCGTTCCAGAATGCCCGCCTTGATGCGCGGATCGCCGACGGCACCCAGCAGGATGGCGTCGGTCTTCTTGATGCGCTCCTCTTCCTCTTCCGGAAGAATCGCGCCGTCGCGCAGGTAACGCTCGGCACCAAGATCGAAATTCTCGTAATCGAATTCGGCGACGCCCTCGGCCGCCTTCTCCAGAGCCTTCTGGGCCCACGGAGTCACTTCCTTGCCAATGCCATCGCCTGGAATGACGGCGATGGTGTACTTCTTTGCAGAATCACTCATAGCACGCGACTCTAGTCAACGGACCAGCACGTGGACACGTAACGCTCAACTAGTGGACACTCCTTGCCGCGTTCATGTGCGAATACGGTTTCACCCGGCTTCAAACGCCACGAACAACGAACGATCCAATGATCCGGACGCAACAATCCATACACCGTACATGAAAAAAGGGGGCCGACCTGAAGGCCGACCCCACCCTTGGATTCCAACACTCAGCGAACGCTCTTGGGTTTCACATAATCCTCGGCGACGGAACCGAAATTCGTGCCCGAGAATTTGCCCGATTGTCTCACTATGGCATCGAACGCTGCCAACCCGTTCAATCCCGTGTAGGAATCGGAATACGCGCCGGAATAGCTCGCCGAAGATCCCGTCGAACCGGACGATTCCGGCTTCACTACCCTGTTCTCCCGCGACCACAACGCATACAGCGTGCCGTCGCGATCGATGGGCATCAACGATTTCCCGGACGAATCAAAGGAGACCACGCTGACTGCGAGCGCGTCGTCTTTCACCGTGCTCCACCCTTCGAAGGTGTAGCCGTCAAGCTGAGGCTCGTTGGCGATGTCCGCCGTGGGCGAGACCAGCGAATCACCGTCGTAGACTTTCCGCTCGGCGTACAGGGTCTTCGCATCCTTGCCGGCGGGCGCATGCCCTCCGTTCAGATCGAAGGTTATGGTCCACTGGTGCGCGGTGCGCACCCACTGCGCGGTCAGGGTGATGTCGCCGGTCACCTTCGAGCCGAAATCGTAGCTTTTGCCGTCATACTGCCAGCCGGTGAACCGGCAGTCGTCGCGTGTCGGCGACGGATCAGGCGCAACGGCCACTCCTCCATCGTCCACGGTCTGGCTGTTCACGGCACTGCCGCCGGCCGTGTCGAAGGTGACCGTCCATGTCTTGACCCACTTGGCATACAAGGTCATGTCGGCGGTTACGGCGGTGCCAGCATCATAGTCCGTCTTCCGCTGTTCGTCGCTGGTCAATCCTGCGAAACGATATCCACCGCGGGAAGGAGCGGAATCGGGGATCGTAAGCTTCTCCCCTTCCTTGACGAACAACGTCATATCCTGCGGCAGGTCCGACGAATAATCGTCGCCGTCATTCAAATGAATGGTGACGGTATGGTACGTCGCGCCCGCATCATCCCACTTGGCATACAGCGTGATACCGCCGGTGACGGGCATGCCGAAACCGTACGGCGTGGTGCCGGCCGCATCCGTGGTCCAGCCGACGAACGTGTATCCGTCACGGGTCGGTGTGGCAGGTTGCGTCGCGTAACCACCGTACGCAACCTGTTGCGCATCGACCGCGCTGCCGCCTTGCGAGTCGAAGGTCACGGCGTACATGTTCGGCGTCCACTTCGCATACAAGGTCACATCATCGTTCACCGCAGCCGTGAAATCGTATTCGCTACCCGAAGTGTCGGCGCTAGTATACCATCCCGCGAACGCGTATCCCACGCGCTCAGGATTTTCCGGTCGTACGGCCGATTTCCCTGTTTGCACCTGTTGTGCGGCGATCTCGCTGCCGCCTTGGACGTCGAAGGTCACGGTTTTCGCTTCCGTCCACTGCGCATACAACGTTATCGGCGCGCTCACCGTGGTGGCGAAATCATACTCATGTTCACCGGCCACGTCCGTGGTCCACTTCGAGAACACGTAGCCGTCGCGAGTAGGCGTTTCGGGAACGCTCGCAGTGCCTCCGATGGCGACCGCCTGTGCGGGAACGCTGCTGCCGCCTTGGGTGTCGAAGGTTATTCCGGCCACGTTCACCGGATGCGTGTACACGGTCGGATCCCCGCTGACGATCCAGAATTCCGCGACGCCGTTTTCCACGTTTCCCGCGGTCATGCTGATCACGGATTCCGGAATCTCGCGATCGTTGTCGTCGCAGTCCTTGCCGGTCCATGATGAGCCACCGTTGCGAATGATGAACCATGGGTTGCGCACGCCTTTGGCTGTCTGGCTCAGCGTGTATTCCGCGACCTCGCCGAATTCGTCATGGGAGGTGAATTCCTGGGATTCGCCGCTGGTGCTTTCCGCATACCAAGACCACAGATCCCAGCCTTTCCACGCGTCGGATTCCATGCTGTATTCCTGATAATTGCCGTCGGGACGGTAATAATGCAGTTTGATGGTCAGGTTTTTCGGATTTTTGATGTCATTCGGCTGCGGTGTCGCCGAGGGAGACGCTTTTTCCGAGGATCGGTCGGAAGCGGTATCGGGTTGCGCGCCGTCCACCCACGCTTCGATGGCACCGCTCACATGCGCGTCACCGAATTTGGCGAGTTTCCACACGCTCGCCTCATATTGTTCGACGGTTCCCGCGGACGCTCCAGTCGCATCGGCACCATCCACGATTCTGAAATGCACTGTTGCCAGATCGCCGTCCAGTTCGCCGCTGGCTTTCCTGCCGTATTGCGTTGGCGTGCTTTCGAATGGAATATACGTGACGCTTTCCATGTCGTCGCCGTTCCACACCTTCACGCCGGATGCGTTCTCACCGACGCCGGAGACGGAACGGAAGTTGACGGTCACTTTGGTTTTCGCCGCATGGTTGCGCGTGTAGGGCACGCCCGTCTGCTGCCGGTGCCCGCTGACGTTGATCATAGTGGCGCCGACCTGTGCCGTATATTCCGTTCCCCGCTTGCCCCCGTTCCAGTCCGTGGAGTCAGATTCCCCGGATTGTGTGGATGCGAAATGGTATTTCACCGCGCTTAGGTTGGCCCCTTCCGGCAGATCGGCCTTATACCAGCCTGCCGCATTCGTGGAATCGGCTACATCGACCGCGCTCATCGCAATGCTACCGCTGCCGTTGTCGGACGTGTAACGCACATACACCTGCCCATCCCACGATTCGTCGGGCTTGTAGTAGATGGTGAGGGTTTTGTCACCTATCAGCGAACTGTTCGGCGAATCCTTGTATTGCGGAGCGTAGGTGCCGCTAGGTTCCGTGGTTTCCGTCCACGCGCCCTTGACCGCACCGGCATAGATGGCAATGGCGCTTCGTTTGCCGATGGTCGCTTTGGCGTGACCGCCGCTGACGGTCACGGTTTGCGAGCAGGTGCGGGAAGCGTACACGTTGCAGTATTCCCCGTCCGGCAACGATGTCGTATAGTCGACGTCATGCTCCTGCAGGGTGTTGTTCAATGCGAGCAGACCCTTGCTTTTCCCGTTGGCGTCAACCCTTTCGAAGGCGATGTCGTTGGATCCGGATTCCTGCCAGTTGCTTACGCTGGTGCCGTTCACGGCATTATGGAATTTGATCATGCCTCGGATTGACGTCCACCGCTGTTGGCAGTTCCAATCGCCATACTCCATCTGCGTTGGGTCCTTTTGCGTGGAGCACACGTCGTCCATGCTGATTTTCGGCACGGTGGTGTCAGTCGAATCCTTGACGCCGTCATCATATTGGGTGCTTTCATTGAATGCGTAGTCTGAAAGGATCTTCGGATGCCCGTAGTCGTACCCGAGCATGAACGCGTTGGCGAGCTCGTATCGGGCGCCGGAAACGGGTTTGAGCGTTTCCGAACCGCGTGCGGTATCCCAGTTGGACACGAATACGGTGGCATTATCGGCGTCGTCGAGCAGATCGCTGGTGATGTTCTTCAAATTGGTGATGGATCCGTTGAAATCCTTCAACAATGAGTACGCGTACGAGAATTCGGTGACCTGTCCGTTCTTTTCGTATCGTTCCGGCGCGAATTTTTCGGATTCTCCATTATGGTAGATGACTTCCTGCGACCATGGGAAGCTTTGTTCGTCCGTAATGCCCGCTTTGGTCATGAACTTGCGTTTGATGGATGCGATGTCGTTGGGATCCATATGTTTTGCGGAGTCGATGCGGAATCCGCGTACGCCGTCTTCCCATAGGTGCGCCAAGTATTCGGCTTGGATGTTTTGCACGCGGTCGCTGCCGGTGTTGATGTCCCACATGGTCGACAGTCGGCAGTTCCACACTTCGTCGGCGTTGGTGTAGTCGGAGATGTTGTCTGACACGTTCGACTTGCAGGTGTGGAAGTCGCCGCTGGGAAGGCCGTATTGGTGGTTGTTGCCGCTTTCCTCATACTGGTAGATGCCGATTCCCGGGTATCGTCCGTATGATCCGTTGTATTCGGTTCCGGCCACGCCATACTGGTCGTCAACCCATGACACGTCATGTCCGGTGGTGTGGTTGAGCACCATGTCGGCCACGATTTGCACGCCAGCCGCGTCGCATTGGCTGATCATGGTTTTGAACTCGTCTTCCGTACCGAAACGCGAGTCGAGTTTGTAGCTGACCGGCTGGTAGACGGTCCACCATTGCGTGCCTTGGATGGATTCCTGCGGCGGGGAGACCTGCACGTATTTCACGCCTTCCGGACCATAGGTTTTCGTGCATTCGTCGCCAATCGTCTTCCATGATTGCTGGAATGCGATCATGGTCACGTCAGTGGCTGCCGGATTGGTCGGATCGTCATTGCCAAAAGCCACCGATTGCGCGCTGAGCCCCGCGAGGGAAAGCGCCAGGCCAAGTGCCGCGGCCGCGATGCGGCGCACCGAACGCATGCCGGTATGTCGTGCAGCCGCGTGACGGGCCATGCGGTAATCCATCCGATTCCCCTGTTTCGCTCCGTGACGCCTCATCGCGCGTCTCCTTCCTTGTTGGTCTTGTTACGTTTGGCGATGCCGTAGCCCATGCCGATCATGCCGAGCGCCACTACCGCGAGAAGTGTGCCGTAGCACCATCGTTGCCCGCCCGTGGAGGGAAGCACGATGGAGATGGTGTTGGTGATGGTGGAGATTCCGGTTTTTCGGTCATCGCTGATGACCGGCTGGCAGTAGCCGTCCACTCCGCTGATCGCTTCGCCCTTTTCGTTGGTTTCCTTCACCGTGTACACCTTGTTTTCATCTAGGTCGGTGAACGTGTATTGCCAGTTGTTGCCGTCGCTCAACGCCACCGTCTTGCCGGTGGATTGGCCGTTCGCATACAACGTCGCATATACCGCTTTCGGACGTTTGCTGCTGTCGCCGTAGTCCTTCCACACTTTATGCACGCTGTGGCTGGTATGCCCCGGCGTGTAGGTGTTGGTCAGCGTGTACGCCCAGGATTCCGCATTCTGACCGCTTTCGCTTGTTTCATCCGCCTTGTCGGATTCGCCCGACTCGTTGGCCTTGCCCTCGGCGCCGTCAGCCGCAGCGACTTTGCCTCCGGTGAGCGTCGGCGTGTAGTTCTTCACGGCCTCTTCGGTCACCGAATACTGAATTTCCTTGCCCTTGTAGTATTTGGGCAGGTTCGTGAAGGTGTAGGTCCACGTGTTCGCGCTCACCTCTTGCGAAGTGGTCGCTTCGCTTGTTCCGTCAGCCCCGTTGACGTTGGCCGTGGTGGCCTGCGTCGCTTTGGCGTTCTCCGAGGTCAGCACCATGCAGCTCACACCCCATGGATTCGTGCCATCCGTCGCGCCGGTGTTCTTGCACTCGCTGTTGTGTTGCGGTGAGGGCCATCCGGGCAGCGTCTGGTTCTTCGCATCGGTCCACACGCTGGAAAGCACCCAGATCGTGGCCTTGTCGCCCGGCCGTTTCACATTGCTGGGCGCATCAGTGTCATCCCACGTCTTGTCCACGCTCAATGTCGTGGTTTCGGGCGTATGCGTGTTGGTCACATCGAACGCGCAGGATTTGACCGTGCTCGTCACCGCACAGCGTGTTTCCGTACCGCCGGCGAGCGTCACGTCGCTTGCCGTATAGCCATCTACGGATTCCTCGGTTACCGTATACGTGTACGGATTGTTGTACAGGTTCTGCTTGGGAAGACCTTCGAACGTCCACGATTGCGTGTTGCTGCCGTTGGTTCGCACGGTTTGCACCACCAATTGTTCGGTCACGTCTTCCGTTTCGTCGGTACTGCCGCTCTTCGGCTGTTTGCTGGTTCCCCAAATATGGAAGGTCAGCGTCTTCGGCCGTTTGCCATCGTTGTCATCCTGATCGTTCCACGTTTTGTTCACCGTGATGCTTGCCGTTTCCGGCTCCCGAATGTTCAATACCGTGAATTCGGCGCCGTCGATGTACGGACGTTTGATCACGGAAACGCGGTATTCCTTACCTGTGAGCTCTTGGGTCAGTTCCTCGTCAACCGTGTAGTTGTACCTGTTGCCGTCCGCATCATATCGGGGCAGATCGGTCCACGTGTACGTCCAGTCGCTGGTGTTCTTGTTGTCCAACGTCCGCGTGTACTTCGCATCTTGCAGCTGCTTGGAGTTGCGCAGCAGGTGGAATGTCACCGATGTCGGACGCTCCGAATAGTTATGGTCGGACCAGATTTTGCGCACGCGCACCATGGTCGTATCCACGCGATCCTCGACGCGGATGGTGTTGCCATCCACCAGCTTGCCGTCCACGTATGCTTCGCCGCGGGAAATGGTGAAGTTGACCGCGTTCGCCTTTTCATACCCGACCGGCGCCTTGGTTTCGGTGAGCTTGTAGACGCCGTCCTGCAGCTGGAATTGTTTCGGCAGTCCGCCGCCGCTGGTCCAGGTGATCTCGTCGATCGTCTTGCCTTCGAAAGTTTTGCCGGTTATGGAGAATTCCGCTCCAGCCAGCTCGGCACCGCCGCCGACCTTGGTTTTGGAGAACAGGATGCCGCTTTTGCCCGGCTTGTCTTTCATGACGACGGTATTGGAATCCTGCTTCTTACCGTCGATGGTCACGCTGCCGTCGAGCCCGACGCTGAATACGATGTCATCCGCGGTTTCATAGCCGTCCGGCGCCACCTTTTCACGCAGGGTGTAGGTGCCGGGTAGCAGGGTGAGTTCGCCGGGTTCGCCGCCTTTGCTGGTCCAGGTGATCTCGTCGATCGCCTTGCCATCCAAGGTGGTGCCGGTGATGCTCATCTGCGCGCCGTCGATATTGGTGATGCCACTGGTGAGACTGTTTTTATTGACGGTCACCTGATGCGTCCGGTACTGGTCGGTCATCACGATGGTATTGTCCTGCACGTCGGCATATGTGCCATCGGTTTGCTTGATCTGCACGCTGAGCTTGCCGGTGACGGCGTCGCTCACGACTTTGAATTCGACCGGATCCGCTACCAGATAACCATCCGGCGCCTTGGTTTCGGTCAAGGTGTAGGTGCCGGGCTTGAGCTTGATGCTCTTCGACTTATCCCGCTCACTTACCCAGGTCTGCGTTTTGAATTCGGTGCCATCATTCAGCGTACCGGTGAGGCGCATGGTGGCACCTGCGATCTCCGTACCCTTGAGGTCCTGCTTGGAGAACCACACCTCCTCGTTTTCGGGGTGGTGCGTGTTGGTGATGGCGAAACCTTGGGTTTGCGAGCCGGTGATGTGCGTGGTGTAGCCGCTCACCGTATCTTCGCGTATGGTATACACGATCTTCTTGCCATCCTCGTAGACGGGCAGATTGGTGAACGCGCTGTCGTTCCGCCAGTTTCCAACCGCATCGAGTGTCACGCTTTGATCGGTTTCCTCTCCGTTTTTCAACAGATGCACGGTTACGCTGTCAGGGCGCTTCTGGTCCTGGTTGTCGGCGTCGTCCCATGCTTTTTCAACGCCGATCGACGTGGTTTCGGGCGTGTGCGTGTTGGTGCATTGTTCGGTGGCAGCCGAACCGTCGGTGTTGTATTGCACGTCAGCGCATTGCGAGTCGTACCCGCCCAGCGTCGTGGTTTCGACGGCCATGTAGGCCGCGGTTTTGCCGTCGACTTTCACCGGCAGTCCCGTCCATTGCACGTTATCGTTCTTGTCGGGATTGAGTATGCGGCTTTGCCCGTCGACTTTCGTATAATCGGCATCGCCGTCGGTCTTGCGGTACAAATCGAAGGTGACGGATGCACGTTTGCCGTCCTGGTTGTTATTGTCGTTCCATGTTTTCGTAACAGTCAACGACGTGGTTTTCGGTGCGTCCTCCGCCTGCACGTGACCGATGCCGTCGCTACCGGTCACATTTTTGCCGTCGACGGTGATGGTGCCGTCTTCGCCGACCAGAATGATGATCGGATCCATGACTTGGTATCCGTCCGGTGCGTTGGCTTCGGTCAGCTTGTACCGTCCGGGCAGGAGTTCGAGCGTTTTCGTCTCGCTGCCGGAGGTGGTCCATGTCCAATCGGATTCCACCTGCGACGATCCGACACGAGTCAGCTGCATGGTGGCACCGTCGACGGGTACACCGGCATTCGCCGCATCCACCTTTGTGAATTGCACCTTGAACTTCGTTTTGTGGTCGTTGCTGCAGTTCCAACGGTAGTTGCCCAATGTGGTCGTCTTGCCGTCGCTGTCTTTGGCTACGGCGACGATCAATTTGCCGCTTTGCCCGTCTACGGTAACGGTTTTGTTGTCGTATCGTCCGTCGTATGCACCGGCAGCGGTCTGCGCGTCATGTCCGGGGAATATCACATAGAGCGGAGCGGATTTCTCGTATTGCGAATCAGTGCTGCCGGGCACTTTGCCGTCCGGACCTGTCAGCTCGGTGACCTTATATACGGTGTCGTAGTCCAGCTGCAGTCGGTCGGACAGTCCGTTGGATGCTCCTGTGGTCAGCTGCTTGGTGATTTCTTTGCCAACCGTACCATTGCAGGTGCCGTCGGCATCGGCCGTAGACGACACGAAGTTGCATCCGGTGACGCTTTCCACTTTGAAGGTGGCGCTGCCCGCCGGCTTGCCGAGATCGCCATCCGCGTACTTGTAGATCTGCAGTGTGCTCTGGTCGTATTTCATGCCGCCTTTGCTCTGCTGCACGGTTCCGGTGATTGTGTTCTGCGAGGTTCCGCCGTTGTTCTCATACCCGGCGAGCACGATTTTGTTGCCGCCCAGCGATCCGAAGCTTTCGCCTGGTTTGAGCTGCACCGCGGCCGTGTAGGTGATGGTGCATGCACGGGCGTCGGGAATGGAGAACACTAGTTCGCGGGTCTGCGGATTGTATGACCATGTTGCACCGTTGATGGCGGTTCCATTGTCGGAGTCCATGATCGACACGCTGTTGGCGTTGAGGTCGAGTGCCTGACCCATGGTGTCGGTCAGAGTGAGGTTGTTGCCTTTGTTAAGCGTGTCCGCATTCGGGTTGACTTTGACCGTGTAGTTCACGTTCGGCGCGGTCGTGGCATCGTATTTGCCGTTTTTGTCAAGAAGTTTCGGCTTGCTCGCGCCCACTGTGGCGGAAGCGTCGCCTCCGGCGCTGCCATCAATGTCGATGTGCGCCTTGTTCTCGTAATTTCCCCAATCAGGTGCGGTGATCGGGTCGATGCTCGTCTCATACACGATGAGCACACCAGCCGAGGTCTTCGCCTGGCTGAACGCCGGGGTACCCTTGGCTATGGTGAAGGTCACCGTGCCGTCGCCGTTGTCTTTGGCGCTCACTCCGGACAGCATTTTTGTGGTGCTGGAAGCGTCGAAGATCTTCAACGATTTCGCGTCGTACCGCGTGTGGACGGGCAACGTATCGGTCACCACGATGTTTTCGGCGTCCGACATCACGTCATGCACTTTGATGCGCCAGCGGATCACGCCTTTGGAGTTGGCGGTGTAGCCGTACCCGTATTGGTCCCAATACTGGTTGGCGTCTTCCTTGCCGAGCACGTCGCCGCGATGCTGGTGTTTCGCCGTGGAGGTTTTGTTCAATGCCGAAGCTCGGTTCCACACGGTTTCGTCGGTCACACCGTCGTTGACGGTGGACTGGTATTGCACGTACACCGTAGTGCCTTTGGGCAATGATGCGAACACGATGGTGAATCCCCTATCGGTGGCCTCTGTCGTGTATCCGCCCGCGTATTGCTGCGTCAGGGCGGCGTCGGTGTACACTTTAATGCTGTCTTTCACCAAGGTTTGCTTGGATCCCAGATCCTTGCCGCTGTCGTCCACATCCAGCTTGTCGGTCAGTTCGGCGTTGGTGAGGTCTTCCAAGGCTTTCATGCTGGTCACCCACGTCAGGTTCTTCGCTTCGGATGCCGGCGACGTGCATGTTTTCTTCAGTTCGACCGCGTCCGTGCCGAGTTGAGGTTCGGCCGTGGCTGTTTTGCCGGTTCCATCCTGAGGTTTTACGGTGACTTCGTTCTTGTATTTCTGGTGTTCGCCGCTTCCTTCGACCGGCACGTTTTTCGCTTCGGTCCAATACTGGATTTGGAAATGGTCGTAGCCGCCGGAGGGCAGGGTCACGGTGCCTGCTACGAGATCGCTCCAGCTAAGTTTGATGTAATGCTGCGGATTGTACGGGTCGTCGTCCGTATATGCGCCGGGCGAGCCGGTCGGACACACGGATTTCCAGTCGCCGCTGTTGTAGCAGCTGAGCACCAGATCTCCGGTCGGTTCCTTGAGGTTGTTCTTGTCGAGCAGATCTTTGACGGTGGCTCCGTCGACGGATTGGCCTTCGCCAGCGCCGATGGTGATGTTCCAAGTGAAGCCTTGCGTGCCATTTTCGTCTTTTGCTGCGGTTGCGCTTTTGTTCACATACCAGTCGCTGTAGTTGAACCAGATGGAGTTGCTGGTTTCCTTCTTGTTGACGTCTTCGTTGCTGGAATAGGTCACCTTGTTTTTGTTTTCGGTGGCATTGCTGCAATTGCCGGCCTCGCGGCATGCCTTGATGACGCTGTCTTTGTCGGCGTTCACCGAGTAGCGCACGTATAGTTTCTCACCGTCGCCCATGGAGCCGATGGTGACGTTGAAATTATGGTCGTCGGTTTTGGAGGATTGCCATGCGCCCGTGTATTCGTTCTTGCAGTCGGCGTCGGTGTAGATGTGCACGGATCCGTCCACGAAGGTCAGCAGGCCGCCCATGGTGTCGTCTATGGTCACGCCGGTGTTCGTGCCTGTAGAGGTCACTTCCAAAACGAAATCGTAGGTGGATGCGTCGGAAGTGGAGATTGCCGGGCGTTTGACCACGTTGACCCTGTGTTTGCCCTCCACGTTCACGGTGATGGTGCCATATCCGGGGAAGGTAAAGCTGGTATCGCCGCCAGCCGAACCACCGGTTTTGTTCGAGGTGATGGTTCCGTCAGTGGTCACGAACGCTTCGATGTTGGACCCCGCCGATTCGCCGCGGGTGTAGGTGGCCACCATTTTGTCGCCGTCGATGGTGTAGTAGCCGACCACGTCGCCACCGTTGTAGATCGGGTATTTCTCGTTCGATTTGTATTCCAGATTGCTGGGAAGGTCGTAGACGAAGGTGTCGCCCTCGTTGATTTTGACGTCGTTCGGCACTTTCCAATGCAGTTCGGTGCGGATCTGATCACCGTAGTTGACCTGCATGCCGGAAATGTACGGCTTCCACGTCTTGCCTCCGTCGGAACTGATTTCGAAGGAGGTGTCGTCCTTGTCAACCCAACCGAGATCGCTGATATTGTATCCCTCAGCATACGCGCGTTGCGGCGCTGCGATCACACTTGCGAAGATCATCGCAACGATTGCCACCAACGCGGCAATCGTTGTCATTCCATGCCGCTCACTTACGGCTTTATGCATGCCTGCCATTCTTCCCCCTGGTCGCAATGCAATCTAGTCGGTTTTACCCGTAAACCTGCTATTTCTCTGGACCCTACTAGACCACCCCACACAGACAATGAAACACTCTGAAAACAGGTGCAAGCATGACCTTATAAAAGGTTTAACATGCCGTCAAAAGTTGGAAAAAACGTTTGACGGAACACCCCTAAATCGGAGGATTATGCAAGAAACGCCGAAAACAATCACCCGAGCTGTTTCAATGTTTCATGAAACAAACTGCAAATGGAAGCGTTTGCAAAACGGGGTGCGTCATACGGTGCACCCCGTCACATAACAACAGACCGTTCCGAAACCGACCTCATCCGAACATGAAAGGTCCCACAAACCGGATCAATGCGTGATACCCATCATCGAAAGACACCAAGCATTCTCATAGGAGATCTCCTCCCACTGCTTGTACCTTCCAGACGTACCCCCATGACCAGCCTCAACCTCAATCTTCGCCACGGCATCCACGCCCGCACGCTGCAGTCGGGCCAACCATTTCATCGGCTCCACATACAGCACACGAGTGTCATTCATCGACGTGGTAATGAAAATCTTGGGAAAAACCGCAACCCGCGCATCATTTGCATCAGACGGCGCATTCTCATACGGCGTATATTCCTTCATATACCTGTACACGTCCGCATTATGCAGCGGATCGCCCCACTCATCCCACTCCGTAACCGTCAACGGCAACGACGGATCAAGAATCGACGTCAACGCATCCACAAAAGGCACATCCGCCTCAACGCCCGCGAAACATTCGGGAGCCATATTCGCCACGGCACCCATCAACAGGCCACCGGCGGAACCGCCATCGGCCACCGTGCGAGCAGGCGACGCCAAACCGGCACGCTGCAACGCACGCACGGCATCAACGAAATCCTCAAACGAATGCTTCTTATTGAGCAAATGCCCCTGCTCATACCAGGCACGACCCATCTCACCGCCGCCGCGAATGTGCGGCACCGCATAAAGCACACCACGATCAAGCATGCTGATGCGAGACACCGAGAATCCCGGATCCGAACTGATCTCATACGCGCCATACCCGGTAACGAACATCGCCGAATCACACGCGGGCACATCCCTGCGCCACACCAAGGAAACAGGAATGCGCTCGCCATCGCGGGCGGTAACCCACACCCTGCGCTCCATGTATTCGCGCGGTTCAAATCCGCCAAGCACCGTGGCACGCTTCAACAGGCGATCCTCGCCGGTCGCCGGATCGATATCATGCAGTTCGCCGGGACGCGTGTAACTGGAGAACGAGTAGCGCATGCGGGGCGCATCATACGAAGGATTACCTCCCACACCAATCGAATACAAGCGCCGGGTCTCCCCCGGCATCGCATCGGCGGTC
>OGRB01001016.1_pt1 | contig 20946 bp, 19 predicted proteins | sample 1553371 | NCBI WGS metagenome assembly OGRB01 (sample SAMEA2580027, study PRJEB22360) | human gut metagenome | reverse complement strand
TGCGACTGTTCGGCAACGTGCTGGGCGCATTCGTCATCATGGAGCTGATCAAGCTCGTGGTGCCTGTGTTCGTCCCGGCGGTGTTCAGCCTGTATTTTGACCTGTTCGACGGTCTGATCCAGACCTACGTGTTCGTGTTCCTGACTTCACTGTTCATGAAAGAGACCATGGGCGGAGAAGACTGATCCATTGATATTTACTGAATTTAAAAGGAGATTATTACTATGAATGGTTTGATTGCTCTGGGCGCTGGCATTGCAGCGCTGACCGGCATTGGCGGCGGTATCGGCATCGGCATCGCAACGGGTAAGGCAACGGAGGCAATCTCCCGTCAGCCCGAGGCATCCGGCAAGATCCAGACCAACCTGCTGCTGGGCGCTGCTCTGGCAGAAGGTACTGCAATTTTCGGCTTCGTCGTTGCACTGCTGATCATCCTGTTCCTGGGTCAGTAACGGAGGCGCAGACGAATGCTGAAGTTGGATATTAACCTGCTGTGGACCGTCGTGAACGTCCTCGTCATGTATGCGGTGCTGCGCAAGTTCCTGTTCAAGCCTGTTCAGGACGTGATCGCAAAGCGCCAGCAGATGGTGGACGCAAACCTGGCCGATGCGGAGACCTCCAAGAAGGAAGCCGCAGAGACCATGAACGCCGCACAGGAAAAACTGCGCAATGTGGACAATGAGGCCGCTGCCCGCCGCGAAGCCTACGAAAAGCAGGCCGAGGTCGAAAAGCAGCAGCTGCTGGCAGATGCCCGCAAGCAGGCAGACGCCATCGTGGCAGCCGGCAAGGCAAGCGCCGAGGCCGAACGCCAGAGCAAGCTGCGGGAAGCCGATGCCCAGACCACGGCACTGGCCCGTGCGATGTGCGAGAAGCTGCTGGCCCGCAATCTGACCGCCCAGGACGACGCACGTCTGCTGGACGATCTGCTGGAGAAAGCAGGTGCAGGCAATGGCAACTGAATTCAGTCGTGAATTTTTTGCGGACAACCGCATCGTCAAGGCCGAGCTGCGCAGCGCCCGCAAGCCCCGGGAAGAGGAGCTGAACCGGATCCGCGCCGAGGTACGCAAGCTGTATGATGCCACCGAGGTCATCCTGAACGTGACGGTGGACGAGAGCCTGCTGTCCGGCTATGTCCTGCAGGTGGGCGACCGCGTGTTCGATAACTCCGGCCGTCATCAGCTGGACAAGATGATGGAGGGTAAGCCCTCGCTGGCTACCCTCAAGACCCGCATTGAGGACTACAAGCCCGCCGAGACCTCTGCCGAGGGCGGTGTGGTCATCTCCTCTGCCGATGGCATCGTGCACGTCGAAGGCATGAACCGCGCCGTGTACGGCGAGATCGTCACCTTCGACAACGGTGCCAAGGGCATGGTGGAGAGCGTGGACCCCGAACAGCTGGGCATCATGCTGTTCGACGGAGCTGAGACCGTCGGCGTGGGCACCATGGTGACCCGCAGCGGCAAGCGTGCCGGCATCCCGGTGGGCGATGCCTTCCTGGGCCGTGTCATCAGCCCGCTGGGCGAGCCCATCGATGACAAGGGCCCCATTGAAGCTGTGGGCTACAACCCCATCGAAAAGCAGGCCCCCGGCATTCTGGAGCGTCAGAGCGTGGATACCCCGCTCCACACCGGCATCCTCGCTATCGATTCCATGTTCCCCATCGGCCGCGGCCAGCGTGAGCTGATCATCGGAGACCGCCAGACCGGCAAGACCTCCATCGCCACGGACGCCATCCTGAACCAGAAGAATACCGGTGTGCTGTGCATTTATGTGGCCATCGGCCAGAAGGCTTCTTCCATTGCCCGCGTGGCAGGCGATCTGCAGAAGCACGGTGCCATGAGCTACACCACCATCGTGGCGGCTACTGCTTCGGATTCCGCTCCTCTGCAGTACATTGCACCCTATGCCGGTACCGCACTGGCCGAGTACTTCATGAGTCAGGGCAAGAGCGTGCTGATCGTTTACGACGATCTGTCCAAGCATGCAGTGGCCTACCGTGCCATTTCTCTGCTGCTGCGCCGCTCTCCGGGCCGTGAGGCTTACCCCGGCGACGTGTTCTATCTGCACTCCCGTCTGCTGGAGCGCTCCTGCCGGATGCGTGACGATCTGGGCGGCGGTTCCATCACCGCACTGCCTATCGTAGAGACGCAGGCAGGCGACGTTTCGGCCTACATCCCCACCAATGTCATTTCCATCACCGATGGTCAGATCTTCCTCGAGAGCGCCCTGTTCAATGCAGGCAACCGCCCGGCCGTCAATGTGGGTCTGTCGGTGTCCCGTGTGGGCGGCGCTGCCCAGACCAAGGCCATGAAGAAGGCCAACGCCAACCTGCGTATCGAGCTGGCACAGTACAAGGATATGGAGTCCTTTGCACAGTTCAGCTCGGATCTGGACGCGGAGACCCGCCGCCAGCTGGATCACGGCAAGGCTCTGATGGAAATGCTCAAGCAGCCGCTGTATCAGCCCAAGTCCGACGCCGAGCAGGTGGTCACGCTGGTGCTGGCTTCCCACGGCGTGCTGGACGAACTGCCCACTGCCGAGCTGCGCGCCAAAACTTCCGCATTTGTGCGTCAGTTCCGCGCGGATGTGTCCGGTACGATGGATAAGATCACCGCCACCGGCAAGCTGGAACCTGAAATGGTCGATGCCATCCTGAACGCCTGGAAAGCTTATGCGGGAGGCGACAGCCATGCCGTCCAGTAAGCTGCTGAAGGAGCGCATCGAGAGCATTCAGGATACCATGAAGATCACGAACGCCATGTACCTGATCTCCTCGTCCAAGCTGCGCAAGGCACGTAAGAACTACCAGAATGTATCGCCCTACTTCAACCGTATGCGCGATACCATTTCCCGCGTGGTGCCCCACCTGCCGGAAGAGCCGGTGCATCCGTTCTTCCACGAACGCAACACCGCAAACCCCAAGCGCGCTTACATCGTGCTGACGGCAGATAAGGGCATGGCAGGCGCTTACAACCAGAACATCATCAAGTTCCTCAAGGAAAATGCGGATGAGAACGACCGGTTCTATGTGATCGGCCAGACCGGCTACCGCGCCCTGTACCACAAGGACCCGCGGCTGGTGGAGGATTTCCACTACGGTGCCACGGAGCCTACGCTGCAGCGTGCCCGCGATATCACGATGGATGCCATCGATGATTTCAAGACCGGCAAACTGGATGAGATCTATCTTATCTATACCCGCATCGAGAATGCACTGACCAGCGAGCCCACCATGGTGCGTCTGCTGCCGCTGGACCGCGCCCATCTGCAGCCTGCCCCCAAGGGTCTGGGCGATCCGAAGGGCGATGTGGAGATGTTCCCGTCTGCATGGACGGTGTTTGAACAGATCGCGCCCATTTATATGCACGGCATGATCTTTGGTGCCATGACCGAGAGCTTCTGCGCAGAGCAGAGCGCCCGCATGACCGCCATGGATTCCGCCACCAAGAACGCCAACGATATGATCCGGGAGCTGCAGCTGGAATACAACCGCACCCGTCAGGGCTCCATTACACAGGAGATCACCGAGATCATCGGCGGTGCGGCTGCCGTGCAGAACCGGGCGGAATAAAACGTATTTACAAATTAGTATAGAGGCAATCGTATGATACAGGGAACTATTATTCGCGTAGCCGGCCCTGTGGTGGACGTGCAGTTCACCGCAGGCAAGCTGCCTGCCCTGCAGGAAGCGCTTACCGTGACCGCCGAGGGCACCGAGCGCACGATGGAAGTGACACAGCATGTCAACGAGACCACTGTGCGCTGCATCATGCTTTCCGCCAGCGAGGGTCTGGGCAAGGGCATGACCGTGACCGCTACCGGCCACGGCCTGACCGCACCGGTGGGCGAAGCCACGCTGGGCCGCATGTTTGACCCGCTGGGCAGACCCATCGACGGCAAGGGCTCTGTGGATGATGTGCCGCATTGGCCCATCCACCGCAAGGCCCCCAGCTTTGCAGAGCAGAAGCCCGCGACCGAGATCCTGGAGACCGGCATCAAGGTCATCGACCTGCTGGCCCCCTATGCAAAGGGCGGCAAGATCGGTCTGTTCGGCGGCGCAGGCGTCGGCAAGACCGTGCTGATCCAGGAACTGATCCATAACGTGGCCACCGAGCACGGCGGCTACTCCATCTTCACCGGCGTGGGCGAGCGCTCCCGCGAGGGCTGCGACCTTTGGGGCGAGATGAACGAGTCCGGTGTTCTGAATAAGACCGCACTGGTCTTTGGTCAGATGAATGAGCCCCCAGGAGCACGTATGCGTGTTGCTGAGACCGGCCTGACCATGGCAGAGTACTTCCGTGAGGAGACCCACAAGGACGTGCTGCTGTTCATTGATAACATCTTCCGCTTCGTGCAGGCAGGCTCCGAGGTGTCCGCTCTGATGGGCCGTATGCCTTCTGCTGTGGGCTACCAGCCCACTCTGGCCAACGAGCTGGGCGCTCTGCAGGAGCGCATCACCTCCACCAAGGAAGGTTCCATCACCTCGGTGCAGGCCGTCTACGTCCCCGCCGACGACCTGACCGACCCGGCCCCCGCCACCACCTTTGCACATCTGGATGCCACTACCGTGCTGTCCCGTAAGATCGTGGAGCAGGGCATTTACCCGGCCGTGGACCCGCTGGCATCCACCTCCCGCATTCTGGAAGCGGATATTGTGGGCGAGGAGCACTATCGCGTGGCCCGCAAGGTGCAGTCCATTCTGCAGCGCTATCAGGAACTGCAGGACATCATCGCCATTCTGGGCATGGACGAGCTGGACGAGAACGACAAGCTCACCGTTGCCCGCGCCCGCAAGCTGCAGAAGTTCCTGTCCCAGCCCTTTGCTGTGGCCGAGAACTTTACCGGCCTGAAGGGCAAGTATGTGCCGCTGCAGGATACCGTGCGCGGCTTTGCCGCCATTGTGGACGGCGAGGCCGATGATCTGCCGGAGTGGGCTTTCTTCAACGTTGGTACGCTGGAAGATGCCCGCCAGAAGGCAGCGGAAAAGCTGGCTGAGGAAAAGGGCGGTGCCGTCTGATGAACAAGTTCATGCTGAACATCACTGCGTCCAGCGGTGAGTACTATCAGGGCGATTGCGAAGACCTTGTGCTGCCCATCAGCGATGGCGTGTACGGCATACAGGCCGGACACAGCCCGGTGCTGGTGGCCATCCACATGGGCATCCTGCACTTTGAGGTGAACGGTGAAAGCCAGGACATCCTGGTAGGCGATGGCATTGCCGAGGTGACGCCTGCCTACGTGATGGTGCTGGTGGACAGCGCCGAGCGTCCGGAGGATATCGACAAGAACCGTGCCGAGGCTGCCCGCATCCGTGCCGAGGAGCGTTTGCAGCATCAGCAGAGCATGCATGAATATTATCAGAGCAAGATCGCGCTCGACCGTGCGATGCAGCGCCTGCAGGCCGCTGCAAAGTACCGGCGCTGAGAATGAGCCGCATCTGCCAGGACCAGATCTGAAAAAAGAGCATCATTTGTATCCGGTGAGGGTGCAAAGTGATGCTCTTTTTTGTTTCAGGCTGTTCCATGGAACGCAGCTTTCGTGTATAATAAAGTCAATGCAACCCCGCGTGTTGTGCGGGAAAGGAGGAGGTTTTCCATGATCCAATTCGGCCTGCGTCTGCATGACGCGGAAAAGCTGCCCGTTGAACAGGTGCTGCCGCTGGTGCGCCAGAAAGGCTTTACCTGCGCCCATGTGGCTCTGAGCAAATCCTTCAAGGAGCTGCCCTGCACCCCCAGCGCCCTGACCCCCGGCTATGCGCTGTATCTGCGGCATCTGTTTGAGAAAAACGGCATCGATATTGCCGTGCTGGGCAACTACCTGAACCTTGCCCACCCGGATGCGGATGCCCTGCACGCCATTCAGGAAAAATACTATGCGCACATCCGCTTTGCAAGCCTGCTGGGCTGCGGCATGGTGGGCACCGAGACCGGTGCGCCCAACGCGGAGTACAAATTCTGTCCGGAGTGCCGCAGCGATGCAGCCCTTTCTACCTTTATCAAGAACTTCAAGCCGGTGGTGCGCTGCGCCGAGCAGTACGGCGTGACCATTGCCATTGAGCCGGTGGTCAAGCACATCGTGTACGATGCCAGACGCGCCCGCACCGTGCTGGACGAGATCGGCAGCCCGAACCTGCAGATCCTGTTCGACCCCGTCAACCTGCTGAACATGGAAAATGTGGACCGCCGCGAAGAAGTGTTCGCCGAGGCCATCGAGCTTCTGGGCAAGGACATCGCCATGATCCACTTTAAGGATTTCCTGCGCAAGGATGCGGGCGGCCAGCTGGCTGCTACGGGTGCAGGACAGGGCGGTATGGAGGACTACCGCACCATCCTGCGCTTTGCAAAGCAGGAAAAGCCCTATATCTTTGCAACGCTGGAGAACACCACCCCGGAAAACGCGGTGGAATGCCTGAACTACCTGAAAAAGCAGTACGACGAGTGCTGAACACTTTATAACAAGAAAAACATCTGCAAGCTTTGCCCGGAATGGGGCAGCTTGCAGATGTTTTTTGTATCAGATGAAGTTTATGGTTCGGCCTTTTACAAATTGCAATTAAGAAGTAGTTTCGCTGAAAATGCCCAGAGCGAAAGCGGAGGACATTAAGATCATTCCAGATCCAGCTTATGCTCCATCAGCCAGCGGGTCAGCAGAAAGTACCCTGCGGCAAAGGCAATGCTGACCGCCAGCCCGAACAGGGTGGTGAACGCACTGGGCGCAGCGATGGAAACATCTACACCGCCAAGGGTGGGATCGGAAACAGCCTGCAGCATGTCGGCACTGCTGACACCGGAGCTCAGCCAGTTCTGCAGGAAGGACAGCAGGAAAAATGCCAGAATACCGGCCGGGACCATGTGCTTTTTGAACTGGTGGCCGATCATGCATGCGGCATAGATGCACAGGATGCTGGACACCAGTGCCACCAGCCCGTTCAGCGTTTCAAAGATCAGCCAGAGCCACCCGGAGCTGCCGGTCATGCGGAAGATCTCTCGGAAGATCTCTACCACTTTCTGCCACAGCTCCGGCAGCTGCTGCAGGGCCGCGCTGTTCAGAGACAGAGCCAGAGCCAGCAGCATCACCGCAAAGGAGAAAATACCCACGATGCTGCTGCAAAGCATCCAAACTACGCTGGAGATCAGCTTGGAAAGGATGAGCTGGCTTTCCGTCACCGGCAGGGTGTGCATCAGGTAGCCTTCGCGGCCCAGCAGATTGCGGGTGAAGCGGGTGACAATGGTCATCACGGACACCACTGCCACCGCAACGGCTACGACCATGTAGGCGAACAGCAGCAGAGATGCAAAGTTGTCCTTGGAAGAGCTGCGCAGGGAAAAGCCGCTCAGCACTGCCAGCGCAACAAGGGCCAGATACAGCCCGCCATAGGTGCGGCCGGTGGCCTTGAATTCATATTTTAACAGCTGTTTCAGCATTTGAATACCTCCCGGAAATATGCATCCACGCTCATGCCCTCGGTCTCGCGCAGCTCTTCGGCATTGCGGTGGGCGAAAACCCGGCCATCCTTCAAAAAGACGGCTTCGTCCAGAATTGGCTCGATATCGCCGATGAGGTGGGTGGATAGAATGACGGTCGCATCCCGGCTGTAGTTGTTCAGGATGGTGCTCAGGATGTAGTCCCGGGCGGCAGGGTCCACGCCGCCAATGGGCTCATCCAGCAGGTAGAGCTTTGCGGCGCGGCTCATGGCCAGGATCAGCTGCACCTTTTCCTTGCTGCCCTTGGAGAGGGTCTTGAGCCGTGCCTTCGGTTCCAGTTCCAGCCGGGCCAGCATTTCGTTCGCCTTGGCGGGGTCAAAATCAGCATAGAATTCGCGGAACATTTCCACCAGCTGCTCCACACGCATCCAGTCCGGCAGCCAGTCGGCGTCCGGCAGATAGGACACGATGGCTTTGGTGTCCGGCCCGGGGGTCATGCCGGCGATCCGGATGCTGCCTGCACTGGGCTGCAGCAGACCGTTCGCCAGCTTGATGAGGGTGGTCTTGCCGCTGCCGTTGGGGCCAAGCAGCCCCACGATGCGGCCAAAGCCGATGTGCAGGTCTACATTTTCCAGTGCGGTCTTATCCTTCTGGTAGCACTTGGTCAGTGCTTCACAGCTCAAAAGTTCATTCATTGCGGTCCTCCTTTGCGTCCCAGTGTTCCAAAAGCGCGGCTGCCTGTGCGGGACTGTAGCCGATGCCGCGCATCTTTTCCAGAAAATCCGACGCCAGTGTCCGGGCGGTGTCGGCGCGAAGCTGTTCGATCAATGCAGTATCCTCCGTAACATAGCGGCCTGCGGTGCGTTCGGTGCGCACCAGCCCTTCCGTCTCCAGCTGGGCAAGGGCCCGCTGCATCGTGTTTGGGTTCACCCCGGCGGCTGCGGCCAGATCACGCACCGAATCCAGATGCCCGCCCGGCGGGTAGGTGCCGGCCAGGATCCGGGCCTTCAGCCGTTCCACAAGCTGGGCATAGATCGGGCGGCTGGCATCAAACTGTTCGCCCATGGTATCATCTCCTTGTCTTGCTGTATTAAGCACTTGATACAATAATACACGATTTGCTCTGTTTGTCAAGGGGAAAAAGAAAAAACATCATAAAACTGCGGGAAATCGGAAAAAATGCCCATAAAACACTGCACATTGATAAAAAATTACAATAAATTCAAACAATTTCGCATTGCAAAGCTTTTGACAATGTGCTATGCTGAAAAACAGAGAGCTCCGCCCGGAAAGCGGCGGAAAAGAGATTTGGAGGAAAAATAACTATGGCTGACCGCATCGTTCTGAATACCATCTCCTACCATGGCCACGGTGCCATTGAGAACATCGTTCCCGAATTGACCGCCCGCGGCTACAAGAAGGCATTCGTCTGCTCTGACCCCGACCTGATCAAGTTCGGCGTCACCAAGAAGGTCACCGATCTGCTGGATGCTGCAAACTTTGCCTACGCTGTTTACAGCGAGATCAAGCCCAACCCCACCATCGCCAACGTGCAGGACGGCGTGGCCGCTTTCAAGGCTGCTGAGGCTGACTGCATCGTGACCATCGGCGGCGGCTCCTCCATGGATACCGCAAAGGCCATCGGCATCATCATCAACAACCCCGAGTTTGCGGATGTCCGCTCTCTGGAAGGTGTTGCTCCTACCAAGAAGCACGCTGTGTTCACCATCGCTGTTCCCACCACCGCCGGCACTGCTGCCGAGGTCACCATCAACTACGTCATCACCGATGTGGAGAAGAAGCGCAAGTTCGTCTGCGTGGATACCAACGATATCCCTGAGATCGCTGTGGTCGATCCCGATATGATGTCCTCCATGCCCAAGGGCCTGACCGCTGCCACCGGCATGGACGCTCTGACCCACGCTATCGAGGGCTACATTACCAAGGGGCACTGCGTCATCTCCGATATGTTCCATCTGGAAGCCATCAAGCTCATCAGCCAGAGCCTGCGCGGCGCAGTGCAGAACACCCCGGAAGGCCGCGAGGGCATGGCTCTGGGCCAGTACATCGCCGGCATGGGCTTCTCCAACGTGGGTCTGGGCATCGTCCACTCCATGGCACATGGCCTGTCCGCTCTGTATGACACCCCGCACGGTGTGGCCTGCGCCATCCTGCTGCCGGTGGGTCTGGAGTACAACAAGAGCGTTGCCGGTGAGCGCTACCGCGCCGTGGGCAAGGCCATGGGCGTTGTGGGCATCGATGAGATGAACGATGTGGAAGCCGCCGATGCCACCATCGCCGCCGTCAAGCAGCTGAGCGCAGACGTGGGCATCCCCACAAATCTGCACGGCATCCTGAAGGAAGAGGATATCCAGTTCCTCGCCGAGTCCGCATTTGCAGACGCCTGCCGTCCCGGCAATCCCCGCGACACCAGCGTGGAAGAGATCGTGGAACTGTATAAGAGCCAGCTGTGATTCCGCTCTGTAAATTCAAGCTGTAATTTTGAGCCCTGCTGTCCTTCGGGATGGCAGGGCCTTTTTCTAAGATGTATCTGAAAACAAAGCAACAGACTGGATCTTCGTCTTTTCAGAGATGCCCGGAGAGCCTGCCGCGTCGCAGAGTGACAAAATTTCTGCACGGCTCTTGTACACAGCGCCCAAAACGGGTACAATCAATGCAGTAAGAAAAAACTGGAAGCGAAAGGAACATTATGACGCTGAACTTCTATACTCTGGGTGTTATTTATCTAGTATATTCCTTTCTGGGCTGGGTGGCTGAGACGGTAGTCGCGACCATCCGGGGCGGAAGGTTTGCCAACCGCGGTGCGGCGGCAGGCCCGTTCTGCTTTATCTACGGTACCACCGGCGTGCTGCTGGCCGTGAGTTTCGGCGACCTGCGCACCGAGCCGGTCTACCTGTTCTTTGCCTGTATGATGGCGGCAACGGTGATGGAATGGATCACCGCCAAGCTGCTGGAACGCCTGCACCGCCGCAAGTGGTGGGACTATTCCGGAAAAAAATTCAATCTGAACGGCTATGTGTGCCTGCAGTATTCGCTGCTGTGGGGTGCGCTGGGCACGGCAAGTGTGCTGTGGGGCAATGATGTGCTGCTGCGGCTGTGTGCGCAGATCCCTGTCTGGCTGCTGCGCCCGGCAGTATGGGTCTCGCTGACGGTGGCGGTGCTGGACCAGATCGGTTCGGCGGTGCTGGTGCAGCAGTATGCGGCCCGGCACCCGGTGCTGGAGCAGCTCAACCAGAGACTGGGGGAGCGGTCGGACACGCTGCGCCGCAGGATCGCGCTTTACATTGAAAAACGCATCCAGTATGCTTACCCGGCTGCGGCCCGGCAGGAGCAGACTGCGCTCCGGAAGGGGGAAAAGAACTTCCTCAGCGTGTCCGACCTGCTGTGGCTGTTCGTGATCGGCGCGTTTCTGGGCGACATGGTGGAGACGGTGTTCTGCCGCGTGACCGCCGGGGTCTGGATGAGCCGCTCCAGTCTGGTCTGGGGGCCGTTCAGCGTGGTGTGGGGTCTGGCGCTGGTGCTGGCAACGGTGCTGCTGCGTCAGGAAAAGGACCGGAGCGACCGCTACCTGTTCGCCTTCGGCACCGTCATGGGCGGTGTGTACGAATACGTGTGCAGCGCCGTCACCGAGCTGCTGTTCGGTACCGTGTTCTGGGACTACAGCAAGTTCAAGTTCAATCTGGGCGGGCGCATCAACCTGCTGTACTGCTTTTTCTGGGGCATTGCGGCGGTGGTATGGATGCGCTACGGCTATCCGCTGGTGCTCAGAGGCATGAAGAAGGTGCGCAGCCGCGTCCGCCCATGGATGACCGTCCTGCTGGCCGTATTCATGGCGGTGAACATGCTCACCAGTGCGCTGGCGCTGGCCCGGTACGATGCCCGCACCAGCGGTGAAGCGCCCAAGAACAGCATCGATATGCTGCTGGATGCGTATTTTGACGATGCCCGCATGGAGCGTATTTATCCCAACGCGAAGAAAGTGACCAAGGCCGGATGAAATTTCAACGCTCCTCTTGCACTTTGGTGCAAAAACCGGTATAATATTTTTCGGATAAAAGGGAGTAAAGGGCGCTCGTTTTGCAAAAACGGTGCGCTGTGGCGCAGCGACATCCCGGCAGAAATGCCCGCTGTGTCACCGGAAGCTTGAGACTTTTATTACACTTTCCCGTTTTTGGGCAGGATGTAATAAAGGTCTCTTTTTTATTGCTGCTCTGCCAAAAACAAAAGGAGAAAACTATGCTCATTCCTGTTTTGCTGTTCATCGTGGGCCTGCTGTGCCTCATCAAGGGCGGTGACTGGTTCGTGGATGGTGCCACGGGCATTGCCCGCCGCTTCCATGTGCCGGAGCTGCTCATCGGTGCCACCGTGGTGTCCATCGGCACCACCCTGCCGGAGGTGATGGTCTCCACCACCTCGGCTCTCACCGGCCACGGCGAGATCGCCTACGGCAACGCCATCGGTTCGATCATCTGCAATGCATCGCTCATTGCGGCCCTCACCATTGCGGTAAAGCCGGGCAAGGTAGACCCCAAGAGCCTGCGCACGCCGGTGCTGTTCTTCTTTGTGGCAGCGGCCTTCTATGCCGGTGTGGCCTACACCACCGGCTACTTCTCCCGCCCGGTGGGCCTGATCCTTCTGGCCATGTTCGCAGCGTATATCATCTGCAACGTGATGGCCATGAAGAACGCCCCCGCCCCGGAAGAAGAGGAAGAACCGGAAGAAAATGCATCCTTTGCCAAGGAGCTGGGTCTGCTGGCCGTGGGCGCTGTGCTCATTGCCGTGGGTGCCAACCTGCTGGTGGACAACGGCACCCTGATCGCACAGGCACTGGGCGTGCCGGAGTCGGTGATCGCGCTCACCTTTGTGGCACTGGGCACCTCGCTGCCGGAGCTGGTAACGGCCATCACCTCGCTGGCAAAGGGCCACGGTGCACTTTCGCTGGGCAATGTCATTGGTGCAAACGTGTTCAATCTGGTGCTGGTGAGCGGTGTTTCCGCAGTGGTGGCACCCTTTAGCATTCCGCAGAACTCCCTGCTCTTCGGCCACAATGCATCGCTGGTGCTGGAGTTCCCGGTCATGTTCGCCGTGATGCTGCTGCTCACCCTGCCCGCTCTCTTCAAGGGCAGGCTGAGCCGCCCGCAGGGCATTGCGCTGCTGTGCATCTACGCGGCATTCTGTGTGGTGCAGTTCACCATCTGATAAAACAGCAAAAGGCCGACGCAGCACTGCGTCGGCCTTTTGCCGTTTTAAGGGTTATTTTTTCAAATGGGAATCCCAGCCGGAAGAGGTGATGACCTGCTGATCCGGTGTGCACCACATGGCTTCCACGCCGTCCAGACTTTCCACGATCTTCATCCCGTCCTCCAGCGGCTGGCAGAACAGGCCGGTGGTCAGGCAGTCGGCAAGGCCGGAGTCGCTGCACAGCACGGTCACGCCGTTAAAGTAGGCGGCGGGGAACAGGGTGTCCGGGTCGATCAGGTGGTGGTAGCGCTTGCCGTCCACCACGTAGTAGCGCTGGTAGTCGCCGCTGGTCACAAGGGCCATATCGCTCATGTTGATGGCACCGTCCAGCATGGAATCCGAGGTGTATACATCCGAAGAGCTCCATGGGTTTTCCACGCCGCCGGTCCACTGGCTGCCGTCCGGTTTTACACCAATGGCGCGCAGGTTGCCGCCCACGCTCACCAGAGCGCTGGTCAGGCCGCGGGCCTCGGCAGCCTGACACACCATTTCCACGGCGTAGCCCTTGCCCACGCTGCCCACATCCAGCAGCATTTCCGGGTCGGCCAGATAAACGGTCTTGGCATCCGCGTCGATGATCACATTGTTGATATCACAGTGCTGGGCGGCTGCTTCCAGCTCTTCCATGGTGGGCAGCTTGTTGTCGGCATCCGTCTCGGCGGCTTCGGCAGCTTCGCGGTAATTGTGCCAGATATTCAGCACGCTGCCCATGGCAATGTTCAGCTTGCCGTTGGTGGTCTGGTACATCTGGTCGGCCAGCTCCAGCATGGAGAGGATGCGGTCGTCCACCTCCACCGGAGCGCTGCCGGCATTGTCGTTGATGGTTTTGACGTTGGTCACGCCGGGGTAATCGTTGTAGATATCATACAGCTGGTTATAGGTAATAAGGTCTGCGTGCAGGGCATCCATCTGGGTGTTGAATTCTTCCTCGCTCTCGCAGTAGGCGATCACCTGCGTTACGGTATCGAACACATCATAAAAAACGGTGGAATAGCGGGTAAGCTCTTTCTTTTTGGAGGCACAGCCTGCCAGCAGGCTCAGGCAGAGCACCCCGGCCAGCAGGGCGCTGACGAAACGTTTTGCGCGGGTCTTCATACGGTGCGGTTCTCCTTTGCGGCGGTAAAGGCGGCGTGCTCCTCCTGCAGGTGGGCCAGCAGATCGCCGAACACCCAGCTGCGGTTGGAGGGAGTCACAACGGCCTTGAGCGGAATGGTGACCTGTGCCTGCTTCATCAGATCCAGCAGGGTGTCTACGTCCTTCTCCTTGAAGTTGGCCAGAACCACTGCCGGCGGGTAGGCACCCGGTTCCAGCACCAGCGTGCGGGTGGCCTTGGTCTCCACCTCGCCCAGCAGCTGGGCCACGGTCTTGCCCGCATCGGCAGGGGAGACGAGCAGCAGCTTCATGCCAAAAGCAGGAGCCATGCCATCCAGTTTGCCGCGGTCGGCGGGGGAAAGGTTCCAGCCCAGAACCAGCGGGACACCGGCGTTCTGGTTGCGTGCGATATGTGCTTTCATAAAAAAACCTCATTTCAGGGTGGATTGCAAATACACTATAGTATAACACAAATACGCAAAAAATGGAATGCCGGGGGGGGGGTCCGGTACTACCGGGAGAAGTTTCGGAAAATTTCGAGCAAAGGCAACAAAAATTAGAAGAAATTACAAGGCAAATTTCAGTGCAGGTGAAGATTGTATGCAGAAAATAGAGGTGCTATACTAAAAATGCGAGACATAAGTCTCAGAAATTTAACAGAAAGCAGAGGTTTTGAGGATGAAAAAACAGAAGATGCGGTTCATCAGTGCAGTGCTTGCGGCATGCATGATGACATCTGTCCTTCCGGTCAATGCACTTGCTCTGGGGGGGGGGTACGCCTGAAAATGGCGTAACTGCGCAGGAAGATACCGCAGTCGAAACGATCCCGTTTGAAGGCACGACCATCACCAAAGGCGGCAATTACGAGATCCCTGAGGGAAAGTACGCTGGTAATATTACCGTTAATCTGACCGATACATCAGAGCCTGTGAACATTGCTATTAAAGGCGGTATAACCTATAACGGCACACAGCAGGTTATGTTTATCAATGTGAAGAATGCTGACGAGGTGACAATTACAAACGATGGGCATGAAGTAAACTGTAAACCATCGGATGCTCATTTCTTGGATGTATCCTCCGGCAATGTAACAGTCAACGGCGGCACATATGTAACTGCGACACGTAATGTGGTCATGGCGTACGCTGGAACGACCACGCTGAATGATATGACAACGGAGACCAGTGGCTATGCTGTGACCAGTAGCGGCAGTGCAAAGGTTGTTGTTAACCGTGGTACACATACCCACAGCAATACAAATCAGAACAGAGCAAATTTCTGGATTTTTAATGGTGGCCACATGACGTTGAACGATGTTGTCGCAACCTCCGAAGAGGCCGTTATCCTTAACAGTGACAGCACGGTGAACGTCAATGGCGGCGACTTCAAAACCACCGGCACAAAAAGCTGCTTTGTCAACAACTCTGCAAACCTGACCATTGACAAGGGCATCACAACAGTCGGAACCTTTGTGTCTGAGGGTGCCAGCTGCATTGACAACAGCTGGGGTCAGGTACGGATCAACGGCGGCAGCTTTACTACGGACGCCGGGATTGCTGTCGAAAACCGCGGAGGTCTGCGCCTTAATGGCGGCACGGTCGAAGCGCCGAACGGCATCGCCATTGACATTTCGGGCGAAAGCGGCGATGTGCAGCTGAACGGCGGCACCATCCGCAACAGCGTCACCGGTGTCCGTGTGGCCGATGCAGGCGATTCGGAGATCGACCTGAAGGCTGTGACCTTTGAGAATAATACTGATGATATTAGTCTGGGAAATGACCAGCAGATCAACATCAAAAAAAGCTTTGTCGGTACGGCAAAGATCCGGGTGGATGACCCTGCGCGGGGCCGTCAGATCACAACGGACAACGAGGATCTCAGCTATCAGAACAAGCTGAAACTCTTCAGCATGAATTCCGGCTACATCATCGGCTATAAGCGCGATGCCAACGGCGTGGAATACCGCTATCTGGCAGATGCCAACGGCAACATCGTCAACGCTGTAAATGCGAAGGCAACCGCTAACCTCGGTGCCGGGGAGCAGGAGCTGGATACTGCCACCGTTGTGCCGGAAAACACCCCCGTGACCGTGACGGCAAACATCCCGGAGGGCGCAGAGTTCCTCGGCTGGAGCGCCGTGCGTGACGATGGCAAAGAGCTGGACTGGACTCCGGCTAGGGACGACCCCCAGACCATCACCTTTACAATGCCCGACTGCAATGTGACCGTCGAAGCGCTGTATCAGGGTGGAAATGGTGACATCGACAACCCGAGCGGCGGCAGCAGCGATGTGGTGGCCGGCATTGCGGCTGTTGCGCTGACCGGTGCAGCCGTGTGGGGCATTTACGAAACCGGAACCGGCATCTATCGCGTGCTGAATATGCCCGGCGTCCCCATGCCCTCCAACCGCGCCGGTCTGGCGACCCTGATCTGGGAAAAGGCCGGCTGCCCGGAACCGCAGACGGTGAAGAGCTTCAGCGACATCGATGATGCCGACCTTCATCTGCGGCAGGCTGCCAGCTGGATGGAAGAGCAGGGTCTGATGGACGATGTGAAGGAAAACGAGTTCCGCCCCTATCGCTATGTGACCAAGCTCCAAACCTGCCTTGTCTGGGATAAGGCCAAGGAAGAGAGCCTGATCTCCTGAAAAGTAGATCATTCTTGTAACAACCCCGGGGTGACCGCAAGCGCCCCGGGGTTGTTTTTTCACAGGAAAAGGGGCAGAACCGGAAGATGCAGTGTGAAAAAAGCAACGAGGAAGATCCCGCAGGATCTTCCTCGTTGCAAACACAAAATAATAATTCCGCAGAGGATAGTTCAAATCATCAGTTCAGCTTCTTGCCGAAGAACTCCACTTCCTTGCCAATGAACTGCATCAGCTCGTCGAACTGGTCGGGGGTCAGGCTCTGGGCACCATCGCACTTTGCCTTGGCGGGGTTGTTGTGCACTTCGATCATCAGGCCGTCGGCACCGGCAGCAACAGCGGCCTTTGCCAGATCCGGCACCATCCATGCGTGGCCGCAGGCATGGCTGGGGTCCACAATAACGGGCAGGTGGGTCATCTTGTGCAGCATCACCACACCGGCAAGGTCGAGGGTGTTGCGCATGCTGGTCTCAAAGGTGCGGATGCCGCGCTCGCAGAGGATGACGTTCTCGTTGCCCTCAGCCATGATGTACTCGGCGCTCATCACGAACTCTTCCAGCGTATTGGCAAGGCCGCGCTTGAGCAGCACCGGCTTCTTCTGACGGCCGACGGCCTTGAGCAGCTCAAAGTTCTGCATGTTGCGGGCACCCACCTGAATGAGGTCTACATTCTCGAACAGGGGCAGGTGCTCGGTGTTCATGATCTCGGTCACGATGGGAGCACCGGTGGCGCGGCGTGCCAGCTTGAGCAGGTCGAGGCCCTCGCTGCGCATACCCTGAAAGGAGTAGGGCGAGGTGCGGGGCTTGAATGCGCCGCCGCGCAGCAGGGAAGCACCCGCAGCCTTCACGCGCTGTGCGCAGTAGGTGATCTGCTCCTCGCTCTCAATGCTGCAGGGGCCTGCAATGACCGCAAAGTTTCCGCCGCCGATCTTTACGCCGTCCACATCGATCACGCTGTCGTCCGGGTGGAACTTGCGGTTGGCCTTCTTATAAGGCTCGGTCACGCGGCGGCAGGTCTCCACCACCGGGTTTGCCAGCACCCAGCTTTCGGCCACGGCCTTGGTGTCGCCGATCAGGCCCAGAATGTGGCTCTCACTGCCCTTGGAATCGTTGATCTGCAGGCCCATATCCTGCAGTTCGTGGCAGAACTCGCGTACCTGTACCTCAGGTGCGTCCTGTTTGAGTACGATGATCATAGTGCTTTGTCTCCTTTGCCTTATCGTGTGAAACGGCGAGGGAGACCGGCTCCTTTGCCGCAGCTTGCAGTGTCAAACTTCAGGGTTCTGAAGTGTGTGACGCTATGATATCACTTCAGGAAACTGAAGTCAAGAGAATTTTGAATTTTTTTGAAGAAAGTGGTAGAATAGAAAAAACATAGAGCAAAGGGGATATCAGAGATGGGAAAAGAAGCAAAAACCAATGCCATGCGCATTCTGGAGCGCGAGAAGGTACCCTACACCGCCCACGAGTACGCTCATGAAGAGGGCGTTGCCGTGGCAGGTGTGGATGTGGCAGGCAGCATGGGCGAAGACCCTGCCTGCGTGTATAAGACGCTGGTGACGCAGGGCAATAGCAAAAACTATTTTGTGTTCGTCATTCCGGTGGCAGCAGAGCTGGATCTGAAAGCCGCTGCCCGCAGTGTGGGCGAAAAAAGCGTTGCCATGATCCATGTGGCCGATATCAACAAGGTTACCGGCTATGTGCGCGGTGGCTGCAGCCCGGTAGGCATGAAAAAGCAGTATAAGACTGTGTTCGATGAGAGCGTGCTGACGCAGGAGAAGGTCTATGTCTCCGGCGGGCGCATCGGCACGCAGGTGTGCTGTGCCCCGGCGGACCTCATCCGCGCTGCACGGGCAATTACAGCAAAAATTATTTTTTAAAAAAGTCCGTCTATTGTACAAAAAGTTAACGCATCCTATTTACATAAAATATACTTAAACTATAAGTCATACTTAAAAAGAAAAACAATGTCGAAACTGCACAAAACTTTTGAAAGTTTTTTGACGGCATGAAAACACAAGGTAGAATTTGTGGGAACACTCTTTTCAAAGATGTTTTTTTGCCGTAAACTGTATGTAGTACAGGGACGGCGGCCCGCAGAAAGGGCTTTTCCGCCGCCTGAAAACGCAAGCACAAGGAACTGCGGAGGAGAACTTCAATGATGAAGATGCTGCCGGGTCTCATGGGTCGAAACAACATTCGGGCATGTCAGGGGCATCGTGCAACTTTGTGCAAAGCGTCGGGAGAGCATACGCAGAATTAAAGGCCGTGGTACGGGTGTACCGCAGCCTTTTTTGTTTGTCGGTTGAGAAAGAGAGGTTTGGATATGGTTCGTAAAGTGGCTGTGATCATGGGTTCTGACAGCGATTGGCCGGTGGTAAAGGGCGCATGTGCCCAGCTGAAAGCGCTGGGCATCCCTTTTGAGGCGCACATCCTTTCGGCACACCGCACCCCTGCCGGGGCAGCGGAGTTTGCCAAAAGCGCCCGTGCCAACGGCTTCGGCGTGATCCTGTGCGCAGCAGGCATGGCAGCACATCTGGCGGGTGCCTTTGCTGCCAACACCACCCTGCCGGTGATCGGCATTCCCATGAAGGGCGGTGCCATGGACGGCATGGATGCCCTGCTTGCCACGGTGCAGATGCCCAGCGGCATCCCGGTGGCAACGGTGGCTCTGAACGGTGCCAAGAACGCCGCATGGCTGGCTGCGGAAATTCTGGCTTTGAGCGACGACGCTCTGGCCGAAAAGCTGGCAGCAGAGCGCACCGCCATGGCCGCACAGATCGCTGCCAAAGAGGAAAAGCTGCAGGCTGAGATCGCCCAGCTGTAAAGGAGAACCAATGTCTGATTTTGCATATCCGCTGCACGAAGAATGCGGCGTTTTCGGCATTTACGACCGTGCCGGTACCGAGGATGTGGCCGCTGCGGCCTACTCGGCTCTGTATGCCCTGCAGCACCGTGGTCAGGAGAGCTGCGGCATCGCCGTGAACGATGATGGCGTGATCAACGGCCACCGCGACCTCGGCCTTGTGAACGAGGTGTTCACCCCGGCGGTGCTGGCAGGTCTGGCAAACCCCAATGCGCGCATGGCCACCGGTCACGTGCGCTACGCTACGGCAGGCAGCCGTGTGCGCGCCAATGCACAACCCATGATCGTCCGGCACGGCCGCGGCACCATGGCACTGTGCCACAACGGCAACCTGACCAATGCCATCGAGCTGCGCCGCCAGCTGGAAAACGAGGGTGCCATCTTCCACGGCTCCTCCGATACCGAGGTGATCTGCTACCTGATCACCCGCAACCGCCTGCGCATGGGCAGCATCGAGACCGCCATCAGCAAGACGATGGATGTGCTGGAGGGTGCCTACAGTCTGGTGATCATGTCGGCCACCAAGCTCATTGCAGTGCGTGACCCCCGCGGCTACCGGCCCCTGTGCATCGGCACGCTGCCCGGCGGCGGCTACGTGTTTGCCAGCGAGAGCTGTGCACTGGACGCTGCCGGTGCCACCCTGCTGCGGGATGTGGAGCCCGGCGAGATCGTGGTGGCAGACGCAAAAACCGGTGAGCTGCGCAGCATCAAGGATCACTGCGGCCGGCCGGACACCCAGATGTGCGTGTTCGAGTTCATCTATTTCTCCCGTCCGGACAGCATCATCGAGGGCAGCTCGGTGCACGAGGCCCGCAAGCAGGCCGGCCGGTTCCTTGCACAGGAACACCCCGTGGAAGCGGACGTGGTCATCGGCGTGCCGGATTCCGGTCTGGATGCAGCTCTCGGCTACTCGCAGGAGAGCGGCATCCCCTATGGCATCGGCTTTATTAAGAATAAGTACATCGGCCGCACCTTCATTCAGGGCAGCCAGAAGCAGCGCGAGAACAGCGTGCGCATCAAGCTGAACGTCGTTTCCAGCACGGTCAAGGGCAAGCGCGTGGTGCTGGTGGATGATTCCATCGTGCGCGGCACCACATCTGCCCGCATCATCAAGCTGCTGCGGGACGCAGGTGCCACCGAGGTGCACTTTATGGTGTCGGCACCGCCGTTCAAGTACCCCTGCTACTTCGGCACTGACATCCCGGATCAGAAGCTGCTGGTGGCCACCGGCCGCACGGTCGAGCAGATCAATGAAGTGATCGGGGCCGATACGCTGGGTTACCTTTCCACTGAGCATGTTGTCCAGCTTGCAAAGAACGCAAAATGCGGATTCTGCACCGCCTGCTTTACCGGCGAATATGCCGTGAAGCCGGACGAGGTGCTTTCCACCGATATTCACGAACGCCACCTGAACGACCGTCCCAAGGACGAGAAAAAGTTAGGAGAGTAAGACCATGGAAAAAAGCTATTCTGAAAGCTATGCAGCCGCCGGTGTGGATATCACCGCCGGTTATCGCTCTGTTGAACTGATGAAGCAGTATGTGGCCCGCACCATGAACGAGCACTGCATTGGCGGTCTGGGCGGCTTTGGTGGCCTGTTTGAGCTGGACTGCACCGGCTACAAGCACCCGGTGCTGATCTCCGGCACCGACGGCGTGG
>OGRB01000982.1_pt1 | contig 21771 bp, 25 predicted proteins | sample 1553371 | NCBI WGS metagenome assembly OGRB01 (sample SAMEA2580027, study PRJEB22360) | human gut metagenome | reverse complement strand
CGAACCCACGTGATCAGCTTGGAAGGCTGGAGTTCTACCATTGAACTACACCCGCTTACAGTCGGGGTGACAGGATTCGAACCTGCGACCTCTTGATCCCAAATCAAGCGCTCTAGCCAAGCTGAGCCACACCCCGTAAGTGTTATGTGTTTTTGTCGCTCACAACAAAATATATTTTACTACGTTCTGTTATGATTGTCAAGAACTTTTTTCATTTTATTTTAATTTTCTTTGTTAGACAAAAAAATACTGCGGATGACAGGAGTTGAACCTGCACGTCGTAGACACTAGAACCTAAATCTAGCGCGTCTGCCAATTCCGCCACATCCGCATATAATAACGCATTCATGCGAGTTTTTCATATCTCACGCTAGATTATTTACGTCTCATAGCGCTAGATTTCTCGTTGACTGCTTGACTAGTATACCAAGCAAAAAACAAAATGTCAAGCATTTTATTTCACATATTTTAAAATAATATTTAACTTCCATCCATTATACTTATAACCATGATTGATAAAAAGTGTTCCATCCTTTGCCAAAGACATTGATAAGATAGCATCTTTAAAATCTGCAAAAGATGTAATATAAGATATACTTGTATTCATTATATGTGTGGTACTCATCACCATAAACTGTGATTGTGTTCTGACCGCCCTCATGTCAACCAATGCACTGACTGTCGATCCTATCTTAGTCACATCAGAGGCAACCGATCCACTTTTTGCAGTTGATGATAATGTCACTGGCACAACCTTCTGGTAGATCGGCTTGCCATCAATCCAAGTACCAATTTCAATCTCATCTGTTGAATACACCTCACTTGAAGCACCACCGCCACTGCCACCAGTTCCATCTTGTCCATCCTGTCCGTCTTTACCTTTCAGATTAGGTGTCGTGAATGTGCCTGCTGCCGTAGTGATATCCAGTTTATATTGTGTATCTGTGTTTTCGGCATTTTCTACGATCGTTGGTGAAAATCCATCGGCACCATCTTGTCCATTAGTACCGTCTTTGCCGTTCGTTCCATCCTTACCATTTACACCGTCAATTCCATTCTTTCCGTTGACTCCGTCTTTACCATTTGTACCGTCTCTACCAACAACATTTCCAACGTCTGCACTTGTGCCATCTGTCAAAGATATGATCAAATGCCCTGCGCTGTTAATTGATACGCCAGAGATTCCTACTCCTGTTGAGCCACTTGGCAGTTTTTTTACGAGTTCATCAATCTGAGATTTCGTATAGTAATCGGATAAATCTACATTTTCGCCAGATGATCCACCATTCTTTTTAATTTCCTCTTTAATTTTTTCGACAAGATACTGCAAACTTGTCTGGTCTAAGTATTTATCGCTTGGGCTGTCACTAACTCTCATTCTACTCACCGCCAATCATAACATCAATATCTGATTTAGAGATTCTTCTTGATCCATAATCAGCAGGCGAATAAACAGTAGGATTCTTACTTGTAAACATCAGCGAAAAGCATGAATATTCCTCTTCTGGCTCTGGGATAGACGCAATCTTATCTCTAAGATTCTGTATTCTTTTCTCAAGATATTTGTACGCTTGAGATGTTGTAGTAAATTCTGTAATTGTCTGGCGCATGATATCAATGTCGTTGCTGACTGCTTCTAAGATATCTAAAGCAGATAACAACATCTGTCTTTGGTCTGTTGCCTTATTATATTCTGCCACAGCAGATAATCCATTTTCTAGTAAAAATTGTGTATATTGTTCATCAGAAAAGTATTCCTGATTAGATAATTCCATTTTTAATCGATCTAAAATCTGCATAAGTCCTCCTTTCGTTGCACCAAAAAAAGGAACCTAGTCGGTTAAACTAAGTTCCCTTTGTGTTGGTTAGTATTTAATTATTCTGCAATTCCGCCACCCCAGTGTCCACTACCTGTTACTGAGTTACCAGATTCATCACTATCATAAGTGTCTGAATCATCATAACTGCTATCATCATCATATGAGTCGTCACTATCATAAGTGTCTGAATCATCGTATGAATCGTCACTATCATAGTCATTTGATTCTGCATCTTCTAATGATTCATCTGCTTTTCGCTCTTCTTCCATCATATCAATGAAAAAATCTTTTGACCATATAGCAACTCCACTTGCCTTTGAATCGGATACTGGAATAGCAACCATATAATCTGTATCAGTCACCTCAGAAATCATTTTATCAGGATCTATATCATTCAAATTCATCCTTATTTTATTTATTATATCCTTATCTTTATAACAAACAAGCGTAATTCTATCATCCTCAAACCATGCCTCATCTATATCTAATTTTTCAGCCATAGTTTCTGTGCTATCACCTATAGATATTCCATTTATAACCGCTGATTTTGATTTGCTATTGGCAACCGCTTCTATTTCTGACTCATTGTAGTGAACTTGAATTGATTCTTTTTTACTATCATTGTAAATATTAAAACTTGTATATTCTTTATCATAATCATTTTTATATTTACTCTTAACATCGTCTAGTGAATCTGTGATATTAAATTGTTCATCATTAAATCTAACTTCAAATGTATCACTACTATTGTCAGATAAAGCAAGTATAATAATAAGTAAACACGGAATAATAATAATCAATAATAATTTATGTTTGTTCCACAAATCTTTTACTTCATTTTTTATTATATCCTTATCTTTAATATTTTGTGCGTCCATACTTTTCCCCTTATACATCATCACCTGTGTACTGTATTGTTATTTCCATTTTTCCTCTACTTATCTTTGAAGTTATATTATACTTCTTTGCATAAGTAACTGATTCTTGCTTACTGATATAATCAAAACACTGAACAATTTCTTGATTTGATATTTCTGGAATCATTCCGCCTAATACCGCACATATTTCAGAAAACCAAGTATCTTCATTTGTATTTTCTAATAAATACTTAACACTTGTGATTTTTGTTCTGTAATTAGTATTTGAAGGACTATTTATTGATATTGTTGCAGACGAATCTAAAGTAGCAACTCCACTTTCATCCTCGTCAAAACTATCTTCGCTAATCTGATTGCCTGTTTCAACCGTTTTTGTGCTTTTTAGAAAATCCATTGTTGCATTGTATCTTTTAACAAACTCTTTCAAACAATGATCACCTTGTAATTGTTCTACATATGATTCACTGTCTTTATAATCCAAATCCTGAAAACAATCTAAAGCATCATCAAAATTACCTTTTTTATAATTGTATTTTCCATCTTCATAGTAACATTCTAAATCTAAATCTGAGATTTTATCTCTGGATGACGCATTGGCAAGCACATCATGTGCTTCTTCATATTTATGATCTTGCATTAATTGTTTTGCATAACCATATTTTGAATCATCCAATAATCTCTTCGAGTTTTTATACCCTTTCAGTTTCTTAAATTTAGATATTGCCTCTTTGTAGTCACCATTTTTCATTGCACTCTTTGCCGAACTATACGCTCGTATATTTCCTGTTGCAAAAAACGCAATAATTCCAATACAAATCACAACTATCAAGGCAATTATTTTTTTATTTTTTATGCCTTTCTTCATACTCTCCTCCTATAATTATTTTATTAATAGTTACACATCTATTATATTCTTTTTAATGAATATATACAACTTATAAAACATATTTCTTTTATTAAACGTATTCAATTCCGAAAACATCTCATATGCTATTAATATCAAATAATTTAGGAGGAAATATCGTGATTGACTACACACCGTTCTGGGATACTTTAGAAAAATCTAATGAAAACTGGTATACTCTGACCAAGAAACATAAAATTTCAAGTGGCACTATGAGCCGACTCAAAAACAACAAAGATATTTCCACTCGTACAATTAACGATCTATGTATGATTCTGCATTGTGATGTTGAAGATATCCTACGCTTCAAACCATCTGCCGACGATCAATCACTTTAACAAATCTTTGTATAACTCTGCCTTTTCTTTCATTCTTCTGATCTTTGCTTCTTTATGCCTTTTAATCATGACCTCAATCACTGCGCCTGCTTTATCCACAACAACAGATACCATTGTCATGTATCCAAGTAAAGTTACAATTTCATGCCCTGGCATAGTTAATAATGTATGTAATAATTCCATATTCGATTCTCCTTATTTGTCGAAAAAGATATCGGCACAATCTCTCATCCCTTGCAAATAAATCTCTCTGCACAGGAGTCGATGATTTGTCGATACCTCGGTTATATATTCTTCTAATTGTTCTGTTTGTTCCTTATTTAAGCAGGATTTTAATTCCTGCAAATGTAATTCCTGCATCTTGATAGATTCTGCATAATCCTCGTCCAGTAGTTTTGTGCGTTCCTGCACTTCCTTTATCAGTTCCTCTGTTAGATAATTGTGCATCATCTCATTGTAGATTTCTCTTTTCGTTTGTTCCATATTGCGGTACCTCTTTCTTTTTTATCCTACTTTATCATACTTAATCCTACTTAGCAATATAATGCACTACCATGTGATAAGATACGGTTAAGCGAGGTATGGATATGAAACCATTAAAGAAGAAAGTAAGTATTACATTAGACAGTGATCTGGTTGAAATGATCAAAACGATGGCAGAGGAAGATGATAGATCGTTTAGCCAGTATATTAATATGGTATTGAAAGACCATGTAACCCGTGAAAACGAAGGGACTACAAGAGAGTAGTCCTTATTTTTTTGCTGTGGGGATTTTTGGAGTTTCCTCTAGCCCATATTTGAAAAGAGGGGCAATGACCTGTAATATCGTCACATTGCACAAGTTTTTCTTGTATTTTTGTGCATATTTACCTGTTTATTCTTCGTTAGAGTCCCAATCTAGCGTTGTTTTTGGAAATAATTGGTACAAATATCGACATAAAATTTTGCTTTTATCACTCATTTTAAATTGATTTGAAATACTGATATTTTATCAAATGGATTTTGGAAGATATTTCCAGTGATTCTGACACAATCTATACGTCTTGTTCTTGCAACCATCAAAAAACGTAGCAATACTAAGGATTTTTTGCCCTTAGAACGGCAATTTTTTGGATGTATCACTCCCAACTATTTCCAAATTACGTTCACCCAACATCTGCGTACCCATTTCGAGTACCCAGACGGTACTTGAGACCGACTTATTTTTAAGCCCGTGTCTTATCTTTCTCTATCTCACCACTAACACCATTCTCTTCGTCTAATCTCTTTAACTCTGCTACACTGTCCGTAATTAGATCACTCTTTTCCATCACGCTCTTTCTACTGATCGCACCGAGTTCTCTCATGGCTTTTAAATTAGACACCATTTCTGTTGTTGCAACTGGCATATTTACATTGAAAACAACCTCAACATCGTTTGATACCTCAGTACCCTGCATTTTCAAGATCATTTGGAATCTTCTGAACCTTTCTTGGAACCCTTTGTTCAACCATTTCTTCGTTTCATCTGCATTGATGTTTGCCATATGAAATAAAATCTTCATAGATACTTCACTTATGTTTGCGATATTCGTACTACTACCTAACACACTTGGTATGCAAGCGATATCATTCAACATCTGCTTGATATTATCAAGATATAACTTGATTGTATTGTAATCCATTGTTGTACTAACTACCTTGTAGTCACCATTGTCAAGATTCATTACATATCCTGTTGCATCAGCAGGAATCGTTGATTCAATCCTTTGACCTACAGCCACAGGCATTGGATTCAAACTGTTGATATAAATTGCATCGCCCATCTTACTTAGAATATCCTCTAAGTCATCCATGATTGGCTTAATGTCTGTTAGCATACTAACGCCAAAGTTATAATCCATGTCACTAAAATTGTGATAATGAATTGGTAATCCACACACATTAATCTTACTATCTTCCATATGTAGATACCCACCATCATTGTTCCAATTCTCTACATAAGCAGGGTAATATACATTATAAAATGTGATATTAGTAAATATATCTGTCCACGTTTCAATAAACGCAATGTAATTCCCACGATCATCATAAACAGGATAACAATCGCCACTATCAAGCACCTTACTTTTGATGATTCCATCCTCTACATAAACAACTTCGTAAGCGTCACCAAACTTATTGACTCTATCCAGAATCTGATAATCTACTGTCTCGTACTGTCCTAATTTGTATATTTCGTTAAAATTCTTGATCGTATTCTCATTGCCACTGAATGATACCTTCTTGCCCAGTAAGTACGTTGCATGGAATCTAAGCACTGTTTTTGCATAGTTTAAAATCGTCTTTCTGGTAATGAGTTCTTTTCCTTTATAAGCACAGTTCTCTCGTCCAAGTACCTTATGTCTACCTGCGAGATAGTCACGGTTCGCAATACATTTCGTAATTCTGTTTACATGATAAGGTTGATTGACTTCCTCTACAAACCACTTCGCAGGATTCTCATACTTATTTTTATATTCTTCAATCGCCACGTTGTCTCTCCTTTCTATTCTGTTTCTTCTATATAATATCGTCTAAAATGGATACCATAATCCATTCTTCATTCCTTGAATACATAAGCACAATCCCATAACTAAATCGTCATGACTGCCACTGATTGCGCCCATACTTCCGTTATCATTCGCTACAAATACCTTCATCTCTTCGAGCATATCTTTACTCTTAATCTGGATCAGTCCTTTATCGAACCATTCACGACTGTCGTTTACAATGATAGATTTTGTCTTATTGTTAGTGTCAAATCCGACCCTCCAGATCGTCCTCTGGAACTCATCATATGTCTTATACTTGGTCATGTTCATATAATGTTGCTCGTACCGCAGACGTTCAATAACACTGTGTCCACCACTTGCCTTTTCAACTGTCAACAACGCCTTGTTATAGTATCTGCCTAAAGCATTTAACACATCGGCATACTGATATGGCTTAATCTTGTTATTCCTAAACTCAGCCACCTGTTGACCTTCTCGGTTTAACACAATTGCAGTAGAGTAGTCCTGTCCTAACCCTTCTGAGCAGTCAACACCGATATAATATTTCTCTCCAATTCGTGGCAACTGCCAGATATTGAACGTCTTGTCAAGATACGGCATTAATATAGTAGGTAATCCTGTAACTTGTTTCTTTGCCAATGGCTTAATCTTGTTCTCTACGATTGTAGTAAGTGATGCCGTAATCCTCTTACTGTCAAATAACTGTTGCCCTGTCGTCAAGAAACATTCTGTATCCGTAGATGGGTATTCCACTTGGAATGTATCAAGTCCATCCGTAGCAACTTTCTTTCTACGCCAAGCAATCTGAGCCAACGAAGCACCCATTTTCAATAATTCCTGTTCGTCCTCATCCAATTCCATCTCTTTAATCTTCTGCGACGTTCTTGCCTCATACTCAGCCACCGCTTGCTCATACTGGTTAGCAAACAATGATTTACCGTTAATCCAATTAAAAAAGAATGGTCTGTAACTGTTCTCGCCATTCTTTGCCTGTATGTATAATTCTGAAAATTTATTAAAACCATTTGCCGTAGATTCAATAATGATTCTCCCAGATTCACTAACCGCCTGTGATAATGCGTGCAACTGTTTATCTGCGTTCTTCCAAAAAGCAAATTCAGATAAATGTACGATACCATTCAATGTATCGCCACGACCAATTTCTTTGTTCCCTGCCGTCAAGCAAGTAATCTTGCTACCATTATCGAAGCATAATGCCTGTCTGTTATTCACGATCAACTTCGGCTTGATGATATCTGGCAATGAGTGATACTGTTGTTTTAATTTGTCGAAGATAGTATTACAACTTGATTGATTATGAGATACCAGAAAACAAGTCGTGTTCTCGTGTACCACACATTCTCTAATAGACAGCGCAATGGTAATAGAAGAGATACCTAACTGTCTACTCTTTAAGATAATGTTATTGGATTGCATATTTTGAACCAATTCTTTCTGTTCGTCTGTTAAGATAAATGGCACAAGTTTTCCTTCTTTGTCAGCAATCTTAATGAATGATTCGATCCAAGCCACCTTGTTCTCATCTTGCCACAGCCACGCAAGTTTTTGTGCGTTTGTCTTACTAATCATCACGCACCGCCTTTAAGTGCAGGAATATTGATGCCAGATAATAGTACGTCCAATTCGTCCTCACTGTCCTCGAAGAAGTCACTATTATGGAAATTTTCTACATACTTAGCAGCGTTAACATCTCCGTTCAGTGCCTTATTCATCATCTTCTGGTATATCTGCATTGTGTTTAGTGTTCTCATATTTTTCATGTATATTTTAATTGCTTTCTGAGCATCATCACGAATGAGCCAGTTATTCTCGCAGAATTCTTCTGTTTTGTTTGTTCCGTCCTTGCTCTTGAACTGCATATCGCACTGGCACAATTCGTCCCATTTGCATCTTTTCTTCTTATCTGACAGATACCACTGCACATACTTAGCAATATGATATGGGCAAATCTCCTGCATTTTTTGTAGTAATGTTTTGTCTTTACTTTTTGCCATTTGTTTCTCCTTTCTGTTTGATTTTAAAAGTCCGATAATATCCGATTGCGCAACTTGTTGTGCGATCGAAGTTCAACATTTAAGTGAGCGTAGCGAATCTAATGTTGGACATCTAGGGGCTTGGGGCTTGTCCCCAAGAGGATGGGGAAACCTTTACATTCACAACTTATCTGGCACCATCCGACACACATTTTGTATAGGTCGAAACGCCCACTCCTACGGGTGGTCATTTGACCCACACAAAATATATGTCAGTATGGATGCCTATTATCATACTAAACTCGCAAAAAACGCTTCGCTTATTTTCGCTCCCTGTAATTTGCGACAAGCGCAAATTCCTCATGTGGAAGATTACTTTTTCTTTTTAAAATTAATTTTTCTCCAGTGTTTATAAGGGATTTCGTGCATTTTGCCTACGTTTTCGTTGTCACTCTATATAGAAGAGTTCCGCAAAAGTGTAGGCAAATCGGCAAAAAATCCAGTAATTATAAGGAGAAAAATTTATTTTTTGTGCGAACAACTTTCCACAATCTCACATTTTTTCCCTTTCGCCTCGTTTGAGTTGGTTCTATCTGAAAAGGAATATCCATCTGCGACAACTGTTCATTTATGGTACTTGCTCTTTTGACAACTCTGCCGTCTTTTCGCAGATTCAACTCTGTTGCAAATTTATCCTTTTCCTTTTGATCGCAAAATTCTGTTTTTTCTTTTGCACATTTTGATAGCATAAACATCATATCTATAAATTCTGGTTCATAAATTTCATATCTTAACCTTACAAGTTCCCCACGTTTATATTTATACTTGCGTTCAAATTTGTCTGCGATATATGCACAGTATCCGAATTTATGTAGATGAATCATCTTGTTATATAGTTCAATGTCGCTTTCTTTTTTCTTAAGCATCAATTGATTCACTTTTAAGCAATTATCTCTTTTATCCGTATAAATGATTCCACTTTTGTCTACATTACCGTTGAATCTTGGGTATTCCTTGTAAAATTCTTCTTCTCCATTAAATTCAAGACACTGTACGGCTTTAATATTTTCTTGAATTCTCTTCTTCATACCGTTTAATTGTTCATTGGTTCTTGCTCTGATGTAAACGTCAATCTTTTCTGCATATGCACCATTATTTTTTCTGCTGATACGTCGTCTACCCATGCACTGGATCAGCGAACCAAGATCACGAATGTCGATCATGACCTCTTTCACGTCTTTATCTTTTATGTTAACACCTGCATCTAGGCACGCAGTTGTGATAAGTAGGTTCTCCTCGAATCTCTCATTTTCAAGCATCTGATTTAACTTATCCTTGTCCATATATTTGGCATAATCTTTATTGCTCTCACTACAGCAGAAGATGGCATGATCCTCGAACTGTTTGTATAATTCGTATGCTCTCTTGGCTGAGTCAATGAAGAAGATTGCCTTTGTACCGTTGCAAATTACCTCTTCTGCCTTACGTATAAATGCGTCCTCACGATAGAAGAAGTAGAGTTGATTGATAAACGACCAATTGGTCGGTATCTTGTATTTAAGTGGCTTTACGCCTTCTCTGATGCCTAATTTCTCAGCGTTATCTGCAAGATAATCTCTCATATAACATTCAATGTTCTCACCTGTGGCAGACATAAAAATCTTTACTGCCGTAGGACATTCCATGATCATGTCATAAGCCACGTCTGTTGTATCGTTGAAACTTGCATCTTCCGTAAAGTAATGGTATTCGTCTGATACTATGTAACCGTAATCGTATGGGTTAAAGAAGTCCTCTTCTCCGAAGTCATTGTATCTTGACTTGTGCATGGAAAACTTCTGATATGTCACTATATCAATCACATCATCTTTGCCGTCCGCTTCAATCTCCATGATAAATTGATCAACACATTTGCGACGATGGATAAGGAAGAGAATCTTCTGACCCTCTTCCTTTGCAATATCGTATAGTGTATTTTTAATAAAGTATGATTTGCCCACGCCAGTACCCGCCCCAATGATGACAGGTACATCTGGTTCCCATTTCTTTACATCTTCAACTGTGATTAAATCGCTAACTCTTGTATTTTTGCTTACTTTTTTGTTTGTTGCCATTTGTTTGTTCTCCTTATGTTACGTTAGATTATTTGGATAAATACTGTTTGATTGTCTTTTCAAGATTTTCAGATTTTCTGAAAATAAATACGTTTTTATCTGGACATTTTTCATTACGCTCCATCTTCTTAAGGATAAAACCTTGCATCATAAGATATCCTGCGAGGTTCTGGCTAAAAATAATTTTGTTATCTGTTTTTGTTTTACGTTCCATGTGTTTGTTCTCCTATATATAACTGTTATACTTGCCAACTTCATAGATGGCTATTATTTTTTTCTGTACAATTTATCAGTAGCCCCCAGTTTGAGGGTAACTGACTTAAATTCTTGGTACGAAGATTGTTCGTACCTAAAATTTTGGTAGGAAGATTGTTCATACCTAAAACTTTGGTTTGCTAAACTGGGCTACTGACCTAACTTTGACCCGCTAACATTATTAGCGGTACTTAAATTCTTGCTACCACCATTCGTGGTATCTAAATTTCACACGCCAACAATCTTGGCGGTATAAACTTTGGTTATGCAAACATTTTCTTTTTTAATTCTTCGACTTCGGCTCGTGCAATATCCATCAATTCTTCTCGTAATTCTGGCGTAGATTTGAAAAGATATTCTGTTTTATATTTGTTTCTCCGATTCTGGCGAATCCTTACAATTGGGTATCCTTTTTTTGTCAATTTATTTACAAGTTTTCTCTGTTCAATTACAATTTCGCCTCTGTTTGTGTATTTCATAATTATTCTACCTCGTCTTTTTCTTTAATCTCGATTGAGTAATTTACTGTGTTCGTTCTTGTCAACGCATGACAATATTGTTCTTTCTTGATAATATCTCGGTCACATTCTGCATACAGACCATAGATATCTTCGATTTCGCTCATAAAAAATTTATCAACGAAAAATTCTTCTTTTGGTAATTCTATCTCAAAGACCTCTGCCGTCTCCCAGAGTAGTACATCGTTGATCTTATCAATGTCTATGTTCGTTTTGAGATAACCGTTTTCTAATCTGATCTTTCCGCTCAGATGATACTTGTTTCTGATTCGTCTGAAATCTTCTTGAGTATGTCGCTCAATACAATTATAAAATTCTGGCAGATCAAGTACATCTACAAGATAATGCTTAATATATGGTCTGTATCTATCGTCATAGTATCCAAGAAATGAACTATCAATGGTGAGTAGTAGCATCATTGCTTCATCTGTCATATCTTTGGATAATCCATACAGTGACCATAGCAGTAGCACAGTTGATCCTGCGTATTTTTCCGTGTAATTCTTTTTCGTAACATCTTCCATTAGATTAGGATTGATTGATTCTTCGTTCTTGTAATCTTTATCAGAAAATCTTGTGATGTGATTATCAAAGCATTTTCCTTTATATTTGGCAAAGTCCACGCCTATATCTTCTGTAACTGTGGCGTTCTTTGTTTTGGCTGATACGTCAATCGGAATATCTGAATAATTTGCGACTTGCCTTAATAAGAAAACTTCTTTAATATCCCATCCCATTACTTCTTTTAAGATCGTGCAAGATAATAATGAGTCAATGTCATCCGTTAATATTGTATGATATTTATTTGTTTTGTCGTTATACCATTTTGGTAAGTTGTTTATTGCTTTCTTCGTCATAATAATCACCAATTGGCGAACAAGATGAACTAGCACCTTGTCCTTCCAATTGATAATCAATGACTGCGAAAGCGAATAAGAATAAATCCATCTTATTCACCTTCCCTTCTGCTTAATTTGCGTACTTCTGTTACTGAGTTTCATCAACTATAATTAAAATCATTGAAACTAAAATATAATTACCCTATGCCCTAAGACAGGGCACAGCAGTTATTGTTTAACCGAGTTATTTTTAACTTGGGCTTTTTTGCTTGTTTTCTCTTGCGGTTTTAACAAACCGTAACAGCAATTAAGCCAATCATGATACATTTTCTCGGTCGGTATCACTTCGCATCTTTCGATGCCTTTGATCCATCTGGTCGAGCACCCGAGACACTCAGCCATGTATTTTTGTGTTAAATTATGATAAATTCTTAAAAACTTTAAACGATCTCCGCCAAGCATCTCGTTGCTCCTTTCATTTATTCACCATCAGATACTGTTGGTGTAACTGTTGATCCTGCAACAACAACTCCACTGTCGTCAATTAATGCAACTGCATAATATTCAGAGCAGTATACTGTAGTTGTTCTTGTAGATGCATCTCTCGCAGGTTCGACAAAAGGATTCTCTTTTGGGATTAAACCAATAGATTCCTTCTTGATCGTCAGGATATAACCCTCATGTTTCGCTGTATCGTAAAGACGATCAGTTACTAAAACAGGGATTCCTCTGAAATAACCTAACAGATTATTTTGCATAATACCTGTGCCATCTGTAGTGAATGTTTTTGTCTTATCAACAAATCCATCCATTTTAAGGAAAGATGGGACAAATGCGCTATGGATATAAATTCCTGCAAAATCTTCTGCGTTAGCATCATCTCCGTATAAACCTAAGATTGCGTTCATCTCATCAAATGTAATCTGATGTTTTGTAGCAAGTTGGCTTTTTAAAGGTGTTGTCAGTGCAACATTAATGCAATCAGTATCAAGTTTTCTTGCCAGTGAGATTGCCTGCTGTTTTGCGGCTTCATCTAATGCATTTCCGAACTCAACTGCGTCGTCGTAGTCATTTACGGATACAGCAGGAGCCGCTACCATCTTAATAGTTGCCTGTGTTGATGTCTGCTTTAATGCTGTCTTATCCATCGCTGTACCAACTGTGATGTCTTTGGCATCTCCGATATAAGCCCATTTTGGCATAGATACTGTTTCCCCAGGTTTTCCAACAAGAGATTTAACAACCTTTGCGGACTGAGAAATAACTACCTTTCCTTCAATTTTTTCTCTGACTAATTCCGCATAAACATCTGGAATGATCATGTTTTTATTAACTGCATTTGTAGAATTGTTATTAATATTTGCCATTATGTTTTCCTCCTATATTATTTGTTAATTTGTGTTTTAATGTCTGCAACATCTTCTCTGATGTCATCAAGGTCATCCTTATAAGATGTAAGCACCTGTACGAATTCTGCATTTGTGGCAGATAATTTTTCATTTTGTTCCTGTGCCTTTGAGATGACTGAATATAATTTTTCTTCACGAGTTTCGTTCTGTGACTGCGATTTTTCCCACAATTTCCATATGAAAAAAGCCATGGCAATTACCATGACGATTGGGAATCCTAATTGACTAATCGCAGTTTGAAGTACATTGTAATCCACTCATTTGTCCTTTCCGAAAACCGTATGAGCCGAGCGCAAAAGTTCCCTCGGGTTAACGGGCGCAAAAGTTCCGTGGTTCTCCATTGCGTATTTTTACGCAGTGGTTTCCCCAAATGTGGGGAATTATCTGGCTAACGCTTTATACAACTCAGGATTGTCTTGAAAAAGTTGTGCCTTTTCTCCGTAAGACATTTTCTTGAAGTCGGATTTGCTAACTGCTTGCTGTTTACTGTGATTGGTGGGTTTATTACCATTGTTTAACAGATAACCATTGATTGCCACACTCACGGCTTCTAATCCTGCATCGACATCTTCGCCAAGATTCAGATACTGTCCTAACTCTGTTGGTAAGCCAAGGTCATTAAGTTTAGTAGATAATTCTGCTTGACGTTCCTTTGCGAGTAATTGCTGTTCTCTTGCTTCGAGTTCCTTAATACGATTTTCAAATTGAATTTCGCTATCTGATTTCTGCGCAGGTTTATATTGTTTTAATTCTTCTTTTACAGTTCTGAGTTCGTTTGAATACTTTGTTCTGATCCTATCGCCCTCACTTTGAAGAATCTGTTGTACGCCTGCAAGTTGTTCTTCAGATAAATTTAATGTTTCTAGTTGCATTTCTTCACTTCCTTTCCAGTTGCAATCTATATAGCCCTGCAATTGCAGTTCCATCTGTTGTTGCCCCTGTTTTGTTGTGTTAATTTGTTGTATCAAAAAAGACCTATCGCAATTGATAGATCTCTTTCTTCCTTATATAATTGTGTTTAACGTCGCAGATTACGACCTTAGGATTTCTAATATGGCATTTTGCCACCTTAAGATTCAAGGGTTACCGATTTGGTAACCCCTGCTACGTCTATATACATTTGAATTAAATAACGAACATTTTTATGTTGGGGATATGCGCCCCCTTATACGCACATTTCAAATTTCATTTTGTGCCGTAAATACGGGACTTGTAAATAATTTCCAATTTTTCAAAGTCGCTAAAACGCTAGGTTTTTAGCCAAATTTTGATTTGTCCACGTTGGCAATTTGATAGCGTTACATGTCTAATATATGCTTCTCCATATACGCACATTTCGTGTACTGGATATCCAGTACATTTGAAAATTAACAAAAATTTCGTACTGGATATCCAGAACATTTTAACCCAATATCAAATGCTAACATTCTTTGATTTTCAAAATATATGCTTCTCCATATACACACATTTCACCAACCGTTTTTTTCGGCTGTTTGTCATTTTTAAAAAAATATTTAACCGAAAAAAACGGTTGTTTTTTGACCAATATCAAAAGTTCAATTTTCTCGATTCTCAAAATATATGTGCCCCCCCTTATAGACACATTTCGTGTTCCGTATATACGGAACATTTTAAAATTGGCAAAAATTTTGTTCCGCATATACGGTACATTTTTGACCAATATCAAATGCTAACATTTTGTATTTTGGCGTCTTTTAAGAGATACCCCATTCTCCATATAGTGACTTTTTTTGTACCGCAAATACGGTACATTGTAATTTTTAAGTAATAAATGTACCACAAATACGGTACAATTATTTTTGTCTGATAGCGTTACATCGTTCTTCCTATACCGACACTTAGCACATCGTCTGTAATTGGCTATTTTACTGAGTTTTTTGATAGTTTCTGAGAGGTAACTGGGAACTTTTTTGACGTTTTTTTACTAAAATTCATGTTCTCCCTATTGTTGTACTTAACAAATCTTTAAAAACCCTTGTAAAATAAGGACTTTGTTATTTTATTTTTGAAGCAAGGGAGAAGGTTTTTGACTCTTTTTTACTATTCTACTACCATCTCTCCTATAGTTCCACTTAACTGATCGTCAAAATATGGCTTAAAATCTGGATTTGGTAACTGTATTTTTGAGTCAAGGGGGATAATTTTGGATTGATTTTTACTAAAACATTCTTGTCCTTCCTATAGTTCCACTTAATGAATCATCTAAAAATGACTTAAAATAAGGACTTTGTGATTATATTTTGAAATAAAGTCGACGATTTTTGACCGATTTTGTCTAAAACATTCTTGTCTCCCCTATATGTCCACGAAGCACAACCGCTAAAACTCTTATAAATACTGCATTTAAAGCACGTATTTTTTTTAAAGGGGAAGATTTTGGGCTGATTTTTACTAAGATTATCCTGCCATCTATATGTCTCCCTATTACAACAAGATTGGTGTCTAAAAAAACCCTTATAAATACTGGCTTTAACGTCCCTTTAAAAATAAAACCAAGGAATTTTTTGGACGTTTTTGTCTAAATATCCATGTCTCCCTATTACAACACGACAATAAAGTCCCGAACACCGCATAAACACTGGGTTTGAGCGGTGTCGAAAAATAAAAGGGGGGGGAACTTTTTTGCCGTTTTTTCTCTAAAATTGTTCTTCCTATACGTCCACGAAATTGATTCTTTAAATACCGCATAAACACTATGTTTAAGCGGTATTTAAAATTTAAAGGAAGATAATTTTTGGCGTTTTTTTACCAAAAATCTGAACCATTGCAAATCTGCATAGGTTGGATTTACAACAACCCTAAAAAGGGTCATTGCAACCGTCCTCGTTCTGAGGACACTTAAATCAAGGACTCCACAGTAACGTCCTTAGTTGCTTCTAGTTTCTTGGCAGTGTGATACACTCTAAGCGTAAATTTCTTTCCAATCGCACCATTATCTGTTGTCTTTAGGGTTAAAGTATTGGCAGTTGTGTCAAATTTCTCTGTTACAAATGTGAATGAATAGTCGCTAGTAATCTCATACTGTAGACCATCCAGATGTTCTTTTACGCCATCATTCTTAGTAACAAACGTAAATACCATGTCTTTGTTTGTATACATTTTACTGTATCTACTCGTAATAGATAACGTCCATGGATTAACCTCTGGTTCGCTCTCACTTACCGTAATTTCATCTGTTGTGACCTCTACATCATGTTCCGTCCATCTGGCAGTAAATTTGACCGTTCCTGCCTTTATAAAGGTAACTGTGCCATCCTGTGCGATTGTTGCTACGTCATTGTTAGATGATGCCCACTCAATTGTAGGATTAGGCACTATTTGATCATTCATATAAGCAGTTGTTTCCAGTTTGGTAACTACTAGTCCCAAATCGGTACTGGAACCAATCTGATATGCCTTATTATAGTCACCTAACACAAGGCGATAGTTGACCGTTGGCTGTTCGTCTGCTGTACGCTCGCAATACAAGTGACAGATGCCATTCTTGGACATGATGTTCTTTATCTTGTACGTGCCCCCGTACTCATTAAATGTTCCACCTATTGTTAAGCGTTTAGTGTCCGAATTGGACTCTAAAATCAATTCTAAGTCACCCGACAGTAAAATCATCGTACCATCACTTGCGGACGAAATTGAGGTCGTTTTTGTGCAAATAACCCTAAGTCCAGTGACAGTTCCACTGTTAAGATTTAGGATACCGTCTGTCTGCTGTATCGCTGACTTGTAGTATACATCATTCTCGGCAGTTTCTTTATTTAAGGCAATGTAGTAGTTACCTTTGTACTGTAAAAGCGTTCCTACGCCCACAGGAGCGTTTATATCATAGTATATAATGGAAGTATCTCTATCCTCTAAGCCATCGTTATTCTTGCGAAAGACCGCCTTGAAATCCTGCGCCTGTGTCACGGCTGTCATAATTTTACCTTCTCGCTGTAGTGTTCTTGCAAAACTTCTTTTTAATGTGTCCAAATGATCACCGTCCTTTCCTCATTGAGATGTGAGTGCCTTCATGTTCATGGTTTTTTATTGTATCTAATGGATTGAATCGTTCAAAGTCAATCTGTAAATCATTTCCAAATAATGTAACATACTCTTTTGTCATGTCTAGGGTAGAGTGCCCCATAATCTTTTGCAGTCGGAATATATCACCGCCATTAATGATCCAATGCTTGGCGAAGGTATGTCTAAATAGATGGCATGATGTTTTGTTCACGTTGTGTTTTATATTGTAGTTATGCACTAACTGTTGGTATGTTCTGACGGCTGACTGCTTGCCATAATCATTACAGAAGAGGTAATCTTCTGGCTCTCCGCCACGAATCTCAAGATACTCTTGTAAGATAACAGATAATGATTCAGATAGAGGGATAACCTGTTGCTTACGGTTCTTGGTTTTGCGTAGGATAATGAAGCCACTTGAAAAGTCAACGTCACAGATTCTTACATTTAATGCCGTACGTATACGGTTTGCAGTTGCAAGTAAGTAGTTCTCGAATACCCACGTCTTGTATTCGGCAAACGTGCATTTGCGTAAATTTGGCTTCTGTAAGAGGCGTTCTAGTTCATCATCTGAGTAAGTTTGCTTGATTGGTTTCTCGATTTTGCACAATTGAATTTTAAACGATTCCATATAGCCACAGTCCATGCAGTAGTATAAAAACGCTCTGAGGGTTCTGAGATAAGTATTGATTGTTACATCTTTGATTTGTACTTTGTCACGAAGCCATAAAATATAGTCGTCAATTGTGTCCTCTGTGATTGTATGCACTCGTTTTCTTGGATCGCAAAAATCAAAAAATCTTTTATTGATTTGCTTATAAGATAAGATTGTTTTGTCTGATAAGTTTCTGACTTTGCATTTTTTTAAATACATTTCAAATGCTTGGTTAAGAGTTAGATTTGTTGGATTTGACATTTTTATTTTTTGCATGATTTACCGCCTTTCATAGCACTTGACTAGGTCAAGATTAAACGAAAAATCTAGCGAAAATAAAAAAAGCGATTCAGAGATAAAAACTCTCTAAACCGCATGAATACGTACTTTTTCGAATGTTCGAATTGATCACTAGAACCTAAATCTAGCGCGTCTGCCAATTCCGCCACATCCGCATAGTGAGCGTGCGGGGATTCGAACCCCGGACAACTTGATTAAAAGTCAAGTGCTCTACCACCTGAGCTACACACCCTTAAACTGGGGTAGCTGGACTCGAACCAGCGGTGCAGGAGTCAGAATCCTGTGCCTTACCACTTGGCGATACCCCATCAATGCGACAGCTCGTTTATATTATCATATGTTTCCGACAACTGTCAACACTTTTTTTGAATTTTTTTAAATTTATTTTTCAAGAGTGAATTCTTTCAGATATTGACTGTTCCAGAAACGGTCCGTTACTGGCTGCCAATATTCAAATATGATCTTCCCCTTATTCCCTTGTTCTGAGAATCTCCCTTTATCTTCTCCCTTTCCAATATAAATTTCGAGAATCTCTCCTCTTCCAGATTCTTTTCCTTGATTATCATAAAAGCAAAGTGTCATTCCCTCACTCAACTCTCCTCTGACAAACTCAACTTCCATGGAGCCTTTCCCTTCTTCGATGATTTCCATTCGTTCAATATAAGTAAGGCTTCCTTCTAATTGATGCAGGCTATAAATTCGTTTTCTTGCTTCTTCATTTTCTTTTGAAGGTTCCTGTTTTTTTAAATATTCAAAAAATCTCATGTTCTTTCCTCCATTGCTCTGTTCTACTTTATCATAATTTCTTTCCATATGAAAGTCTTCTCTGTAAAGAAAGTTCTCTTTATATTTTACATTTTAGCAGTTGACACCTCCTGATTTTTATGTTAGATTGTCATTATTGTAAATGATTTAAATACAATGATAAGGAATAGTAGAATATTTAAGACATTCAGAGAGTTGCTGGATGGTGCGAAGCAATTGTTGATGATATTTGAACTCGCCTTTGAGTAGCATGCTGAACTTACAGTAGGTATTGCCGGAGTCCAACCGTTACAATGGAGAGATATCGGTTTTATAACCCGTATCAGTAAGAAGTGCACGTTTCTTTATAACGTGAATTAGAGTGGTACCGCGGAAGTTTCTTCGTCTCTATCCTGATAAGGATTAGATTCGGAGTTTTTTTTATGTTATCGTACATTTATTTCATCCGATACATGATACCCCGTATCCACCTTTCAATACTTAAAACATACCTACAACAATCATTAATTTTTGAAAGGAGCTTCACAGCAATGATGAACCCAAGCAAATATGAAAGACAATATTTTATGCCACCTGAAACGTCCCTTGACTGGACAAAGAAAGAATATATCACAAAGGCACCTACATGGTGTAGTGTTGACCTTCGTGATGGAAATCAGGCTCTGATCATTCCGATGAGTCTTGATGAAAAAGTTGAATTTTTTAAACTTTTAGTAAAGGTTGGTTTCAAAGAGATTGAAGTTGGTTTCCCTGCTGCTTCAGAAACAGAATATACATTTTTGCGTACTTTGATTGAAAATGATCTGATCCCTGATGATGTTACCATTCAGGTTTTAACACAGGCAAGAGAACATATCATTAAAAAGACTTTCGAAGCTTTAAAAGGCGCAAAAAGAGCGATCGTTCATGTATATAACTCTACTTCTGTTGCACAGCGTGAACAGGTATTTAAAAAATCCAAAGAAGAGATCATGAAAATTGCAACAGACGGTGCAAAATTATTAAAACGCTTGGCTGATGAGACAGACGGTAACTTCTTATTTGAATACTCTCCAGAGAGTTTTACTGGTACAGAGATCGACTATGCATTAGATGTATGTAATGCCGTTCTTAACGTATGGCAGCCTCGTCCAGACTGGAAGGTCATCATCAATCTTCCTGTAACTGTACAGCTTTCAATGCCTCACGTATATGCCAGCCAGATCGAATATATGAGCAAACATATGAAATACCGTGAAAACGTAGTTTTATCTCTTCATCCACATAATGACCGTGGATGCGGTGTTGCTGATACAGAACTTGCTTTGCTTGCAGGTGCTGATCGTGTCGAGGGTACTTTATTTGGAAATGGTGAACGTACAGGTAACGTTGACATTATCACTCTTGCATTAAATATGTATACACACGGTGTTGATCCAAAACTGGACTTCTCTAACTTACCAGAACTTACAAAAGTCTATGAAAGATTAACAAGAATGTCCGTTTACGAACGTCAACCATACACAGGACAGCTGGTATTTGCTGCATTCTCTGGATCTCATCAGGATGCGATTGCCAAAGGTATGCACTGGAGAGACGAAAAACATCCAGAGCACTGGAATATCCCATATCTTCCAATCGATCCACACGATGTTGGACGTGAATACGAAAGTGATGTTATCCGTATCAACAGTCAGTCTGGTAAAGGCGGTATCAGCTATGTACTAGAAGAAAACTTTGGATTCCATATTCCTGGAAAAATGCGTGAAGATGTAGGATACACAGTCAAAGATGTATCTGATAAACGCCATCAGGAATTAGTTCCAAGAGATATCTTAAAAGTATTCAAAGAAGTTTACGTAAATATTGATGATCCATGCAAATTAAAAGAAGTGCACTTCGTACAGAAAGACGGTGGCATCGAAGCAGAAATCTCTTTAGAGAAATCTGGTGTTCCAAAACTTTACCACGGAAAAGGAAATGGTCGTCTGGATGCTGTAAGTAACGCTTTACAGAGACACAGTGATATGCATTACTCTATCGTTACTTATCAGGAACACGCTTTAAATGTTGGTTCTAACTCTCAGGCTTGTGCTTATGTTGGAGTTCAAGAACCAAATGGTAATGTTACTTGGGGATCCGGAATCCACGAAGACATCATTACTGCTTCTGTATTAGCACTGATCAGCGCTGTAAACCGATTAGATCAGTAGATTGTGATTTGTAGGTAGTGTTGGTCCTATATGAGTCAGAAAGAAGATAAGAAGAAATATTTATAAGAATAAAGGGTGACACTCCGCATTTTTGAAAGCATTTTTTACAAATCGCCGATCCGCGCCTGTTTCTTTGATAACTCCCTGGCTGCGAGCCAAAATGCCCGCAGCTACGGTCAGACAATCAACCACAGGGCGCTGCGAATTTGTAAAAAACGCATTCAAAAAGTGCTCA
>OGRB01000947.1_pt1 | contig 22660 bp, 4 predicted proteins | sample 1553371 | NCBI WGS metagenome assembly OGRB01 (sample SAMEA2580027, study PRJEB22360) | human gut metagenome | reverse complement strand
CAGTCATGGTAATTCCGCTATTATCCGTGACCACGGTAATGCGTGACCCTTCTGCCGCAGATCCGATGTGTACATCTCCCGACTTGTAATCTTCCGCCTTCGTGCCCGCGTTCTCATGCTTATAGAACAGTTTCATATTTCCCTTGTAGTTCTCAATGGTTATCGGTTTCTCATTTTTCTGGTAAATGTTGCCGCCATCAGCCTCAAGGTTTTTGATTTTACTTTCTTTAATGCTGTCTGTTCGGGCTCCTTTTCCTTCATGGTACCAGGAGGCTCCGTCAGAAAGCATCATGTACGTTTGACCAGCTGTTCCGGCATCTGTTCCTATCAACCCTTTTATGTAGGACCCGTCCGTATTCAGAACCAGTCCCAATCTTCCTTTCTGAGCAAGTACATTCCCTTCTATCTGTACATCATGTTTGACTGCTCCTGCCGTAAGAACATTTCTGTCCGACAAATTGCCGTTGATCTGGATTTTACCGTCATTATTTATCTTCAAACTGGACGCCTTATCCCCTTTGGCTATTATTTTCCCGCCGCCGATTGACACATCGCCCTTATTTGCCTGAATTACGCTGACATCATCATTCTCAACATCTACCAAACCTTTTATAACAAGCTTTGCACTTCCGCCATCCTTTACGCTCCTGCCGTCCACAAGTATAGCTGCGTCTTTTTCCGCTGCCGTATTACGTATCTTCACAGCATGTTCCGCTTGATTATCATTAGATATAGTGAGGCTCGCTCCATTTCTGCCCTGTCCCCAGACATAAATACCGCTCTTTGCATTTTTATCGCCATGTATGTCAATATCTATACCTGCCGCGTTCTTTATTTCCAGATCACCGCCATGTGACAAAATTCCCGACGCATAATGCCTTAAATGATTTGCCTCAGAAATCAAGGTCAGCTTATGTCCGTTCATATCAATAAAGCCATCCGCTGTATAATCCGGATCTCCCCATATGATATTTGCTACATTGGCACCTTGATTTCCCCCGTATGTCAGAGTCTTGGGATTTGATAAATCAACCTTGATCGTGGTATCGGACTTCAGGACATAACGATGATCATCATCCTCACCATCTTTATACCCGTTATTCATCCAATACATATTCCCCGATCCCAGACCATCTTCAACAATCTGTTCACTTACATCCAGATTTGCCGGCGGCACGGGTTTATCTTCTACATACCCCTGTCCGTTTTCTTTTTTGAACAGCAGGTCTCTCATTTGTAATGTTTTAGATGACGCCGTCAGTCCTTCGGCTATCTCTGCCTGTCCCGCCAGCTTCTTTTCTCCGTTTTTATAAGCATCGTAATACAGTTTTCCCGCCAAAGCATTTAAAGCCTTATACACTTGGTCTTTATCTGTATCAACAATTCCTTTATTATCTGTAACTACTGTAATGCGTGATCCTTCTGCCGCGGATCCGATATGGGTGTCTCCCGCCTTGTAGTCTTCTGCCTTTGTTCCTGCATTCTCATGGGCGTAATAGATTTTTCCCGCGCCGCTGTAATTTTCAATTACAAGCTGTCCCGCATCTTTTTGATAAATTGCACCGCCTTTTGCATCACCGGCAAACCTGGTTACACGGCTGCCCTGTCCCGCATTCAGCGTGTTCCATTCACCACCTTCTGAAAGAAAAAGATTCACCTTTCCTTTTGTATCTGCCTGTGTTCCGCCGACCCATTTCGATCCGGCAGTAAGACCAACATAAGCTTCTGACCCAGCATCCATGCGAATCGTCCCCTGCAAATCTGCTTTTGATGTCCCGATTGCGCTTCCGTCCTGATTCACATTGATAAATGTCCGGAATCCTTTCGCGGCGCTGATAAGATACCGTTCTTTCTGATTCTCTTTGACTTTGAGCGTACCGCCGCCAATACGAAGAACATTCTTCTCTGTTTTGCCGCCCCAAAGCGATTCGTCCGTTTTAATCAGGTCAGAAAGTGACCCATTCTTTGAATCATCAATATCCGCTGAAGTAATAGAAATAGTATTATTGCTTCCAATCATATATATGCCATAAGTTTTTGACTGATCGCCCCGATTCCATTGCATAAGGCTAATTGCGCCCGGCTTGATTGTGAATCTTCCATTAATCGCTAAATCAGAACAGTCCATAGACGAAATGCCTGTCGTTTTGATAGAACCGCCGCGCAATTCTTCAATCACTACATCAGCATTGATCGTCGTCTTCACCAGGTCTTCACTTACTTTTTTATTAAATCTCTGGCTAAAATTGCCCACTGCGATACCATGTGCAGCAGTATACTTGCTGCCGCTGTCTCCTGAGGGAGACCACAGCGTTTTCGCCTTGATGGTAATCGTACCGTTTTTCCCCGGATTGGTTTTATTGCTGTCAACCACGATAGTTGTCTTATTATTCGCCTTGATCCCGTATGCTGAATAATCAGCCCCCAAATCGGCAACTTTCGTCAAATCGAGCGTCAGGTCATGACCCGCCATATCAATATTAATCGTCTTAATTGAGGCCTTATCATGCGTATATCCTAAAATACCTGCTGCGACGGATTTGAATCTTTCTTTAGGCATGTTATTTTTATTAACGACCTGTGCCAGACGGTCTGCAGTAAATACTTCACTTTCACTGATCGGATTTGTAGACTGATCTGCCATCACCTGGCATGTACCCGTCAGCAGCGCAATTGTAACACCGGCAGCCAGCCGCCTCATCTGTAATTTACTTACCTTATTCCGTTTCATAATTCCTCCCGATTTTGCAAACATAAACTCTCTGCCGGATACTCGATTAGCACCCCAGCCTTGCCCGACAGCAGGCAATTCATCCTCTTCTAAAACATACCCATCCGGATCTGAACCGCTTGCCGCGGTCATGAAACCCGTGTCACATGAACTGGATTCACTCCAAAAAGTATTTCAAATTATCCATACTCGGCACTCCCTTTCATCCACTCCATTAAACGCAACAAAAAAACGAGACAATAAAAAGATGCACAGATTTCATAATTCTAAATCTGAACCGGATTTCCCATATCCGGCTTTCTTATGCATCTAGCCTTATGCCTCGCAAGTCATTAGAAAATCAGAAAACAAAGTGGCACCCTGACTTAGTTCCTCATTCTGTCATATCTCTGTGAAAGACTTACTATGACACAATTCCCCATACAGTTGCGGGCCAGTTCCGGAGTCTCACCGGATTCCCCACATGAGCTCTTCAGCTTTTGTCCTCATAATAGTATTAAATTATTGGATAATCATTATTTATTAAGAAATAGCTATTTACATCTCATAATTCCAAATGATCATCCAATCTCATCGTGTAAATTATACTATATTACTTTTCACATATCAACAATAAATGATATTCCAATTGGTAATTTTAATTATTTTTTATAAATCCTTTTCAAATACAATGTTAACTTGCTCTGTTTCGCATACTTATCTAATTATCTCCCAAGTATAAAGGACTGCCGTCCTGTCCCCAGGAAAGCAGTCCTTTATTTTTTCTTTTTATTATTCAGTTCTCATGACAAAATCTTGTTTCATTCCCCTTTTGGAAGTTGACATCATGCTCAGAAGCTGAAGCGAATTCCTGCATTGATTCTCCAGTCTACCTTGTAATCTCCGCCAAAGCTCTTGGTGAAATCTGCATAAATCATGCTTCTCGGGCTCAAATAGTAGTTGCCGCCCAGTGCAATTTCCACCCAGGTATCCTTAAGGCTGAACGAGGAGCGCTTGCCTGTCTTTCCGGGTTCAGTGAACAGGATATGGCCGTCTCCGTCAAATTCGTGGAACAGATTTGCCTTAGCATAGAAATTGCCTTTGTTACTTTCTACTCCGGCAACTACACCCAGGCGTCCGACTAAACTGTTGACTGATGACTGGCTGACACGCATGCTTTCACCGGTAGGCGCCGCTGCATCAAAGCTGTCCGATGACAGACGGCTCCATGTCAGTTCCGCCTGCGGCGTTACAAAGCCTTTGCCCATACGAATCTTTTTGCCATACTCAGCACTGATGCCATATCCGTATGTATCATACTTGCCTTCTACATAATTCCTGAGCGCCGGTGCGCTGTATTTGTTGTAGGCAGTGAACTTATTGGAAAGTTTTCCTGCTTTCGCAATGACATCCACATACTGTCCATCTTCCGACACTCGGGTTGCATAGGCCGCCAATGTGTACAGTTTCGGATCGCCTTTTCCACCATATCTGTATGTTGCGCTGCCGTCAGTGTATCCGAAAGCGCCGCCTACATGCCAGCCTGATGCCAGACGTTTATCCATACCCACCTGGGCCGCCCAGTAGCTGTCCTTCATATACGCATTGTTGGCGTCATAACTGATCCGGCCGCCGTAGGCTCTTGCCCACAAACCGCTTTCCGCACCGATTCTGAGATCTCCCATGCGCTTATACATATCATTCATGTCATTCCGCCATACAAGGATAGAGGAGGTCAGAGCGCTTCTGGTACTGCTCATGATAGAAGTTTCGTAATCCCCGGTTTCAATTTCCGGCTTATCCGGCTTGGCAGGTGTGTAATCAAAGTATCCCTGTCCATCTCCCTTAAAGCTCAATGATTCTGTTCTCAGACCGGCACTGCTGGAAGTCAGACCTTCGGCAATTCTCAGCTTGCCTTTCAGATTCCTTTCTCCATTTTGATATCCGGTATACTGCAGCTTGCCTGCCATCGCATTCAGCACTTCGCTGACTTTATTCTTATCAGCCGCTTTGTCCGAATTTGTATCCAGTCCGGCATTATCGGTAATCATGTCCACCGTGGAACCGGCATCCGCTGCCGCAATGAAAGTGCCGCCGCCAAGTACCTTTGTCGGATTCGTTTTGTCATGGGCATAAATGAGAGATAAGCTGCCACTAAGCTGCCCTATATCCGTATTTCCGCTTTCCGGAGCCGTCTTATCAAGAACGCCGTTGTTGGAAATAAGCTTGCGAACCTTACTCTTGCCGGTCTGCTGCCATTTGCCTTCCAGATCGATATCCGTATCACCGTTCATGCTGGCACCTGTCCAGGTACCGCCGCTTTCTACTTTAACTTTCGTTTCTCCGCTGCCGGCGCTGTTTCCTTTCCAGTTTCCGCCATTAGAAAGAGTTACGTTCGTCTTGCCTTCACCGGATACATCGCCTTGCAAGGATGCTCCGGCCCGATCCATAACAACATCAGATGCAGACGCGGCATCCGTTTTGATCCCGCCGGAAACGGTTCCATTTCTCAGTTTAAGTTTTCCGCCGTTAAGCGCAGATGCGCCATTTGCAACATCCGTATTTTCTGTTTCAATCGTTCCATTATCCGCTGTCGCCGCACCGTCTACGCTGCCGCCGGTCATTTCTACCGTTCCGCCCGCATTGGCAGAAGCATCACCTTTCACGGCTGTCCCGTTTGCAGTAATCCGTCCACCTTCTGAGGCAAGACTGCCTGCACTGCCTTGTTTTAATTCCACGGTACCGCCGTTTTTAGCATTAACGGATTCATTTACTTTTGTATTCTCCGCTTTAACAGTACCGTCATCAGCTGATACGGTTCCGGTGACTATGCCGCCGGTTATAGATGCCGTACCGTCATGGGATCCGATAAGATCCTTCACCGTAGCATTTTTGACGATGGCTTGGCTGTTTCCATCTTTGGCCGTTACCTGTCCTGCCACGCTGCCTCCGGTCAGATTGATACTGCCTCCCGCCGCTGCAGTAGCATTGCCTTCTGTTTCCGCACCATGGAGGGAAACTGTACCGTTATCGGCTTCCACATCTCCTTTCAGTTTGCCATCCTGAAGACTTACTGAAGATCCGCCGCCCGCACGAACAGCTTTACCGCCGGCTCCTGCCGTCACATTGGTTGTACCTGCTGCTTCCACGATGCTGCCTCCAGAGGCTACGATGCCATCTCCTCCGGCAGTAATATTAGAATTTCCGGAAAGGAGTACTTTACTTCCCGCACCGTCAGCAAGCACACCAGTCTGTCCTGTAATATTCGCGTTGCCTTTAATATCAGCGGTTTTTCCGCCTTCCGCTTTGACACCGACGCCGGTATTTCCGCCATTGAGATTCAGCGTATTTGCTCCGCTGTTCACATGGATATCCTTCGTGCCTGCATCGACAGCCGCACCGGAATCTCCGTTGATGGTAGCCGGATTCTTTGTAAATTGATAGGTATCTGTATCCGATTTATAAACGCCGGCTTCTTTGTAGGCCTGTTCAGAAGCGGCACTGCCGTCGATAGTCTTATTAATCGGATCTGTGATCTGTTCATTCGGATAAGAGGTTTCATAGAGATACTGCCCCTGACCGTTATCCTTCTTAAAGGTAATATTCCCTGTTTTGAGAACCGCTTCAGAACTGGTCAGCCCTTCCGCAATTTTTACAAAACCGGTCAGATTGTGTTCTCCATCTGCATATGCCTTATAGAAGAGTTTGTTCGCAAGAGCGTTCAGCGTTTCGCTGACCAGATTCTTATCTGCAGATGCCTCAGAGGATGTATTCAGCCCTTTATTATCCGTAATGAGGGAAATGCCGGAACCGGACGCCGCTTTCCGTATAATGAAATCTCCGCCGATCATGGTTTTCGGCGCCGTTTCTTCGTGCGCATAATATACATCCGTGTAACCGCTATAGTTATCTACGGTGATATTGCCTGTGTCTTTCTGGAAGATCTGTCCTGCCTTGGCTGCACTTGCTCCGCCGGCAAGCTTTGTCAGATGGCTGCCTTCGAAGTTTTTGCCGCCCCAGGATGTTCCGGTATCACCATACTTTTCATTCGTCCATGCGGCACCGTTGGCAAGGAACAGATTGGCTTCGCCTTTGAAGGTCAACTCTCCTGCTTTCTTCCCTTCATCGGGGAATGCATTATACACAACGCCGTGAAGTGTCGAGTCGGCTGTCGTCAGTCCCAGATTAATCTGTGACAAAGTGCCTCTCTTATCCACAGCATTAACCGCACCGGTCGTTACCGCCAGATTTCCCTTAATATTGACTTTCTTGTCAAGGCTTCCTACGGCATTTCCGCTGCTGTCAAGCTTGACATTCATGTTGACAATACCGTCTTCTGCACGGATAGCCGCATAGGGATTTGTCGATGCCTTGTCCACTTCAATGCTGCCGCCGCCGTTGACTGTCACTTTGCTGCCGCCGGCATTGGCAAAAATACCATGGGCTTTGCCTTTCAGGTCTACATTTCCGTTGACTGTGATATCAGCTCCCATAGAATTGGGCCCCATATTACTGGTGGAGTATAGTCCGGTTGCCCCATAATAACTAAAGCCGCCATTGTGTCCGTCCACATCGGCTGTCACATTTCCATTAACTGTCAATCTGCTGTTTCCCTGGATATAAGCACCCAGCGTATTGGCTGTTCCGCTTACTTTCAGATTGACATTTCCATTAATCGTCATTTCGGGCCGAATAGCTGCATTGCTGTTTGCCATATGGATGCCTTCAGCACGGGATGTGCTTGTCACTTCTACATCCAGGTTCTTCGCGGTGATTTCTGCTTTCTTCGCAGTAGACTGGTTGATTCCGTAGACTGTACCGCTGCCTTCCACCGTCTTCATTTTCAGCGTTTTTCCATCAGCCCGGATAATGACATCTTCTTCTACTTTTACTGCAGGTCCGCCTGCGGCAACAGTAATTTCAGAATCCTTTGTAAATTTGTATGTACCGTCTTCTTTACGCACACCGGTATTGACATATTTCATGTCCTTCGCCTTTACGCCGGTGATAGTATCGGTAAATGCTGTTTCTGTCTGTTCTTCAGGAATATCCGAAGCCGGTGTATAGAGGTACTGCCCCTGACCATTGGATTCCTTGAACGTCACATTCTTCAAATCAAGAGAAGCTTCCGATGCAGTCAGCCCTTCCGCCAAAGCTGCCTTGGCAGAAAGTTTTCCATCCTTTGCCAAGTAATAGAGCTTTCCTGCCAGAGCATTCAAAGTTTCACTGACCAGATTCTTATCCGCCGCTTTAGTTGAAGACGTATCCAATCCGTTGCTCCCCGTCATCAATGTAATACGGGAACCATCCAATGCCTTGGATACCTTGAAATCGCCGCCGATCATTTGTTTTGGCGTGCTATTTTCATGGTTATAGTAAATGCGGCTGAAACCGCTGTATGTGCCGACTTCCACATCTGCCTTGTCCTTCATAGCGATGAGCCCCGCATGATCCGCGTCTTTTCCGCCGGTCAGGGTTGTCAGATGAGAAATACCGTCATAAGCCCCGTACAATCCGTTTGACGGACTCGGAAGCGTCGTTTTCCCGTTATTTCCTGCCGCATAAACGGCATCGGCGCGGGAAACCGCTTCATGATTCCAGGTCGCACCATTCTGGAGCCACAGGTTGATATCTCCCTGCTGTGATTTTCCGGTAGGCGTATTTTTATTCGTATTCGATACAACACCGCTCCAGGTGGAATCAGACGTCGTCAACCCCAGATTAATGGCACCATCACGGAAATAGTATGTATTATCTCCATTTCCATCATCTTTCGATGCATAGAGATTCCCCACCAGATTCACTTTATGGTCGGAGGCTCCGGTCACTTTGACTTTGCCGCCGGCATCCGTTTCAGTCTTTACATTCACATTAACAGTACCGCCAAAAGCACCCAATGCCAGGAATCCCCGTTCTCTACTCTTCGGCGTGATAATATTGACATCGCCATTCAAGGTAAGAACATTATCCAATGAATTCTGCCCTGCGACTTTATAATAAGCATCCGTTACCGCGCCGTTCCCTTTGACTGCCATATCTACATTGCCGTTGATCGTGATGGAACTGCCACCTTCTTTGCCAAGATAAATTCCTTCCGGCGCCCAGCGGCTTCCCATATAGGTAGGATAGCCGCCGTCTTCTCCGGTACCCTTAATACCCCAGAAATCATCGGAAGACTGGTCATTTCCGGTACCGCGCATGGTGACATTGCCATTGATGGTCAGTTTGGTCTTTGCCGCTTCTGCCGCCCCCATATGCCCCATAAAAATACCATCTACCATATATGCACCGCCGTTGACGGTCATATTCACATCGGAATTGACAGTAATATCATCTCCGTCTTCCAGATAGATTCCATAAGTTCCCATCATACCGGCTTCCGGTGTCTTCAGGTTCAACTGTTTCGCGTTAATAACCGCTTTTACATTCGGCGTCATTCCTATCGGCGCCCAATCACTGCCGCCGGTGGTAATATTGACTGTCTTTCCTGCAAAGTTATAAGCCAGGTTCTTGCTATTTCCGCCTATCTGACTGACAGATCTGCCGAATACCTTGGAATCCTTCTTATAATCGAAAGTAATCGGACCATTTGCATCAATAATGTCACCGCTCGGATCTTCTTCGGGCGTATAGATGTACTCACCCTGACCGGTCCCGTTCTTGAAAGATATATTGCCTGTCTTCTTTGCCACGGCGGATGTTGTCAATCCTTCAGCAATTTCTACTTTACCCGTAAGATTGGTTTCTCCATTTTTATACGCAGTATAAAACAGTTTATTCGCCAGTGCATTAAGGGTGGCATTTACCAAATTCTTATCTTTTGCCTTGCCAGAATTTGTATCCAATCCCCTGCTGTTGGTACGCATCGTAATACCGGAACCGGCTTCCGCATTAGCAATTATCGTATCTCCGCCGATCATTGTTGCAGGAGACGATGCCTCGTGATCATAAACAAGAATAGTGTGTCCGCTGTAATGATCAATAGTAATGGGATTACTGTCTTTCTGGGCAATTACACCTGCCTTAGCCGGCGTGGTGCCTCCTGCCACTTTTGTCACGCGGCTGCCTGCAAACAAACCATACTGGTCTTTCGCCGTCTGTCGGTTTTCCCATATTCCTCCGTCCGACAGATACAGATTCACAGGACGCTCGTCTTCATTATCAGAGACACCTGTCCACCGGGATTTACTGCTGCCCAGACCCAGATTAACAGTTCCCCCAGCTCCTAAAGAAATTGTGCCCTGCACAATGACATCCTTTCCATTGGATCCTGTTTTCGCATCATTCATCCCCATGGTAAAGGTACCTGAAGTAGCAGCCACAGCTATATAGCTGGCTTCCTCCCTGTCATCCGGCGTAAGGATTGTGCCTCCGGCAATGGTTACCGTATTTTTCTCACTGCCGCGCATATCTACGCCGACACCTTTGACCGCCATATCCACGTTGCCGTTTAAGGTGAACGAAGCACCGTCTTTATCATAGATATTGATACCTGTTGCCAGATATGTCTTTATGCTGCCATACCCGCCCTTTTGAGCCGCAGAAACACCATAGGCATCATTTCCGCTTCCCGTGCCTTTCATAGCCAGGTTACCGTTAATGGTCAGCGCGGAACCGCCGTTATACAGTTTGATTCCATTCGCAAAACCGTCTCCGCCCTGTTTGGCCAGGATAGACACATTGCCGGCAATGTCTGCCTTTCCGCCTTCATGGATATATATACCGTATACATCACCCACAGAAGATTTGGTATCGATGGAAATATCTTTTGCCACAGCGTCAATCTTTTTCTTCGTGTACATGCCTACAGCACTGTTGCGTTCTGTCTTATTCTCCGCATTCAGTTTCAGACTCTTATCTGCCGCATGAATCGTAATATCCTTATTGATCCCCACCACGGCGGCCACAGCCTTATGGTAGCCAAGATCTTCTGTCGTGGTATCTCCGTCATCGACAGTGACCGTATTCACCGCATTGGTAAAAGTATACACGTCATCTTTCAGCACATTGGCTTTGACATACTCCTGATCCTTATCGGCTTCTCCGGTGATAGGGGTACCGAAATCAGACGTAGTCTGTCCATGAGGGTCATCTTCTGCGGGGGTAAATTTATATTCACCTCTGCCCGTGACATCCTGGAAGCTCATATTTCCCGATACGATGGCAACCGATGCGGAACTTGCCGTCAGGCCTTCCGCAATTTCTACGGTACCTTTCAGATTATCTTTGATTGCCGCATTGTTATAACCGGTATAGTAAAGCTTATTCGCCAAAGCGTTCAGAGTTTCACTGACCAGATTCTTATCGGCCGCCTTGTTGGAATTGGTATTCAGACCGCCGTTCCCGGTTACCATTCTGACAACAGATCCCGGTTCCGCTTTTTTTATCAGCGTCCTGCCGCCAATCATCTCTTTTGGCTTTTCCGCTTTATGGTCATAGACAAGGATTGCATGACCGCTGTAATGATCTATATTGATGTCCCTGTCGTCGTTCTGTCTGATAATACCCGCGTGGGCCGCATCACTGCCGCCTTTGAAATAATCTATATGGCTGCCCATGTAAGAGCCCGTCACGGAAGCAGTCTTCTTATTATTCCAAACCGCATCATGGCTCAGATACAGATTGACCTCGCCGGCATCGCTGGAAAAACTCCTGTTATAATCGGTTACACCTGTCCATGAAGAATTCTTGCTTGCCAGCCCTACATTTACAACGGCCTTAGACCCTGATCTTCTTTCGGTGTAAATATTTCCCTGAAGCACAGTGTCTTCAGCTTTGGCAGCCGTTCCGTCCTCATTCATATTAATGAAAACAGTACCGTTCACGCCCTTAACAAGCTTTGAATTCCCCTGGGCATGTTCATCCATAGGCGTCAGAATCCTGCCGCTGCCAAGGCGCATAACGCCGCCTTTAGCGGTAGAATTGATGGCAGTCCCCTGAATTTTTACGTCCAGCGGCCCTTCAATAGTTAATTTGGCATTATTCCCGATATTGGCAATGGCAGTTACCGATATACCCGTTGTATCCTTGGCAGCTTTTACCGTTCTCCATTCATCGGCACCTGTACCGGCTATTTTCAGCCCGCCTTTAATGATAAGTTCCGCATTAGGTCCGCGGTTTGCCACGCCGTACGCCATTCTGCCTGAAGTAGACACCTTATCAATCACTACATCCCCGGCGACGGAAAGCTTACCGTTCTCGGAAACATAAATACCTGTAGCTTCTCTTCCATTCGTCTGATCTGCAGAAATAACCAGCGGTTTGTTTTTCTCCATATTGATGAAACTGATGCTCTTCTTGTTGCCGTCCGTCCCTTTTCCGACACGGACAGCCGCCGCCTTTGCAGATGCGGAAGAAGCCGCTTCCAGACGGAGTCCATGATTTGCCATGTCCACGGTGATTGAATCATCGCCGTTGTAAGCTGCACTGACATATCCATCTTCAGCATGGGTGTCATCAGCAGTGACCGTAGTTTCGCCTTTCAGCAGTCTGTCTTTGATGATCGGCCCGTCCAAAGGCTCTTCCGGTTCATATACATAGGTGCCCTGTCCGTTCTTGTCAGCAGCCGTATCTGTCCTGAAAGCAATATCCCCACTTGCTGAAACAGAAGAGGAAGTCAACCCTTCCGCAATTTCCACAGTGCCTTTCAGCTTTGTGTCACCTTGCGCATAAGACATATAGTAGAGCTTATTTGCTAAACTGTTCAGCGCTTTTCCCGCCGCCGTTTTATCGGCCGTATTGATTCCGCCTGCACCTGTGCGCAGCGTGATGGAAGATCCTTCTTCCGCTGTCTTGATTCTGAAATCACCGGCGCTGTAATTTTCAGCGGCAGAACCGTCTCCAGTATGGTCATAGAAAACAAGAGTGTGTCCGCTGTAATTATCTACAGTAATGGGCTTGCTGTCTTTCTGATAAATATACCCTTTATGCACTGCGTCACTGCCGCCATGAAGCTTCATTAAATAGCTGCCGTTATAGACAGGATTCTTACCGGCAAGCGTCGTAGTAGTCACATGAGACTGCTGCTCATTCGTCCAGGTGGCCCCGTTTTGCAGATACAGATCAAAATTCCCGATATCATGCATCGTATTCCCGCCGCTGCCGTAATTATCATTGTACTGTTCATACGCTGCCACACCGGTCCAGGACGAATCCTTATCTGTCAGCGCCACATGAAGATTTCCTCTGTGCTGCCAATCTGCCAGCTGGCCTCCGCTGTACTCAATAACTTTCTTTCCATACTGCCCTGTAACATACATATCCCCGATAATATTGGTTCTTGCGCTTCCTGGCGCACCATTTTTCATGTTGATATTGACCGTTCCTTTTTCCACACGGGCCGCATAGAAATTATGGGATTTATCCGCATCCGCTGCTGTAGAAATAGTACCGCCGCCGACAGAAATTACACTGTCCGCGCCCGCAGTATGCAATGCCGATCCTTTAAAACCGGAAATATTCACCGGTCCCGTAACGGTCATGGAAGTATTATCGCCGGTCATCCGGATCCCGGATACGCCGATATACCGTCCCTGCTTCTCCGCTTTATCACCGTCCACATTTGAAATGGTAAGGGAACCGTCAATCACCGCTTCACTTCCGCTGCCCTGGAACGCAATACCTGCGGCGGAACTGCCTTTGGTATGCACCTTGGCAATCTCCACCGGTCCCGTTATATTCAGATGGGAATTCCCCTCAAGGAAAATGCCGTTGGCAGCACGGGTATTTGTATTGGTGGAAGTGATGCCGATTTTCTTTCCCGCATCATTTTTTACAGTAATATAATCATTATTTCCCACATAAACGGCATCAGCAATCTTATTGTCGCTTTCTGCCGCCACATTTAAATTGAATCCATTCATATCCACAATCATCGGATTGGTCTTCGTCGTAGGTGTGGACTCATTGTACATACCGCTGACCACATTTCCCTGCTTTGCATTCGGCGCAGTGCCTTTTGCATTGCGGTCAGCCGTTTCTTTTTCCGGCCCGGTAATTGGCCCGACAATCTCATCTTGCGCCGGTGTATAGAGATACTGCCCCTGTCCGTCTTCTTTTTTGAAAGTCACATCTTCCATACGTTTGGACAGGCTGGAAGCCGTCAGCCCCTCGGCAATTTCCACTTTACCGGCAAGATTGGTTTCCCCATTTTTATACGCAGTATAAAACAGCTTATTCGCCAGCGCGTTCAGCGTCTCGCTGGCCAGATTCTTATCTGCTGCTTTGGATGAATCCACATTCAGTCCCTTGCTGTCGGTAATCAGATTGATTCCCGATCCGGGCTGCGCTTTAGTCACGGTAAAAGTCCCGCCGAGGATATCCGTGGGTTTCTCTTCTTTATGACCATAGTATATATTGGTGAATCCCTTATAATCGTCTACGCGGATATTGATGCCTTCGCTGTCTTCATCCTCTCCGGGTTTCTGGAAAATATGTCCCGCCTTATCGGCGCTTTCCCCGCCGACCAGCCGTTTCAAATGGCTTTCCGAAAAATCCTCTCCGAAATAAGCATCAGGCGGTTCGCCCCAGGCCTCATTCGTCCAGGAAGCGCCGTTCTGCAGCCACAGATTAATTTCCCCAAAAAATTTCTTGCCACCGGCGTCATTGCCTTCATCTTTAAACGCATTGTATGCGACCCCCGTCCAGCTGGAATCGGGCGTAGCCAGCCCCAGATTGACGCGGGTATAAGGCTCCGGCTCATTCACATTGATCGCGCCGGCAGATGCGCCTACATTTCCTTTGATCGTAACTTTGGAATTACCGGCTCTGACAGGCACCTTATTTTCGTCCCGCTCCATATTCATCGTGGTGGTGGCGCACTCCGCCAGCAGTGCGTAATACCCCTTGGTATTATCTTTATTGATTTCTATATTTCCGCCCTTGAAATAAATATCCGAATGGCCGCCATTGGCAAATACGCCGTTGGCATTCACCTTCAGATCCACCAGTCCGTTAACGGTCAGCTTCGGTCCCATCTGGAGTGTGTAATTATTTCCGGCATAGATGGCAGAGCCGCCATAATAGCTGAAACCGCCGTCATCTTCCACATAGACCGCCCAGGGGTTCTTTTCATCATGGGTATTCATGGTTACGTTCCCATTGACAGTGGTTTCCGCATTGCCGCACAGATACATGCCCAGGCCGTAATTAGCGCCATGAGCCCTGATATCCATATCCCCATTAATCGTCAGCTTGTACGGCGTATCCTTATTCGTTCCGTTCTGTCCGCCTACACGGATTCCTTCAGCGCGACTTTTCGTATTCCCTGCATTAATAAATATCTTTTTTGCAGTAATCGTAGTCCCCTGCAATGACTCTATCTCAATCGCATGAAGCTCTAATTTCTTATTATTTCTTTCCGCATTAAAAATTAAAGTCTGTCCCGATGCATCAATATTTACAGGATGGCTTAAATCTCCTATCTTTATACCATTAGCGGTATTAATTATTGCATCTGTAGTAAACAGATAATTTTCCCCATTATCCTTTAAAATCTTTCGATTTACATAAATGTCATCTTTATCTTTCTCCCCGGTAATACCATTTGTAAGCTGTATCGCATCAGGATACTTCTTTTCCATGTCTTCTAAGAAATCAGCACGAACATCATGATACAAACCAAGACTGCCAAGTAATGACAACGTAACTGCCGCCGTCAGAAACCGTTTCCCCGATTTCCATTTTGAATACTCTTTCATAACCTGCTCCTCCGTTTTTCCATTCATCAGAAAATATGAAATATATGCACTGCTTCTATCCCCGCTTCTCTGCCATAGAGGATTATCTCCGGCCGGAACCGTTATGATGCCTGCCGTTCTGCCATACTATTTCCGCACCGCCTTTCTCAGAACTCGCACCGGAAACCGGCATTCAGCTGCCACTCCCGTTTCCAGTCTCCACCAAATCCCCTTGTCACATCTATATAAATACGACTTACAGGTGACAGATTATATGTGCCGCCTATTGTCAGTTCCGCCCAAGTGTCTTTCAAGTCATAGCTGGTTTCCTTGGTGCCTCCGTCAGCAGCGTAATAGGATGCTTTAATCCTGCCGCCGAATTCATGGGCAATGTCCGCCCTCATGTATAAATCTCCGAAAGAACCGGCACGTCCCGCTTCAACGCCTGCTCTCGCCACATAACTGTCAAAAGATTGCCCCTTTACTGTCATGACGGCATTTTTATTGGAAACATCGTATTCATCAGGCTCCAAATGCGCCCAAGTAAACTGGATCTGCGGCTGCCAGTAGAAATCTCCCATACCGAAACGCTTTCCATATCTCCCTGCCACGCTGTAACCTCTGGCAGCAGATGATCCGGTAAACTGATTCCCCCCTCTGTCATACAGGGTAAATTCATTCTTTATATACCCGCCTTTGACGATCATATCCACAAAGGCTCCCCGGCCGAGATCTTTTGAACCGTAGAGCGAAAGGGCATATAATTTGCTGTCGCCTCTGCCGCCAAAATCATATTTGCCCTTTCCATCCCTGTAATCCAGAGATATGCCGGCACGCCAGTTATTGGGGTAACGGCGGTCATACCCGGCTTCGCCTGCCCAATAGTTTTCTTTTATCCCGATATCGTTTCCATCATACTTCCATCTTCCGCCATAAACCCGTCCCCATGCGCCTTCCATGCCGTTTCGATAGCGGAGCATGTCCAAACGGAGCATTCCCTGCATAGCGTTATCTCTCCACTCCAAAGAGGAACCGGTCAATACGCTGCGTCCGCCTTTCATCAGCGCCGTCTCATTATCCCCATGGACAATCGGTGGAACCGGCGGTGTCGGTGGGTTCGGATTCGGATTCGGATTCGGATTCGGGTTCGGATTCGGATTCGGATTCGGGTTCGGATTCGGATTCGGATTCGGGTTTGGATTCGGATTCGGGTTTGGATTCGGATTCGGGTTCGGTGCTGATCCTTTTTCTACATATCCCTGCCCGTGGTTGTCTTTCTTATACTTCATATCCGCTAATTTGGCAGATGCTGATGACGCGGTCAGCCCTTCCGCGATTTCTGCCTTACCCGCCAGATTACTCTCGCCGTCCACGGATCCCTCATAATATATCTTCCCCGCCACCGCGTTCAATGCTTTCCATACAGCATCATCATTATTCATATCAATACCTGCGTTATTAGTGGATACCACAATTCCCGAACCGGCAGCTGCTTTCTTTATCCGGAAATCACCTCCGCGGTAAGATGCGGTCGTACTGCCATCTCCCTCGTGAGTATAAATAACTTTGACATGTCCGCTATAATTCGTCACGTGGATTTCCGATACTTCTTCAGGATAAATGATGCCTGCCTTATCGGCGGAGTTTCCGCCCACCAACTGGTTCACATGGGATACTCCGTCATATTTCCCATAGTGGAATACGCTCGGTTGGGGCATTTTTTCTACCTGAAGCCCATTGGTCCGCGATGGAGAGCTGTGTTTCCATACGGCTCCATTCTGCAGCCAGAGATTTACTTCTCCTGCCTGATCAGATCCGCTGTTGTCCACCACACCGATCCATTGGGAATCACTGTTTGCCAAAGCCAGATTGATACGGCCGTTCTGGAAAAAGTAAGGCTGTCCGTTGTGGTCTTTATCATCCCGCATGGCAATGATATTCCCCTTGATATTCACTTTATGGGAAGCCGCATCCGCTCCTGCCATATTCACATTGATAGTGCCGCCGTAACTGGCAAGGGAATAAAAACTTTCTCCCGTGCTTGATGGCGTCACTATGGTCACATTCCCCTTATTGGCATTAATAACGGCGATATCATAGTCATCCATGCCGGCAGATTTATAATAAGGATCTGTCTTCATGGCAGCTCCGCGGACAGCCAAGTACACATCGCCGTTGAGATCAATGGAGCTGCCGTCCGACATATCCACATCGACCCCGGTCGGCTGCCAGCGGGCACCGGTATATTCATCCGCCCATCCCGGAACATGGCCGTCCGGCCCGTAACCGCCATGTATTTCCGCCGCATTGACTCCCCATTTCGCGTCCCGGGAAGAGGAATCCGGAGGTTCTCCAACGGCTGCTGGATCCCCTATATATACGTTGCCATTGACAGTAATGTTCGCTTTGGCCCCCGTACCGGTGCCGGCACGCATCATGTAAATACCGTCGGCAAAACAGCTGCCTCCGTAAGTCTTAATCTGCAGGTTCCCGTTTATGGTCAGCCGGCTCCCGTCAGATGCGAGAATCCCCGCCCCCTGCGAATTTCCTGCTTCGCTGCTGGAAGTATCAATGGACAGCGTTCCTGTCCCGTCACCCACGGTGACAACGGATGTCGTTCCTTTCCCCGGCGTAATACCCTCAGCGTGATAAGTGCCGTGGATACTGATTTTTGATCCGTCTTCCAAGTTATACTTATTAACACCGTTTTCCACTTTATAGGCACTTCCGAAAGTTGCCTTATCTTTTTTTGCCTTGGTCGTGATTCCGGAAGTATAAACCGGCGCCGCCAGCACATCCGAAACTGCTCCGGTGCCGCTAATAAGCAATGCTGCTATACCGGCTGCCAGCCACTTTTTTCTGCCATACACATATTTCATCATTATCCCGCCTTTTCTCCACTACAACGATCTATGCCTTACACTTCCATCTTCACGCCGAACAGCCATGTGCGCCCTGGCATGGAATACCATGTTCCCGGCGTATGGTCGCTCCAGATGACATCTGTATGCTCCGCCCAAAGTTTATCGAAAATATTATTGATTTTCAGATAGAAATTAAAATCTTTTCTCGGTTCATAATTAAAGCTCAAATTATAAATTCCGTATTTATCGTTCGGCCACCCTTTCAAATCACTGTTTACCGGGTTCTTTCTCCGGATAAAATAGAATCCGTCCAGACCTCCGGTGAACTTCTTATTGTGATAGATCATGTCAAAAGTAAGTTTATCTTTCGGCGAATATCCGAGAGAAAAATTATCCCCGGGAACATTGGAGTACAAATGCGCCCATCCTACATTGGCGCTCCATTTACTCCCGATCTGCGAAATCAGCTGGGCATTCCATCCTCTTGAAACACCCTGATTAAAGTTTTTATATTTTTTTGATGAAGTATCATATCCGATAGATTGTTCATCTTTTGTTCTGAACCAGTTAAAGGTAAACATGGTCTTATCGCTGAATACATGGCTGTAGCCGACGGTATCCGTATATCCATAAGCAGGTCTGACCTTGGCATTTCCATACTGGGGAATATAAAGAACATCAAGCCCCGGCAGAATGTAGAAATCATTGCGTCCCGCATACACTGTATCCTTAGGTGTAATTTCATAGCTCAAACGATAGCTTTTGGATGTATGACTGGAAAAATCGGCAGTGTATTGATCTGTCTCAGGGCGGTCATGCCGCAGGCCTCCGGAAAGAGACCACCGGGGCAGGAAATTCCAATCTTCCTGTATATAAAAAGAATAATTTTCATACCAGTGGTTCGTTTTGACCGGATTCCCATTTACGTCAAATCCTGCCGCCCGAAGAACATTGTCCCTTCCCTTTGAATAATCCACACCAAAAGTCAGTCGGTTCCATTCATCATGGAAGCTCACCTGCTCGCCGATGATGTCATAAGTATAGTCGCTGCTTATCCCCCAATTGGACTGCGCATTCATGTCATAATCCTGAAAATAATTTGTCTTTACTTTATTCCGGCGGTAAGTAAACTGGTTATCCCAATGCTTCCCGATGGATATCTTATCCTGCAGAGTCAGCATATCGGACTTATAATCGCCATGATACCGGTTTGAATACACAAAATCATATCCTCTATATCTTGACTTCATTTTGTCATAACTTAAGGAAAGAGAATGTTTATCAGTAAAATCATAAGCAAATTTCACTCCGTCCGATAAGGTATGGGTGTGCCCGGGCCATAGCCTTCCGTCACCGGATTTGGTATCACCTATCAGCAGTTTGTCATAATAGGCCATGTAGGAAAACTTCCCTACTCTCCCCATAGTGGTCAGCTTATATATTTCCCGTCCGCCGGTTCCTCTGGCTATATCCACGGTCGTTTTCTTTTCCCCGGGATTCTTGGTGATGATATTGATCACACCGCCTTTGGCGCCACTTCCATACAACGCGCCGGCACTGCCGCGCAGCACTTCGATACGTTCGACATTGTCCATATTATTCAGCAGAGAAGAATACATATACCCTGAATTATTCGCGCCGTTGAAATCGGTTACACGTACGCCGTCCACAAGCAGTATAATATCCTTGCTTCCATTAATCCGGATCCCGCTTAAATTGGCATTCAATCCATTTCCGCCATAATTCAGATACTGTGTCCCCGGAACTGTACGCAGCGCATCTTCCACGGTATTCAGATGGAGTTTTTCAATCTGCCGGCTCGTAACTACACTGATATCGGCCCTGGCATCCACCAAATTTTCATTCATGCGATTCGCTGTGACAACAACGGGCGCCATCTCAAAAACATACTCCTCTGCCAGCGAAGGGTATGCCATGCTTCCGGTTAAAACTGCTGCAGCCGCCATTACCAATGTCTTCTTCATCCTGATTCTCCTCATAACTAAAAGAATATAAAACAGATATGCGCCGCTTCCGCGGCATTTCCCCGCACACAAAAAATTTATTTTTAATTTTTAACTTATGGTACGCTCATACCATAAATTTATAAAACGAGACATAAGAAAGATACATAGAAGACTTCTGCCATACCAAAAATACAGCACCAGCTTCCTATGCATTAACTCATGCCTCGCAAGTTACGCCAATCTCATAGAAAGCAGGTGGCACTCTGACTCAGTTCCTCATCCTGCGGCCCCTCTGTGAAAGGCTTGCAGCCGCAAAACTCCCTCTACAGTTGCGGGACAGTTCCGGATTCTAACCGGATTCCCCACGACTGCTTTCCTTATATAATTTTGTGTGATTCCTACATGCAGGATATAAGGGTTAAATTCTTAATGTTTAAACCCATTTGCTTTAAGAATACCCACTTTTATAATATCACTATGCCATATTTTTTACAATATACAGCTAATATTTCTATCACTTGGTGACAATACATAATTTATTTATTCCTTAATAGTAAGGATCTGTAATCAAAATCAAGTTTTATACAACACCGCTATTGTACTTGAATGTGCTGTATAACAGAATATAAGATTCCCGATTTTGAAAACCAAGCTGTATTCTTCGGTTTCAATTCCTTATTCCCAATGTTCATACATTCATCAAAAAAGAGCTGTGGGAACAAGAAATCATTCACAACTCTCTTTTAATCATCGGTCTGTAAAATTTTTTGAAATACCAAATCTTTGTAACATGGGACAGAAAATGCTTTATGCCGGATTGATCATTCCGCATATCGTATCTGCTTTTTATTTTCCTATCCCGCTTTTTTTATCCCACCATCTTCGCATTCTTATATTCTTCAGGAATCGCAAGCCCCAAAGTTTCCGCCGATTTCTTATTGATGATGACTTCCAGCACTTCAGGATCCTCTACGGCAGTATCCTGTGTTTTGATTTTCCCGTCAAGCACATCCGCCGCCATGTGTCCTGCCTGTACACCAGACTTGTAGAAATCTACGGAGAGCGAGCCGAGCGCGCCGTCTTTCGCCATGCTGTCCGCACCTACGAATACGGGAATCTTCGCGGGATCCGTCACCTTGACCAAAGTGGGAATGGAAGAAGCGATCACGTTATCCGTGGGAACATAGATGAAATCCACCTGCCCTACCATGGATTCCGCTGCCTGCTGAATATCATTAACGGAAGAAACGGTCCGTTCCACCACAGTAAGGCCGAGGGACGCCGCATGGGCTTTCGCCTGGTCTGCCTGGATCTGGCTGTTCACTTCGCTGGAGGAATAAATCAGTCCAAGACGTTTCGCCGCGGGAAGGAACTTAAGTCCCATATCCACCTGCTTCTCCACAGGGCCGCGGTCATTGACGCCGGTCACGTTCGTTTCCGGCCGGCTGTTCGATTTTACCAGTTTCGCCGTTTCAAAATCAGTAATGGCGCACCCGATAATGGGCAGGTCATGAATTTCATTGGCTACCGCCTGTGCGGCAGGTGTGGAAATCGCGCAGATAAGATCAGGACGATTGGACTTGAAACGGGACGCAATAGTCTTTAAATTTGACTGGTCTCCCTGGGCATTCTGCTGGTCTACTGAAATTTTGTCCGCTCCGTAGCCCCTTTCCTTCAAGCCGTCAAGGAATCCTTGATTGGCCGCATCAAGAGAACCATGCTGCATCACCTGCACCACAGCAATCTGTTTCTTCCCGTCAGTCGTCTTCTTCTCTCCGCCACTGTTTCCTCCGCAGCCATAGAGCAAAGCTGTTGCCACCACTGCCGCTGCCGTAATTTTCATCCATTTTTTCATTTGAGAGCCCTCTCTTTCTACTGCACTTCTATCCTATAAAAAATGTCCCCTGCCAATTGCAAGGGACGACGGGACTCATCGCGGTACCACCCTGTTTATCTGATGAAAAACAAAAAAGGCGGCACCCAAGGGACGGATATTCCGTGGTACCACCCTACTTCATCAGATCAACTCTCAGCTGCTTAACGTGAGCCACTCCGGCAATGCCTACTGTTATTTCAGCAAAGCAGTTCAGGAAAGAACTTCGACTTCCTGCCCGCACCGATTTTCACCATCCATCGGTTCTCTGCGCCGGGAAAGGAAATTTACTTTTTTCCGTCAACACTTTTAAATATTGTGATTATTTTAGCGAATGAGGATTTCCTTGTCAATAGTTTTAAAAAAATATTTTAAATTTGAGCGACCCTCTTTCTTTAGCAAATGGCAGCAGTCACAGGACTGACAGGGATGGTAAGCTGCCATCCGGGTAATAGATTCTTCACTCTGTGCCATATTGCTGCCTTCCCTTATTCCCACAAAGCATTCCTCTGTCCGCTCGTATTATTAAGTAAGTCAAGCAAATCGCTTGATCATATGCTCCGGAAGGA
>OGRB01000923.1_pt1 | contig 23140 bp, 20 predicted proteins | sample 1553371 | NCBI WGS metagenome assembly OGRB01 (sample SAMEA2580027, study PRJEB22360) | human gut metagenome | reverse complement strand
AAGCGGCGGCGAGGGCGTATATCGAACAGATGTGGGCGGAAGCCATGACGGTTTATCGCAGTGGGAAGTATAAGCTGTCATTCAGCATGGAAATGAACCGATACCTGAACGCCCACCAGCAGGACTTTATGCAGGAAGACACACAGGCCGGCATGATCTACGCCTATTTGGAGGACTACACCGGCGACAGGGTATGTTCCAAGCAGCTTTATGAGGAAGCGCTGGGGAACTTAAATTCCCCGGCAGACTGGGAGACACGGGCAATCTGCGAGATTATGAATACCGGCATTGCGGGCGGCATCATACAGGGCTGGGTAGCCTACAAAAGCCCGAAGCGGTATAAGAAATACGGTTCTCAAAAAGGCTGGGAGCGTGTCAACCAAGCTCCGCCGGAGGGGGACGGTTTTCAGGAAATCACGGAAGAAGAAGCCCGGCAAATGGAACTTCCATTCTGAAAAGCCACCGGTTGACAGTTTGGTTGACGCTTTGGTTGACAGCCGGTTGACGGGGAAAAGCCTGATATTTGGGGCATTTCTCTCCTTTGTCAACCATGTCAACCAAGAAATCAAAGAAAAAGTAAAAAGTAATAATAGAGCGCCTATGGATTGTTTTCAAAGTCTTTTCTGCCGGTTGACACGGTTTGGTTGACACGGAGACAGTCTGCGGCTGTACACCTGTCTGACATTCCCTTGTCGGGCATATTTCATTTATGGAGGTAACTGCCTATGGCAAAAAGCAAAAACGAGAGCAATAACAAAAACAGCGGCACCCTGCTTACCGAAAAAGACGGCACCCAGTATTTTGTCATGGGGAAAGTCCGTATCAAGGTATCGGAGCATTTCGCACAGGATGGGAAGCCGCTTGACAGCCTGCTGGAAGATGTGATCCAGCACGCTGCCGCCGCTTCCTGAAAAAATACGGAATAACGACTGTCAATCAGCCCACGCTTATGATATACTTGTACCAGCGAGTATTGTATAAGCGTGGGTTGTTTCTTTTAGAAGGAGGATTTTTAACCGTGAAACAACCATACAATACAACGATTTATAACACTGCACTATATTTGAGATTGAGCCGTGACGATGAATTACAGGGGGAAAGCGGCAGTATCCAGACCCAGCGCATGATGCTTAGACAGTATGCCGCAGAGCATGGGCTGACCGTTGTAGACGAGTACATTGACGACGGATGGAGTGGGACAAATTTCGAGCGTCCAAGTTTCCAAAGGATGATTGATGACATCGAAGACGGGAAAATCAACTGCGTTGTCACAAAGGACTTATCCCGTCTGGGAAGAAACTATATCCTGACCGGTCAGTACACGGAAATCTATTTCCCCAGCAAGGGAGTACGCTACATTGCCATCAATGACAATGTGGACACCATCAACGGAGAAAGCGAGCTTGCACCGTTCTTAAACATCCTGAATGAAATGCACGCCCGACAGACCAGCAAAAAGGTCAAGGCTGCCATGCACACAAGATTTGCCAATGGCGCACACTATGGAGCCTATGCACCGCTGGGCTATGTAAAAGACCCGGACAAAAAAGGTCATCTTCTGATCGACCCGGAAACACGCTGGATTGTAGAGAAGATTTTTGACCTTGCTGTACACGGGCGTGGAGCCGCCAGCATTACACGGATTCTGGTGGAGGAAAAAGTACCTACCCCCGGCTGGCTGAACTATGAAAGATACGGGACTTTCGCCAATATCTACGCCGGTGCGCCCGCAGAAAAAGCCTATGCGTGGACGATAGCACAGGTCAAGAGCATTTTGAAAGAGGAAACCTACATCGGTCACAGCATTCACAACAAGCAGAGCAACATTTCATTCAAGAACAAGAAAAAGGTGCGGAAGCCGCAGGAAGAATGGTATCGTGTGGAAAATACCCACGAAGCCATCATTTCTGAAGAAGTGTTCCAAAAAGTTCAGGAGCTGATTGCAAGCAGACGCAGGAAACGCAGAAACGGTACGACACAGATTTTCGCAGGATTGATAAAATGTGCAGACTGCGGATGGTCTTTAGCCTATGGGGAAAACAAGCAGAATAAGAACCCATACGGGTACTACCATTGCAGCAAGAACGGGCAGGGATTACGCCAGTGTTCCATGCACTATATCCGCTATGATGTACTGTATGCCTATGTGCTTGCAAGACTGCAATACTGGTCTATGCTGGCACAGAAAGACGAGGACAAGCTGCTGAAACGCCTGCTCAATGCCAGCGACAGGGAAAGAAACTCTGCGAAGAAAAAGCAGGCTGCGGAGCTGAAAAAGGCAGAGAAGCGTAAAGCCGAGGTTGACGGGCTGTTTGCTAAAATGTATGAGGACTGGTCTGCCGGACGCATAACCGAGTATAACTTCAATATGCTGTCCGAGAAGTACCAGAACGAGCAAAAGGAGCTTGAAACAAAAATAAGACAGCTTCACGAAACGATGGAAGCCGCCGTACAGACCGCAGCGGATGCTGAAAAGTGGATTGCCCTGATGAAACAGTATGTCAACCCTGTGGAGCTGACCGCCGAACTTCTGAACACTCTAATTGAAAAAATAACCGTCCACGAAGCTGTCAAGGGCGAGGACGGAAGCCGTGAGCAGGAAGTAGAAATCTACTACCGCTTCATCGGCAAAATCGACTGACCTTTCTTTTTTACCCAACAATATCTTTAATTAAGGGAGACGGGAAACAATATGCCGGATATCAGTATTCTTGTGGATATTGCAGATTATTATGATATCAGCATTCCTGAGATTATCAGTGGAGAAAGGAAAAGCGAGATGATGAACGAAGAAGAAAGAAAAATTGCTAAAACAATGTCAGATTATGCAACTACAGAGAAAGAGAAGATTTTTAAGGAAATGAAGCTCCAAAGTGTCATGGGAGTTTGTGCATTGGTTCTATACTGGATTCTGCATGAAACAGGTGCATATATGTATAATGATGTGTTAGGAAAGCTTGCCGGCTATTGTGAGACCTTGGTATCTGTGTCAGTCATAATGATAGCAGCATTTACGACAGGATCTTTAAGCAAGGTGCGGAGCAAGAGTAGGAAAGTTTTTGTGTTCGAAAATTTCCCAAAACCTATGCAATTAGTTGTAACTGCAGTTGTTGCCTTTGGTGGAGCTGCTGTGATCAAGCTGGTACTGGTGTATTTTTTCGGCTTATAAGTATTTTCAAATTCGTATTACATACTATGAAAAAGAACTTTTTGACATTCTTACAGATGCGTGATAATATGCTTATAGAAAAAAGAGTGCTACCGATAGACGGTTAGTCCGTTTTACTATTTAGAATATCTATCAAAAATAACCGCTTAGTTTGCAGACTGGGCGGTTATTTTTGTGGTTTATGATTATCCTTGCCTAATGTATATCCGATACAAAAGCAGGTTAGGCCGAAGCTCACTACTGCTATGAAGTCAACAATACTCATTGGCTTAGTTCTTCTTTCCAGTGGATTCCCTTTTGGGTTTCTATGTAATCAGAGGGTCACAGGTCTCCGTTTCACTTCGGTCGTTGCAAAACGAGTGCCAGTGGCACTCTGCAACCCTCTGTTGAAGGACTAACCGCCTACCGTTATGGTAGCACCCATATTCTGATTATAACCGCCTGAAACTGTCGGCGCAATATGAAGTTGACAGATGAGAGTAGGGCAACTGTAGAAAAGAATCTTTTCGACCAGGGATTCCGGTGCCAAAACGGTGCCAAGAAATCAGGCAAATAAAAATAGATGGTGCAAATCAGCCGTTTTTCACTGTATTTTGGATAGAAAACCATAAAAAATATGAGGTAAAACGGGATTAAAGTATCGCGAGGGTGGACGTACTGTAGGATCAGGACGTGTTGCTACAGTTATCGAGTAACCGTTAATTAGTATAACATCCTAATTTAATATATATTGAGTACCGCAAGGTACATTGTGTCCAAACGTAAGATACCCCGGAACCGTAAGGCTTCCGGGGTATTTTTACGAAAAATATTCATAAAATTTCTGTTTTATGGATTCAAGAAATACCAGAATTCATGCCCCTGGCATACGATATATCTTTCCAGCCATTCATTAAAAGGGATATTAAAACGATCAGTATCTGGAGCTGGATAGCATAGGTAATCGTCTCTGCCTTCTGATACAGCCTGAAGATCCATGGTTATATCGCCGATGTCCTGTAAGCAAAGAACAGGAAGATGATATGTAAACTCCGGATCAGATAAAATAGGCGTACTATTCCAAGATTCCTTTTCTTTGAGCGCTCTTTTTAAAGAATAAATGGTACAGCTGACTAAAGAACTGCCTTCCTCTCCGCAAAAAAGTTCCATGCCATTTGAGCAGGATAAAAAAGCTTTGTATGAGGCAGGAAGTTTCATATTGGGAAAATATTTTTCAAACAGCTGAAATTCTTCAGGTGTTACAGGAGGGTTAAATTTATGAGTTACTTTTATAGGTTCATCGCCTAAATGCCACTGATAGACCCATCCATTATTTTCCATTTCATATTTTAGATTGTTGAAAATTCTGTAGATTGCACGGATGTCTTCCATTACATATATGCTCCTTGATCGATGTGATATTGTAAAGATTCATATGTCTGCTTTATTTGATAACGGAGAGTAATTATAGCATGCTTAAAAGTTTTTTCAATGCTTTTTTGTGCAGAATTTACCAAAACCCTCTCGACTTTATACCACGTTAATGCTATACTTATACAGCTGTTTAACGTTTTAAAGCAAAAAATAAAAGTGAAAATACAGGAAAGAAGATAGAAAATGAAGATCGTTGTATGTATGAAGCAGGTACCGGCAACTTCCAAGGTTGATATCGATCCGGAAACCGGTGCCATGAAACGAATGTCCGGTGAGACAAGGACTAATCCATATGATCTGTTTGCATTGGAAACAGCCCTTGCGATCCGGGAAAAAACAGGCGGAACTGTAACCGTTCTTACTATGGGACCGCCTCAGGCGGAAGAGATGATCCGGGATGCTTATACCATGGGTGCTGATGAGGGCGTGATTCTTTCAGACCGAAAATTTGCGGGAGCGGATGTTCTGGCAACCTCTTATGCGTTAGCACAGGGAATCCAGGTGATCGGCGGTGCAGATCTGATCATCTGCGGAAGACAGACCACAGATGGTGACACAGCCCAGGTTGGACCGGCCATTGCAGAGCATCTGACCATCCCACATGCTGCATGGGTAGCTGAGATCATGGACGTCAATGAAAAAAGCATTCAGGTCCGTCAGGATCTTGTCAGTGTTTCCCAGGTTTCCGAGATTCCGTATCCATGTCTTTTAACCATTGACAAGGATACCTGCGTGCCACGTCTGCCATCTTATTTATTAAAGAAGGCAACTGCAGACCGTCCGGTACGGATCTTAAGCTTTGAAGATATGCCGGATCAGGATCTGAGCCGTTACGGACTGATCGGTTCCCCCACCTCTGTGGAAAAAATGTTTGCGCCGGAGGAAAGTGAAAAACAGGTTTATCTGGAAGGAACTGCAAAGGAAAAGGCAGACAAGCTTGTTGCTCTCCTGACCGGAAAGAAGATCATATAGGGGGAAGCGGAACATGGAATTTTTAAAATTTGATATAAACAAATGCGTACTCTGCGGAGTATGCGTGGAGAAATGTCCTTTTGGGGCCCTCACCATAGAGGGAAATGGAATTGTTGTAGGTGATGCCTGTCGTATGTGCGGGCTTTGCGTTCGTAACTGCCCGGAGAAAGCCATCCGGTTTGAGCAGAAGGCAAAATCCTTTGACAAGGATAAATGGAAAAACTTTCTTATCTATGTGGAGCAGGAGAGAGGAGAGATCCATCCGGTTACCTTTGAGCTGATCGGAGAAGCAAGAAAGATGGCTGTCAAAGTCGGTTATCAGGTTAACTGTGTGATCGTCGGAGGAAAAGGAACAAAGGAAAATGCGGAAAAGCTTCTGCCGTATGGCGTAGACAATGTGTACGTATATGAGCATGAAGGCTTCGAAGGCTTCCGCGCAGACTGTTATACAGACGCAGTTGCAGACTGTATCGCAGCAAACAAGCCAAGCTCTGTGCTGATCGGAGCTACTGCGTTGGGACGTTCCCTTGCGCCGAGGCTTTCCACCAGATTCCATACGGGACTGACTGCAGACTGCACAACTCTGGATATCCGTTCCAACACCGATATGATCCAGATCAGACCGGCTTTCGGTGGAAATATCATGGCTCAGATCGGCATCACCAAATCACGGCCACAGTTTGCCACGGTCCGTTATAAGGTTATGGACAAGGCAGAAAAAGTAAAAAATCCGCATGGTCAGGTGGTTGTATGTCCGGTAAACGAAAAAATGGCAGATTCCAGGATCAAGATTCTGTCATCCAGGGTCATTGATAAGGTAAAGAGCCTTGAGGAAGAGGATGTTCTGGTAGTAGCAGGCCGTGGTGTCCGGAATGAAAAGGATGTGGAAATGTGCCGGGAACTGGCAGATGCCCTTGGCGGACAGCTTGCCTTCACCCGTCCTATGGTAGAAAACGGATTCGGAGATGTTGCACATCAGATCGGACTTTCCGGAAGAACTGTCCGTCCGAAGCTGATCATCACCTGCGGCGTATCCGGTGCTATCCAGTTTACCTCCTGCATGACAGGATCTGACTGTATCGTAGCGATCAACAATGATCCGGAGGCACAGATCTTTAATGTTGCAGATTACTGCATCGTGGATGATTTGTATCAGGTTGCACCGGAGCTGACAGAGCTGATAAAGAATCGGAAGGAGGATTAAGTCATGGCATATCCCTATAAAAAAATGACTTCAGAAGATTTTGACTACATCCGTTCTGTGACTGCTTCAGATCGTGTATGGGTCGGCGACGAGATCGCAAAAGAATATTATCGTGATGAGATGCCGGAGTACGGAGTTTTTCCTCCGGAGCTTTATGTGGAGGTTTTAAATAAAGAAGAGATCTCAGCCATCATGGCTTACGCATATAAAGAAAATATCCCGGTGGTATGCCGTGGCGCAGGAACCGGACTTGCAGGCGGAGCAACCTGTAAATATGGTGGAATCATGCTTTCTGTGATGCGCATGAACAGGATCTTTCCGATCGACAGAAAGAACCAGACCATCACAGCGGAGCCGGGAGCACTTCTCATTGATATCCAGGCGGCAGCAGCGGCAGGCGGACTTTTTTATCCGCCGGATCCGGGCGAAAAAACAGCTTCCATCGGCGGTAATGTTATCACAAATGCCGGTGGTATGAAGGCGGTACGATATGGACTGACCAGGGATTTCGTCCGTTGTATCGAGGCAGTTATGCCGGATGGTTCCATCATGAATTTTTCATCCAACGTTGTGAAGAACACAACGGGATATGATGTAAAAGATCTGGTGATCGGCTCAGAGGGAACCTTATGTATCCTGACTCAGGTAACGCTGAAGCTTCTTCCCGCACCGACCTGCACCTGTACCCTTGTAATGCCGTTCAGGAGTCTTGAGGAATGTGCAGACATGGTCCCGAAGGTTCTGGAGCTGCCGTTTGTGCCAACAGCCATCGAGTTTCTGGAAAGAGAACTGATCGATATCGTAGAACGTAATCTAAACAAAATGTTCCCAGTAAAACAGGGAGAAGCAGTGCTGATCGTTATGTATGATGCTTCCAGTAAACAGGAACTTGACAGCGCAGTAGAGGCAGCAGCGGAAGCAGCTCTGGCAAACGGAGCTCTGGACTGCTGTATCGCAGGAACGCCGGAGCGTGCCGGAGCTGTATGGAGTGTCCGGGGCGGGATCCTGGAAGGAATGAAAGCAGATTCTGTCGCACAGGAGGAGTGTGACGTGGTTGTTCCGCGTGCAAGGATCGCAGAGTATGTAAAAGCAGCCAAAAAGATCGCAAGTGCACATGGTATCCGTGTAGAGCCCTGCGGACATTGCGGAGACGGAAACATCCATACAGAGATGCTCCGTGGACCGGAAATGAGTGACCAGGAGTGGAAGGAAGCCACTCACGCAAGTCTGGTAGAGCTTTATGCACTGTCCAAGGAACTGGGCGGACAGCTTTCCGGTGAGCATGGCATCGGAAACGGACGTCTGGAATTCCTGGAAGAATTTGCGGGACCGAGAATGATCGCTCTTTATAAAGCCATCAAGCAGGCTTTCGATGATAAACTGATCCTGAATCCGGGAAAAGTCATCGAATATAATAAATAAAAAATGGGGGAAAGAGAGATGAGTCAGAATAAATCATTACAAAGTAAAATGCCTCTGGCTATGGGACTTGCGTTCGTCGCATTTACCACACAGTTCGGAGGCGGATTCGCATCAGGAGCGCAGATCTATCAGTACTTTATCAACTACGGTATCTGGTGTCTGATCCTGCCGGCAGTGACACAGGGATTGTATGCATTGTTTTTCTGGTATGGAATGCGCTATGCTTATAAACACAAAACCTACGATTACAGAAGCTTTTCCGACAGTCTTTACGGAAAAACGAAACCGGTTATGTCCAATCTCTATGAGATCTGTTACCTGATCATGATCGGAACTGCATCAGCAGCAGCCTTTGCAACCGGCGGTTCCACACTGCAGACACTGTTCGGGATCCCATACTGGCTCTGTACACTGATCATTGCAGCATTTATCTTTGTGATCGCGCTTTTCGGAACCAATGTCGTAAGAAAATGTGCTTCTACATTAAGTGTGCTGATCATCATCGGTCTTGTACTGGTACTTGTTCCGAATATCATTGCACAGTGGGGAGATATCACAGCTTCCATCCATACTATGTCCTCCGGAGAAATGACTGTACTTTCCTCCGAGAGCGGAGCCTTTGGACCGGCTCTCTATTCAGCTGTCCTTTATTTCTTCTTCCAGCTGGCATCTGTTTCTGTTATGTACCAGCACATGGAGGATGTAACGGACGAAAAACAGATCAACAAAGCAGCGATCTGGATGTTTGTATGCAACTTCTGTGCAATGGAGCTTTCCATCCTCGGACTTCTTGCCATTGCATATGTAAGTGAACTGGCATCTGCATCGGTACCGATGCTGGTACTGGTCCAGAACGGTGTAGGCGCCGGTATCCTGACACCAATCATTTCTCTGCTGATCATTCTTGGAGCTATCTCCACAGCAGTAAATATGATCTCCGGTATTGTGACCCGCTGCGTAAATGCAGTGGAGCGCCGTATGGACAGCTCGGCAAAAAAAGCGCAGGGACACCTTGGAAGAAATGCAGTTTTTACAGCAATCTTTACATTCCTGGCATTTGCCATCGCACAGTTCGGTCTGATGACAGTTGTTAAGAAGGGATATGCATACCTTGGATATGCGGCGTTTATTACATTGTTTGTACCGTTTGTTGTACATGCCGTTGCGACAAAGGGAAAAGAGATCTGAAGAATAAAAAGCTGAACAGAAAATCCCCTGTTGATCCGTATGGCAGGATCATCAGGGGATTTTGTCAAAGTTCACAAAAATATTATAAATATTTTATTAAATATTCCAGATAGACAACATATATTTTTTCTGATACTATTACGTACAGTTATTAAATAGTTACGAATCAGAAGGATTGTTACTGAAATATTTATTTATCGTCAGGCAAGACCTTATAGTAGTATAGGAATAGGTTTTCTATATACTGTAATGGTCTTTTTTTATTTGTTTGGCATCGGGGGAACAGGACTATGGTTATCCATAAGATTTTGAATAATAATCTGATACTGTCCAGGGATGGACAGGGACATGAAGTTATTGTAAAGGGCTGCGGAATTGCCTTTCAGAAAAAGAAAGGACAGCAAGTGGAGGAGTCCAGGATCGAGAAGATCTTTACTGCGGAAAATGCCCAGATCAGCAAGGAGATACAGGGTTATCTGACTGCTATTCCGGAAAAATATCTGGATTTTGTGGAAGCTTTTGTAAATGATGTGAAGGAAAAAGAGGGGATGAAATTAAATGACAGTATTTATTTTTCCCTTAGCGACCATATCATGGGTGCGATCTCCAGACTTGAAAACGGGATCCGCCTTCAGAATATGCTGCTTCTGGATATCAAGCAGCTTTATCATAAGGAATATGAGATCGGCTTGGAATTACTGAAAAAGGTAAATGAGATGTTCGAGGTAGATCTTTCTGCAGATGAAGCAGGATTTTTTGCATTGCATTTTGTGAATGCGGAAGATGGCGGCAAGACGGACAGCTATCAGATTTCCATTATCGTACATCAGATCCTGGACATCGTGGAGAAGTATTATGACAATATGGAATTTCAGGAGGATAATCTGTATTATCAGCGGTTTCTCACGCATCTGAAATATTTTGCCCAGAGATTCCTTCATAAAGAGCTTCACTATGATGAGAATCAGGAGCTTTTCAAGATCATCAAGGAGCAGTACAGAGAAGCTTACGGCTGTGTAAAAATGATCTATCTTATGATGGAAGAGGAATATAAATACGCTATGACTGAGGATGAAATGCTGTATCTGACGATTCATATCCAGAAGATCACAGAAGACCATAAACGTCTGAAAAATCTGTGAAAAGAGATTGTTTTATAAATTAGGTGTTAATGGATTGTTACTGAAATACGTGCCATGTGCGTATCTTTTCAGGCAAGACCTTTAATATAAATTTCAATATTTATTATTAAAGGAGGTCCCCAAATGAAAAAGGACTATGCAAAAACTGCAGACACACTGATTGCAGCGCTGGGCGGAAAAGATAATATCACCCGTCTGTTCCACTGCATGACAAGGCTTCGTTTCTATGTGAAAGACAGATCGAAGATCAACGAGAAAGAGATCTTAAAGCTTTCTGAGATCTCCGGCGTTAACTGGCATGAAGATCAGTTCCAGGTTATCGCAGGAAATGAAGTGAACGCTGTTTACAAGGCATTGGAGGACAAAGGTGTTCCTACCGATGATGCACCGGCAGCGAACTCTGACAGCTCAAAGAGTGTTGTTTCAAAAGTTATCGATGCCATCACCGGATGTATGACCCCGATGATCCCTGCCCTGACTGCAGCCGGTATGATCAAAGTTGTACTTACTCTGCTGACAACTTTTCATCTGGTATCAGAAACAAGCAGTACCTACCAGGTGATCAGTTTTATCGGAGATGTTACTTTCTACTTCATGCCGTTCCTGATCGCAGCAAATGCTGCCAAGGTTTTCCGCGTGAACCAGTCACTGGCGCTGTTTATTGCCGGTGTTTACTTAAGCCCTACCTTTGTAACTATGGTAGCCGGTGATGCGGCCATCACACTGTTTGGTCTGCCGATCACAAAAGCAACTTATTCTTATTCCGTTATTCCGGTTATCCTGATGGTATGGATCACACATTATATTGAGATTCTGGTTGATAAGATCACACCGAAAATGGTAAAACTGATCCTGAACCCGACACTGGTAATTCTGATCAGTGCACCGATCGCCCTGATCGTAGTTGGACCGATCGGAACAATTATTGGTAACGGACTTGCGGTAGCCATCAACTTCCTGTCCGTAAAACTTGGTTTCATTATTGTAGGTATCCTTGCAGCAACCTTCCCGTTCATCGTTATGACCGGTATGCACCATGCGCTGACACCGATCGGACTGAATGCCATTGCAACCGGTGGTACCGATACACTGATCTTTGTATCTCAGGTATGCTCTAACCTTGCACAGTCCGGAGCTTCTCTTGCAGTAGCTGTAAGATCCAAGGACAGCAACATGAAACAGCTGGCAAGTGCAGCAGGTGTTTCCGCTCTTATGGGTATCACAGAGCCTGCTCTGTATGGTGTTACACTGAAACTGAAAAGACCGGTTGTAGCAGCTTCTATCGCAGCCGGAATCGGTGGTATCGTAGGAGGACTTCTTCAGGTTTCTCTTTACATTGCACAGAATTGTATCATGGCGATCCCGGCGTTTATCGGCGAGAAGGGATTAATCAATCTGATTTATGGAATCATTATGATCGTGGTATCTTTTGTAGCTGCTTTTGTTCTTACGCTTATCTTCGGATTTGAGGATGTAAAGGCTGAGACAGAGGATGAAGTACAGAACACAGATACAGAAAAACAGCCGGCACAGCAGAACGCTCCGCTTGTAGATAAGATCGAGCTTTGTGCACCGGTAGCAGGAACTGTAAAAGCACTTTCCGATGTTCCGGATAAAACTTTTGCGGATAAGGTTTTAGGTGACGGAGCAGCAATCGTTCCATCAGAAGGAAAGGTTTATGCACCGGCAGATGGTACGGTGGCAAATATCATGGACAGCAAACATGGAATCATGTTTGTGACAGAAAGTGGAGCAGAAATTCTGATCCACATCGGACTTGATACTGTAAATTTAAATGGTAAATATTTTAAATCCCATGTTTCTGATGGAGATAAGGTAAAAAAAGGAAAGCTTCTTGTGGAATTCGATATGGATGCCATTAAGAAAGAAGGATATGATCTGATCACACCGGTTGTTGTGACCAATATTTCTGATTATATCAAAGCAGTATGCATGGAAAAAGAAGATGCAGCTGTAAATGCAGGAGATAAATTCCTGACTATTGTATAAGAATAACAACGAAACATCAGGCGGAGATAACAGATCCGCCTGATGTTTGTAAAAAGGAGAAAATTAAAATATGAAAAATTATAATCGTATGCCGGAAAACTTTCTCTGGGGCGGAGCAACTGCTGCAAACCAGTATGAAGGCGGTTGGGATGAGGATGGCAGAGGCCCGTCCATTGCAGATATCCTGACAGGAGGAAGTGTGGATAAGGAACGTCGTCTTACACCGCCGGCACCGTTACCGGAAGAATTTTATCCCAATCACCAGGCGACTGATTTTTATCATCACTGGAAAGAGGATATTGCTCTTTTTGCAGAGATGGGATTTAAGGTATATCGTTTTTCTATTTCTTGGTCCAGAGTGTTCCCAAATGGGGATGAGGAAACTCCAAATGAGGAAGGCCTTAAGTTCTACGACAATGTGATCGACGAACTGAGAAAATATAACATTGAGCCGCTGATAACGATCTCTCATTATGAGAATCCCCTTCATCTTTCTCTGGAGTATGGCGGATGGAAAAATCGTAAGATGATCGATTTCTATCTTCGATTTGCAAAGGTTTTATTTGAGAGATATAAAGGTAAGGTAAAATACTGGCTGACTTTTAATGAGATCAATATGCTGACGCAGGACTTTGGTGCGGTATTCTGTGCAGGAATGCTGGACCCGAAGGATGTATGTGAGCAGAGCCGTTATCAGGCAATGCATCACCAGCTGGTAGCAAGTGCACTTGCAGTTTCCATGGCTCATGAGATCGATCCGGAGTTTATGCTTGGCTGTATGCTTGCTTATCACAATGGTTATCCATATACCTGCCATCCGGATGATATCTTATATGCACAGCAGTTTGGGCAGATCCACAATTCCATTGCCGGTGATGTTCATGTAAGAGGATATTATCCGGGATTTGCAGCGAGATACTTTGAGGAGCACGGAATCCAGCTGGAGGTTCTTCAGGAGGATAAAGAAATCCTCAAGAAGGGTACGGTGGACTTTTTCACCATCAGCTATTATTCCAGTAGCTGTGTCAGCGTGACAAAGGACGGAGAGAAAACGGCCGGAAATGGAAGTGACAATCTGAAAAATCCATATCTGAAAGCTTCCGACTGGGGCTGGCAGATCGATGCAACTGGTCTTCGCTATGTTCTGAACCAGATCTATGACCGCTATCAGATTCCGATCATGATCGTGGAAAATGGTCTTGGGGCCGTGGATCAGCTGACAGAGGATGGAAAGATTCACGATGATTACCGTATTGAATATATGCGCCGCCATATAGAGCAGATGAAGGAAGCAATCCATGACGGAGTAGATCTGATCGGCTACACCTGCTGGGGCTGTACAGATCTTGTCAGTGCCTCCACCGGAGAATTCAAGAAGCGTTATGGTCTTATCTATGTAAATAAAAATGATGACGGGACTGGAGACTTTTCTAGAATCCGCAAAGATTCTTTTTACTGGTACAAAAAAGTGATTGAATCCTGCGGGGAAGAGCTTTAACTGAATCAACTGCGAAGCAGTTATCTGGTGTAGAATTATGTAGCGAATGCGGTTGCTTTTATCCGGCTGACGACAAAATCCTGGAGTATGACAATGTACTCCGGGATTTTTTTGGAAGGTTGACTTTTACACGGTAAAGTGTAATACTTATTGTAAGTGACGAATGTGAGGAGTGTTTTTTATGCTGGATGAAAAAGTACTGCAGGTAGCGATACTTATATGGGGATGTGTATTTTGTGCCATAGCTGCAATATGTATATTTCTGAGCAGTAATTATGACAGGGAAAAGCGTCGGTATCTTATCCTGATGGAGAGTTTTGCTTCCATGTTATTGCTGATGGATGCCATGGCGCATATTTTCAGCGGATATCCCGGAGTTCCGGGCAGTGTGATGGTCCGTATTTCGAGTTTTCTCGTATTCCTTTTAAGTGACGTAGTCCTGCTGTGTTTTCACATTTATGTGTGTGTTTATCTGTTTTCGAAGAGGGAGCGGAGAACATTAAAAAGAGTAAAAGCCGGATATGTTATTGCTGCCGCAGGGGCTGTTTTTGTGGTGATCTCGCAGTTTACTCACTGGTATTATTACATAGATGTGGATAATTATTACCATCGGGCACCGTTATATATTATGTCAATTCTTCTTCCGGCAGCAGGCTTGCTCATTGATCTTACGCTTCTGCTCCAGTACAAAAAGAGAGTCAGCAGGAAGCTCCTGTTTTCTATGCTGTCATGCATTGTACTTCCGGCAGTGGCGGCAGCTGTGCAGGCATTCAGGTATGGAATGTCGCTGATCGATTTTTCTGTTGGTATTTCCATGATCATTATGTTTATCGTGACGATGACGGAGCTGAATCAGGAAATGTATCAGCTGATAAGCAGAGAGGGCAAGATAAAGGAAAGACTTGAGATCGCAACGATACTGAATAAATGCATTGCAGAGCTGATATCAGGAGAAGATGAAGATGCGGCGATCTCCAATCTGCTGCGTATTATCAGCGGGTATTTTGACGGAGATCGCAGTTATATTGTTCAGATCGATGAAAAGAGGAATGTCTGTACAAATACCTATGAGTATGCCATGAACGGAGTGACTGCTGAGAAGGATAATCTTCAGGAGGTTCCCATGGAAATGCTGGATATCTGGATGGGCAGCTTTCGGAAAAATGGCCTGTATTATATTCCGGATATTGAGGAGGAGCAGGGGCAGCCGTATTATGAGACTCTGAAGATGCAGGACATTACCAGGCTGCTGGCCGTTCCTTTAAACAGTGACGGAAAGATCATAGGATTTCTCGGGGTAGATAATCCGAGACTGCATTATGAGGATCATACGCTGCTGTCATCCATACAGTATTTTTTAACGGACAGCCTGAAAGCCAAGGAGCGTAAGGCGTGTCTGCAGTACATGAGTTACCGTGATATGCTGACGACCTTGTATAACAGGAATAGGTATATTCAGGTTCTGGAAGGCATGCAGGCAAAAACAGTGATAAAAACAGGCGTAGCATATATTGATATCAATGGTCTGAAACGGGTGAATGATCTTTACGGACATGAGGCCGGAGACAGGCTGATCATAAATACAGCGCGTTCCATGCTTGCGATTCTGCCGGAAAATGCTTACCGGGTAGGTGGCGATGAATTTGTACTCATCTGTTTTGATATGGATGAGAAGATTTTTCGGAGTAAGGTCCGGGATATCTGTGACAGCATTGCTGCCAAAAGGATCAGTGTTTCTGTTGGCGTTGTTTGGGAGGAAAGCTCTTCGGAGCTTGAGACAATGCTGAGAAGAGCAGATGATCTTATGTATGCGGAAAAAAAGAAATATTATGAAAAGCATGGAAGGATGTGAAGGTATGTAGCAGAGAGCAGAGTGTACGAGGAATGTCCGAGATACTGCAGCTGATTGATCGTCAGATGTAAGGTTACCGGCCGTCGGAAATTACGCATTGGTTTTGAATAAAAAAATAAAGCTCCCTGTTTTGCGATTGTGAAACAAGGGGCTTTATTTATAAGAAACGTTTATTTCAAAAAATATTTTCTATTATTATTAGGACCATCATGTGATACGTCAGGCATTTCGTTTAATATAGCTCTGGTTCGTGGAGAGCTTAATTTTATATAAGAAGCGATATCGCTTGTTTTTGAAGGCCCGTTTTTGGACAGATATTTTTTTATTTTATTCATATGTTGAAAGGTTTTATTGCTTGTTTTATTGCTTGTTTTATCGCTTGTTTTTATCGCTTGTTTTTTACTGCTTGTTTTTGTACGGCGCTTTTTCTTAATAGTAAGAACTAAGATAGTGCGGTCTGGATCAAATTCTTCTTCAATGATTGGCTCAGGCCACCCCTGATCTGCCCAAGTATTAAAAATATTTGGAACACCACTTCCGGCACGTTCACCTATATTGATGAGATTAAACATTTTCATTAATATTTTATTTCGAGGGTCTGATATTCCACCTTTACGCATCTGTTGTTTACCAGTTCGGGAATAACCAGGGTTTTCAAATATTATTTTTTCAGTATTTTTTCTGATAACAATACCACGTACGCCATAAAAATCAGCGTTTATTAAACAATTGGCTAATGCTTCTCTGAGGGCTTCGTGAATAGGTGTATCATCGATACGATTTCCATCAACAGTCTTAAAAGGGATTTTTATATCCGTGATAAGTTTGTTATAAACTCTGAAATAAAAATCACAGATATTACCAGACCATTCTCCAGAACTGGATTGTAAGCGGTCTGTCCAGCGTATTGAAGGATCAAGTATTTCCTGATAATCGAGAAAATACTCAGGAAAATGACGAACAATATTATATTCATCTCCAAACATAAGCATTCCGGCAGCTGTTGGATGTAATTGCTTATCGATATTTGAAATAGCGGCAGCTCCTATGCTGCGAAGATACTCAAAATCATCCAGGCGGCCAAAAGGATGTGCTGGTTTCAATGATCTGTGACGGTTTCTGTATCCCTGTATGGTTTCATAGTTCAGATCAGTCATAGGAACGTCATCAAGAACACTCATATCCATAGTATTATCAGTTTGATCTCGAATCATTGTTTTAACCTGGAGTTTGGTACAGTGATAATCTCCTTCGTGATTTCTGCGAAAAGTTCCATTAAAAATATCATCATTAATATAAACCGGTTTTTGTTCACGGCGAGCCATTGGAACATAAATTACAATGATCATATCATCATTGAGTTTAAAGGTTTCTACATCAGTGTCGGTGAGAAGATTTATATTTACCTTTTTTCGATTGTTTATAGTATCCCAGAATTCTTTTAATAATTTGCCTTGATTTTCTGCTTTTAATCCTGTAGTTCTCCAGCTTCCGTCTTTATTTTCAGCAACTCCCAGGATGATTACTCCGCCATAGCAGTTGGCAAATGCAGAGTAGGTATCCCATAAAGAAGATGGTAATCCACCATTGGATTTCTTTACTTCGCGGCGATTATCTTCTTTGTACAAGTCGAATTTAGTAATATCAAAGATATTGGACATTGTAATCACCTCATGAAAAATATATTATTATTTTTATATAATTGGATTAATCGTATCAAAGTAAAAAAGAAAAATCAATTAAAAGACTAGAAATTTTCTGTAACGTTTTTGAGATCAGTGCGTCTTATAAGTGAGAAGGGAGGAAAAGAAAGAACCGATGAATATTGAGGAACTTTACCGGACATATTTTGACATTGTATATCGGTATATCCGTTCTGTCTCACGGGATGGAGCGCTGGCTGAGGAAGTGACCCAGGAGACATTTTTTAAGGCGCTGAAAAAAGCAGATCAGTTCCGTGATGACTGCGATGTGCGGGTGTGGCTTTGCCAGATTGCAAAGAATACGTTGTACGACCATCTGAAAAAGCAGAAAAATCAACTTCCCGGAGAGGAGCAGCCGGAAACAGCAGAAAGCCATGGCGGAGAAATTTTTGAGGAAAAGCTGGCACAGCGGAGTCAGGCTATGGAGATCCACAAAGTTTTGCATGGCCTTTCGGAACCGTATAAAGAAGTTTTTTCCCTGCGGACATTCGGAGAGCTTAAGTTTAGTGAGATCGGAATACTTTTTGGAAAAAGTGAAAACTGGGCGCGGGTGACTTATTACCGTGCAAGAGTAAAGATCAGAGAGGAGCTGGAATATGAAGATTACATGTGACGTAATACAGGATTTGATGCCATCTTATATAGATGGGATATTAAGCGAAGACAGTCGGGCGCTGGTGGAAGAACATATGGGAACCTGTCAGGAATGCAGAAAAATGTTGGAGATCATGAAAGAAGAGCAGGGAAAAGAGCAGGCCCGGATAAGATCATCTGTAGCTTCTGTAGCAGGATGTGGAACTGGTGGGACGGAAAATACTGAAAGTAATGCAAATACCGAAAGCGCAGACGCGCTGAAAAAAATCCGGAAAAAATTAATAATACGCAGAGTGCTGACAGCAGCAGTGGCAGTTATCCTGACACTCATCGCTGCGGCAGCAGGCTACAACCACTGGTATTTCAACGAAAAATATATGACCCTGGAAAATAGCGGAATGTACGTAAAAAATAACAGTTTGTATTCTTCCAATAATCTCATCAATCGAATGAAAGTACAGTACACAGAAGATGGAAAAACAGAGTTTGTCTACGCCATTGACGCGCCATATGCAGGAACTCTGGAACTGAAAGGCGATGACATGCTGCTTCAGGATTTTTCCAAAAAGACAGAGGAAGTATCACCGGAAGATGACAGCATCCCGGAAACGGTAATAGAGGTTTATTATATGAGTGCGGAAGCCAGAAAGAAGAGCCTGGAATTAACAGAGCTGGAAGCAAAGGGAGAGCTGGAAGCAGCGGAGAAAATTGTGGATGAGATGAAACAGGAATCGAAGCTGATATGGTCGGAACAAGAGGATAGAAATACCGCATCGTCTATGTTAAAATAAAACCTGGACAGTACAGTGAAAAAGTTCTATAAAAATTCTGTGCTGTAGGCAAAAAAACAGACAGCAGTGAATTTACGTATTTACTGCCGAAGAACAGGGGGACATAAGATGTTATTTGTATGCTATCCAAAATGCAGTACCTGCAAAAAGGCTCAGAAATGGCTGGATGAGAGTGGCGCAGAATATACATTGCGTGATATTAAGACGGACAATCCAACTGCAGAGGAACTGAAAGCCTGGTGGGAAAAAAGCGGTCTTCCGCTGAAGCGTTTCTTCAATACCAGTGGAAATATTTATAAAGAGATGAAACTGAAAGATAAACTTCCGGAGATGAGCGAGGAAGAGCAGCTTGCGCTTCTTGCAACAGACGGGATGCTTGTGAAACGACCAATCCTTGTTGGGAAAGACAAGGTGCTGGTGGGCGCTAAAGAAAAAGAATGGGAAGAGTATCTGAAATCATGAAAAAGAAACTGAATTATGCGGATATCGTTAAGGAAACCGTGATCCTGACTGTGGCAGTGGCGATCATTGCAGCAGCGGTATATTTTTTCCTGGTGCCAAGCCATACGTCGGTCAGCAGTATTTCCGGTCTTGGAATCGTGCTTTCCAACTTTGTGCCGCTGCAGCTGTCGGCGATTACCATGATCCTGAATGTGGTATTGCTGATCATTGGATTTTTTACCTGTGGAAGAGAGTTTGGAGTTAAGACGGTTTATACCAGTGTGATGCTGCCGTTGTTTCTGGGACTTTTTGAGATTATTTTTCCGAATTTCGGTTCCATGACAGACAGCCAGGAACTGGATGTTCTGTGTTATATTCTGGTAGTGAGTGTGGGACTTAGCATTCTTTTTAACCGGAATGCATCCTCAGGCGGACTGGATATCGTGGCGAAGATCATGAATAAGTATCTCCACATGGAACTTGGAAAAGCCATGTCTCTTTCCGGTATGTGCGTGGCACTTTCCGCGGCGCTTGTGTATGATAAAAAGACGGTGGTCTTAAGTATTCTGGGAACGTATTTTAACGGAATCGTTCTGGATCATTTTATTTTTGACAATAATATCAAGCGGCGTGTCTGCATCATCACGAAAAAGGAAGAGGAGCTGAGGCAGTTTATCATCCATGACCTCCACAGCGGAGCCACGATCTATGAGGCCATCGGAGCCTATAACATGGAAAAACGCCGTGAGATCATCACCATCGTAGATAAAGGTGAATATCAGAAGCTGATGAAGTTTATAAACCAGGAGGACCCGAAAGCGTTTATCACGGTTTATAATGTATCAAATATGCGGTATCAGCCGAAGAAATAAAAATATTTTGCTGGAATAAAAAAACTCCCGGGACAAAAGGCCCGGGAATTTTTTTGCCATATTTTACAGGAAAATATATTTCAGGATAAACAGCACTGCCAGTACATACATCAGAGCGCTGATCTTCTTTTCTTTTGCCTTACCTGTGATCAGGTTGATGGCTACGTATGTGATAATTCCCATGGAGATACCTTCGGAAATGCTGTAGAAGAACGGCATTGCGATGATACATACATAACATGGGATCGCCTCGGACATATCGCTGAAATCAATGCTGATAACATTGCTGAGCATGTACAGACCGACGATCACCAGAGCCGGAGCTGTGGCAAAGGACGGGATTGCCAGGAAGATCGGAGACAGGAACAGGGACAGGCCAAATAAGATGGCAGTTGTCACTGCGGTAAGTCCGGTTCTTCCGCCTTCGGATACACCGGAAGCACTTTCTACGAAGGTAGTGGTTGTGGATGTACCAAGAACTGCACCGGCAGTTGTTGCAACTGCATCTGCAAGAAGTGCGCCCTTGATGTTAGGAAGCTTGCCATTTTCATCCAGCATGCCTGCTTTAGAAGAGACACCAACGAGAGTTCCAAGAGTATCAAAAAGATCTACAAATAAAAATGCAAACAGGATAACAAGGAAATCCAGTGAGAAAACTCCGTCAAACTGCAGCTTCGCAAAGATCGGAGCAAGACTCGGGATAGAGAGTCCGTTGCTGAAATCCGGGAGCAGGCTGTAGAAGCCGATCTCCGGGTTCGGAACATAAAGTCCGGCGAACTGACAGATGATTCCAAGTCCCCATGTGATCAGGATACCCCAGAGGATGTTTCCCTTTACATTTTTAACAACCAGGATTCCTGTTACGATGATACCAATCAGAGCCAGGATAACGGTGATCCCCACATTGTTGAAGGAAGCCTCTACACCCTTGGCTGCGTTGTAGCCATCTACAGAGAAAAGCTGCAGCAGAGTGGAGCCGCCGATCACGATATTGGCATTCTGTAATCCTACAAATGCAATGAAAAGACCGATACCAACACTGACTGCGGATTTCAGGTTCAGAGGGATCGCATTGAAGATCGCTTCACGTACATTGGTAAGTGAAAGAACGATAAATACGATACCTTCTGCAAAAACTGCAGTCAGTGCATACTGCCAACTGTATCCCATACCGATAACAACTGTATAGGCAAAGTATGCGTTCAGACCCATTCCGGGTGCCAGTGCGAACGGGTAGTTGGCGAAGATTGCCATCAGCAACGTTCCAAGGAAGGCTGCCAGTGCGGTAGCTGTGAATACAGCTCCGGAATCCATACCGGTCGCAGACAGGATGTTCGGGTTAACTGCCAGGATATACGCCATTGTCATGAAGGTGGTGATACCTGCCAGAACCTCAGTTTTGGCGTCCGTTTTGTTTGCGGACAGCTTGAAGATTTTTTCTAACATATTTCTTTCCCTTTCTTAAATATGTTTTTGGACAACATGTCTATTTTATCATATAAAAATTTCGTATGCAATCATTAGTGCTTAACAGATATTGTTATGTAAGGTAATTTTTTGCAAAATACTTTTACAAGCAGGTAATTTGTGTGTAAAATACAGAAAAGAGAGTATTCGATTTACAGACGGGTTTATTCTGCAATGAAAGGGGGATGGATAATGTCTGAGAAAAAACTGCGGAACATTACAGATGTGCTCTGTTTTCTGATGATCCTTGGGTACGTGATGTATCTTGTAGCCACCTGGGGAAATCTGCCGGAGAGGGTGCCAATCCATTTTAATGCGCATGGGATCCCGGACCGGTATGGGAAGAAGGGTAGCCTTCTTCTGGAGCCGATTTTGGGGCTACTGATCCTGGCACTTCTGATGTTCTGTCAGAGATTTCCACAGTGGTGGAATTATCCGGTTGAGGTGACAGAGGAAAACAGAGAGCATATCTTTGAAATCGCGTCAAAAATGATGTCTGTGATCAAACTGTTATCCATTGGAGTATGTCTTGATGCCGGGATCAGCGGGAATCTGGGAACGGCACCTATGTGGCCGGTGTGGATACTGATCACAGGGATTTTCGTGACATTGATCCTGGGGATCCGGGGGATATATAAGGCTGGTAAAGAAACTGGCATGGATGAGGATGATAAATCGTGAAGCGGTTGCGTTTGTGATCATGCAGAAGAGTGGAAGGGAAATGTTCGATTTATTGTACTGAATATGGATGGAACCAGCGAAAGCGGATCGCGAATATCCGCTTGGCGAAATTATAATAAAAACAGGAAAGGAATCTCAGGAGGATATGGCAGATACAAGAACAGATGAGCTTTACAGAGCGCTTCAGGATAAGGGCTATCCCGATGAGCTGTGCCGGGAAATCGCCTATAAACATATGAATACCGATTACACAGCTACACGGATGCTGGGGTATTTATACAGGGTGACAAGTCCCAGAGTGGAGGATGTGATCGATGAGATGCTGGCGATCTTAAGTGATAGGGAAGCCATCGTCCGGAAGAAAGAGCTGGAGCACGCCCAGGCTACGATCAACAGCGTGTATCGGGAGGGTTTGTAACGGAAATCCCGGAGCTTTGCCAGTGCTGGCGGATCAGAAGCTTCATCCTTTAAGGAAAATCAGGAGATCATGGCTCTGGAGCATCATCTCCTTCCGCAGAAATTCATCATTGATAACTACATCAATATGAACGCACACTTTAATTTTATCCGTTTCTTTTAAACAGTATTGTTATTACGGTAGTGATTACTCTGATCGTAATTTATGCAAGTAATTGAAGATGGACAAAATAGTAATTGTATTAACTGATAAACCATAGTATAATACAAATATGAACACAACATATAAATCAAACAACAATGT
>OGRB01000909.1_pt1 | contig 23573 bp, 31 predicted proteins | sample 1553371 | NCBI WGS metagenome assembly OGRB01 (sample SAMEA2580027, study PRJEB22360) | human gut metagenome | reverse complement strand
GGTCGGATATTCGCTTAGCCTAGCTAACCTCATCCTCGCTATCACTGAAACTACCCCATCATCATGTTAACTGCCGCCCTTCTCGCTCGAATGCGGGTGCAAAAGTAATCCTTCTAATACTAACTTCCAAATGTTTTGAAAACTTTTTTTCGTTCGTTCTTTATCTGAAATGAGATGTTATTATATGGTACGCATGTGAGAGAAATGATACAGCATTTTTTACAATAACCTACTGTTTTTCTATTTCGATCCTCAAAACGGATGATTTCAAATTGACTTTTCTCTGCTAAAATCCTGCTTTTTGTGACATACGCATAAAAGACCTGCCTACATCATCTCAAAACCATATATTTTGTCAAGCAAGCCTCCCTTATCCTACACATTCCGATAAACCTTAACTTTCGGAGAATCGAATATTTGGATCCGGACAGGGAGACCGTACGGAAACAGGTTAAAAAATAAGGGCTATTTTTGAGGGACCAGACACCTCATTTCCATGACGACCGTCCTCATCAATACGACGACCGTCTTCATCGCCGTGAAGTGCCGAACTCGTCATACACGAAGTCGGACTTCATAGCGATGAAGACGGTCGTCATGGTAATTATCTGCGCACCTTACGGAATAAATCGTTTTTCAATCTCTTTTAAGCCCGAAAAAAAGTATGTCAAATGCAACTTGATTCGAGCTTTTTTTCTGTTTTCAGGATCATTTTATACAATAAGGGGAAGCCTGATAACCTATTCTACCGTTAAGACCTGTTCACCGGATTTGAGTTGATATTCTTTTCCTTTCCAAACGAAAACACCATCCGTACCCGTCGGCAATATAAGACGTGCCGTCAGTTTACCCTTCTTATCGAGTTTGTAGGAAGCAGTCACACTACCCACTGGATGCGGCATCGTACCTGACACTTCTTTCAGGTCACCCAATGACGGAGCGATACGGATAGACTTGAAGCCCGGTGCATTGCTGTCTATACCCAACAAGATACGGAAAAACTCAATGTTAGGGCTGGCTCCCCAAGCATGGCAATCGGAACGGGTCGGTTCGGGCATCTCCGCCCAAGTTGTCAGCCCCAATGCCATCTGGTCTCGCCAAATCTGCAGATTGTCGAGCAGGTGATCTCCCATACTGGCAACCTTCAATGCCTGATGCACATAATAACGGAAGTAGATTGTCGCCTGTATCAATGACGAATCGTTCAATGTACGCTCCATCACCCTCGTAGCCTCCTCGCCTGTCACGATACCAGCCAGTATAGCCAACGAGTTGACATGTTGCGAGAAACTTCGGTGATCATAAGTATCGGCAAACAATCCCCGGGTAGCATCCCAGTATTTCTCCCGGATCGTTCCCCGAATCGCAGAAGCGATCTGTGTATAATGATCCGCTATCGACGGGATGCCGAAAGCCCGCTCCATTTCAGCAGCCGATTCGAGCGTCAAGATATACACCAAGTCCTGAAAAGCAGAATTCCCATCCTTTTCACGTACAGGCTCACCCGACTGGAAACCGGCAGCCCAGTCGGCAAAGAACCAATGCGGTACATACCCTAGGCTATGATCTCGCTTCAACCACTGCTCGTACCAAGAAAGTACCCCACGATAAGCAGGCAGCAAAGTCTTCATATAAGCCTCATCCCCACGGTACATCCAGTAGTCATGCCCCATACAAATCCACCAAAGCGAGAAGGAAGAAATGAACTGATGTAAACTCGACGGGTAGCGACTCATCGTAATTCCATCTGCTACGACCGACTGCCTCCCCTGCTCGATTGCATTCTTCACCATATAAGCATCATGCGTATTATATAAGGTAATCATCGCCTGGATACGAGTATCGCCGAAATACTGTAACTGCTCGTAATAAGGGCAATCCATATAAGTCTCGTTCGCACAAAGACGTGCAGTACGCCAGCCTATCTCTAGCATCTTGTTCAACTCGTCATGTCCGGGTGCAGAAAAAGCGATCTCGCATCGGAAAGGATAAGCAGAGAACGTACCATAGACATCTTCCAGTACAAGCGGTTCGTCAGCGGTCGAGATCGTCAGATCCACATATCGCCACGTACGCCACCAAAGAGTGGTAAAATCGCGCCCCTCGCCCCCGTCGGCAATCACTTTATCTTCATACCCTATGAATCTTTTACCTTCTACCTCATCACGGTTTCCCTTTGCCGGAAGCGAATAAGATTTAGTCGTACCCTGCTCCTTGCCTTCATACAGAGCTTCGGCATAGGCAATCGTAATTTCAGCATTCTTGCCGCGACTAAACAAAAGGGAAAGATAGCCCGTTGTCAGCTTGCCATTGTCAAGCAGGAGATGCACCTTGCTATTTGCAGGAACCGTCAGTGAAGTTTTTGTTTTCAGGAATCCGACAGGAATCTTCACCCCCTCGGATATACGCACAGCCTCAAAACGCTCAGACAGCAAGTCCATCGGGGGAATTGGACAAGGAACAAGCAGGCGTCCAGGATAGTCGCGCGATCCCTTCACTCCTCCCTCGATTCCCGTGTGGGCAGGTAACCACTTACTATCATCGTAAGCAGACTGTTCCCATCCCCAAGGATACTTCGACGCAGAAAGAAATTCGCCAGGCCCCGCCACATAATAGCCTAAGACTGGCTTGTGCCAAGGAGCATAGGCTTCGTTCTTCATGCACAGCCAGGAAGCATCCGTATTGACCACAGTCTCAACCTCCGTATTTCCTTGTAGAAGGAATCCGGTCTGATTAAAGCTGATCTGTGCAACCGGCTTCTGCTCGGCATAATTCCAGATCACAGCTGCCAACACGTTTTTTCCCTTTATCAGGTAAGGAGCCAGATCGACCGTTTCAAAATTCCAGTTATAGATATCCCCACGTGCAGGTCCAAGTGAGACAAAACGGCCGTTCAGATAGAGCTTGTAACGGTTGTCAGCCGTCACATGAACAATAAAACGGGATGGGACTTCACCCAGTTCGAACGTCTTGCGCATGTGGTAGACGCCATACACATTGGCAGGTTCTCCTGGCATGGAAATCCAGCGTGCTTTCCAGCGTCCGGTAAAAAGTTCGGGATTGATGTCGGCTTGTCGGTAACCTTCCAAACGGATCTGGGCGCCAAGCGACAGACTACAAAGCATAAAAAGAAAAATCAGTACACGTGTCTTCATTCGATACATTGGTATTAGATATTAAACAAATAAGGATAGAGGCAAAAGCCGATCCCTCGGTTCAGAGACTGAATCTCCGTGGAATCGGCTATTAACTGATATTTTAGAAAATCAAATAAACAACTCCGGTTCGCGGCGAGCACTAAAGTTCTTATGCAGCATCGCTGTATACGGAGTATCAAACGTACGGGCACCTTCGGGACATTCCTTCACACAAGCACAACACTTGATACAAGTCGCTGGGTCACTGAACATACGGTCATCAACAATCGAAATAGCCGATACGGGGCATACATCGATACAATATTCGCATTGCGTACACAAGTTCTCATCCGTCACTGGAGCCTGCGGCGTGGAAGGACCTTTCACCTTGTAGGGAAAATTACCTTTCATCTCCAACGGCTTCAGACAGGAAAGTTCGTCCACCTTTTCGAGCTTCTCCTTGATGGCACGTCCGAACCTGACGGCAGCTTCATGATCGGCCTCATCGGGACGCCCGGCGGCGATGGGCATATCCTTACGGCTGAAAGAATGCTCTCCCACAAAAGCACCTGCCGAAACAGGGACAAAACCAGCATCGACTAACGTGTCGGACAATTCCTTCAACGCATCCTCGTAATCACGGTTACCGTAAACCACGACCGGAACGACCGGAGCCTGATGAGCATGGAAAGCCCGGAGGCGCTCCATCGCCGTTTCGGCTACACGCCCACCATAGACGGGAGCGGCCACGATAGTCAGTTCATCGTCATGGATCTCAAGTTCTTCCGCCGGAGCATCATAAGTAATGTCCGACTCCAGCAATACGTCACCACTCAGTCCTTCCGCAATCGCATAAGCGGTCTTAGCCGAAGTATGCGTCGGAGAGAAATAAATGATATGTACATTCTTATATTCCATATTCCTTATTTTAAAGCTGCTTCAATCCTTTTCATCAGTTCAGCAAATTCCTCGTCGCTATAGCCTTTGGTCGCATATACCACTTTACCAGTCTTGTCAACCAGATAGCTACGCGGGATCAGATTTTTGGCAAATGCGCCATAGATAGCTCGGTTCTTATCAGGATATAGGGGAAAGGTAAAACCTTTCTTTTCGTTATACTTCTGCAATTCAACGTCTGTATGCTCACGTCCGATCACCAACAGGACGAAATCTTTGTTGTCCTTATACTTCGGCCAGAGTATCTTTTGCACCTCTGCAAGCTCCTTCTGACAAGGAGGACACCAGGTTGCAAAAAAATTTACCAAGATCACTTTTCCCTTCAAAGAAGAAGAAGGTACCTGCGTACCATTGTCGTTCATAATCGTAAAAGCCGGCATCTGTTGTCCTTCTTTTACAAGATCACCACTCTCATCCTGCGCCTTTACAACAAAGGCAATGAGAGCAAAAAAGGCAAGGAATACATACTTTTTCATTTTATTACTTTTGCATGCTCTGTGCTACATCGTAGCCTGCTTTCAGAGCCTTAAGGTTCATTTCTACGATTTCTTCGCCTTTGCGTCCGAAGATGCGGCGGATACCATCAGCAATCTTATCATATTCGATGCCAATAAAGGGGGCAGCGGCTCCCAGCATCACGATATTGGCCGCACGAACAGAACCCACCTCCTTGGCGATAGCTTCCACATCCAGCACGACCTTATGCGGCAGTTTCTCCAGTTCTTCATTCACTTTTCCCATCTCCGGATAGTTGGGGATGTTGATGAACGGCTGCGAATTGGTCACCAGCCACCCGTCCTTCTTCAGATAAGGCAGATAGCGAAGCGCTTCCATAGGTTCGAGCGAGATGATCAGATCAGCCTGCCCTAGTGGGATCAGGTCAGACGCAATCGGCTGGTCGGACAGGCGGAGGTTTGACTGCACATCCCCCCCACGCTGGCTCATTCCATGAACTTCGGCTTGCTTCATATACAAACCTTCTTTTAACGCGGCTTCTCCGATAACGGCAGCGATGGAGAGGATGCCCTGTCCTCCCACACCGGATAATATGATGTCTGCTTTCATTTCCTGCTTGCTTTTTTCTTTCTTGTTAATGTCTGGATACATTCACGACGCGGAATCAAGACGGATACGCCTTTATATTCGATCTCTTCACGAATGATCGCTTTCATCTCGTCGTAGTTCTTCTTCAAAGGAACCATGACGCGGATATGGGCCGGATCAACACCGATACCGGCACAAATCGATTCGATACGGCCTGTTCCTGCTGAATCCTGTCCGCCAGTCATAGCCGTTGTCTCGTTATCGGAAATAACGATCGTGATATTCGTGTTTTCATTGACGCAATCAAGCAAGCCAGTCATACCGGAATGCGTGAATGTCGAGTCGCCTATCACCGACACTGCGGGATAAACGCCCGCATCGGAAGCTCCTTTAGCCATCGTGATGGAGGCTCCCATGTCGATACAAGTATCGATCGCCCGGAAAGGAGGCAAAGCCCCTAACGTATAACAGCCGATATCACCGAACACTTTGGCTCCTTTGTACCCGGCCAGAACCTCGTTCAGCGCTTCATACATATCGCGATGTCCGCATCCCTGGCACAATGCAGGCGGACGTTGTTCAACAACCTCCGGAGTGGCATAGTAGCTCTCGATCCGCTTACCCAGCGCCTTACCGACAGCATCGGGAGTCAGCTCACCGTCGCGTTGCAATGTTCCGTCAAGACGGCCATGCACCTGGATACCAATCCCAAGGAAACCTTTCAGTTGCTCCTCGACTACCGGATATCCCTCTTCGAGTACAAGGATTTCCTTGCATTCACGGACGATCTTTTCGACCATTTTGCGAGGTAACGGATACTGGCTGATCTTCAATACCGGATGTTCAAAACCGTCAGGATAGTTCTCCGAAAGATAGTTGAACGAAATACCGGTCGTGATGATGCCGAGCTCCTTATTCGGACCGTCGAAATAGGCATTATAAGGTGAGGCTTCAGAAGAAGCGGTAAACGTATCCTGCGCCGCAATCAACGTCTTAAAGCGCTTACGAGCTAGTGCAGGAAGAAGGATGAAACGCTGACGTCCATCTTCGGGCGTATGCATTTTGTTTTCCACCTTTTGTTCACGTCTGACCACACCTGCACGGGAGTGGGCCATACGGGTAGTGATACGCACCAAAACGGGATAGCCCAGTTTTTCGGATAATTCAAACCCGTCATATACCATGTCGTATGCTTCCTGCTGGCTGGCCGGCTCAAGCATCGGGATCATGGCAAAGTTGCCATACATACGGTTGTCTTGTTCATTCTGTGAAGAGTGCATCGAAGGATCATCGGCTGTAATGATAATCATACCACCATTGACACCGCTCATAGCAGCATTCATAAAACAGTCGGCGGCAACGTTCAGCCCCACATGCTTCATACAGCAAAGAGCCCGCTTGCCTGCGTAGCTCATACCCAACGCAGCTTCCATTGCAGTTTTTTCATTCGTGCTCCAACGGCAGTGAATCCCCCTTTCCTTTGCGACGGCCGAACCCTGTATGAATTCGGTTATCTCGGTCGAAGGGGTCCCCGGATAGGCGTAAACACCGGACAGACCGGCATCGATAGCAGCTTGTGCCACGGCCTCATCCCCTAAAAATAGATGTTTTTCCATGTAACGTTTATTTTGTTTTACTTGATTTTGCTTCTGTTATCTTCCCACAAAGATAAGACTTTTACCCATACCCGCAACAACCAAGCTATATTGGATTTTTAGTTTCATGGGCATGATACTGTTGTTTCCCTATGGTGGAACTCTCGTTTCCTTATAATGGCACTGCCGTTTCCCTATAATGAAACGATCGTGGCATACCGGGAAAATGTTTCCATATTGCCTACCGGATTTTCCGTCTGTTCAATTCCGCCCGGTAGCGGTTAGCATTACGATTATGCTCGGCAAGAGTGACCGCAAAATTATGCCGTCCGGAAAAATCTTCCTTCGCACACATATATAGATAGTTATGCTTCATGTGGTTCAACACGGCATCCAATCCCCTAATAGTCGGGATACGGAGTGGTCCGGGAGGAAGTCCGGCATGTTTGTAGGTATTGTAGGGAGAATCGATCTCCAGATGCTCGAACAGAATACGCTGGAGAGAGAAATCTCCCACGGCAAACTTCACGGTCGGATCCGCCTGAAGAGGAATGCCACGCTGCAAGCGATTAATATATAGACCTGCTACAATAGGATATTCGTCTACGGCAACCGTCTCTTCTTCCACAATAGAGGCAAGAATGGCAACTTCGACCGGTGTCATCCTAATTTCTTTCGCTTTTGCCAAGCGAGCGTCATTCCAGAAAATCTTATATTCACGCTGCATACGCTGCATCAACTTCTCAGCGGAAATATTCCAGTATACCTCATAAGTATTTGGAATAAACAGAGCAAGGATCGTCTCAGTCGTAAAACCTAATGATGCACAGTAGACGGAATCAACAAGCAAAGGTAGCAGATCATCCTCCTCGATCATTAACTGCCCGGCAAGTCTTTCGGCCAGATCCAGTTTGAAGCGTATATTATTAAAGGTGATTCGAGTAGCTTCCTGATGCCCCCGACGCAGGTTGTTAAGCAATGCCAGGTTATTCATACCCGGCTCCACAGCATAACGTCCGGTACGCATATTGGTGGGATATTTCAGCATTCCGGCAAGCTGCTTGAAACTCCCGATACGCTGGCAACCGGCAGAGTCGACCAACTGACGACAGAGATCGTCAAAATCTTTCTTCTCGTCAATATAAACATATACGGTCTTGCGCGGCTCGAAATCAGGTGCAAGTATCAAACAGTATGCCCAGAATCCCACACCTGCCAAGAGGAGGATGATAAATGAGAGGATTCCAATTATGAGAGTACGCTTTCGCATCTTTTCTTTCTCCATATTATATATAGTCTGCTGTATCTCAGAACCGGCCACAAAAATATCACTTTTGTATTACAAGAATGATGCGGTTCCGCATCATAGTCTCCGATTTAGTCCTTAAATAAAAAAAGGCTACTGATAATCAGTAGCCCCTGCGGAAGCGGGGGGACTTATACCCATCCCGCTTTGAAATGGGCAATAATTGATTATCAATTAGTTATATTCAAGGAGAATAGTTCAGAATCGCATAACTGGTTCCGAACCAGTTCCGATTATGATTTTAGAATAGAATGATTATTCATTTTTATTTATTAACCGTCAAAGAGTTACATTTTGTTTTCCACGCAACTCAATTCTTAAAGCTAAATTTTTTTCTCTTTCCGCCTCCAGTTCCTTTTCCAAGGCTTCTATTTTTCCGGAAAGGCCCTCTATCTTTTTCAAAAGATCTTTTCTGGATTCGGAAGACTGGTCGATAGAGGTGTTCTTTATCAAATAATCATTCCATTTAATCTCTACGGAATAATTTTTTTTCAAAAATTCGGAAATAAGCATTTGACGGTCTTTGTTGGGACCATTCTTAGTCGCTTTTTCTTGTTTGCACCATCTAAGGGCGCCCTGATAACTTGTACCTGTTATGTCGGCAAGAATACTGATGTATCGACCACCCATGAGTTCCTGCATGTCGCGACCGAATTGATCAGCGTCGAAGATATAATACTCTGTCATAAATGTTTAACTTTTTTTAATTCAAGAAAAGTTTAATCTTGGTTTAATCTTGGTTTAATAATCCGTATATTCGCAATCACAAATATAATAATAAATAATATAAAAATGGATGAGAAAAAGGAACAAATGAGAAAAGACATCATGTCCTTTTGGGATGGCACCAAGGAGGATATGGAAAAACGTAAAGCGTTCATGGAGTTCATGAACGAAGCAGGCATGGGAAACAACACTATTTATGTCTATATGCGAGGGGAATGCAGGAGAATGCCATTCCTTAAAATAATAGGACTCCTGGGATGCATTAAGGAGTTCCAGAAAAAAAAGAGATGAAGAAGGCTATAATATATATACTCAGAGGCGTATGTTGTATTGTTATTGTCAGTATCATATTGTACTGGCTATACCTTATCCATTGGACTTTGGCACTTCTTATAGGATCAATTATAAATCTCGCTCTTTTATTAGAAGATATAAATTGAGAATATAATCAATAGCGCATAATTAAGAAAATAAGAAATAGTCGATATGAATACAGAATTTGAAAACATGGCTTTGCTGAATATAGAAGACTACAATGAGCTTAAAGCTAAAGCCGAAGAAACAGATGAACAGATAAAGAAACAAGCCGAAGAAATGGCTAAGCCTGAAGTTGTCACATTGAAAGTATGCTTTTATACATACGGAGTATCATACAATCCATATACTTGTGTTGATGTTGAGATACCATTCTATGATGATAAAAAAATCAGAGATATGCTTAACAAAGCAAGTGCTGATATAATGAAATGGTGTGACAAAAATATGGAAAAATACAACAAAGAACTCAAAGAATCCAGATCTACAAAAAAACATTGCGAAGGACTAAGAAAGCATATCGCAAATCTCGAAAGACGCCTTTTAAGGCATACATTGGCAAATGTTATTTTATCTATTATATCAGTTGCGACTATAATTGCCCTTTTCACATTAATTCAAAACTAAAGAATCATGAAACTATCAAAAGAAGAAGACAAAGTTGTTTGCAAGTTCTTGAAGAATATTGCAGACGAAGGTGGAGAACAGTTATTAAAGCTGACTCAGTTCATGTTACTCCGATGGTCAGAAGAAGGCATTCGGATAAATGCCGGCGAAATTGCTTTAGCCCAGGTGATCAACCATGAAGGAGAACAATACAGTACCCGTATGGTTATTCAGTACTCAAAAGTTGGCGAGAAGACTTTGGAAGAGCGGGCTTATGAGATAGCAGACCGAATGATTTCTTCAGGATCAGATAATTGTGATATCCGAGAGGAGTTGAAGAAAGCCATATTAGCAGGATACAATTTGTATCATGAGGATTTCGATGATGAATGACCTAAAAACAATTCAAATATTGGCTAAGGATAAACGGTTTCCGTCCGGAGCAGTTCGGAACCGGCACAAAGTGGAATCCGATTAAGTTAACAACTAAAATAACATAAAGAGATATGAGCAAATACAGAACAGAAGCCGGAATAGAATGCACGGAAGAAGAATGCAAGCTAATTGATTCATTTAAGAGGCTTGCCAAAAAATGGAAGAAAGATGGAAAACGATTATGGATATATTCAGCAAGCGGAACATTACATGTAATGATGCATGGAGATACAAACTATAATCCTACACCGGAATTTACGCAATATGGAGGCAGTAACATTGAAAATAGTGTAACTATTATTGATGGCATATTAAATGATGGTGGAGATTGGTAATAATATAAAAATATTTGAATTATGGCAAAGTTAACAACATTGAATATAACAGAGAAAAACAACAATAATAGTTTATCTGTAACTGTTTCTGTAAACGTTACTAAAGAGGGGCTATTTACTACCACTCTATCAAAAGAAGATGTGGATAAGATTCATTCTTATGGGATCAAATTACCTGTAAACAGGTTAGGTAATGAAGGATATTTTAATAGTACATCACTTTCTGATCTGGAAAATCAAATCAGGAAAGTCCTGGAGAGGTGTTTAAGCTATAAAATAGTAGAAGAAGTACCTGTTATTAAGTATCAGTTAGAAACTCTCTGTTTATTTGCCTATGACAAAAACGGAGACATTGTTCCTAACCCCTCTGTGGAATGGACAGGGAACTATGAGAATGGAGAATGGAGAGATGGAACTTCTCGTTTAGATGCTTTAAATGCCGAACCTTTCGGTTTTAGTATTTATGCAAAACCATTTCTAAAAAGAGTAATTGAATATGGTAATGGAGAGAAAAAAGTAGAATACGATAGATTGAATGCAGAAAAAGGAACTTATACACACTGGCTGAATTGTGTAGCAGGTATGTCATACAATCGATATAAGCCGGTAATGGAAGTGGAATGCAACGAATGCACCTCAAAATTATTTGTTGATATGATCAAATCTATTTGTAAGATAAGTGAACAAGTCAAGAGTTTTATCAATCCAGAACAAATAAAAGCAATTGCGGAGTCAAATGAATCGCTTTTGTCTCTATCTAACAATATTAAAAAATAATGAATCATGGATAAAGAAAAAGAAATACAGAATTACGCATTGTGTTTTGCTTCGGCAATCGAAAACGTAGTTAGAGACAAAGATAATGAGAACTACATTAAGGTAGATGATGAAAATGCAACAGAAGTAATGATCGGTCTTATATTGGGAGCTGGATTTGCCTTTGATAGATTGACCGGTAGCAATAATAACTATTTAGAGTTCACTCATATTGCTAATCAATTAGTTGTACAGTATTTGATGAAGTATGGAAAGGTTGCAGACAAGAGTACTCAGAATTAAGAATTAAATAGATATGAGCAAATACAGAACAGAAGCCGGAATAGAATGCACGGAAGAAGAATGCAAGCTAATTGATTCATTTAAGAGGCTTGCCAAAAAATGGAAGAAAGATGGAAAACGATTATGGATATATTCAGCAAGCGGAACATTACATGTAATGATGCATGGAGATACAAACTATAATCCTACACCGGAATTTACGCAATATGGAGGCAGTAACATTGAAAATAGTGTAACTATTATTGATGGCATATTAAATGATGGTGGAGATTGGTAATAATATAAAAAGGAATGAATATAAAAACAATATCATTTAATACGCCTGACTCCGATATTTTCAAAAAGATAGTAGGTGTTGCTAAGAGTGGTTTATTTGATGGCTGCTCAATGACCACTTATTTTGAAGAATGTCGTTGGTTCGTGGAACGATATGAATGTATTATAATCTTTACACGTGATATAGGCTATCATACGAGTGGCTGGTGGAAAAATCCCGATTACGAACGTTGCTATCATTTATCAATTTCCTTTCCTGGAGGAAGGAATAGCCGAAAGTTAGAACATATTCTTAACAAATTTTTCGGGAACAACAAGCGATTATTATGGTGCGAGCCTCCATATAGTAAAGAGGGTAAAAAAGCCTTGGTATATCACTATCGCCTGTTTTGTAACGAAAAATGGGAGCCAATTATGCCACAAGGCGAAGTTTATTCTAAACAGTTTACCGAAATAGGCTGGAAATCATTTTCTGAATTACATCAAATAATTTAACTCTAAAAAATTATGAACAGCAACGCACATGAATATAAGGTCAATGCCACCAAAGTAGCATTGCATCTGCTACGAGAGCCCGACATATTCGAAACGAATATGAAATTGTTTTGCGCTAAAGATCTTGAAGATGCTTTTATAGCCGGTGCCCAATGGCAACTACAGCAATTAGGACATCCCGATCCTCCCGGAGAACAAGGAGCGGACGGTACTATAATCATCAAGGAAGTGATGAAAGAAAAGGCTATCGAAGCCTTTAATGAAGCGATGATTTATTTCGAATCACCGGACTGCCCGACAGCGGAAGAAGCCTTGAAGCATTTTATCGCTTGCCTGGATCAGGGACTAGACAGTGGTTGTTCGGAAAAACCGAACGACCAGATATGTGGAGATTGTGACGCTTACTTCGAATGTCAGATGGCCGGTGCCGAGCAGAACGATGCTGCCTGCTCTGGGTTTGATGATAGTGTGTTAAGTCAAACAAACGAAAAAGACTATGAGGCAAAGCGATGAATGGTGCTGCATGAATTGTGCGAACAGAGATGATTGTTCAATAGGTGATAATCATTTCAACCTTCTAAATTATTGCGCGAATTATTCTGACGAAAATGATGCTAGTGATTCCTATTCAACCGAAGATTTAGAAGACTGGTAAAATAGCTCAAATCACGAAAGATATTAATTTAACAAAAGAAAAAAATGGAAAGAGATGATATTGAAAAAGCAGCAACCCAACATGCTAATATGATAGGTTGGGATCATGATCCGGAGGAAACAAGAGGGCTGTTTGCCTATTCATTCGAGAAAGGTGCAGAATGGCGCATCAACTCGGTGTGGCACAAACCATGTGACATAGCTGAACCGGGAAAGGATTGTTTGGTTGAACACATGGATGGAGACGGAAATGTCTGCATTTGTATTGATTGGCGTTCTGAATATGAATGGATAAAAGCTTGCCATTACGACAAGATTTTGCGTTGGGCATACATCGATGATTTATTACCTAATTAGGAGGACTGATAATGGCTAAATATAGATACGGACTATATGAAAACTTCTTCGGTGATCAGTGGTATCAAGTGCAGGTTAAACGATTGGGCATTTGGTGGGACGATGAATCATTTTCTACGGAAAAAGGTATGATGAAATACGTCGAACAATTAAGAAAGCAAGGACATATTTTAAAATCAACAGTGGTTATTATAACCTCGGTTGCGGCAGATGGGAAAGAACGAGATATGTACGCTATCCCGTACATGTATATTTTCGGTTGGCTTTTTTCTATTGACACTTCTAAAGTGAATCCTGAAGCAAAAGAGTCCGTGATAAAATACAAGCAAGAATGCTACAAGGCCTTGTACGATCACTTCACCGCACCGAAAACATTCCTGAAACAAAAACAGGAAGTGATGGAGCAAATGATAAAGGAGTATCAATCCCTACAGCAGGATTTTAAAGATGCGAAAAACAAGCTGGATAAGGCAAAGTCAAGGTTGAACAATATCATGAACTACACCATCGAAGACTGGGAAGCAGATAACAGACAACTTAATATTAATTTTTAATTACATCAATCATGACAAAATCAGATTTAGCAGTCAAGATCGCCGAAATCTCCGGCATCGAGAAGAAAACAGTAGAACACATTTTGAATGTGGAACGTGACGTGATCATTGAAACCTTGCAGTCGGGGGAAGATATATTCTCCCGTGGTTTCGGAACTTTTACGATAAAAGAACGTGCAGCCCGTAAGGCTCGCAATATTTCGGCCGGAACAGTAATAGACGTTCCAGCGAAGAAAGTCGTAAAATTCAAATCCTCTTTCCACATCGGATAGGAGGGGCTAAACGAGGGAAGGAGGTTACAAGGCTAAACCTCCTTCCTGGACCGGTTCAGGACTATCGGCGCTTGATTGTCGTCCGGTGGTTGTCCGCACGCAGGGTTCGAATCCCTGCGGAACCACAATAGACAATAAAAACTTATATCGTATGATACCTAAAGAAATTATAGATCGGGTTATTGAGGCGGCAGACAACGATATGCTCCGCGTCATTCAAGCTATTTGCCCCGGAATCAAACTGCAACGACAAGGTATATCCTATACCGCATGCTGTCCTTTGCACGGTGAACGGACTCCCAGTTTTTATATCACTCCGTCAAAGAAACTATGGAAATGCTTCGGGTGCGGGGAGGGAGGAGGAGCACTCCGATTCGTGATGAGATACGAAAAAATGTCCTACATTGATGCTGTCCGTCGTTTGGGTGAGATTGTTGGTATTCCTGTGGCACAACCCAAAAACAAACGTCCAGAAATAATAAAGGTTGCTCCCATTACCAGTATGAGTTTTGAATATAGAGCTTTGACGACTCATGACCTTGAACTTTGCGGTGTGGTCGGGGCTACAGAGTCAGATACCTATATTTATTCAATGAAAGTGGGCCTCTTTGCCCTTCGCAGCTTTACCAGTCCAACACACAAGGGTGAATCATTCTCTTGGAAGATAATGGAAGCTCCTCAATATCCCATTCTCATGTTTTGCTATAAAAATGCCGACCGGAGCGAATGGGGAACAATCTTCCAGCCGGAAGCACCTAAAGGCAAACAAATACGCAACTTTGGTGTTAGGAGATCGGGATCCACTTTCTTTACAGAAAAAATACGTGATTTTGCCTATGGATTGAGAAATGGAGAGAAAACGGAAATTGACTTAAAAGGAATATTAGGAGACTAAGTGCATGGGGTATTTAGATGAACATAGGATTATAACAAAAGCAGACGGTAACTTGATGGACATTATCCGTCATTATTGCCCTGGCATAGAGTTTACAAAAACAGGTAAAGTATTCCAGACAAAATGCCCTTTCTTTTCCGAAGAAGAAACCCGTTTTTATGTATGGCCAGCTAAACGGTGTTGGATATGCTATGGAGGGATAGAGGCACGAGGTGGTGCACTGCAATTTATCATGCGCTATAAGGGATGTGACCGAAGACAAGCGTTATCCGAATTAGAAGGAATGTACAACCCGGCATCGGCCGGGTTTCGGGCAAGGCTCGAAAAGGTAGACCCGGTACATGAATATGTTTTTGAAGAAAACGATTCGTTTTCAGCAGAAGAATTGCGTCTGCTGGGAAATTTGAAACGAAGTTATAAGAAGGAAGACGGTTCTTTTGAAGAGAGGGATACTATCATGTCCGACGATCTGAAGCGCGTATTTCCTATCCGGAGCCTAAAAAGTTTTACCCGTCCGGCAGGAGAGGGAGAGGATTTCTCATGGCGGATATGCAGCACAGAGGATTTTCCTATCATGTATTGGAGCTATACTCGGCCTGATGGTTCTTTGTGGGGGAAGATATATCAGCCGAAAGCAGCCAAAGGAAACCGTTTCAGTTATTTTGGAGTAAAAGAAAAGGACTTCATTTTCGGGGACAAGCAAACAACAGAAATGCTCGCCATGGCCAAGCGTGGAGAAGCCATAGAATCTGAAAAAAAAATAAAGGAATTAGTGATCGTTTCCGGTGGATCGGATGCTATCAATACCTATTTCAATGGAGGGTTTAATGTCTGCTGGTTAAACAGCGAGACGGACATATTGGATTGGTATAAGGAGTTTCAGCTTCGAAAAATAGCCAAAAACATTACTGTGCTATACGATCTTGACGATACCGGGCGCAAATATGCCTATCGGATGGCATTACGGTACATGAATATAAAACTAGCCATGCTTCCGGAAGAAATGTACCGCCAGACAGATGGAGCTTGCAAGGATGTGAAAGACTATTTTATCAAATGGAATACGGGAGACAACTCCGTTGCACGCCGTCAGGATTATTTTTACATGGACAAGTTTAAACGGTTCGACCACCTGGTATCCAATGCCCTGCCACTAAAATTTTGGATGGATAAGATCAAGGAGGTGAAAGATGGTGATAGAACGGAAGAAAAGGTTGTAGGCGTCGAGATCGATAACGAACAAATGTTTCGTTTCCTGACGGCATATGGAGTTCATAGATACGCGTATAGCAACGAAGAATATAAGTTCGTGCGTATAAAGGAAAATATAGTGGAAGAGATCGGAGAAAAAAAAATATCAGGAACTGTCAATCAGATTCTCCGTGACTTTATAACCAATTCTCCCACCTATTTCGACAAAAGACTTCTGAATACGATCAACAGAAGCAATCAAGTTAAAGGGCAAAGTCTCCAGAATATATCCGAAATAAAACTTGATTTCACATATGATAGCAAGGATCAGGATTTTCTTTTTTTTCGGAACGGAGCGCTTAGGATAACAGAAAACGATATGGAAATGATACCATTGGAATCACTTCCATTCAACCTGTATAAGGATAAAATTATAGATGCAGATTTCAAACCGGAAAAGAAAGATCTGTTCAAAGTAGAATATACGGAGAAATATATAACTTCGGATGAAACAGAAACATTTCCCCAGCTAGACCGTTTCGAATTGAAAAAGAACTGGGATGGCCTTAGTTATGCCCAATTCATTTATAACACTGGTGAGATTTTCTGGAGAGAAAAAGAACTTGGATACGAACTGACTGAAGAGCAGATAAAAGAGCCTATACTTAATTTTGTCAGCAAAATCTGCGCATTAGGATATGCTTGTCGTAAATATAAGGAAATGAGCAGGGCTTATATGCTGATGTGCGTCGAGGACGAAAATAACAAGAACGGTGAACATAACGGTGGTGTGGGTAAATCGCTGTTCTATTACCCTATACGGTGCGTCCGTAACTTGTGCTATAGGGATGGACAGATGCTTGATCCTAAGAAGGATGCAGACTTGCTGTATCAGAATGTAGAGCCAGGAAAGACGGACGTAGTGTTGTTTGATGACCTTCAGAAAGGCTTTCCTCTTCAGATGATGTTCAACACCATCACAGGAGACATGACCGTCAGGAAACGTTTCAAAGATGTTGTCGTGATTTCGTTTAATGAGAGTCCTGTGACGATATTGAATTCGAATCATAAGCCGGCTGACATTGACCGTTCCAAACGTCGTCGTGCGTGGTTCCTTACCTTCGGTAGTTATTACCATCCGGAAGATCCAAATCAGGGCATACCAGCACGCAAGCCCGACACTGAGTTCGGAAAGAATATCGTAACGGATTATACGCCAGAAGAAATGAACAAGTTATATCACTTTTTTGCTCAGTGCATCCAAACTTATATGCGGATAAACGAACGTGTGCTTCCTGTTATGGACCGTGTGGAAAAGGGAATGTTGATAAACGGCATATCCCAGAATGTATTCGATTGGATGACCGACTATTTTGATGAAGATGCAGAAATGCAAAATAAACTGAACGTTCCTATTTGGCGGAATGGAATATTCGAAGATTTCAAGCAAGTCTATAGCCGTACGGTGCAAGACCGCATAACGATCGGAACACTGAAGGAAAAATTGCAAAAATTCTGTGATTTCAAGCATTGGACACTTAATCCTCAGGAATTGTATCGCACGCAAAGTGAACGCGAAAGGGGAGAGTATCGTAAGGGACACAATGGAAAGGATGATTTCTTCTGGTATATCCAAACCCGAGATTTGGACAAAGAAACCATAACTGCCTTTCAGGAAAAAACAATAGAACCCATTGATTTTAACCCGGAACAATCTGCCTATGCGTATCCGCAATCTCGGAACGAATCTCGTCCGGCAAACGCTCCGAAACAGTATTCTATAGAAGAAGATAAAAAGAATTTACCATTTTAAAATAATAAATAATATGACACATCTATTCTACATTTTCATCGGCATCCTGGCCGCTTTCGAATTGGGAAAGGGCATGAACTGTCGATACATTCATGCTGAATATGGAAAACTCCTCAGGATGAACGAATCAGACCGCCGTCTGTATCTTTATTTTACGCCGGAACTGCGTGTTATCAAGATTATCGATAACATCGAACTGGCATTTTGTGTGGCAGGAATTTTTCAACAGGAATGGCCGTTTTTTGTGTTTGTGCTCCTGCTTAGTCTTTCCCGTTTCCAATATTTAGGATCATGGGCGACCTGTGTTGATTCTATCCTAACAGTGGGCATTCTTATTTCTGCTATTTTGTTTCATTATAATTGGATATAATTTATGAGAAAAGAAACGATCAGCGCCTATTATTGCCAAAAGGAAATAGTGGACAACAACCGAAGAATAGCCCAATACCGTGCAAAAGGGAATTGGGTGAAGATGACAGAACTTCTCAACCGGAACAAATATCTTCGGGAACAAGTGGAGCTTGAAGCCCAGGCACAGAAATTGGAAATAAAGACTGCCAATATGGATAAGAATCTTCGCAGTTGGGCCGGACGTACGCTTTCTATGTCCATAAATTGCGCCGATGCCTCTCTATATTTGCTGGATATGTTTTGCGCCTATTTCAAAGACATAGGTTTTGAACGTAAGGAGGAATGGGAACGTCAATACTTAGCACTATCAAAGGCAATAAAGAACTTTTCCCAGTTTTCCGCAGCAATGTTTGACGGAAAGGATCGAGACGACAATTGTGATGATTTGATCCGGCTTTGTGATTTGCTTTGCACACGTTTTTATACAGATAGGGAACAAGTTTATTTTAAGAAGTTTCAGGACATAGCAGAAAGAATGTAATATATGGAATCCTACGCACATCACCGGATGAACTCTTATGCCGATATCTTGTCTGTCAAGGAACGGTTGGGAGAAGAAAAGTTCAAAGCTATACGCGACCGAATATATAGGGACTTGGTGTATCTGGATGTTTCTAATTTTTATCCGTTGGATGTGACGTGGGAGGATGTGGACATTGAGACAAAGGTCCGGATTTGTTGTCTCTTTATATCTGAAAATGAAGATGGTTTATACATGATGAGCAACGACTACAAAAAAATAATTCACAAATATAAATACGAACAAAATGCAAATAGTATTAATGATTTTAGCGACGATGCTATCCGTTTTCGCGCTGGTAGCTTCTATAACCGTCCTGCACGTGCTGTTCAACCAACAAAAGCAACAGGTAGCAGTAAATAAACGCTGTAAACTTCTGGAATGTCAACTAAACCCGATCCGACTCAATTTTTTGTTGCAGACCTATAACCTTTGCATAAAAAAAGAGGAGTACAAATGTGCCGGTGAAATCCTTGCCACGATAAAAAAGGAATACCCGGAAGAGTATAAGAAAGTAGTATATTAAAATTAAAGAAATAAAAAGCATGAAATTGAGAATTGCAAAAAAATAATGAAAGTTTGCTACTTACATTCTTTATCCGGTTATGGTCGGTTTTATTCGTATTCTGAGCACCAGAGGGGAAAAGCAGCACAAAAGTATTATATCCGATGCAAAAGAAAAATCAATTAAAATATCACAATCATGAAAGGAAAACTAACAACAGCAGTAGCCATTTCAGAAAATGAAATGCTCTCAATAGGTACGGAAATAGAAATAACAAACGGATGGTGTGGATGTGATGGACATTATTACCAATGCGAGATTCCCGGAGGAAGACAAATGGTAATAGAATCTAAATCGATCGAGATCACCGACCATCGTCCGTATATAAACTGGGAACAACGACGGTATGAGATAGCTAAATCAGCTATGCAGGAATTACTTCACGGATTCACCATCACACAGGAGGATATAGAATACAAAGCAAAAGCATTGGTAAAATCTTCTGTGTTTTGGGCTGACGCCCTTATCAAGGAATTAAAATCAAATACTAACAAATAAAACATCAACAAATGTAAAATCGAATTTTCAATTACGAAGACAACAACATCACTTTCTCTTTGGAGAAAAATAAAGAAGTGATGGTAAACGCTACAGAAATGGCTAAATGTTTCGGGAAGAGTGTTAACCATTTTATGGAAAATGACTCCACAAAAGCATTCATTTCAGCATGCATGACTCCTGAAAATGCGAAAAAACTTGGAATTTGCGATGAAAGAGATCTCTTTTTCTCGCGTCAAAAAATAGGAACTTATTTCCATAAAATTCTTGCTCTCAGATTTGCAGCATGGCTATCGCCTGATTTCGAACTTTGGGTTTATGCGACCATTGAACAGATAATAATGAAGCAATATGCCGAGCGATACGCATCTTACGAGCGAACAATGGAATTGCTATACGAGGCGGAATATATAAAAGCAAAAGAAGAAAAAACTGTGCAAGACTTCGATCGGTATATTGAGATAGAGAAACTATTAAGAAGCGAACTGGCAAAGAGATCTGCTATTTCAAGAAAGGCATATACTGAAACAAAAAGTATATAAATTCACTTCAGGTCAAAAATACCATACCTGATATTACTAAAGCGTATATCAGATACCGGTTTCTTTTAAAAATAGAGTAGCTGACCTTACCCAGAGTAAGATCAGCTACCTGAAAAGCATCGTTTTTTCATTGTAATTAACAATTGGAATAACCAGAAATACACAAACAAAATAATTTACCAACAAATAAAACAACAAACAACATGGAAAATAGAATTTTCAAGCACAACGGTAACAACATCACCTTTGAAATGAACAGTGATGAAAACGTAATGATCAATGCGACAGATATGGCAAAGGCTTTCAATAAGGACGTTTTCGGATTTTTACGTTTAGATAGCACGAAAGAGTATATAAACGCATACTGTCAGACCGCAGATTTGCGGTCTGAAAACGAATTTACCCCGAACGGTAAATTGATAAAGGTCGTCAACGGCGGGTCGCAACAACGGCACATGGATGGAGCGGAGCGTGGCTCTCAAATTTGCTGCTTGGCTAAATCCCTTTTTTGAAGTTTGGGTATATAAGATGATCGATCAAATACTGTTTGGTGAATTTGTTGCATTAAAAAATAAACTGAAAGAAGCGGCCAGCAGGAAAGCCCGTATCGAAACAATCCGGAAGGAACTTGAAAATGATCCAAGCACAGATCAAAGAATCAAGGAATTGTTCTTACTGGAGGAAACAGAGAAAAAAGAGGCAAAACAGAGATATGTAAGCATGGGAAAGCAAATCAAGGATTATAAACAGATGATCATTAGGTTCCAAGAAAATACAAGTATGGAATAATAATTTCACAATCTCTCTTTGCCATCCCAAAAATTTACCCCATCTTTGCAGTGCGAAGATTAACATATAGGCACTGCAAGCGAGCAGGTCAAGAGGGTGTAGAAGGCATAGGCAGTTCTATCATAATCCGTACGTATATCTCTCTGATATATGTTGATCTTCGCAGTTCAGGATTATATAGAGCTGCTTTTTTTATCTATTCATCTAAAGCGAAGATCAGATGAAACAAACAATCGAAGCCACCGGTACACCTGTACCCGTGTCCGTTAAAGCCGGAACCATCTTTTCCTGGGCGAATGTAGCCCGCATATTGAACGCTATCCCAATGGGTATATGCGAGTGTAAAACCGAAGCCGATGCAAAAGGTTATGTGAAAGCGTTGGCTGTTATCCTGTCTGCCCTTGTATTGGCAGCCATAGAGGAAGGAGGTATATTATGAAACCCTTCCAGCCCAAACGCTCAACCGAATGGCAAGACCGTTACAATGCCATCGACATTCTCGATATAATAAGGAAAGGCTACCCTTCCGACGAACGGGAGAAAGCCCGGATGCTGTCTGAAGAACGCGATGGAGTCGACCATGTGAACCGCAAACTGCGCGAAATAGCCAGTACCGGTGCAAAGGCTATCCACATGGCCGCCTACGTTATCAGCAGTATCGAAGACATGGCACATAAGAACAAGGATATCGGCTACCTGTTGGCTTCCCTTCCGGGAGACAAAAGCCCGTCGGCGGCAATCTCCGAACTCGGCATGATGCTGGCCGACCTGAACGAACATGTCATCGACCGCATCGAAGCGGCCATGTTATGCACCCCGGAATTATTCAATAAGGAATATCTGAACGATCCGCTCCAGGAATACGTGGAAACATTCGAATAACGACATAAATTTTCAAGCATTTTTTTGTTACCCTGCATCCGCCGTGAGGTTCATGCAGGGCGTTTTTTTGTACATCCGAATCCCCCCGTACATTTCTACATTCGCCATATAACCCATAAAACAAATATCTCATGGCAATTAGATTAGATAACATCATGGAGCGGTGGGCAGCTCTATTTAAGGAAATCCGGCATTCGGAATCCGCTCCCCGCTTTTTCCGCTACAATGATGAAATGGCATTGGATGAGTTCGTCCAGCGGTACAAGAACATCAACGGACCGGTGGTAGGCGTGCGCACCCACCTGGAAGGGCGCTTCGACACTGCCAAGCGTATGGACTACCCCGAAGAACAGTTTGTCGTCATGATGCGGGCCAACCCTAAGGACTATCTCGCTCAGGCGGACGCCAAGCAACGATGCAAACGGATTATGAAGCAGTTTCTCGTTTATCTCGAACACCTGAGGAAAGAGGCAAAACGTTCTGGAGACCGCACCAATCCATTAGCTATGCTGAAGCTCGAAGACGCGCGATATGACACACTGGGACCTATAGCCAATGAGTGGCACGCTGTATTCTGCACCATCGAAAACAACGAATACGAAAAACTCTGCTATTCCGAATCCGACTACCTGACCGAATCCGAAGCAGGATGGAGCGATAGCCCTTCCCTTTGAAAACAATAGGGCTTAAAAAAAATGCCCTGATGAAAATAAAAAACGCCTAAGGCTTTTCCCGGAAATCCTTAGGCGTTTTTATTTTACCCCAAGGCGTTTTTCCGGTTTCCCATCCGCCATTTTTCCACCAATCCATTCATGGTAGAAAGTTATTTGTAGGAATTGGTCGAAAACGAATATTTTTACATATATTTTAAGATTAACGAAGTTTTCAAAGTAGCTAAAAAAAATAGAAATACTTTTTTATGCATTTTCTTTGACGGAGTTGACGGAAGTGGTATATATGGATTATAACATATTGATTATCAAATTACATGAAAAATAAAAATTCCGCCAACCCTCCGTCAAACCTCCGTTAAGGCACTTTTTGACTTGACGGAATATGGTGTTAATTTATGTTTAAATCTATCTCCGTCAAAGCCAGTTTAATACTCTGACGGAGGTTCTGACGGAGGTTCTGACGGAGGTTAATTTATTGATTATTAAATATATATATTAAAAAAAGACCTAATTCCGTCAGCTCCGTCAAGAAAAAGTGAAAAGTCAGATGAATATATGGTTTTTTCCTTTAACATTTCAATTCGTCATTTTTAAAACGGTAAATTTTTATTAACAATTAAAATGTTTAAATAGTTAAATTAGGAGGTGCTTAAAAATCATATTTATTTCT
>OGRB01000893.1_pt1 | contig 24065 bp, 26 predicted proteins | sample 1553371 | NCBI WGS metagenome assembly OGRB01 (sample SAMEA2580027, study PRJEB22360) | human gut metagenome | reverse complement strand
CTTCATGTCCGCTGTTCTCACAAGCAATCATCGCTCTATCAATTACCTTTTGAAAGTTTCTCCACTGAGAATAATCAAGTACAGGAGCAAGTTCTCTTGCACTCCAATACTCACTTCCATCTTTTCTAATGTACTTATAATATCTTCAAATTGTCTATATTCTTTTGCTTTCAAATTTGGCATGAGCTTACCTCTCATTAGTTTTTATAACAGCCAACCTGTGTATCAACTATTTTTCTCTTTATCTCTATATTTTTCGATAAAGTTCCCTTGTAAGTCTTTCCATTCTACCCATCCATTATTAGATTTCCCAATAACTATCCAACCGGCACTTGATGGATTCATACATACAATATCCTCTTGTAATATATTATCTTTTATTTTTGCATTTTTTCTAATAGATGGTATATATCCTTTGCCGGTATTCCCACAAAGACTTCCTTTTAATACTGTAAATACGCCATCTTTAACTATAGCTTTTCCATTTACTTTTCCGAAACCTTTTATATTACGATTTAATACATACTCCCCATCTGGAACAAATCCACCCTCAGTTTTAATTTTTATTTCTTCTGTAGACTCTTTGAATACCTCTTTTTTACTTTTATCTTTAGGATAAATTTGTTTCCCATCTAAAGAAGATAATAAGGATTTCGCGACCTCTATATCTAACGCAAATAGTTCAGTGCCAACAATCCTACTTTTACTAAAGATGTCATGAATAAGTTTTTCTTTCTCACCATATCTATCTACTTCTATAGCAAACTCCCTTTTTAACCCTGTGATATTAGCATATCCATTGCTCTCTAAAGATCTCATTCTATTTTCAAATTGGTCATTTCTGGTCTTGCCAATCTTGATAAGACCGGAAACGACTGTAGTCATTAAATATATTATTCCTTTTGCCATAACTTATCCTCCCTCAACAAACAAGTATACGAAGCTTATATAAATCAATTATATTCCCCTAAGTCTTCTGCAACTAAAGGCAGAGTTCCCTCAGCATGATTTATATATGAATAAACATTTCTATCTTCTTCAAAGTTATAATTATCAGTCCAAAGTTCGCACTGTGTCATAACAGTTTGAACGGCATCATCCATTCCTTCAGGCGGATATTTATGTTTTTTCAAGAGTTTTTTTATCAGCATACGCATTTTAGCTCTTGCCGATTCACGCTTCTGCCAATCAATCGACTTATTCCTACGTAAAGTATCTGCTAATTCTTTTGTTATTGCTATCAACTCTTCATTTTCATAAAAGTCCTTAATTGCCTGTGGTTTGGTTAGGGCATCATAGAAAGCAAGCTCATCAGCAGTTAGTCCTAATTTGTCTCCCTCTTGATGTGCTGCTGCAATCTGTTTTGCCAACTTTAACATTTCTTCTATAACTTCCTCATTGGTAAGCATCCCATTAAGATAAGCATTAAGAGAACGCTGCATAATCTCGCTGAACTTTTCAGATTTTACAATATTTGTTCTGCGATAAACAGAAACCTGCTCTGCAATCAATTTTTTTAACAGTTCAACTGCAAGATTCTTCTCTTTCATATTCGCAACTTCTTGAAGAAATTTTGGGTCAAACAAAGAAAACTCCTCTTTGATATCTGAGAATAAATTTATTACCCCATCACTTTTAATACTCTGCTTCAAAAGTTCATTTATTCTTGCATTCATTTCCGGTAAGGAAATTTTTTTACCAACACCGGTATTGGTAAGTCTGAAAACAAGAACTCGAACAGCCTCAAAAAATGCTGCCTCAAATCTTCTATCTTCATCAACTAAAGAGGAACAAAGAGAAAGTGCCTGATGGAGCATAAGGGCTTCTTTTACAAAAGAATCTTTCTCATCGACTTTTTCTCTGCCCATAATGAAGTTGACAGCACCGCTGATAGTCTTTGCTCTTTCAAGGTCTGTGCCGTTTTGGAACTTAGAATAATCATATCCGTGGAATTTATCACGGCAAACAGAGAGCTTCTCCAAAAATTTCGGATAAGCAACCTTAGCAACATCAGTATCTCCGTAGTTCTTTTTATCACGGGATGTGTAATCATTCATTGCCTCCTTTAAGGCGGTGGCAATACCTACATAGTCAACAACAAGCCCTCCTTCCTTATCACGGAACACACGGTTTACACGAGCAATTGCTTGCATAAGATTGTGTCCGGACATAGGTTTATAAACATACATCGTAGCAAGAGACGGAACGTCAAACCCTGTCAGCCACATGTCCACAACAATCGCAATCTTCATAGCACTGTTGTTATCTTTGAATTTTCTTGCAAGCTCATTCTTATGGTGCTTATTGCCAATAATTTGTCGCCATTCTTCCGGATCATTATTTCCAGAGGTCATGACAACACCAACTTTTTCAGTCCAATCAGGGTGAAGTTCTAATATTCTCTTGTAAATCTTCATGGCAATAGGGCGAGAATACGCAACAATCATAGCCTTACCGGTAAGCAGATTTTCTCTATTATTTTCATAATGATCAAGAATGTCACATACAAGGGAATTTATAGTATTATCATTTCCAAGCACTGCTTCCATCTGGCCAAGTTCTCTTTTGCTCTTTTCGATGACTTCATCATCTGCATTAAGGGCCATCAAATCATACTCAGCATCAATTAATTTCAAGGTAGCTTCATCAAGATTTAGCTTAATTACACGACTCTCATAATAAACCGGACGTGTTGCTCCATCTTCAACCGCCTGCGTCATATCGTATATGTCAATATAATCACCAAATACTTCACGTGTGCTACGGTCTTTGGCTGAAATAGGCGTACCGGTGAATCCAATATATGTGGCATTTGGAAGCGTATTACGAATAATTCTTGCTGTGCCAATAACACGCTTTGCCACTTCATCACCATCTTCGTTCTTTGTAATCTTAATCTTTTCAGCAAGTCCATATTGTCCTCTATGAGCTTCATCAGCTATCACTATAATATTATGGCGTTCAGACAAAGGCTCATTAGACTCCTCAAATTTCTGCATAGTAGTAAAGATTATTCCGTTTGCCTGTCTGCCGGCAAGCAAAGTTTTTAGATTTTCTCTACTTTCTGCTTGTAACGGTTCTTGCCTTAAAAAATCCTTACACTTTACAAACTGACTATAAAGCTGGTCATCAAGGTCATTTCTGTCAGTGAGAACAACAATGGTTGGGCTATCTAATGCTTCCTGCAATAAATGAGCATAGAACACCATCGAAAGTGATTTACCGCTTCCTTGTGTATGCCAGAAAACACCGCCTTTACCGTCGGTAATAGTAGCGTGCTTTGTAGATTCAATCGCTTTTCTTACTGCAAAATATTGGTGGTATCCGGCAAGAATTTTAAATGTGTTAATCCCCTCATTTGAAAAGCAAATAAAGTTCTTGATAATATCAAGTAGTCTTTCTTTTTGAAACATTCCCTCAAAGAAAGTATCAAACTGAGCAAACTGTGTATTTTCGTAGTTCCCATCCTTTGTTTTCCACTCCATAAAGCGATCTTCACCAGAAGTAATAGTACCAGCTTTGGATATCAACTGGTCGCTCATAACACAAATAGCGTTATAAATAAATATAGACGGAATTTCCTGCATATAATTACGAAGCTGCCTATACGCTTCTGAAGCATCCGTTTCTTCACGAGAAGGAGATTTGAGCTCAACCAAAACTACCGGCAATCCATTCAAAAATAGAATTACATCCGGTCGTTTATTGCTGTTTTCAATAAATGTCCACTGATTAGCAATGATAAAGGAGTTATTCTCGAGATTTTTATAATCTATAAGATAGACGATAGAGGAACGCTCCTCGCCGTCCACAAAAAATCTTACAGGTATACCATTTTGCAGATAGTCCATAAATATGGCGTTTTTCTGCACAAGCTCTCCGTTTTCAAAGTTTTTGAGTCTATATAGTGCTTCCTGAATAGCATCATCCGGTATTCCTCTATTCAAACGATATAGAGATTCAACCAAAGCCTCTTCATATAATGGATTGTAAAAATCCCTTTCAATATCAGGACCGTATACATACTCGTATCCCAAATCATTCTGAAATAATTCAATTATTGAGTTTTCATAATCTGCTTCTATGAAAAATTTCGACACTATTTTTCACTCCTCTCCGATAATTCAGTTGCTATCTTTATAATTTTATCACTGATGTACTCTGATTCATTCTTTGCATGTTCTTTATCGAATCCATTTTTCAGTAATACTTTTTGAACGCTCACCTTAAATCTACTTATTACAGACTCTTGTCTATTCCAATCAATTATTGAAACCCATTCTTCCACTAATTCCCATATTTTTTGCATATTGAAATGATATTTTTCGCTTAAATCTTTAATGACAGTATCTTTGAAACCTTCATCTTTTATTATGCTACTATTTATTTCAATCTCTGTTTTTATTATCTGTTGATTTATATCGTTAGAATCAAATTTTATAAATTCTGATGAAGCCTTTGTTTTTGCATTCTTTTTATTTTTTATATAACTCAATTGATGTTCTAATTCAGGAAATAAAGTTGCCTCATTTATATTATAAGTATCTAATTCCTCTAATATTTCTTTCTTCTTCTCCCCAGAAATATAGAAAAACTTTCTATCAAATTCATCTCGTAAATCTTTATATCCTTTTTCTATACTGGACTCACTGATAGACTCGGTATAAACAAAATTAAAGCATCCTGCCAATAAAAACATTCCGCATTGTCTTGATAATCTTTCATTGTTGTATGGTGGAATAACAATATAATTATTCTGAATAATATTTATAAATTCTTCGTAATGTTCTTTAGATTTCCATCTTTCTTCTAACTCTTTTGATATAGCTTGCCGTTCTGTAAGTTTTCTCAATATGGATTCAAGGGTATTATCATTTGATAAATCTATCTGAGATAAAGAGGATATGACTTTTATATTTATCTCATTTGTAGATACAGAGTATTTTTTATTAAAAAATATTACACCATTCGCTTCTTGTATTTTAGTGTCTTCTTCATTTTCAATTTCTTTATAACATACATCACCATATTCTTCACAAGCAAAGTATAAGGCAACTAACGGATTCGTAGTTAAATCCAACAATCTTGTGCACATTCCATAATGCTGGTATTTCGTCATGATTTCAAAATCATTATTTATAGAAATAAATTCATAAGGTGCTTTTAATAGAGGAAATTGCATTAATGTATGTTCTACACTTAAAAAATTACCTCTAAAAATGCTTGGAATAACATCCCAGAAATCAGTTTTTTGTCCTCTGAAAAATAATTCCTCATTGCTCCCATACAAATCATCTTTTATCTTATTTACTTCATCAATAAAAGAACTTACAGAAGTTATCTCTATTCCATAGTTTTCCATTTCATCTTTATTAAATATTATTTCTTCCATATTTACGACTCCTTCTGTAATATAAACAATAATTTAGTTGCTTAGAGGTCTATGTCAGACACATCAAGTTCGCCGGACATAAGTTTTGGTAAAAGAGTGTCTCGCAAAGCAGATAACCGAATATTTTCAGCCTTATTATGACCTATTCTTTCAAATATCGGTGTAACCGTATTTGTGAATGTAGAAATATCATCGTTACTTATATTTGTTATTGGCATAGTAGCAATATGTTGAGGATAAATGTGGGGTTGTGCCGAACCAGTTTGAGTATCAAATATTTCTGTTTGTCTTTTCTTTAATAAAACATACCAAAAATAAACATCATTAGTCATAGAACTATCTATATAAGATGAATCTGATGACCAAATTGGGGTGTTCCATAAGCTAACATATCCAGCATTTGCTCCCGATGCAGAAATTGCGAGAACAGGAGCTTGTGTATTTGATACATTATGATAAGTTGATGGTTCTAATCCACCTGCAACAACAGGAACATCGCCAAATATAGCATTTTTTGACAATAAATTCTTTCCTCGTTTGGGTGTTATGAAATCACCAATAAATTTATCGCCTGATGAAGTATTGGGAAACATATTATCAAAGATAGCCTGAGCTTGCTGCTCTAAATTATTGTTTATTCTCTCATTTTCTTCGATTTTATCATCAATAGAACCAAGCATAGATGATATTCTCTCTTGTACTTTCTTATCTGTCGGAACAGAAACAACAATATTTTTCATTGTGTTTCCTGATACTTCTTTAAATGTTGTTCCGCTTCCCATACCTTCGATTTTGTCTTTGTTATATTTGAGCAAATAATACAAGAACAACGGATTAGTGTTTTCATTTGGAATAACACTCTTAAATCCCTGATTGGTACATACATCATTTGCAGCAATAGCCACATACCCTATTGGTGCCCTTGAAGAAAACAACACCGTATTCTTCGGTAGCAACTGTGTAGAACAGCTTTTCAATCCTGTTTCAGTAATGTTTCTTTCGCCATGCTGAATATATCGACCACTGAATGTAGATAAATCTTTAGGTGTTATCCAAGCAATAGTTCCATTTTCATAATTCTCAGGTTTCTTCGTCGAAGGGGTTGCACCACCAACAACCGTTCCAATGTCAGATATTTTACATTCAATCCATTCAGCCATAATCGCTATCCTCTCTATCCAATATATTTTCGATGAGCAATCTTAACATTGCTCTGTTTGACCATTGCGTACTGCAAGGTCGTATCTATTTTCCTATGCCCCAAGAGCTGTTGCAATTGCTCAATAGGCATTCCTTTATCTATTGCCATTGTTGCAAGCGTACGCCTGAACTTATGCGGATGCACTTTTTGTAACCCTAATTGCTTTCCAAATTCACGCAAACGAACTTCAACTCCACCAATTTTCAGCCTTTCGTGTGGCGATTTCAACGACACAAACAGAGCCGGATTATCGTCCGTTCTGCTTCCTAAGTAATTCTGCAAATGTATCTTTGTTCTTGCATCAAAGTAAACAACCCTTTCTTTACTGCCCTTACCGAAAACAATACATTCTCTCTCATTGAAATCAATATCATTGCGGTTAAGTAGCACCATTTCTCCTACACGCATACCAGTAGAAGCAAGCATATCTATCATTGCCAAGTCCCTCGGCTCGGTACAGTTATCTCTCATAAGTTCCAATGCTTCGTCAGAGTATGTTTCTTTAATGTTCGTGCCTGTTTTGACCTTATGTATTCGCCTGACAGGACTTTTCAGTATATAGTCCTCATCTTCCAACCACGAGAAGAAACTTGAAAGAATACGGCGTATATTGTCTATTGTAACTTTACTTGACTTTTTCTTTTCCTGATACTCTGTCAGGTATCCTCTTATATCATCTGTAACTATATGTTTGACATCTTTTTGGAGTTCATTAAGCATAGCTTCAATAGTAGCTTTGTAGTATTTAAGAGATTTTTCAGAACAGCCCTCTACTCTCTTTGCCGATAAGAACAGTTCTACAAAGTTCTGCTCCGAAATTTTTTCTTGTTGCTTGTTTTCTGTTACCTCGTATCTTACGAGGGTGTATTGTAACACCTCTTGCAACCTTTCGCTTTGTGCATTGTTCAAGTACGGTAACATTCCTTGAACAACATCTTTGATTAAATCTTGTTTCACAGTCAATCCTCCTTTATTTATTCTTAGAGAACGACTATGGGGCGGAAGTCCCCTGATATTAACTTCTGCCACCCACAGAAGTTATGGGTATGTTATATGCTAAAAAACAATAATTTACTTGAGCAAGTATTGGCTCTTTATACTCGAAAATTTGTTACTACGAACAATCCAGCTCGTTCAACTATCCGAGCAGATGAATATTTTGACATTGCTATTGGAAAAACTCCACCAAGAAAAGAACCACACTGGTTTTCCAATAATCCTGATGATGTTACTTGGATTTCTATATCTGACATGGGCTCTTGTGGAGTCTATATCAATTCAAGTTCTGAGCAACTGACGCAAGAAGCGGTGGAGAAGCATAATGTGAAGATCGTACCAAATAACACGGTTATTCTTAGTTTCAAGCTTACTGTTGGTCGTATTGCAATTACTGACGGAGAAATGGCAACTAATGAAGCTATTGCTCATTTCAAAACAGATAAACCAGAGATAAATGAGTATCTGTATTGTTACTTGAAAAAATTTAACTATCAAACAATGGGAAGCACTTCATCAATTGCAACTGCAGTGAACTCAAAAATTATCAAAGCTATGCCTTTTATCGTTCCTACCGATGAAGAAATTCGAGAATTTCACGATATAGCTGCACCTATGTTTTCATTGATTAAATCTAATCAGCAAGAAATAAACAGGTTATCAGTTTTAAGGGATAGTTTATTACCGAAACTGATGTCCGGCGAACTTGATGTCTCTGATATTGACATTTAAGCCACTAAATTATTGTTTATCTCATTATTGAGAACAATTTTATCATCAATAGGCTTTATATATGATACTATTTTTCTTTGCACATCTATTGAAGGAATAATCACACTCATTCGCTTAATATCCGCAATAGTGACATGACCTAAACCTGTTGTTTGCTTGTTAGTCGCAATTTGAGTAAAATGTGATTTCAGGTTTTTCATTAAGAAATAGAAATAGTTTCCATCTACAACATTTTCATCAGGTGTCACCTTGAATATGTGCTGATTAAGCCATCCCTCTTCAAGATTAAATCTGAAAATATCTATTGATGTCTGTGGATTTCCCGACCACGAAAACAACAAATCCCCCTTCTTTAAATGGACATCTTCTGAAAATTTTTGCTCTGTATATGCAGTTGTTCCGCCAATACCATTGTTCAATTCTGCTATTTTAATCACTGGCACACCTGTTTCAGCGAAATTTATTTTCTTAAAAGCTAATCCATTTTTCCAAGTCGCAAGGTCGAAAAGGCAACATCTTCTTCCTTCCACAGACGACTTGATATTATATAAGCTATTTTCATCATATTTCATACCCAATCGCCCCCAGTTTCCTTCTGATTTCCTCTTCCAGTTCATGAGATTTCTCAAACATACCCGAAAGCTCTGAGGTCAGTCTTGTCATCTTTTCCTCAAAAGGCTCGCCGTCATCTTCTTGCTCTTCAATACCTACATATCGACCGGGAGTTAAGATATAGTCCTGTTTTGCTATATCTTCTATTGACGCTATGGCAGAAAATCCTTTTTTCTCTTTCAATTCTCCATTTTGAAAATCTTCAAAGGTTTTTGCTAATAAGTCAATATCTCCAAGACTTCCGTCTTCTTTTATACCTTCAGTAAAATCTCTATGTTTTCGATCAACCATATATCCCATTTTTCTGGCATCAATAAATAGAGTCTTTCCTTTCTGTTTTTTATTTTTTGTAATGAACCACAAAGTCACTGGAATAGTAACGCTATAAAATAATTGCGTCGGCAAAGCAACAATCCCTTCAACGAGATCATCTTCTATAATCTTTTTCCTTATTTCTCCTTCTCCGGAAGATTGGGATGATAACGCTCCATTAGCAAGTACTAAGCCTATTTTTCCATTAGGTGCTAAGTGATGAATCATATGTTGTATCCACGCATAGTTTGCATTTCCCGATGGTGGAGTTCCATATTTCCATCTAACATCATCTTTTAATTTATCTGCACCCCAATTAGAAAGATTAAACGGTGGATTTGCCATAATGAAATCCGATTTTAATGTTTTATGAATATCATTAAAAAATGTATCAGCATGATAAGAACCGAAATTGGCATCAATTCCTCTTATTGCCATATTCATTTTCGCCATCTTCCATGTATCTGCATTAGATTCCTGTCCATAAACAGAAATATTCCCTCGATTGTCGCTATGAGCCTGTACAAACTTTTCACTTTGTACAAACATGCCACCACTGCCGCAACAAGGGTCATACACTCGGCAATTATTGAACGGTTTCAATATGGCAACGATAGTCTTTACAATACTTGAAGGCGTGTAGAATTCTCCCCCCTTTGTTCCTTCATAGGCAGCAAACTGAGCAATACAATACTCATATGTCCTACCCAATAAATCTTTACTTGCCTCTGTTCCATCCATTTTTACTTCGTTAGTAAATAAGTCAACGACTTCCCCTAATACTCTTTTATCCAAATCAGGGCTAGCATAGTTCTTAGGCAAAACATTCTTTAAGCTCGTATTTTCTTTTTCAATTGCCCTCATTGCGTCATCAATTATTGTGCCAATTTCAGGTGTGTGTGCAGCGGAAGAAATCTTGCTCCAACGAGCTTCTTCCGGTACAAAGAAAATGTTTTCTTCTACATATGCATCCCTATCATTTTCAAAACCATCACCTTCTTTTAGAAGTTCTTCATAACGTTTTTCAAAGGCACTGGATATATAACGAAGAAAAATAAGTCCAACAATTACTTTTCTATATTCAGCAGCAGGAATATGTCCCCAAAGAACACATGCTGCATCCCAAATTTGTTTTTCAAAACCTATATTTGTATTGTTTTTTCCAGCCATTCTTTATTCACCATCCTCTTCAAATTCCATAATATCATCTAATGTACAATCCAAAGCCTTGCAAATCTTCCCCAAAACTTCAACCGTTACATTATCGTTCTTATTAAGTTTGTTGATAGTATATGTACTCACTCCAGCTATGTGAGCTAACTCTTTCTTTTTCATGTCCCTATCCAATAAAATATGCCACAGTCTTTTATAATTAGCTTTTATAATAAACACCCCCTTCACGAATATATCCCCCCTTTAAGACATAATTTAAACGAATAACCACCCGTTCTACGGGTGGTTATGATTTATTCCCACTCAATCGTGCTCGGCGGTTTGGATGTGATATCGTAGACTACTCTGTTCACGCCTTTGACTTCATTGCAGATTCTTCTGCTCATTTCGTCAAGGACTTCCCAAGGAAAGCGGAAATAGTCGGCGGTCATGCCATCGGAACTTGTAACAGCTCTGATACCTACGGTGTAATCGTACGTTCTTTCATCACCCATGACGCCTACGCTACGGATCGCGGCAGGAAGTACGGCAAAGGACTGCCAGATTTCGTTATAGAGTCCTCTTTCTTTAATGACTTCTCTGACGATGGCATCTGCTTTACGGAGGATATCCAATCTTTCCGGGGTAATTTCACCGATGATACGGATTGCCAATCCCGGACCAGGGAAGGGCTGGCGGTTGATGACGTCTTCGGGGAGTCCCAGTTCGCGTCCTAGCTGGCGGACTTCGTCTTTGAAAAGTTCGCGGAGCGGTTCGATAAGTTCAAATTTCATATCTTTCGGAAGACCGCCTACATTATGGTGGGATTTGATGGTTGCTGCCGTAGCGGTGCCGCTTTCCACTACATCGGGATAGAGCGTGCCCTGGACAAGGAATTTCACATCTTCCAATTTGTTGGCTTCTTCCTGGAATGTATGGATAAATTCAGCGCCGATGGTCTTACGTTTCTTTTCCGGTTCTGTCACACCTTTCAGAAGAGAAAGGAAATGCCGGGACGCATCTTTATGAATCAGTTTGATCTTGAATTTGTTCGTAAATGTATCTACCACTTGTTCCGCTTCTCCCTGCCGGAGGAATCCGTGATCTACAAATACGCAGGTCAGTTTATCCCCAACCGCTTTATGGACAAGGACAGCGGCAACAGAAGAGTCCACACCGCCGGAAAGAGCGCAGAGGACATTATGATCGCCTACCTGCTGCCGGATATTGGCAACAGCGATGTCGATATAATTTTCCATAGACCAGCCGCCTTCACATTCGCAGATACGGAAAAGGAAATTCTTCAGCATCTGTGTGCCTTCAATGGTATGGATCACTTCCGGATGGAACTGGACGGCATAGAAACGCCTTGCCTCATCAGCCATCGCCGCGGTGGGCGTCAGTTCCGTATGTCCGATCAGGCCAAAACCGGCAGGCATATCGGTGACCGCATCGCCGTGGCTCATCCATACGGCAGTCTTTTCTGAAATATTTTCAAAAAGCGGACAGCTTCCGTTTCTGGAAAATTCCGTATGGCCGTATTCATGTTTTTCCGGACTGGCAACCGTGCCGCCAAGATTTTTTGCCATAAGCTGCATACCGTAGCAGATTCCCAGAATCGGTACGCCCGCCTTGAATACGCCTTCATCCAGCTGCGGGGCATTTTCCATATTTACACTGGCAGGGCCGCCGGAAAAGATAATGCCTTTCGGGTTATGGGAAAGAATTTCTTCCGCCGGCTTATTGTACGGCAGAATTTCACAATATACGCCGCATTCGCGCACTCTTCTGGCAATCAGCTGCGCATACTGCCCGCCGAAGTCGATGATGATAACAGTCTCCTGGTGTTTCATTCCATTCCTCCTGTCGGAATTGATTCAAAATCTATGTGGCAAATTCCAAATTATTCGCCATATTATACCATAAAAAGCGCTTTCCTTTACAGTATTTCCCGTAAAAAGGAAGGAAGATTCCCGCCATCAAAAAAGCCGTCATACCCATTTCGTGTATACGGCTTTCGTTTTTATTCGGCCTCCAGGAGAGGCAGTTCTTCAAGAAATACAATATCGTCACGCTTCGCTGCATCGCCTTCGGCAAGAATGGCAGCCTGGCAGCAGACTTGGGCGCCCGCTTTTTCCGCCAGTTCTTTCAAGGCTTTCATAGATCCGCCGGTACTGATGACATCGTCCACAAGAAGGACTTTCTTCCCGCGGATCAGCGCCACATCAGAGGCAGACAGGTACAGCTTCTGTTTTCCCATCGTAGTAATAGACTCGTCTTCTACACAGATAGGATCATCCATATACGCCTTGACCGACTTTCTCGCCACCAGGTACGTCTTCTGCCCCAGATTTCTCGCCAGTTCAGCGGCAAGGGGGATTCCTTTCGTTTCCGCCGTCATGACGTATTCGCAATCTTTCGGCACTTTCGCCGCCAAATCGCGGGCCGTGTTTTCCACAATTTCCACATCACCCAAAATGACAAATCCCGCAATCGCTACCTTGTCTGAAATATTCAGTACGGGAAGATGTCTCGTGCAGCCTGATACATGAAGTTCGTAATATCTCTTAGCCATGGTACGCCTTTCGAAAAAAATACATCCTCCGCGCAGCCATCGGATTTTGCGGGGAGGATTTATGCTTCCGGAAAATACTCCGTAGTGATTATACTATTTTCATTGGAAAAGAGCCAACTATTACAGAGATCTTATGTTACGTCGCTCTTCGAAATGATTTCCACCACCGGATGGGAGACGATGGAAATTTCAACCTGCTCGGTGATTTCCCCCTCTTTATTTTTCTGTGCATCTTCTTCCCTCTGTACGTTTCCTTTGACTTTCACTGCGGTCAGTTCCGTTTTTTCCTTTTCAGGAGAAACGGTCATCGGCGATTCGGCAGACGTTTCTTCCTTTCTCGATTCGTTTTTCTTTGCATCTGCCGCTGTCTCTTCCATCTCTGCCTTTACCGGCATTTCTATCGATGCGTTCTTTTTTACAGGATTTACTGCAGGTATCATGTCAGGTGATTTTATTTCCACCACTTTATCAGGCTCGGCTCGTTCCAGTTCCGGCATTTCCATGTTCGGCAATTTCACACTTTTCACGGATTTATTATTTTCCTGATTCTTTTCTTCCGTTTCCCTTTGCAGCTTTTCATATTCTTCCTGCCGCGCCGTTTCCGCCGCCTTTATTTTTCTCTCCCAGAGTGCCGTAATTTGTCCCATGTACTTATCACGGCACTCTTCTTTTCCCATTTCTTCCCGAATCAGACGCACCGCTTCACTTTCCACCCGCGCAGCTCCTTCATTCACAGCATGCCAGCCGTCTTCCATGGCAATCCATGCGCCGCCGTCTTCCGTCATGCGGAAATGGGCGGTAGATACAGTCGACACTCCTTTCTCCAACTTGAAGAAATTCACTTTTACAGCCAGGCCGTTTTTAAATAAATCTTCCACACTGATAGAAGTGAGATCCATAAACACGCCTGTATTCCCATCATTATCTATACCGCCGGTATTCAAAATCATCGGAATATTCGTATCTCCATGCAGATAAATCTCTTCCGCCGCCATGCTGCCGGACCACATCAAAAGTGTCATTAGTCCCAAAACAGCTGTCCTTACTTTTCTTCTTTTCATAGCCGCTCTCCGAAAATACAAATCCATTGCATGTTTTTCGTCTTGTATTTATTTTAACAAATCTACGAGAATGAAAACAACTTTTCTATTTTTTAGTCTTTGAATTATCAAGTCAATAAAAAAGAGTCCTCCTCAAAAGAAAGACTCTCCTCGCCCCATCACACGCCAAGTTCGTCAAGCAGCTCCTCCGTCGCCTCCAGGGCTTCCCTTATTTCTCCACGTAGATCCGCTTCATCAGTAAGAAAACGGACTTCGGAAAGCACGCTGATAAGGTGTGCCACCTGCGTTGTTCTGCCTATAATAATCTTCTGCGACTCCGAATAATTCTTCCAGTCATTCCCGCTCTCACTTCGGATATCGCGGATATCCTTGATTCCGTCTGTCAGATAATCTGACAAATCAAGAAGGGCATCCTGTGCCTGGCGGGCTTCTCGTCTTACATCCTGCATACGGCAGCACAGCTTCTTTACCTGCTGCTGGAATTTCTGCAGCCGCCCGCTCATTTCTTTCAATGCATCCACATCACCTTCACTTTCAGAAGGAAGCACATCCAGTTCCGGAACCACAGCATACTGGTCTATGACGCCCGCACCAAAACCGATGGCATCCATACCGCCGGACAGATTCATCAGTCCCATCGCTTTGGATGACAGCGCTTCCAGTTCCCTCCAGTTTCTCCGTTCCTTATTAAAATGCTCCAATCCGGTCAGTGTGTCGCAGTCATGAAAATCAATATTTTTAATTTCAGAAAATTCTTTGGTAAATTTTTTCATATCCCCTGCCATGAGAGTGATACGGACACGGTCCAGTTCTCCCAATTCATCTTCCGCACGTACTTTTGCACGGTATATCCTTTTTGCCGCCCGCTTTTTCGCACGCTCAATCTCTTCATTAATGCTTTGCGGATGTCCGCCTTTACCGCTGATCGTATTGGAGATCATGCGCAGTATAAATGCGATAGACATATTGCCTCCCTATTTATAAAAATAACTACATGCATAAAGTATAGCATACTTATAGAAAAGAATTTATGCAAAACTGTATTTCCCCATAATAAAACTGACCTCCTCAAATCAGTTTTTATCTAACTTTTGGTGGTCAGTTCATCGAGCAATCTTAATTATCATGCATCACGTTTCAGGAGTTCATCCTGCGCTTTTTTTATCGCGCTGCGGCTCTGTTCATCCACATGTCCCGCGCCATCCATCAGATTCCGGAAAAGAAGCGTAATAAGCTGGGCTACCTGTATCGCTCTTCCGATCTGCATCTTCTGCGCCAAAGTATAAAGTTTCCAGTCACCGCCGGACTGCATCTGGATCCGCTCCAGGCTGTCTACGCCATCAGCAAAGTAATCAGCGAGATCATTCAGCGCGTCCCCTCTTTCACGGGCACACTCGGTAATATCCAGCAAGCGGGAACAAACTTCACGGACAGAATCCTGGAAGGCATGCAGCTTTTTAATCATCTGCAGGCAATATTCCTTATCACCCGCATTGAACTTCCTATTATCAATTTCAATGGGTGCCACATCCGTATATGTTTCCAACACGCCAAATCCGAGAGACATGGGCGTGTACGCCGTAGAGCTGACCGTCGACATATGCTCTATCTTCTTGGCCATTTCCATGACTTCATGAATCCGGTTTCCATCTTCCAGAAAATCTTCAATGCCAAGCAGCCCCCTGCAGTCCTCCAGGTTCAAATTGCGGATTTTACCGAGAGACTTGGTAAAACGCCTCATATTGTCATTGGCCGCCGCCACTTTTGCCTTATCCATCTCCCCAAGCTCATACTGCGCCCGTTCCCGAAGCCGGGCAACACGTCTCCTTGATCGGCGCACTGCTTTCTGCAATTCTCCGTTCATATCAGGAATTACGCCATACTTTTCCGCATCGCCTTTTGCCACAGCTTCCAGAATCTGAAATATATACGTGATGGTCATCTGACATCTCCCTCTGCCGTTCTCTGGCAACGATTATTTTTAATATTATACCATGTTTTAAAGGACAAAACCGTCCGCTTATCTATGATTTCGGGCAAAATCCATAATAAAATTTATATATAATATCTTACTTGAGAAGTTTATACACCTCTTTGGAATACCTTTTATTTCAGCACCATAAATAATTTGTTTCCTGCCTATATTCATCATGTAGTTGAGTTCCTGTTTTTTTGTCGAAAATTTCGGAGCGTGTGTTGGATGCGTTTGCTGTGTCGTAGCTGATTTCTTTATTTGCTTTTTCTTTTGTAGCAGTGATAATGCTGTCTGTTATAGCTGCGTTTAAACTGAAATCCAAGATACAAATACATTAATATATTTGTATATGAAATATACTTCCACTAATATCGTCATAACGGAAAGGAAAATTGTTTGTCGTTGAATTTTAATAACATCATTTTTATTGTCACTTGTAAACTCCGAAAATAATACATAAAGGTAATATCTTACAGCAATAAAAACCGCCCATAATATGAAAATTGCTCCCCCTATTTTCCTTTTTGTATCATATATAGCAGTTTCACCCATAAGGCTCAGAATATTAGTACCATATGACAATACAAAAATTAAGCCAAAAAAAGCTAATAATAGCCACATACAAATAAACACTCCATATTTCCCTATATTCTGAGTGATTTTTTCCTTATGCCTATGTATATCCTCCCACACGAAACACACCATAGTAATAAAAGTTAGGATTACTACTACTATTCCGAAATAAAAGGAGATATCTACAACTTTCATTTTGCCCTCTCCTATTCTTTTGCCAAGATCTGAATCAGTTCACTATCAAATTGTTCCTAATTACAAGTATTTTACTTTGATTCCTGTCCGCACAGCATATAGGGCTTTCAGTTATCTATCTTCCACTTCTCCTATCCTTTTTATAGGAGCAGCTGTGGTTGATGCTTATAAACATGGTTTTGAATAAAATAGATTACCGTAGATATTCCCCAAATACATATTATATACGTTATAGATGCAGAAATAATCCCATCACTTTTGTATATAACCCTTACAGCATTATCAACAAAATCAAATAGGATAAATAGCAAATTAGTATATGACCTTTGTATATTCACAGGAAAAGCAATAATCAAAAGTCCTGCATAAAATAAAAGAAAGGTTTTAACATACCGTATAGCTCCTGATTTAGTGAGCAATAACGGTCCTCTGTTACAAAAACAAATGATAAAAGAGTATAGAGTACTTATTACCCCAAACATAATTAATGCTGCCTTATATGAAAAGAACATAGTCTGCAGAAATACAAATGCTGACGGACAGAAAATAAAAGAGAAAAGCAATTCTGAAACATATAATATGGCAAGTTTATGAAAATGATCATGTATTCTCATTGCTTACGCGCCTCCACAATCAATTAATTATCTTTCTCCAGATTATAACCTTGTGCTTCAAGGTTATAATCTGGAGAAAGAAATTCCATCCCTTCTTCCATTATTTATCGATACCACTCAGCGACAGTTTTCACATGGCCTTTCCGTCTAGCCGACTCTCTTTACGGAAGCGGCTGTGTCTCTTGCCGTATTGACGGCCGCTCCGCCTAAGGATATGGTAAGGCCGTTCTTCTTGTATTCTATATTTTACAAGGAATCTAAAGCTTCTTTTATGTTATCAGGATTAAATCCATCTTTAATCCATCGCTTGGGATAAAACTGCCGAAAATATCGTCCTTCCTCCCCCTTTCCGGATATCTTTAATTGCCGGAAAATCTCCTGATCTTTTTCATCCATATCATATAAATGATACTTTATACTTAATTCATTTTTATCATATTGTTTTTGTAAATAATCAAGTGTATTTTCAAATCCACTGGTTCGCTCCTTTGGAACAGTATCATAATATGCACTATTTATAACTTTATCTATATGTCCCACAAAAGGAAGAACATTAATTTTGCTATATCCTGATACTCCATAAATATATAAATAAGGTGAGTAAAAAACATGAGAAAAACACCATGGTTCTACTGCTGTACCTGCTTTTTTATCTTGATAAGTCGACAAGTAGGCCTGATAACGAAAAAATCCATAAGACTCATATCCATCCATATATATTACATCCGCAGATAACTTCCATCCTCCCCACAACACAAATAAAATAAATACTGCGATTATGACTTCCCCAGTATGATATTTTTTCATAGTTATCTCCCTGACAATAATTCCAACAACTCTATAGTCATATCATAAGTAGTCTTCCACAGTAGTCTTCCACGCAACTGTATCCCTAACACCTGATTGCTAAACTAAATAAGAAGTAAGAGCCTGTGTATCCGTTTCTGTCAGTCATTTTGGATAGGATTCCTTTAAAGACGGATAATAAATTGTAATCTATACAGTTTCTCTATCCGCTTCCATTAAATAGTTAAAAACCATCTTGTTCTTCCACAGTAAACTCTGGATATGAGCCTATTATAACGACGCTTTTATCATTCTCCCATTTTTTATCTGATTACGATCATAATTACTTCTTGGTAAAATTTTATATGTATCATTCCAATTGCTAAGATAATGATAGGATACAACAATCAACGCATCCTCACCCAAAATATAAATTTTCTGGTCTTTTCCTTTATATCCTCTACATCTGTACTAGATAATCTATTATTTCCTTCAAAAATTTTCATTGTGGTCTGGATAATCTGATATTGCTCTTTCGCAAAACTTTTTATAGTTTCTTTCCCAGTAACTCCATAAGATAAATACAGAGCATCATAATTAGACCTAATTCCACTCCAAAACTATTTTTTCACTTTTTATTCTCCTGCCATAATATATCTGTTTCTATTGGGAAAGTAGCTTTAAATCCATATGATCCCAATATTCTTTCTTCCCTAAATAAATGCATGACAATATTGATTATTCCTCAGTCCTTATTTTATGCCAAACACGATCCATCTCTTTTTCCTGTTCCTTTTCTTTCTCTTCCGGCACTCTTCTTAAAAAACTTTCCTTCCATAAACTATGCAAGATTTCTATCTCTTCCGGTGTAAACTCATTAATATCAGCCAGTACAGAATATCGACTTCCATACAATGCTTTCTTTTTGTCTATTTTATGATATTTATCCTCATCAATAACCATTTTATTTAATGTTAATTCCGGATTATAATATTGCCTGATTTTTTCTCCATGTCCAGTGATTATAATAAAACTGTCATATCCATATGCATAGAAAACATCATTTACAATACGCCAATCATCACCGATAATATCTACTTCCGCAAGCTTCTGTGTATCAATAAGCCCTGCTTTATAGCAAGAATTATAAAAAGGCTTATAATAAACAGCCCCTCGCTTATGAGGATTCATAAACATAGCTTGAAATCCCCGTTGCTCTTCTTCTGTAAATTCCGAGTAACTAAAAACATATTCTCTTTCAGCCATTTCAAAAGATTTCCTATAAATATTCCTTGCCTGTTTCATATTAGCATCTTGTATGTATACCTTTTCTTTTCCTATATCCATATCATATATGATATACTCACCTGCCCCTAAAGCATAAACCTTACTATCTATTACATATGCAGCAAGTGTTCTGTTTGTAATAATTTTATTTTTCTGTGTATCTATCAAAGCATATGTTTCACTAAAAACACGTATTCTATTCTCACAAAGTAAGTCTATTGAAGGGGGATAATTATCTCCATGAAAAATAATGTATACGATCCCCCCACAAAATAGTAAAAGCAAAATGTTTATCATACAAAAGGTAACTTGCTTATACCCCATTTTTTTTAATCGTATCATATCCTTATTCTCCTTCGTTATTTATACCAAATCGAGAGAACGTCCTATTTATATAAAGAATCCACATAAACGGGGTTAATCTGCCTGCCTGCATTGATAATGCTGCTTCATTATTGAGCTCAATAATTTTCTTGATAAATTCATTGGTCAAGTTACCCATGATGTAACCACCTCGACCATGAGCTTTAGGTTCTTCCAAATTATCACCTTGCTCTTTCGGTCTCCAATGAGGTTCCTATTATAGTAGCCTCAGAATTATCATACCGTGGTCTTACTTTCTATTTTATAAATAGTAATGCTATATCTCCTATCTTCAATTCGAAATACTATGTCTTTAATTGGTTTATCCATAGGGCTCCAGAAAGTAAACCTCACAACATACCCCTCTTTACTATAATTAAATAGTTCTTTATTTTTGCCATTTGTAGTATGGTAATCTGTTCCATTTTTATCTATACCTTTCTCCCAACCACTTTTAATAAGTTCAGTCTCATAATAACTTTTAATATCTTCGCCTTTGGCTTCTGTAGAAAAAGAACCTATGCCAAGTGGTTTCTCTATATTACGTGTAGAAATAAGAATATTATCACCTAATAAACCATTACTTTGATAGACTTGAATAGCAGGAATATGATTGTAAAAATCTTTTTTTACTGCCTCACCTTGCCAAATATTACAAGCGTTTATTATACCAATAGTTAAGACAATGAATAAAACACCCATAAAATAGATTTTCATCTTCTCTGAAACTTGTTTTCGAAGTACCCTTTTAGTCATAATTACAAATCCTTCTATTATTAATCTAACCCATAAAGATTATCTTGTATATCCCGTTCAATTTTGGCTTTCTTATCATCTACACTTTCGCTATTTCCTATACCGCCTCCCACACTGGGTGTTCCAATCCCTATCAAATATATGGCAACTTTCCCTGCATAATCTGAATAGATTGGAATTTGTGCCCCTACACCAATTCCTGCAAATACACTTCCAGTAAAGGTGACTCCACTTAATACTTTGTCTAACTTTTTCATCACTCAAATCTATCCCCTGAACTAAGGGAACAAATTTAACTACTGATATAGAAAACCCCAGAGGAGATGTTGACGCACCTATACTTGTTCCTGCTTTTCCTTTGACGGACGGTATGAGTATATTCAGAAGTCCTCTTTCGTTTAACGGAATTTTTGAGCCGTAGATGGTTTGGGCGATTTTGTTCATTCCGTTTCTTTGTCCCGGCTGTGGTAGGTATGACTGTCCTGCAAGCTTTCTATGGAGAAGTTGTTTCCTGTTTTACACCTATCTTTATCCTATTTATGAAAATATATACATCATCACAAATGTAGCAAGGAAAATGACCATCCCTATAATTATTCTTCTATTTTCTTCTGTATATTGTAATGATTTTTCACCATAATGTATTCGTTTATACAGTCCCACTAAAACAAGAACGCCCCACAATAACATAAGTGCTGTATAAGCATATAATATGTTACCCGTTATCACACTTCTATCAACTATTATGATATAAAAGGCCAGCATACTGTGTGTAAAAGCGAATAATATACGAACAAAAAGAGACACATGTTTAATAAAGAAGGCTTCCTGTGGATTTAGAGATTCAGGAAACACAAATACTTTCCAAATTACAATGGATGCTACTAATAAAAAAACATCATACACAGGGCTAGAGAATAAAGAAATCATTTTCTTTCCTCCTGTGAATAAATTTCTTCATTATCATTCTCATTATCTTTTTCCATCGTCTCCCACGCCTTTTTATTTTCCTCTACCCAATATACAATTTCTCCTGCAATAATAGGAGCCGCAATAATACCAACAATAGATGATCCTATTGCTGTAACGACAAGAGCTCCACCCCAACCCCCTAGTGAAATAGGCAACGTAACGTATGCACCTGCTCTAAATGCATTGTATTGGGATTTAAATCTCTCGTGGTTTTTCTGTGTTCCGTATAAGTAAGACGCACCTGCTACAAAAGCGGCCGGCTTTCTTCACAAGATTTTTCCCGATTGCCTCCGCTTCTTTCCAGTGCTGCCGAGGCTGATATTCATTCCTACGGCGTTGTTCTTGTTAATGACTTTGTCTGTTTTCCGGTTTTCTGTATTTCTCTTGCGTTCATTCCTGCCTGCACGGCATACAGGGCTTTCAGCCGGCCGCCTCCCACTTCTCCGGCTCTTTTTACGGGAGCGGCTACATCTCTTGCCGCATATATGCAAATATTTCATCACAATCATAAATTATATTTTTCAAAAAAATTATTATATCCAATTTGTATTCTCCACTCATCATTCATCGAGGAAATCAAATCCAACGTTACTACATATTTTTCATTACTGGCTTTTATATGTAAGGAAGGTCTTTTTCGATATTCTACTATATCCCATCCATTCCTAATAAAATATCTTTCAAATTCATACAAAGTAAGCTCCGATGTATATTCAGTAGTAATTGGCAAAATATTAGCTCGCAAAGATTTTGCAATAATAGCTCTTCTATTTGCCAATGCCACATTTTTGACAAAATAGTTTTGTATAGGCTTTATGGAATATAACTCTTGTTTTAACTGTTGTATATCTTCCTGTATACTTTCCTTTCCTATACTATTGTATATACAACCTCCAATAAGCCATGTACTAAATAAAACAAGAAAAACTATAGCCCATATTTTTATTAATACCGATTTTATTTGTTTTATATTCATCATTATTACCTCATTGGTAAATATTTCCTATATACCAGGTATATGCAAATGATAACGAAACACCTACGGATCCACTTGCATTAATCTCACCAATAATACTAGCACCAGAAACTCCGACAGTTCCCCCCCACTCCACCTATTGCGGAAAAACTACCACTAAGTCCACTAATAGAATTTATATAACCATCGCTCTTGTCACTGAGGAATCCATATCCAGTCATGAGAGGTACCCCTACGGTTCCACCTGGCGCAAAAGCAAGTGTTGCATACACATTACCCTCTTTATCAACAATACATCCAACGGCACCAGCTTTTAACCCTTCACCCAAAGAAAGCTGAGTAGAAACATAATCTCCAATCATATTAGTCGGATCAATAATTCCTTTATCTACCAAATAATGTGCTTTGCGCATGACCTCTTTTGCTGTACTTTCTTTTGAATTTTCAATTTGATTCCACACTTCTTTTTCTATAATTTCCTTTACTGCTTCACGGGCTTCCATTTCTTCATCCAATTCATTCCACTTCGTCCCCATCTGGGAGATGTAGGCGCCTGTATGTCCGCTCCCTCCTGTCATCTTGGACAGTATTCCTCCAAAGGCGGCGGAGATGTTCTGCACTGTATCGGGATGTTTGTTTATCCAGTCTTTCCCTTTGGTCTTTTTCAGGTATCCTATGGCATATTCGTTGGCTCCTCCTGCTATCAGGCCGCTTAGGGCGCTTCCTCCGCTCTTGGCTCCGGTGATGGCTCCCAGCATGCCATGGAGGGCTACCTTTTCTGTGGATCCGTCTTTCCATCCATTGTGGGAGGCTATCTCATGGATAGCCCGGTTTCCGACTATCCCCAGTTCTTCCAACAGCTGTTTTCTTTCTTCTACTTTTGTTTTGTCGAAGATTTCTTTGAGTTTGTTTAAGCTGTCTTCCGTGTTCCTGTTCAGTTTCTCTATGTCCTGTTTCTGGTTTTCTTTGTCTGTGATGGTTATGGTTCCTTTGGATATGGCGGATGTCGTGGTTGTTCCGGCTTTGTCTTTCACGGTTAGACCCATGTTTGAGAGGAGTCCTAAGGCATTTAAAGGGACTCCTGCTCCTGTGCTGTAGGAGATTCCTTTTCCGCTTGCTTTATACTCGGCTTTGTTGTCTATGTTTTCCCATGTCAAAGTACCGGTGATGAGTTTGTTCTTTTCTGCCGGTGCTTAGCTGTCTATAATTCCTCCTTTTTCGTATACTCTCCTATACTATTATTGTATATACAGCCTCTAATAAGCCATGTACTAAATAAAATAAGAAAAACTATAATCCCTATTTTTATTAATACCGATTTTAATTGTAATGGTTCCTTATTTGTAAATTGTATTAAAAGCCTTTTTGGTATATCCAGTCTTCTTTAATTAGCTCAAATTCACACGCTTTTTTCCCTTCCCACTGAGTAATCGCAAATGCAAAATCCCCCTTTCTTAAAACTATACATGTGAATTTACCATATTGATTGCTATCAGTATATTTTTTATCAATCTGCCATCCTTGTTCCACCAATT
>OGRB01000853.1_pt1 | contig 25030 bp, 20 predicted proteins | sample 1553371 | NCBI WGS metagenome assembly OGRB01 (sample SAMEA2580027, study PRJEB22360) | human gut metagenome | reverse complement strand
CTCAAGATACCGCTTGACATACTGCCCCGTATAGGACTCCGGAACCTTCACGATCTCCTCCGGCGTTCCTTTCGCGATCACGGTACCGCCGCGGTCTCCGCCTTCCGGTCCCATGTCGATAATATAATCCGCGGTCTTGATCACATCCAGATTGTGCTCAATCACAACCACCGTATTTCCACCTTCGGAAAGCTTTCTTAAGATCTCCACCAGCTTATGGACATCCGCGAAGTGGAGTCCTGTCGTCGGCTCATCGAGGATATAGATTGTTTTTCCGGTTCCGCGTCTGGAAAGCTCTGTGGCGAGCTTGATCCGCTGCGCCTCGCCGCCGGAAAGCTCCGTTGAGGGCTGTCCGAGACGGATATAGGAAAGTCCCACATCGTTCAATGTCGCAATCTTTCTCGCGATAGACGGCACATTCTCAAAGAACTTTAGCGCCTCCTCCACGGTCATATTCAGCACATCGTAAATGCTCTTTCCCTTATACTTCACTTCCAGAGTCTCACGGTTGTACCGCTTTCCGCCGCAGACCTCGCAGGGCACATAGACATCCGGAAGGAAATGCATTTCGATCTTGATGATTCCGTCACCGCTGCAGGCCTCGCATCGACCGCCCTTCACGTTGAAGCTGAACCGTCCCTTTGAGTATCCCTTCGCCTTCGCATCGGTGGTCGCTGCAAAAAGATCACGGATCAGGTCAAACACACCAGTGTAGGTCGCCGGGTTTGATCTCGGCGTTCTTCCGATCGGGGACTGGTCGATGGCGATGATCTTATCCAGCTGTTCCACACCATCGATTCCGTCGTGATCTCCCGGGATCGTCCGGGCACGGTTCAGCTTTTTCGCCAGCGCCTTATAGAGGATCTCGTTGATCAGGGAGCTCTTTCCCGATCCCGACACACCGGTCACGCAGGTCATAATTCCAAGTGGCACATCCACATCGATATTTTTCAGGTTATTCTCCCTCGCGCCGCGGATTTTGATCCAGCCTGTGGGGCTTCTTCTCTCCTTCGGCACCGGAATTTTGATCCGGCCGCTTAAATACGCACCGGTGATCGATTCTTTACACTTCATGATCTGGGCTGCCGTTCCCACAGCGACCACATTTCCGCCGTGTTCCCCGGCCCCCGGACCGATATCCACGATACAGTCCGCCGCCCGCATCGTATCCTCATCGTGTTCCACGACGATCACACTGTTTCCGAGATCCCGGAGATGTTCCAGCGTTTTCAACAGCTTATCGTTATCTCTCTGGTGCAGTCCGATACTCGGCTCATCAAGGATATAGGCAACCCCCACAAGTCCGGAGCCGATCTGGGTCGCCAGACGGATCCGCTGTGCCTCGCCGCCGGAAAGGGTACCGGTCGCCCGGGATAAGGACAGATAATCCAGTCCCACGTCGATCAGGAAGCTGATCCTCGCCCGGATTTCCTTCAAAATCTGTTCACCGATCATCTTCTGCATCTCGGATAGCTTCAGATCATCGATAAACTCCCTGAATTTTACGATAGACATATTCGTAGCCTCGTAAATATTCAGCCCACCTACCGTCACCGCCAGAGAAGACTGCTTTAAACGCTGTCCATGACAGGTGGTACACGGTGTGATCCGCATAAAGCTCTCGTACTCTGCCTTGCTGGCCTGGGAGAATGTCTCCCGGTAACGGCGGTTTACGTTCTCGATCAGACCCTCAAAGGCCACGTCATAAACACCGGTTCCCCTCTGTCCTGTATAGTGGACCTTTACTTCCTTTCCGCCGGTTCCGTAGATCAGGATATCATGGATCTCCTTCGGATAATCTTTGAACGGAGTATCAAGATCAAAGTGATACTCTGCCGCCAGGGCATCTAAGATCGCCCTTGAAAAGCTTCCCGGCTTCGCGCAGGACTGCCAGCCGAGAACGACGATTGCTCCCTCGTTGATACTCAGGGACTTATCCGGGATCATCAGATCCTCATCAAATTCCATCTTATATCCCAGACCGAAACAGTCCGGGCAGGCGCCGAACGGGTTGTTGAAGGAGAAGCTTCGCGGCTCCACCTCCTCGATGCTGATCCCGCAGTCCGGGCAGGAAAAGCTCTGGCTGAAGTTGACCGCCCCCCCCCCAGCTACATCCACGATCATCAGACCATCTGACAGCTTCATCACCGTCTCGATGGAGTCCGTCAGACGTTTCTCGATCCCCGGCTTCACAACGAGACGGTCCACAACGATCTCGATATTGTGCTTGACATTCTTCTCCAGCGTGATCTCCTCAGACAGCTCGTGGAGATTTCCATCGATCATCACGCGGACATAACCGCTGCGTTTCGCCTGTTCCAGAACCTTCTCATGACGTCCTTTTCTTCCACGGACCATTGGCGCTAAAAGCTGGATTTTCGTCCGCTCCGGCAGTGTCATGATCTGGTCCACCATCTGGTCCACGGTCTGTTTCCGGATCTCCCTGCCGCACTTCGGGCAGTGGGGGATACCGATCCTCGCGTACAGAAGACGCATATAGTCGTATATCTCCGTCACAGTTCCTACGGTGGAACGCGGGTTGCGGTTCGTGGATTTCTGGTCGATGGAGATCGCCGGGGAAAGTCCCTCGATGCTCTCAACATCCGGCTTTTCCATCTGGCCTAAGAACTGACGCGCATAGGAGGACAGAGACTCCATATAGCGTCTCTGTCCCTCCGCGTAGATCGTATCAAATGCCAGAGAAGATTTTCCCGATCCGGAAAGTCCGGTCAGGACTACCAGCTCATTTCTCGGGATATCCAGGGAAATATTTTTTAAGTTGTGCTCGTTGGCACCTCGTATTTTTATATATTGCTTCGGCATTGTGTTTCTCCTCTTTGCCATGTCTGCTTTTGCTTTATCATTCTCACAGAGTTCCGGGACTATACGTTTTCCATGGATTCCGGTTACTGTCCCGTGTTACGGTCAGTATACCACAATTCCATTTTATATGCAAACATTTGTTCGTTTCATATTTTACCACTTTTCATCTGCGCAGACCGTTTCAATCGGCATATCCATCTGTCTTTTCCCCAAAAAACGCGAAAGACCCCGGCAGCTGCCCGCCGGGGTCTCTCTTTATGGGTTTCTATGAAATTCTACATTATCTGTGTGTACTGTTTTTCAGCATTTCCCTGCTACGAGATCTTCTATACGCATATAAATTTAAGACTTCCAGAACTATTGATACAAATTCAGTCGGTAGAAGCAGCATAAACATATGGTACACCGGGATATACGTTATGAAAAGCTGTCGACATATCTTGTATGAGATAAAAGCTATAGGAACTATGAGTAGTATCCATCGTCCGTCTCTACTTCTTAAACTATCGTAAACAGCCAGTGCATATAGAATTTCAAGCACAAATATAATGCATGATACGCTTGAAATATTCGCAACATTACTTGCCAGTACTTCATCGACTAATTCTGGATTTTTTACCAGCTCATTCCAATATTCAAATGTAATGACTCCTGCCGGAGGAATATATTCTTTATGTCCGTTTTTCAGAATAAAGCCAATAAAGAATATATTAAACAAAATAACTGTCAAAGATGATAAATAAAAAAATTTGCTTTCTTCATAGCTATTCATTCCCTCCTAATCATATGAGATAATGTAATAGACACACTTTCTTTTCAATTCAATAAAAACATCGCCGTCATCATCCTTTATATAATCAAGCTTTTTGTATCCATTCCTACCAGGAAACTTCTACATTATATCCACCGTTCTGATCCTTCGTGATCTTATATTTCACGCCGTCCGCATCTGTCACGGTTCCGCTGGTCTTTACCTTACCGGATTCGTTGACCACATATGTCTTTCCGTCAACGGTGACTTTCTCGTACTTCATTCCTTCTTCCGCACTCACAAGGCGTCCGTTCTCGTAGAGACTTCCGTCCTTCACACCCGTGAATCCGTCGCCTCTCGTTCCGATACTGCCGGAAGTTGTGAAGTAGAATACTTCGTTGTCATGGTTATCGTCGTTGATCACGATCCGCCCGGTCTTCATCTTTCCGTCACTGTCAAAGTAGAACTTTCTGCCGTCGCTCAGCTCCACAAGACCTGTCTTCATGCGGCCCTTTTTATCAAAGCAGTAGGTCTCGCCCTTGATCTTTGCTATTCCGTATCCGCAGGCCTCCGTTGTTTTATAGGATGTGGAGTATGCGCGGCCATCTTTAAAGTAGTACCAGTTTTCCTCAGCGTCATCCGGGGATGCCATATATCTCCAGCCGTTCATCTGCTGTCCGCCGCTGCGGAAGTAGCGAAGGGCATTGACATCGCTGTTGGAGAGGTCGTCACGTCCTGTAGATGTGTAATCAGACTCATTTACCCAGCCAGTCAGCATTCTTCCGCTGTGGTCAAAGATATAGGTCTCACCGGAGATCTTCAGCTCACCATCATAGATCAGCTTTCCACTGGAATTAAAATAGTACCAGTACTCACCCCAGTCATCCTCTCTGTCCGCCAGTTTTCTCCAGCCCGTCGTCATAGCTCCGGAATCTTCTAAATGATAGATCTTACCATCGATCTCCACCCAGCCGATATCCAAAACGGAATCCGTAAAGTGGTACCACACGTCATTGATCTGTTTCCAGCCGTTTGTGTACGCCTTTCCGTTCGCTCCAAAATATCTCCATCCGCTCTCGTTCCAGCGGCTGTTGTTGATGTACTTCCATGTGTTTGTGATCATGACACCATTCTCGTTTACATAATAAGTATCATCGATCAGGCTGTTTGTCTGCATCACTCCATTGTAATCCATATAATACCATGCATCCTTGGAGCATACCCAGTCATTCCGAACGAGGCGTCCGTTGTTGTCATTGTAGTAATACCATTTTCCATTCTGCTGCGACCAGTCCGCAAAAGAGGTCGTCGCCATTCCTGCGGTTAAAATCATCGCCGCAACTGCTGCACCTGCAAAATATCTCTTCTTCATAGAAACCCTCCTCTTCTAAATATTTCCGTTTCCGGAATATACTTTTTCACTTTCCCACCGGTTTCCTTTTCATCGTTCCCACGGTGGCTATTTGTTTTCGATATCTCCGTTAGATATCTTTCGTTTTTTGTTTGTACTTGTATTATACAGAAAACTTACTAAAAACTCTTCTCTTTTTCCTTACATTTCATTAAAAATATGACGCAAAAATGCGGCAAAAACAGGATTGCATTCCCATTTCTGCCGCATTTAAAATTTTCTTATGATTTGCCGCCGGACACTGCAGTTTCTCCCTATGTCTTACCGCAGCACTGAATGTATATCCGACATTTTTATTTTACTCTGCATCTCCAAACAGACGGTTAACTGCACTGAAGATACCTCTCAAGGATGCTCTCGTGATGTTGGAGCTGATGCCGACACCGTATGTCACCTTGCCGGTCTTCTGATCCATCAGGTGGATATAGGAAGCCGCCTGAGCCCCGGAACCGGATGTCAGCGCATGCTCGCTGTAATCGAGAACCTTGATTGAGATACCAAGCTCCTCCTCCAGTCCGCGTTTCACAGCATCAATCGGGCCGTTTCCGACACCTTCAAACTGTTTTGTCTCGCCGTGATCGGAGTATGTAACGACTGAAACTGTTGTGAACTGGTCGCCAGACTCGAAATCCGTGATCTTGCACTTGCGGAAATGGTATGGTTCCTTGCGATCGAGATATTCCTCGCGGAACACTTCCATGATCTGCTCCGGTGCAACCTCACCCTGCTTCTCTGCGATCTTCTGGATCACATCCGCAAACTCCTTGTGCATGCCGCGCGGAAGCTTGAATCCAAAGAAGCTGTCCATAACGAAGGCAACACCGCCCTTTCCGGACTGGCTGTTGATACGGACCACCGGCTCGTACTCTCTGCCGATATCGGACGGATCGATCGGCAGATACGGAACCTGCCAGATCTCGCTCTTTCTTTCCATAAGCGCATGCATTCCCTTGTTGATAGCATCCTGATGGGAGCCGGAGAATGCAGTAAATACCAGCTTTCCAGCGTACGGATGACGCGGATCGATATGCATCTTTGTGCAACGCTCGTATACTTCCGCGATCTTCTTGATGTCGCCGATCTCAAGCTCTGGGTCGATTCCCTGGGAGAACATATTGTAGGCGATGGTCAGGATATCCACGTTGCCGGTACGCTCACCGTTTCCGAACAGGGTTCCCTCAACGCGGTCAGCGCCTGCAAGCATTGCAAGTTCTGCAGCAGCGACGCCTGTTCCGCGGTCATTATGCGGATGAACGCTTAAAACGATGCTCTCGCGGTTCTCCAGATGTTTGCTCATCCACTCGATCTGGTCTGCGAATACGTTCGGTGTCGTCATCTCGACAGTGGACGGAAGGTTGATGATCATCTGATTGTCCGGTGTCGGACCCCATGCTCTCTGGACCGCGTTGCAAATATCAAGGGCGTAATCCATCTCTGTTCCGGTAAAGCTCTCCGGGGAATACTCCAGAATCACTTTTCCGTCATAATCTTCCATGTACTTCTTTACCATATCGACGCCATCGATCGCGATCTGCTTGATCTCCTCTCGGTCCATATGGAATACAACATCACGCTGTAAGGTGGATGTAGAGTTGTAAATATGTACAACTGCCTTCGGGATTCCCTGAATGGACTCGAAGGTTCTCTTTAACAGGTGATCACGGCACTGGGTCAGAACCTGGACCGTCACATCGTCCGGGATCAGCCTGCGTTCAACGAGCTGTCTTAAAAAGTCAAATTCGATCTGGGAAGCGGCCGGGAAACCGATCTCGATCTCCTTGAAGCCCATCTGCACCAGCATATTGAACATTTCGATCTTCTCTTCAACGACCATCGGCTCTACAAGTGCCTGATTGCCGTCACGTAGATCCACGCTGCACCAGATCGGCGCTTTCTGGATCTCTTTATTCGGCCACTCCCTCTCCGGGTAATTCATGACCGGTACTCTCTGATATCTCTTATAATTCATCATAGTTTCTTTCCTCCGCTTTTCTGATAAAAGTCATTTTCATTCCTGCATTTCATGAATTTTTGTAATCATGCAGTCTTTCCAGGCACTGCAGTTTCCCTCCAGCTTCATAGTCGCAGGCCACGGAGTCGGTAAACCACGCTGTACTTCTCAATTATAAACAATGTTACGCTTTTAGGTCTAACCCCATTTTCATCAGTCCTTTTTTTGTGAAATTCAATCGACGGTCGCGTTTTTGACCGTCCTTTTCCGTTTTTTCATTATATCACTGTGAAAATGGAATCGCAAGAATCTATGCCATAACATTTAGATATAGGAGATATGAAGTGTTACAGTACACGGGCACTCCATGCCCGCACATTGTAACAGGATTTTGCCGATGCTTCGCATTCCGTATCGGCAAAATCCGCGGTCATAACGATATCATACGGAATTTTCAGTTCAGAAAATTCTTACCCATGAAAAGTAACTATGAAGTCACTATACACCTCCCAAGCCTTTCTGAGACTGTAACCGTATATAAAATGAGGCAGCGAATTTTTTCACTGCCTCATCGTTCATCTTTTATATTTCAAGCAATCAGCCTTCTGTCACATGACCTTTTTTCTTCAATACATCGATCACCTGATCCACATACTTCTCGCAGATCTCCGGTGTCTCCGCCTCGACCATAACGCGGATCAGCGGCTCTGTTCCGCTCTGGCGGAGGAGAAGTCTTCCGTCATTTCCGAGTGCCTCATCAACAGCCTTTCCTGCTGCCTGCACATCCGGGTCATTTAATGCCGCCGCCTTGTCTGCCACGCGGACATTTTTTAAGAGCTGCGGAAGGATCGTAACCTCGGAAGCAAGCTTTCCGAGCGTCTCCTTCTTCTCCAGCATAACCTCCATGATCTTTAAGGACGTCAGGATTCCGTCACCGGTAGTCGCGTACTTGCTGAAAATGATATGTCCGGACTGCTCGCCACCGAGGCAGTTTCCGGTCCTGGACATGTTCTCGTATACATATTTGTCGCCGACAGCCGTCTTCTCGTAGCCGATGCCCTCACGGTCAAGTGCCTTGTAAAGGCCAAGGTTTGACATAACTGTGGTAACGATCTTATTGTTGCGCAGAAGTCCCTGTTCCTTCATGTACTTTCCACAGATGTAGAGGATCAGGTCGCCGTCCACGACGTTTCCGTTCTCATCCACAGCCAGACAGCGGTCCGCGTCACCATCATAGGCAAATCCCACATCGAGACCTTTTTCCTTCACGAATTTCTGAAGCTCCCCGATATGCGTGGAACCGCAACCGCGGTTAATGTTCAGTCCGTCAGGCTTATCGTTGATGACATAAGTGTCAGCGCCGAGGGCATCAAATACACTCTTCGCAACGGAGGAAGCGCTTCCGTTGGAGCAGTCGAGGCCAACCTTCTTACCCTTAAAGGATCTCGTAGCGATAGAGATCAGGTAACCGATATAGCGGTTTCTTCCCGCTGCAAAATCCTGCGTTCTTCCGATATTTTCTCTCTTCGCAAGCGGGATCTCTTCCATCTCTCCGTCTAAGTACTTCTCGATCTCTGTGATCACACTCTCCTCGAGTTTCTCGCCGTTGCCGTTCATGACCTTGATTCCATTGTCATAGTACGGATTGTGGCTGGCGGAGATCATGATTCCACAGTCGAAATCTTCCGTGCGGATCACATGGGACACACTCGGAGTTGTTGTTACATGTAAGAGATAAGTGTCAGCGCCGGATGCTGTGAGTCCCGCCGCAAGGGAGTACTCAAACATATAGCTGGAGCGTCTCGTGTCTTTTCCGATCACGACTCTGCAGCGGTCTCCCTTGGCCTGTTTTCCATAATACCATCCGAGAAATCTTCCGACTTTATACGCATGTTCCACGGTAAGATCGACGTTTGCCTCGCCGCGGAAGCCGTCGGTACCAAAATATTTTCCCATTCCTCAATTTCCTCCATATCCCGCGAACCTTATAGAGAATCGGACATTTCCATAAAACGATATCCTCATTCTCTATAGAGTCTGCGGTCTTCTGTCTCTTCATAGATTATGCGCATCTGCACCAAATCGTCCGCATTGATACGCTGCTGATAGGACTTCGCAGATCCTGTTTTCTCTGATAAAACAGGCTGCCGGAGAACATGTCTTCACCGACAGCCGTATGTCTTTTTATAAGCAGGACCGGTCCTTCGCCGCCAAATCCTGATCTTTATCCCAGTCCGGTAAGGCTCCACCTCTTTCAGGCAGTGAACCCTTCTACCAGGTGATCTCCTTCAGATATCTCGCAACCGCGTCCTTCCACTCCGGAAGACGCTCGAAGCCGTTCTCTGTAAGCTTTTCCTTGCTCATCCGGCTGTTCATCGGGCGTTTTGCCTTTGCTGCCGGATACTCATCGGAATGCACCGGTGTCACCTTGACATCCATGCCGGCTGCGCGGAAGATCTCACACGCGAACTCATACCAGGAGCAGAGTCCCTCGTTGGTCGCATGGTATCTGCCGTATTTGTCCGTCTGGATCATATCCACAAGGAGTCTTGCGAGATCGTAAGTGTAGGTCGGGGATCCGATCTGATCATCAACGACAGATGCGGCTCCTCGCTCCTTTCCGATCCGCAGCATGGTCTTGATAAAGTTCTTGCCGTTTACGCCGAATACCCAGGCGATGCGGACGGTAAAGAATTTCTCTACCAGCTCCTCGACTGCAAGCTCTCCCTCATATTTGGACTGTCCATAGACATTCAGTGGATGTCTCTCGTCATCCGGCTCCCACGGGCGGGTTCCCTGTCCGTCGAACACATAGTCCGTGCTGATGTACATCATCTTAATGCCGAGCTTTTTGCAGACTTCCGCGATATTTCTTGTCCCGCCTGCGTTGACCTTCATGCAAACATCCACATTGTCCTCCGCTGCGTCAACCGCTGTATAAGCGGCACAGTGGATGACCGCCTCGACATTTGCCTCCGTGATCACACGGTCGCATGCCTCTTTATCGGTAATATCCATCTCCGCAAGATCGACTCCGATCGGAGTCAGACCGCGTTTTTCCATCTCATTTACAACGTCATGACCAAGCTGGCCTTTTACGCCTGTTACTAAAACTCTCATGTTCGCGTTATTCCTTTCACCTGAAAGTGCCTTACTTTAAATCTTTACCGAGGCGGTCGCCGTACATATTATCGAAGTAATTGCTGTACTCACCGCTTAAGATGTGCTTCCACCAGTCCTCGTTATCCAGATACCACTGGATCGTCTGCTGGATACCGGTATCAAAGTTGTATTTCGGCTTCCAGCCAAGCTCTGTCTCAAGCTTTGTCGGGTCGATGGCGTAACGTCTGTCGTGGCCCGGGCGGTCTGTTACGAATTTAATGAGGCTCTCCGGCTTATTTAATGCCTTTAAGATCGTCTTAACGACCTCCAGGTTTGTTCTCTCATTGTGTCCGCCGACGTTATAAACCTCACCGACACGTCCGTTGTGGATGATCAGGTCGATGGCCTCACAGTGGTCGGAAACATGGAGCCAGTCGCGGACATTCTCGCCTGTTCCGTATACCGGAAGCGCCTCGTCTGCGAGGGCACGGCTGATCATCAGCGGGATCAGCTTCTCCGGGAAGTGGTACGGGCCATAGTTGTTGGAGCAGCGGGAGATCGTCACCGGGAGTCCGTAGGTTCTGTGGTAAGCGAGAACGAAAAGGTCAGCGCTTGCCTTGGAGGAAGAGTACGGGCTGGAGGTGTGGAGCGGTGTCTCCTCTGTGAAGAAGAGATCCGGGCGGTCCAACGGAAGATCTCCGTAGACCTCATCGGTGGAAACCTGATGGTAACGCTTGATCCCGTAGGTGCGGCATGCGTCAAGCAGCGTTGTAGTTCCCATAACATTTGTGCGGACAAAGCTTTCCGGATCTACAACGGAACGGTCAACATGGCTCTCCGCTGCGAAGTTTACAACGATATCCGGTTTCTCTTTTTCGAAGAGGTCGAATACGAATTTACGGTCTGCGATGTCGCCCTTTACGAACTTGTAGTTCGGCTTATTCTCGACCGGCTTTAATGTCTCAAGATTTCCGGCGTATGTTAAGAGATCGAGGTTTACGATCTGGTACTCCGGGTATTTGTTTACCATATGGTGGATGAAGTTGCCGCCGATAAATCCGGCGCCGCCTGTTACGATGATTTTCATGTGTTTATTTCTCCTTCATGAACATGATCCTGACTGCAAAATTTCCCTACAGGAATACACTCAGCTCATGTTCCATCCTTTCCTGTATCAGTTCAGAAGCTTCCACTCAAACGCTTTGTGTTTGGGCGTGAGTGCGCTGAAAGCCTGCTGTTTTTTCTCTTTACTTATCTGCGTGTCCCGGCAGTTTGTCGATATATTTTCCGTCGATGACATCCTTTAAATACTGGCCGTACTGGTTCTTCTTATAGATCTCGTATGCGGCCATAACTTCTTCCTTGGAGATCCAGCCATTCGTGTAGGCGATCTCTTCCAGACACGCGATCTTTCTGTGCTGGTGGGTCTCGATGGTCTTAACGAAGTTTGTGGCCTCAACTAAGGACTCGTGGGTACCGGTGTCAAGCCATGTAAAGCCCTGTCCTAAAAGTGTTACATCAAGCTCACCATTCTCAAGATAGATCCGGTTAAGGTCTGTGATCTCAAGCTCGCCTCTTGCGGATGGTTTTAAGTTCTTTGCGTACTCCACAACGCGGTTATCGTAGAAGTAAAGACCGGTCACGCAGTAATTGGACTTCGGTTTTTCCGGCTTCTCTTCGATGGAGATCGCTTTTCCAGTCTCATCGAACTCAACGATACCGAAACGCTCCGGATCATCGACATAGTAGCCGAATACGGTTGCGCCTTTCTCCTTCTCTGCTGCCGCACGGAGACGTTTCTTTAAGCCCTGTCCGTGGAAGATATTATCTCCTAAGATCATCGCAACAGAGTCACCATTGATGAATTTTTCACCGATGATGAAGGCCTGGGCAAGTCCATCCGGGCTCGGCTGTACGGCGTAGGATAAGTTCACGCCGAACTGCTTTCCGTCACCTAACAGTGCCTCGAATCTCGGGGTATCGTCCGGTGTGGAGATGATGAGGATATCTCTGATTCCTGCGTTCATCAGCACGGATAACGGATAATAGATCATTGGTTTATCATAAATTGGTAAAAGCTGTTTGGAAGTTACCTTAGTGAGCGGATACAGTCTTGTGCCGCTTCCGCCGGCAAGTATGATTCCTTTCATATGCTCTCCTTTTCTCATCTGTTTTTGGGCACACTACGCCCTATACTGGGGTCATTATAGCATAAATGCCTTTTCTTTTAAAGGTACTTCCTCTTATAATTCTCTTAAAAAACATGAAGATTTTTGTGGATTTTTTATAATTTCCCCATATTTCACATCATACCTATGATGTTCGCTGTCCGTTTTCCTCTGCAGACATCTGTTTTTCCTTCTGACTCTTTTCTTAACTGCTCTGCACCTTCTTCGACATTCATTTCCCTTTGCAGTTCTATTCTTAAATATTCTTATAGACTATCCCTTTATTTAAGAAAATTCGCTGAAATCATACCACAGGACCATACTTAAAAACCGGAACTTTTCCCAATTGCAAATCTTATAAAAATATGTTAGAACCTATATTATATTTTTTTCTGGAGGATGTATCTACATATGAATAATCGTCTTTTCAGCCGGAACGACCTGGTGCGCCTGATCATCCCCCTGATCGTGGATCAGTTTTTACAGGTCGCCGTCGGTCTTTCCGACTCTATCATGGTCGCGCGGGTCGGGGAAGCCGCCGTCTCCGGTGTTTCCCTGGTCGACACGGTCATGCTTCTCATCATCAATATTTTCACGGCTCTCGCCACCGGCGGCGCGGTGATCGCCGGTCAGTATCTTGGAAGAAAAGATCCGAAGACCGGCTGCGAGGCGACCGCCCAGCTTTTTAACTTCACATTCCTGTTCTCGATCTTTATTATGATCCTCGGCTACCTCGGACAGAACGTAATCCTGTACCATGTATTCGGAAAGATCGAGCCGGAAGTCATGAAGGACAGTCGTACCTACCTGCTGATCGTTCTGTCTTCCATCCCGATGATCGCCATGTACAACGCGGGAGCCGCGATCTTCCGTGCTATGGGAAATTCCAATATCGCCATGAAGACCTCGCTCCTTATGAACTCCATCAACGTGTTCGGAAATGCCCTGCTAATCTTCGGATTCCACCGCGGTGTCGAGGGCGTTGCGATCCCGACGGTCGTGTCCCGGGGTGTTGCCTGCGTGGTGATTCTTATTTTGTTAAACAACCAGGAACATGAACTTCACATTTTGCACCCATACCCGTTTAAGATCAAGTGGAATGTGCTGAAAAAGATCCTCTATATCGGAATTCCGAACGGCCTGGAGAACAGTATGTTCCAGCTTGGAAAGATCGCCGTTTTAAGTCTCGTCTCCGGTCTCGGAACCGCATCCCTGGCAGCGAACGCGGTCGGCAATAATATCGCGAACTTTGCGATCCTGCCCGGCATGTCCTTCGGCTTTGCACTTCTCACGGTCTGTGCCCAGTGCGTCGGCGCGGGAGATTTCGAGCAGGTAAAATATTACACAAAGCACATGTTGCGCGTGGAGTATCTCTGCCTGATCGCATCAAACCTCATCGTGATCCTGGCGCTGCCGTTTATCCTGTCGGTCTATAATCTCTCCGATGAGGCTGCCCGGTATGCGAATGATATTATTTTATACCATGCAGCCTGTGTCGTGACGATCTGGCCGCTGTCTTTTACACTGCCGAATACGCTGCGCGCCGCGGCGGATGTGAAGATCACCATGGTGCTCTCCATTATCTCCATGTGGGTGTTCCGGTTTGGTTTCAGCTACCTGCTGACCATGGTGTTCCATATGGGAATCTTCGGTGTCTGGGTGGCTATGACCATCGACTGGCTTGTCCGCGGAATCTTCTTCGTCTGCAGGTACAGGAGCGGGCGGTGGCAGAAGATTATTTTCTCATAAAGAGAATGTGCCTTTTGTGAAATAGGGAATTTCTTGGAATTTCCCATTTTTCAAGTCGAACGTCCATGAGACTTGACACGTAATTCTGGTCAGCGCAAGCTTACATATTCTTTACAGAATCACTGCGCATCCTCGCGGAGCGTCTCTCTCAGTCGGAGACCTAACTCCCACTGAGACTAATTTGTTATGACTCACCACCTGAAGAGGCGGGAGGCTTCTCGACTGAGGTAAAAAATACCTTCGAAGATCATTTCTGGTCCTCGAAGGTATTTTTTAATTAGTTCTCATTCATCTTCGCAAGCTTCGCCGCCTGATCCGCCGCAATAAGGCTGTCGATCAGCTCCTGAATATCGCCGTCCATGATGGCATCGATCTTATAGAGTGTCAGCTTGATCCTGTGGTCTGTCACACGTCCCTGCGGGAAGTTGTAGGTACGGATCTTCTCGGAGCGATCACCGGTACCGATCTGGCTGCGGCGCTCTGCCGCCTCCTCATTCTGGCGTCTCTCCAGCTCCATATCATATAACTTGGAACGCAGTAAACGGAACGCTTTCTCCTTGTTCTGCAGCTGGGACTTCTCAGTCTGGCTGTAGATCACGATTCCTGTCGGGATATGCGTTAAACGCACCGCGGAGTCTGTGGTGTTGACACACTGTCCGCCGTTACCGGACGCACGCATAACATCAATACGGATATCCTTATCATCGATCACAACGTCGAATTCCTCAGCTTCCGGCATGATGGCAACGGTTGCCGTGGAGGTGTGGATCCTTCCGCCGGACTCTGTCTCCGGGACACGCTGTACACGGTGGACGCCGCTCTCATATTTTAACTTGGAGTAAGCGCCGTGTCCGGTGATCATGAACTCAACTTCCTTCATGCCGCCGATTCCGCTCTCACTGACGTTGATCATCTCTGTCTTCCAGTGCTGGCTCTCCGCATAGTGCACATACATGCGGTATAACTCGGAAGCGAATAATGCTGCCTCGTCTCCGCCCGCGCCGGCACGGATCTCGACGATTACGTTCTTCTCATCGTTCGGATCCTTCGGGAGAAGCAGGATCTTTAACTCCTGTTCCAGCTCCTCGATCCTCTTCTTTGCGTCGGCAAGTTCTTCCTTCGCGAGTTCCTTCATCTCCTCGTCGCTCTCCTCATCGAGAAGCGCAAGGCTGTCCTCCACGTCCTGTTTCGCCTGCTTGTACTGCTTGTATGCGTCAACGATCGGCGCCAGGTCTGCCTGCTCCTTCATCAGCTTGCGGAATTTTCTCTGGTCTTCCGCCACCGACGGGTTATTTAATTCCAGCATTAACTCTTCGTAATGCCGTAACATGTCATCCAAACGGTCAAACATCTATAAAACCTCCTCATACGCCTGCGGTCTGCCAGGCTCCGCACACAACGCGGTCTTTTCCTGCCAGATCCTGAATCACTCTTGTATCCTTAAAACCATGGATATCCAGCAGTTCCTTCACCGCTGCTCCCTGGTCATATCCGATCTCAAAATACACATGTCCTCCCGGCGTCAGATGTTTGGCACATTCTTCTGCCAGAATTCTGTAAAAATAAAGCCCGTCCGCGGTCCCGTCAAGAGCTCCCCGTGGCTCATGGTCCCGCACTTCCGGTTCCAGCTCCTCGATAACAGCGCTGGGGATGTAGGGTGGGTTGGAGACGATCACATTGAATCGTTCTGTCTCCGAAAAAGCGCTGAACATGTCGCTGAGGCGGAATATTACACCTGGCTGCGGCACCGTGCGGACTTCAGAAACCATACGTTCTTCAGAATTATCCTGTTTATTCTGATTATTTGTCAGATTCGTGCAATTCTGTATTTGTTCTGTCCTGCTGCTGACTGCATCGTTGTTTACATCGCTGTTTTCAAGAATCTCTTCTGAATTTCTTTTCGCAACTTTTAACGCCTCTTCCGAGATATCCGCGCCTTCCACGCTGGCATATCCGCCAAGCTTCTTTAAACTCACGGCAATACATCCGGATCCAGTGCACATGTCAAGAATCGAAACATTCTTATCTTTCTGCTCATTTAACACAAGCTCCACAAGTGTCTCTGTGTCCTGTCTCGGGATCAGCACATGCTCATTCACGAAAAATGTGAGTCCCATGAACTCCTGCTGTCCTAAGATCTGCTGGAGCGGGATGCGGGACGCGCGTTTTTCCAATGTATTCTCATACGCTGACAGTTTCTCTTTCAGCCACAGTTCTACACAGTCCAGCGCGTTTTTGCTCTCCAAAGAATTACCAGTCTGCTCTTGAGCAGCCATTTTCTGTGCCGTGCTTCCGACAATGTTCTCCCTTGCGCAAAGAAAATACTGCGCCCTGGAGATCCCGAAGCTCTGCTCAAACAGATACCAGGCGTCAAGATCCGCCTCCACAATCCCCGCATTCTTTAAGATCTTTTTTCCGTAGTTTAGGACATCTGCCCAGATCTTAAATTCACGCACACTATTTCCCGCGCATAGATCATCTCCAGACCGACCTGTTCCAGCCCCGACAGCGTTCTTCATCTCGCTCATGCCGTTATCTCCTGCGCGTTCTTCCCTGTCTGATCTTCTCTCTCAAAATATCCTGCCGGATACTGCTCCGGGAAATTTTCTTCCAGATATTTCTTCCAGTCAAACACAGCCTCGACCGCGACGATCGCTACCTCGATCATCGAGTCATCCGGCTCCTTTGTCGTAAGTCCCTGCATCCACATGCCCGGACGGCTGACGATGTCCATGATCTTCGAATTGCTGGTTCCTGCAAGGCGGAGCACCTCATAGGAGACACCCGCGATCACCGGGATCAGGACGATCCGGCTGACGATCCGAAGCCAGATCGTATCTACACGGACCACCATGAAGAACAGGATGCTGATCACCATAACGATCAGAAGAAAGCTCGTTCCGCAGCGCTTATGCTCTTTGGAGCTTTTTCTTACATTCTCCACGTTGAGCACAAGGCCATGCTCTAAGCAATTGATGCATTTATGTTCCGATCCGTGGTACATGAACGTCCGCTTGATGTCCTCCATCCGTGAGATCACCTTAATGTAGGTGATGAAAATCGCAATTCGGATACAGCCTTCAAGAATCGCCATCACAGTCTCAGAGTGGATAAATTTCCGGAAGATTCCCGCGATCAAAAGCGGGAGTACCATAAAGATCGCAATCGCCATAAAAATGGAGAATACCATCACCGCCGACATAACGACATTATCTACTTTTTCACCAAATGTATCGATCAAAAATTTCTCGAACTTTCCCGGCTCCTCGTCCTCCTCATCGTCCTCAAAGAAGCTTGCCGACCATGTCAGGGAACGCATTCCCAGGATCATGGAGTCCGCGAAACTAAAGATTCCTCTCACAAACGGCAGGGAGAAAAACTTTACTTTTTCTGTCATGCTCACATAGGTATCTTTCTTGACAACGATCTCGCCGTCCGGCTTTCTGACAGCCGTGGCGTAATTGTCCTTGTTCTTCATCATGATACCCTCTAATACTGCCTGTCCCCCGATACCGGAATATTTCAAGATTTTACCTCCATATATGTCTCATAGTGTCATACCAGAATCGCTCCGCACTTCGTGCTCCCGCGATTCTCCACAAACATTCATAATCCGCTCATTTTTCTTACGAAAAATGGCTGCTTGTTCATGTTTGTGCGGGAATCAAAGAGAAAAAATCCCCTGCAAGCAAGCTTGCGTTGATTTTTTCTCCTTGATTCCCTGTATGACAAAAAAGGCTGAGTTTTCAGAGTTATCCAAAAGCTCAACCTTTCACTAATCAAACCTTATTTGTCTGTTTTCATACCATACTTACGGTTGAACATCTCGATACGTCCGCGAGCGGAAGCAGCCTTCTGCTGACCAGTATAGAATGAATGGCATTTGGAACAGATTTCTACGTGAATGTCTTTCTTGGTAGAACCAGTTACAAATTCATTACCGCAGTTGCAAACGACCTTGGCCTGATAGTAATTTGGGTGGATTCCCTGTTTCATGATTTTCACCTCTTTAAAATTTTTGGTACATGACTGACAGTCACGTTACGTTAATAAAAAATAATACAGCTTTACAGCCATATGTCCTGTTCCGCCAGAACAGCTTAATAATTATAGCATATGCATACTGCTAATGCAAGTATATTTTCCGCGGTTTTTCATGATTTTTGCAGGTTATCCACAAGAGTTCTCACATCGCCCTGCTTTTTCCCCATTATCTCCCCGTAAAACAAGTTAAGGCCGACCGCGAGCGGATTATTCCACCGGCAGCCAGCCTTTGTTTCCTATAAGATCACTGCGTCATAAACCTCTTCCGGCTTTGCATCAAGAAGACGTTTTGCCATATCCCGCTTCATCTGTGCCAGAATCACTTCTTCTTCCTCGGTGCGGTTTGGTTTTCTTGCCATCTCAATGAAATCCTGACGTACAAAGCCCGGGCGAATGGTGACAACCACCGTCTTTCCTCTGTAGCTGAACCGGAAATAATATCTTCCATGGGGGCTTTCCAGAATGCCTGCTGCCTCCGGCAGATCTTTGTCTACATGGATCCGTCCGCCAGTAACGCAGCGGGTCACCATCTCGAAAGCATCCAGCCCTCCAGGACCCGGAAATGCGGTGACGAGCTCGATCTCCCTGCGCTCCAGAAGTTTTCCGTCATCAAGCTGCGGAAACGCTCTCTGCATGACCTGAAACGCGTGTGCTACACCGCCCGGATATCCTACTCCGTGATACTTTAACAGGTCCTCAAAGCTGAATTCAAGTTTCTGTCCCTTTTCAAGTACTATAATTTTTTCCATTTTTATTTCTCCTTTTTCTTAAGATTTCTCATGTATTATTCCTGTCTGTTGTCCAGAATTTCAGAAACCTGTTCATCTGTCAACTCATACTGATAAACAAACTCGAAGAATTCCTTCACTTCCTCTTTCATGTCCATATCGGCGAAAATATCCGGATACTGGATCTTTGCGGCCCACTTGACCATGAGCGGTGTCTCCACACCTGCCGGATCCCAACGGTAAGCGCCGATCGGGATTTTATAGACCTGATGATTCTTCACTGCATTGATAACGGACCAGTCTCTTCCGGTCTGTTTGTTTTCCAAAAGATCCGATGGCATCAGATCTGAATGGTTTCCAATATAGATGATATCCGGATTCCATAAAAGCATCTGCTCCATGTCGACCTCGGCCATCTTTCCTGTCAGGTCTTCCGCCGGATTTTTCGCTCCGCTCGGGATCATCCAGTGGTCATACTGTTTTACGGACACATTCATATCACTGTAAAGCTCAACGACTGTCGGTTTGTCCTCTTCTGACACATCGGCAAGGCGTGAGGTAACCTCCTCGATTCCCTCGTCAATATACTGCACCAGCTGCTCTCCGCGCTCTTCTTTCTGGCAAACAGCTGCCATGATCTGAAGATTTTCTTTTACACTGTCCAATTCCGCGCTTCGAAGTGCCACAACTTTAAGTCCCGCGTTTTCCATCTTCTCGATTTCCTTGTCATTCGTCGAATAGATGAATACAACATCTGGGCGCAGTTTCAGGAGTTCCTCAACATTTACGGTGGAATCCTTTGTGCACCAGTCTGTCTCTGCATTTTCCAGCTGCGGGTACATGTCCTTCAGCACGCTTTCATTGTACGCTGTGATGGAAGATGGGTTGCAGCCGACGATATTGTCCGTTGCGCCCTCGATCGCATAGTAGATGGACGGGAACGGCTTGCCGACTGTGGCAACACGCTCCGGAACCACATCAAATTCGATCTCCTTTCCGCGCACATCTGTGACTGTATAGCTTCCGCTCTCCGTCTCAGCTGCCGCTTCTGTCTGCGTCCCAGGAACTGTTGTCGCAGCCGCTTCTGTACTCTGACTGGCATTGTTTCCGCTGCAGGCAGTCAGCGCAAATGCAGCAGCTCCTGCTAAAACTAAGCCCATCATTTTTCTCATGTCTTTATTCCTCCGTTTGTTTTCTAAACTGAAATTTAAACACTTAAAGGATAAACCTCCATCAGATCTGCCGCCTCTTCCCGCAGGATATACGGTCTCTGGCGCAATCCTTTTCCAGTGTCGATCCGCTCTTTAAGAGAAGTACCTCTGATTCTCTCTTTCAGACATGTCTGCACTTTTTTCAGTTCCGCTTCACTGTAAGGCGCTTCTTCCAGAACAGACAATGCCTCATCGATCTGTTCCTTTGAATTAAAGGTTCCCAGAACGGAATGTACCCATGGGATCGACAGCACATAGCTGTAAGCCGCCTGCACAAGACTCTGATCTTCCCGGATCCGTATCGCGTCAAAAATATGGGAATATTTCAGAATATCTCCCGTTGCCAGCGGATTCATGGCTATGGTTCCCGCCCCGCTTTCCCATGTTGCTTTCAGTCCGTCCGCCCGGTACGCGCTGTTGACCACATTGAACCCCTGCACACTGTAGTCAAAGGGATACTCTTTTACGATCGGTTCGAGTTCCTGATTTTTCATATGCGCGGAGATCGCGATATGTTTTATCAATCCCTCTTCTCTGGCCCTCTCCATCTCTTTGAGTACTCCATATGCCTTCGCGCCGCTCCATTCTACGCCGCTTTTAACGCCCCAGAGGCAGGTAAACGCATCGATGCTGTCCACACCAAGCCGTTTCAGGGAATTTTCCAGATCCCGTCTAAATGTTTCATGATCTCCTGCATGTGTCTTTGACATGATAAAGAACGGGCGTTCTCCCTTTTTCATTTCTTTCACCGCCTCTCCCAGGATCAGTTCCGAATATCCTTCCCCGTAGGTGACGGATGTCTCAAAAAAATTGATTCCTTTTTTATAGGCATATAAAAAGTTCTGAACATGTTTGTCCATATCTGCCGGATCATTCAGATGATGGGTCCCCATGGAAATTCTGGACACGGAAATTCCTGAACGTCCTAAAACCGTATACTTCATTTTTCTCCTCTCTCTTTCTCCTCTTTCCGGTCATTGTCTGCGATCCGGTAAGGTGCGATCGTTCGGTAGGTTCTTCCTTCAGCTGAAAAATCCAGAATTCTGGCATGCGTCTGGAAGAATTCTTCCACATTGTTTTCGGTAATGATCTCCGCCGTGTCTCCGAACTTCTGCCGGTAATTTTGCCCCAGCAACAGCGTCTTGTCTGACAGTTGCAGCGCATGAGCCGGGAAATGTGTGTTGATGACGCAGGCCGTATTCTTTTCCTGATTGATATACGAGATCGCGTCCAAAACCCGCAGCTGGTTCTTCATGTCCAGATTTGACTCCGGCTCATCTAAGATCAGAAGTTTCGGTCCTGAGACCAATGCCCGCGCAAGCATTACCATCTGCAGCTCGCCGCCGGAAAGTTCGTTGCAGTACCTCCCTGCAAGTTTTCCGACGCCCAGTTCCTTTAGCATCTCATTTGCCTTGTCAAACTGATCTTTTTTTGGAGTATAGAAGAAACTGTTCTCTTTGTCGAGCCCCATGACGACCATTTCCAGAACTCCATAGGAAAATGCGCTCCGTTTTGCCTGCGGCACATAGCTGATCTGTCTCCAGAGTTCTCTATCGGAATATGCTTTTAAATTCTTCTCAAGGATCCGCGCCTCTCCCCCGTTCCATGGCAAAAAACCCATGATGCATTTTAAAAGAGTCGTTTTTCCCACGCCGTTCGGACCTAAGATCGTCATAATCTTCTGCTCTTCCAAGTCAAACGAGATATTCCTCAATATTTCCCTTTTCCCATAAGAAAAACTTCCATTCTTTACTCCCAGTATCATTCCCTGCCTCCTGACGTCTTTCTGAGGATCACGGCAAAAAACGGAGCGCCGACCATTGCTGTCAGGATGGACAGCGGAACCTCTCCCGCTGTGGCCGCTCTGGCTGCCGTATCGATCAACAGCAGGTAGATTGAACCCATAAGCACACTTGCCGGAATCAATGTCCGGTGGTCATTTCCGATCAGAAGTCGTGCAATATGGGGAATCACCAGACCGATCCATCCAATGATACCGCAGACGGACACGGTGACCGCAGTCATGATCGTTGCAATCAGGATCACGGCGAGGCGAAGCTTTTTGACGTTGATTCCCAGGGATCTGGCTTCCTCCTGATCCAGTGAAAGCAGGTTCATCTTCCAACGAAGGATCATGGCCACTGCCAGACACGGAATCTCAATTGCTGCGCAGAGCAGGACATCCCTGTATGAAACATTTGCCAGACTTCCCATCAGCCACATGGTGATCGTCGGAAGCTTGTCTTCCGGATCCGCAATGTACTTGATAAAGGAAACCAGCGCATCAAACATGGACTTCACAATAACGCCCGACAGCACCAGCACGAACAGTTCGCTGCGCCTCTTGATGCGTGATAGGTTCAGAACGATCACCACTGCCAGAAGGCCGCAGCCGAGTGCGATCACCTGTGTAGCAGCCATGCCACACGATAACAGGATCGCTAACGCCGCGCCAAATCCAGCTCCCGAAGAGACTCCGAGAATATCCGGGCTTACGAGTGGATTCCCGAAAACGGCCTGATAAATCGCGCCGGAAACAGAAAGCCCTGCCCCCACCAGAATTCCCATAAGGATTCTCGGAAGGCGGATACTCAGTATAACACTTGACTCGTATACATCCATTCCATCAGTCTTTCCGATGAACGATCTCCCTATAATTTCGAATGCCCGAAACGGACTGATCGGATATCGTCCTACACAGATCAGTACCAGAAACAGGACGATCAGAGCGATGGTCATGATAAACATCGCCGGTCTTTTATTATTTTCCAGAATTCCTCGATCCATTGTTGTCTCCTTACACATGGCTCATTGGTTAGTCACCACTAATTAGATATCACTAACTATACATTATTTTTCGAATTTTGTAAAATAAATAAAATTGTTCATTTATAAATAAAAGCTATGATACATTAAAAATGAGCCCCGGCACATTCTCACGCCGAGCGCGGGCGCTTGCGACAATCTACATCTTCGTGCGAGTGTGCATCAAAATAGGCGGCCCGCTATCGGACCGCCCCGTAAAATTTCATGATCTCTTTTATAAACTGCTGCACTTCTTCCTGCTTCCAGCTGTCTTTTGTCCAGGCAATGCAGATTGGAACAGGCTTATCGCCTTCCAACTGTTTCCCAACGATTCCATCATTCTGACGGATCGCCTCCGCCGGAAAGTATCCTGTCGCCATATTTGCGGCGATCATCTGAAGCGCCGTGCTTTGCTGGTCGTATCTCCATGAGACCTGCGGCCCCTCCTCATAACCTGCCTGTAAGAATATCTGCCGTAATGCCTCTGTTTTGTAATGGTCGTGTTTTGTGGATACCATCTTTTCTTTCGCAATCATCGGTACTGTGATCCGCTCTTCATGTGCCAGCGCATGGTTTTTCGAGACACAGTACAGCATTTCTGTAGTCTTAAGTTCCGCCCATTTCAAATCATTTTCCATTGGAGCTCCACCGTGATTCAGGACCAGAACGGCATCCAGCTTCTTGTCCCGCAGTTTCTCGATCAGTTCTGATGTAGAATCCACGGTCACCTTTATCTCCACATTCTGATACTTTTCGGCCTCATTCGAAAAATACTCCATGTAGGCGGCAGAACCCGCAGATTTTGTCAGACCGATCCGCAGATTTCTCGTATGTTTTACCATATTATGTACCTGGTCATCGAATTCCTTCGCGTGATCCAGCATCTGGGACGCATATTGGTAAAATCCTTCCCCCGCCTTCGTGAGCCGGATACTTTTCCCTTCCTTATCCACCAGGCGGACCGCATACTCCTTCTCCAGTTCACGGATCGCAGCCGTAACCGCTGGCTGCGTCACAAAAAATTTTTTCGCGGCCTGCGTGATGCTGTGGCATTCGCAGACCATGCAGTAGTATTTCAGTTGTTGTAATGTCATTTTTTCACCATGTATTGATCTATTAGGACTATAAATGTTTAAAATATATAAGTTAGTTCTTACTAACCGTATATATTATACTACATGGTTTTTGATGTTGCAAGTCTCTGAACAATTCTCACAGTATATCAGTTCTATTCCGGTTACTGTACACGCCTTGCGCAAACAGTAACTGATTTTGCCGATGCTTCGCATTCCGAATCGGCAAAATCCACTACCACCACTGTATTGTACGGAATTTTCAGTTCAGAAAATTCCTACCCGTGTGCAGTAACCTATTCCGTCCGTTCACATTTCTTTAATTTTCCCAATCTTATTTTCTGCAATATACGTATTATAGAACTCCTCAAATACATCTGCCGCCAGACAGACCGTCTCCAGACAGCGCACATCGTCCTTCTTATAGACTTTCACCAGCTCTGAGCAATCTGTATTTCCAAGCTTATTGCGGAATGCCTCCACGAGATCTGCGCATGTATCCTTAAAACCATCGGTCGCATGGGCACGGGTATTTACCGTCAGCCGTCCCAGCGCTGCCATCGCACCGCATAATGCGCCGCAGGATGATCCGCATCCCATTCCGCCGCCAAACGCACTGACCAGCTTGAAATCGTCTTCCGTAAGACCGATCCCGTATTCCTCGTCAATACATCTTAAGATCGTCTCTGCACAATTGTAATCCTGTTCCAGATAGTATTTTTTTACGTTATCTCTCAGCATATTCTCTTCCTCCGGTTCTTTTTTCTGACTGAGTCCCAATTCTCTCTTAAAGTACTTTAATGATGAAAAATGATATCGACGCTCAAATTCTCTTTCATGAAGCTTTTTTATTCCTTTTATATGTTCGACATAATCATCAACAAATTTTATCACAGAATCTACTATCTTTCCAATATTATATATAATTTCTTTGTATTCGTCCTGATCAACAACAACGATACCTTCATTTATAAATTCTTGATTGGTGACAATTACCGCCTTTGTAAAATCCAGCCCAGAATGGTGCTTTCCCGATCTTTTCGATGCCTGGAAATGATACGCATATTTATGACGTATTTCAGTCCGAAATGGTACACATATAAAGTATCCATATTGTTTAACAAGAAGACATGAATATGGCCTATCCTCTTTGCTCAAAATTTCCTCATATATTTCAGGTGAATACCTCTGATAGAATTTTTTGTTTAATTTCT
>OGRB01000818.1_pt1 | contig 26042 bp, 20 predicted proteins | sample 1553371 | NCBI WGS metagenome assembly OGRB01 (sample SAMEA2580027, study PRJEB22360) | human gut metagenome | reverse complement strand
CGACGTGGCCGAGGAGGCCGAGCCCGACGCGCTGGCCTACCTCGCCTTCCCGCCGTCGCACTGGAAGCGGCTGCGCACGAACAACGTGCAGGAGCGGGCGAACCGCGAGATAAAGCGCCGCAGCCGCGTGGTGCAGGTGTTCCCGTCGGAGAAATCGCTCGAGCGCCTGGTCGGGGCTGTGATGTGCGAGCAGGACGAGCAGTGGTCCGCTTCGCGGTACTTCGCCTACGACAAGATTCAGGAGCTGTATGACGAGAAGCGAAGGAGGAAAGAGCCCGCAGCGCCCGCAAGGCCCGCCGCCGACCTCGCCGAAGCGGCCAGGAAGATGATCCTCGCGAGCTTGGAGCTTGCAGAGAAGGTGGATGCGGCGTAGCATGGCCGCTTGGATCCCGGGTTCGGGAGAAGGCCGAAACCCCCACCGTCCCGATTCGCCGTTCGCTCGGTCCGCCTTCGGCGGCACGTCGCCAGAACGGCTTACACCAACATTCTCGACACTACCGCCATAGCAGGCTTGGTTGGCAGGTTCGTTTCGTGTGGCGATGGGGTGCTGACGATCGATCCGGTTTCCTGATGACAAACAGGGGCCTTCCCGCGCGAGTTTGTGCTTGCTTGGGAAGGCCCCTGTGCTGTTGTTTCGCTTGCGCTTTTGCAGATTGATGCGTGTGCTAGATGCGGTAGCGATGGTCGATTTCTTGGAGTTCGGCGAAAGAATCGATTTCGCTGACGTCGTCGAACGTGCACTCCTCTATGGCAATATGGTAGTTGTCTCGGCAGATGACGCAGGGAACATCGTCCCAGAAGCGCTGCTTGGTCTCGTCATCCGCGTCGAAGCACGCCGGCAGGTCGATGGCGAGCTGCGCGCCGTCCTCTTCGGTCCAGTAGCTGATGCCGTACATGTGGTGGCAATCATGTCCGCCTTTGTGCAAATCGGTGATGATACCATCTTCAGTATCGAAGCACCAGTCGGGCGTTTCGTTTACCGGCACGCCCATGTAGCAGGACTGGTAGCGGTACTTTTTGATGAGCGCAGGGTTTCGCAGGTATAAATCGCTTTCGAATACATAAGCGTTGCTGAAGTGGTCTTTTGCGACGCATGCCGACGAGATGTTGTTCGTGCTGGCGTAGATGGGGTTTTCAAGCAAGGTCACCATGGGATAGTCGCGCTTCAGCAGCTCGAAGCACTCTCGTTTGTATCCTGTGACGATATAAATCTCGGTAATATCTGCGGCGAGCAGTGCGTTGAGCAGGGTTTCGATAATGCGCTGCCCATTGACATCTACGAGCGGTTTCGGCGTGTTGATGGTTATGGGTAGCATGCGGCTTCCGAATCCGCTTGCAAGCAGCACGGCGCGCTTGGCGCGGTAAGGTTCAAGTGCCGCAAGGTCATCTGCCGTGGCTGTTCCTACTTCGTATTTCGCTTCCAGTTCGCCGAATTGCTCAAATGTCAGTTTGCTCATAGATAGTCCCTTCAAGAATTGTTGGGCTCCCCAGGGGGCGGTGCCTGGCACGCTCTTGGTTTTTCCAGGATTCGAATATGGTAACGCAGTTTCGGTTTCGGTATCCGGGGGTGCTCTTCTTTCGATGATGCAATCGGGAGTGTGGGCTCCTAGTACAACTGTTCCGCGGCTGCGGAGAACCGCTTTGCGGCTTTGTACCAGATGTAGAGCCATTCTCCCATGGGGTTGCCCATTGCTTCTTTATACATGGCCCATACATACCAGTACCAGCCGACCAGCCCGACGGCTCCGAGGCAGTGTCGCTTTTCTGCTTCCGTGGCTTCCCGGCCATAATACAAAGGCAATAAATCGAGCGTTTGCTCTACGGTGTACCCTGAACCTTGCGCTACGAAATTGCCGATATCGCAGGCAGGGTCGCCCATGGCAGCATATTCCCAGTCGATGAGGCGCATTTCGTCACCCCTTACAAGGAAGTTGGGGCCGTAGAAGTCGTTGTGGCACAAAACGGGCTCAGAAACATCCGCTTTCATTTTGCGCGCAATCGACCCGATTCGTGCCGTTAGCGGATCGAAGTCCTTCGGCAACGGATAGCTCATATTCTTGAGAATGGCTGTTATCTTCATACCTTCGTCGTAGAAGTCGAAGCTGTACGGCGATTTCTTCCCGCTTGTATGCAGCGTTCGAGCCATTTGCAACGCCTTGGCAACTTGCTCTTTGTCGGAATAATCGAGCTCGGAGCAGCCTTCGATATACCGCGAGATTTTCCATCCCTCGGCGGGATCTTCGAAAAGGAATGTGTCATCGAGTCCAAGTTCGCTCGCTGCGTTCAAGGCAAAAGCCTCTGCTTCGCGGTTGACTATCTCTTCGGTTCCATTTCCAGGATGCCTATATATGTAGCGGATGCCTTTGGCCGTGAACAAAGTGGATAGATTGGTGAGGCCTGCCTTGACGGGCTTTACGTCGGTTATGTCAGCCCTCTCGCATGAAAGGGTGGTGCAGATGTTATCGAGGATTTTGGAGTCTACGTTTTCGAAGAAATCCCGGTCAAACGCCGTCAGGTCCGTAAGATAGTCGAATTCATAGATGATGCCCGGCTCATAAGGCTTCATATACACCTCGAGCTCGTTGATGTGGTCCATGAGCAAATCGTCCCACAGCTTGTCGGCGGTGGCGGGTTTGTTGTATTCGTCCGAGATTATGGCAAGGAACTGCTTGCTGAAAGCCCGGTCGAAGTACGCCGGTCCGCGAGAGAAGTAGCGATGGCCGCCGTCGCGGGAGATGTTTACGATTCGGTTTTCGGAGTCGGCGTCCAGGAAATACTCGCCGTGGGCGTTTTCCGTGAAGCAGGCGGACAGGTAGGGGCGGTACACGTAACGTGAGAAGATATTCTCCGTGTAGTACTCGTCCGAGTTGCAAACGTAGGTGTTGCCGAGAAGGTTGGCGGCGCTGTATAGGGATGCGTGGTTGTTGCGTGTGGCGTACTCGGGAGTCACGATGATGTTCACCCCGAACTCCTCCTCTAAGTAGAAGAAGGCCTCCTTCATGTAACCGACCACGATAGTAATATCTTCGATTCCCGCTTCCTTAAGCTGACGAATCGTTCGCTCTATCAGCACTTCGCCGCGAACCTTGAACATGGCTTTGGGCTTTTCGAACGAAAGCGGTGCCAAGCGCGCAGCTGATCCGGCAGCAAGGATGACGGCGTTGTCTACCCGGTATGGGGAGAGGGCGTTTTTCCCAGCTTCGGTTACGTCGCCTATTTCGTTTAAGTAGCCGAAGTTCTGCAGCTCCTTTTGAGCTTCGATTGCGGATTCGGCTGATGTATCCGATTTTGCTACGGTGCTCCTTTGGGTTTGTTGCTCCGGAATCGCCGCAGCAGATAAAAGATCGAACTGGTGTTTGTTCAGCATGGGTCCTCTTGTTCGCATTCGCATGGGGTAAAACGGTCATTACCCGCTGGTCCATGATAGATAAGGATTGAAAAGCGCTCAAGTCGAGGGGGCGAAATGCCGCGCGAAATAGCGATAAGGATCATGAACGAATCGAAGGGGTAGAGAGATTCTGCTGTGTCGCTCGAAGCATTAAAATTTTGCTGTACTCAACCTAAACTACTGAGAATGACAGCTATGCGGAATAATGCTTTCATTTATATCGCATCGTGGATCGTGGTGTATTATTGCATGATCTTTAGTAATGAACGGCTGACAGGAGGGTGCCTATGCCTTTGGTTTCGGTTATCGTCCCTGTTTATAACGTTGAACGCTATGTGTCTGCTTGCTTGGACTCCTTGCGTGCGCAAACTGTTTCGGATATCGAGATCATTTGCGTTGTTGATGGGTCTATCGATAGATCGGAATCGATTGTCAGGATGCATCAGGCGCTTGACGAGCGCGTTCGCGTTATCGTTAAAGATAACGGCGGCCTTTCTTCTGCACGCAACGCGGGCATTCGCGCGGCGAGGGGCGAGTACCTGCTGTTTGTCGATTCCGATGATTACCTGTCTAAAAACGCATGCTCCATCATTCTTGGTACGTTTGAGAGAACTGGCGCCGAAGTCGCGACGTTTGGCGCCCAATGCGTTCCTTCGTTTGATGGCAATGGATGGCTTTCTGAGCGCTTAAGCCCTCGTGATGTTGTTTACGATGGCTTTGATCCGGCGTTGCTGTTTGAGGAGAACTCGCATCCCTATGTGTGGCGCACTGCAGTGAAGAAGGAGCTTCTCTTTAGGGAGCGGCTGTTCTTTGACGAGGACGTCACGTTTGGAGAAGACGAAGTCTTCTATTTCTCGCTCTATCCAGTTGCGAAGAAAACGGCGTTGATACCTGATCGCTTGTATTGTTATCGGGTTTCACGGAGCGACTCTTTGATGTCTTCGGTTGCTGACGATCGGCTTCTGAAAGTGCGGCGGCACTTGGATATCGCTACGGCAATTTTGGCCGATTGGAAGCGTCGTGACTTGCTGAAGCTGTGTCCTGGTAAAATGCTTCATTGGCTTATCGACTTCGTTGTATTCGATTTGTATTGGGTTCAAAATGGCGGTAAATATGATTGCCTGAACACGGAAAGCGAGGCTTTTAAGGCTTCGGATGCCTTGCTCGAGCTGATTTTCGATTTTGCGCCTGAACTGGGTAATGCTGGAAGAGATATGGGAGGAATCGAATCGAAGATCGTGCTATCTATGGATGCGTCTCGCCGCGAAGGTGTGTCGTGGCGTTGTCCGAAAGCGCTGATTGATGGATTCGAGAAAAGCCTGAAGGGGACAAAGCGGTATTACGGCGAGAAGATCAGTGGCCGTATTGCCGTCTTCAAAAGAGCCTTGAAGGGCCTTCTGCCTCTTCCTGCTTCGAGTATGCAGGTGTATATGATGGAGAATGTTGAGCGCGAGAGAATCGAGCGTGAGCTTTCTGATTCATTGCAGCTGCTTCAGATTGAGTATGAGAGCAAGTTTGGTGTAGGGGTTTCCGGTTTAGCTGATCGGTAACTTGAGTAGTTTGGGAGCAAGAGCACGGTGTCCAGTCCAAAAGTTTCGATTCTGGTTCCGGTTTACAATGTGGAGCGGTTTTTGCCGCAGTGCTTGGATGCGCTTTGCGGACAGACGCTTCGGGATATCGAGATCGTTTGCATAAACGATGGTGCTACGGATGGGTCTCCGGCCATATTGCACGAGTACGCCGCTCGCGATGCGCGCGTCTGTGTGATCGATAAGCGGAACACGGGCTATGGCAATTCGTTGAACTTGGGCATTTCGCAAGCTTGCGGCGAATACATCGGCATCATCGAGCCTGATGACTTTCCGGATAAGCGCATGTTCAAGAAGCTCCTCAAGGTTGCTGAACGCACCCATGCCGATGTGGTGAAGTGCAACTACTTCAATTACTTCGAGGGCTCTGACCATCTGGTCGAGAACTTCGCCGGCTTGCCGTATCGCCGCGCGTTCGATCCGGTCGACTACCCCCAGGTGGTGTGCTCGATTCCGTCGATCTGGACCGGCCTGTACCGCAAAACCTTCCTTGAGCGCGAGGGCATTAGCTTGCGTGAAACTCCGGGTGCGGCGTTTCAGGATGCGGGCTTCAGCTTGAAGGTGTGGTTTGCGGCCCGTACGTGTGCGCTGGTGAAGAAGCCGCTGCTGCACTATCGCATGGACAACCCCGGGTCGTCATCGAAAACCACTGACAAAGTGTTCACGGTTTGCGAAGAGCTTGCCGACGCTGAGGCGTTTTTACGCAAGCGTCCTGAGCGCGCCCGCGTCTTGCTGCCTTGGCTTGCTGTTGACAAGTGGGGAAAGTACCGCTGGAACTACGAGCGCATTTCCGCTAGCGAGCACGTTGCCTTTGCGCAGCGTATGGTCGACGAATACCGCGCATCGCGGGATGCGAACGAGCTGGACTATTCGCTGTTCAAGCCCGAAGATGCCGCTTTGCTGCGCAATCTGCTCGACATCGGCGCCGAAGCGTTCGCGGCTGCTCACCCTGATTCGTACTAAGGACGGCCCTGTTGAAGTTCTCCATCATTGTTGCGGCGTATAACGTCGAACGCTATATCGGCGAATGCCTTGAATCGCTCAAAGCCCAGACTTTCGACGATTTCGAGTGCATTGTGGTAAACGACTGCTCGCAAGACGGCACGCTTGCCGCTATCGAAAGCGCTGTTTCCGGTGATGCTCGATTCTCGGTGCTCACGCTGTCGCAAAACTCCGGTTTGTCTGCTGCGCGCAACGCCGGCATTGCCGCTGCACAGGGCGAATTCCTCATGTTCCTCGATGGCGACGACTACTACGCCGCTGATGCGCTTGAGCGCTTGGCGGCTCACATCGACGCTGACAAGCTCGACATGCTGTACTTCGGCGCCGCTTCGTTCTATGAAAGCCGCAAACTCCGCCGCGAGCATTACGAGAACCAGGAAGTGCGGGAAAGCATCGAAGGCGTCCACTCCGGCCCCGAGATGTATGTGCTGATGGAGCGCACGAAAGCATTTCGCCCTTCGGCGTGCCTGTACACGGTTCGCAAGCAGCTGCTCGATCATAATGGAGTGCGCTTCCTCGATGGCATTCTTCACGAGGACGTTCTGTTCCAGATGCAACTCATTCCGCATCCTCAACGAGTGGCGTTTTTGTGTGAGCCGCTCTATCAGCGCCGTATGCGCGAGGGTTCGATCATGACCACGCGCCCCACCATGCGAAACGTGCACGGGCTGACGGTGACGACTCAACATATGCAGGAGTGGCTGATGGCCCATGCCGCCGAGTTCTCGCCTGATTTTTGCGCAGCCTATGCGTGGCGAACCGCTGACACGCGGGAAGTTGCGGCGCGCTATCTTCTTCAAATCGATGAGGAAGACGTCGAAGCCTATCGCGACGGACTGGAGCCGGCGGATCTTGCTGCTTTCGACATGCACGTCTTGGGGCTTTGGCGCAGCATGAAGCACGTCTACGATGAGTATGAGAACTCGCATGCGTACCGCATCGGCCACGCTCTGATCGCCATACCGCAGAAGATTCGCCGTCTTGTGGAGCTTCCGCAGGCGAAGCCGGGGGAGTAACGCTTTACCACTCGCTCGGCTGTGGGTGCTTCTCCCTCCATACCGTCAGCGCTTTCTCCACGGGGTTCATGAAGTCCCAGAATTTGTGCTTACCGTAGGGCAGCCGCTTCAGGTTGCCCAGGGGGCCCTCGTCGCGCGTGCTGGCATCGAGCCAGGTCATCAGCACAGCGTAACGCACCATGCTGCGTGGGTACAGCGTGAAGAACGATGCCGGACGGGAGTCGAGTTGCAGCCCGGGGAAGGCCCCGTCGTGCAGCCGTTGCGCCAGCATCCTGCGGGTCCCCTCGTCGGCCATTGTCTCGATATTCCACAGCGTCCAGTCGAACGCCCAGTTCAGAAAGTCTTGCTGCAGTTTGACCCAGGTATCGTCCGGCTGTTGCTGCAGGAAGCTTTTCATGCGGCAGATGGCATCGTAGAACGCGATAGGCGCTTTCTCCCGCGAACTTGAAACCGTGTTGCCGCGGCCCATGCGGTGGTCGATGAGCACCTCGTTCACCACTGCCAGGCGCTTTGCGAGCACCAGTGCTTGATAGGTGAACAGCATATCCTCGCTGTTGGCCAGGTCTTCCGGGAAGGCGAGTCCGGCGCTTCGGATGAACTCGGTGCGGTATAGCTTGTCCCAGGGCCAGCCCATGAAGGCGGCGAACAGGTTTCCGCTCATGGCGCGCCAGCCATCGAAGGCGGCGGTTGGGGGCAGCTGGCTTTGCTTGAGCGCCCACAGGGGGTGCGTGAAGGCGCCCGTTGCGTCGTCCATTTCCTGCATGTCGCAAATGGCGATATCGGCGTTGCCATCTGTGGCTGCGCGGTACAGGGATTCGATCATGGTGGGGTGGAACACGTCGTCGCCATCGAGAAGCATGAAGTATGGCGCGCTCACCTCCTGCATGCCGCGGTTGCGCGCGGCGCCCGCTCCAATGCCGTTGGTTGAGATGACGGTGAATCGCGAATCGTTCTTCGCGAAGGCGTCGATAACCGTTTCGCTTGCGTCAGTTGATCCGTCCTCGACTATGATGATATGGAGGGGGGGTACCGTTTGGCGAATGAGCGAATCCAGGCATGCGGCAACGCAGGATTCCATGTTGTGAACGGTTATCACGACATCTACTGCAGCGTTATGGGGCTTCGTGCACAAGGGAATCGTCCTTTCGCGCGTTTTCCGTGTTTGTGACCCTGGCAGTATGACTGTTCGCGGGTCGGTTGTCGCAGATGCGCTGCGTATGGGTTACAGTGGCTTTACAGTATAATGACTTGTTACACATAGAGACAATGTAGTCGTACGGGAAAGGTCGAGGTTTCGTTTGTGGCTTTGCTTCAGGTTGCCATAGTTTTCGCCACGGCGTTCCTTGTCACGTTCTGCGCGGTTCCCTTGTCTCGGAAGATTGCCGTTGTCTTGGGGGCGATCGACCAACCGGGCTATCGGCGAGTTAACAAGGGCCCCGTCCCCCGTTGCGGCGGAATCGCGCTGTACCTTGGGCTGTGCGCGGCTTTTCTCGTCGCGTACGTGGGCCTGCGGTTCTTCGGGTGGCAGCTGCGCGACTTGTATACCTTGAACGGCGTCAACTACATCGAGCTGTTCGTGGGCATCACCGTTATGTTCGCCGTCGGCCTTGTCGATGACGTTACGCGGCTTTCGCCGAAGATGAAGCTGCTTGGGCAGATCATCGCTGCGTGCATCGTGGTTGCATCGGGCGTTTCCATCGGCATGGTGCATACCGCGTTCGCGAGCACAGGTGGTTACTATGCGCTCGGGTGGCTCGACTTCCCTTTGACGGTGGGCTATCTGGTGGTTTTCGTTAACATCACAAACCTGATCGACGGCCTTGACGGGCTGGCATCGGGTCTTGTTGCAATCGCCTGCTCAAGTCTGCTGTTTCTGGTTTGGCAGCGCGGAAGCATGACCATGGCGCTCGTGTGCGTGGCGATCATCGGTGTCTGTCTTGCGTTCCTTCGCTACAACTTCTTTCCTGCATCGGTGTTCATGGGGGATTCCGGCAGCCACCTTTTGGGGCTTATGGTGGGCATCATCGCGGTGTCGGGCATTGTGCGTGCGCAAGGTGTTGTGGTCATGCTCGTGCCTCTTGTCATCGCCGGCGTTCCCATTGTGGACACCATGTCGGCCATCATTCGCCGACTGCGTAATCATGAGCGAATCGACCATGCCGATTTCGGCCATATCCATCATCGTCTGATGCGCGCGGGTCTTAGCCAGAAGCGTTCGGTAGCCGTGCTGTGGACGTGTTCGGCGTGCCTTGCGGTTGCGGGCTGCGTCATCGGCAGCTTCTCGGGGCCGGTTCAGGTTGCGGTCATCGCTGTGCTTGGCATGGTGCTTTTTGCGGTCATCGCGCATTTCGGCCTGTTCAAGCCGGTGCTGCGTCACCATTACGACAACAAGGGCAAATCCGGCCCACGTTTGCCGCACAGCCAAGGAAAGCAGGTGAAGTAGAACATGGCCGCTGATCCTCACAACGTTAGTGAAGAAGATAAGAGCAGGTCTGTGCGCATGGCCGCCTATGCGGTTGCGGGCGTTGCTGTGTTTGCCATCGCGTTCGTCGCACTGTGCTCCGCCTTGGGCGCGTTCGCCGATTCTCAGCAGCATTCGGACTCGCTGCAGTTTTCCGTGGTCGAGCGCAAAGACCCCTTCTACGTTCTTCTGATCGGGTCCGACTCCAGGAAGGGCACGGCTTTGTACACGGGCAAGGCTTCAGACCATGCTCAGCTGGATCAGCACGCCGATGTCATCACGTTGGTGCGCGTTGATCCGGCGAACTATCAGCTCACCTTGGTGACGGTCCCGCGCGACACGGTTTTGCCGGGCGAGTCGAGCAAAATCAACGACACACTGGTGCACGGCGATCCCATGCAAACCGTGGATGCCGTAGAGTGCCTCACGGGCGTCGAAGTTGATTACTACCTGATGACCACGTTCACGGCGTTCGAGGATCTTGTCGATGCCCTTGGCGGCGTTACCGTTGATGTGCCCAAAACCGTCAAAGTGCCCGATCCTTCCACTGCGGAAAACGTGACGGTGACCAAAGGCGACAACCAAACGCTTGATGGTTCCGAAGCCCTGGTGTTCGCGCGAGCCCGCAAAGAATACGTTAACGACCAGGATGCGGTTCGCCAGATGAATGTCCGACAGCTTGAGCAAAGCATCATTCGCACTGTGCTTGGCATGTCCAGCGAGAGCGAAATCGATCAGGCGCTCATCGACCTGCGCAACAACACCACCTCCAATATGGACATGGGCAAACTTGGCTATCTTGCCATGGACTTCGCCATGCATGAAAACGACGTCGTGCTGTATTCCTGCACGGGCCCCTATTCCGGCGATGTCAACGGCAGTGGCTTGTGGGTGGTTGACGCCGACGCGGAGGCATGGGGGCAGCTTATGGACGTCGTGTCTTCCGGTGGCGACCCGTCCGGTATCGTTGCCGAGCCGGCCATGCCGTAGCGCCGGGCCCTTGTATTCGCTTATGGTAATATCAACGTTTACTAAAACGGTGTTTTGAACGGAGTAACGCTTGAGCACTCTTGGGACGATATTGAAGGACAACTGGACATGGCGTAAGCAAATCGGCCGCCTTGCCCTGTTTGAGCTTGTGAAGAAAAGCCGCGGTGCGGTGTTGTCGTGGTCGTGGTTCTTCATCAAGCCCGCCATGTATATCTTCTGCTTCTGGTTTGCCTTGGATATCGGGCTGCGCGTGGGCAGCGGGGCTGGGGAAGCCGGTGCCCCGCCGTATATCCTGTGGCTGTGCGCCGGACTGATTCCGTGGTTCTTCATGCAAGATATGCTGGGCGCGGGCATAGACGTCATGCATCGTTATCCATACCTGGTGAACAAGATCAAGTTCCCGCTGAGCGGTATCTCTACCATTTTCACGAGTGCCACCATGCTCGTGCAGTTGATGCTTATGGCGGCGCTTTTCGTCATCTATTTCACTTGCGGCATGTCGTTTGACGTCTATTTGCTGCAAGTGCCTGTGTTGTTGCTGATGATGTTCATATTCTGGGACATCGTTTCCATCATGTTCAGCCAGCTTTCGGCCATCAGCAAAGACGTGAAGAACCTGATGAACGCCATGTCCACGCCGTTTTTCTGGCTCTCCGGCGTCATCTTCAACGTGAAGAGCGTTCCCGTTGACTGGATTCAGGTCCTGCTGTATTTCAATCCCATCACGTTTTTCGTCACCTCGTTCCGTGGGGCGTTCTATGACAAAACGTGGTTTTGGGAAGACCCGACGCTGTGCCTTGGCTTCGCGGTTGTGTTCGTGGTGACGTTGGCGCTTGCGCTGTTCGTCTACGGCAAGTTTAACGAGGAGGTGGCCGATGTCCTCTAACGGTCAGCAGGAGTCGTTGGGCGATGCGAAGGCGAAGCACAAGACCAGTGTGAGCGACGAGGTGGTCATCCGCTTCGACCATGTGACGAAGACCTACAACCTGTATAAGAACGACCGGGGAAGGTTCCTCGGCATCTTCAACTATAAAAAGAAGGGCACTTTCCTGGGAAGCGTTAACGCCAGCGAGGATTTGTCCTTTGAGGTGAAGAAGGGCGAGGCGGTAGCGTTTTTGGGTCGTAATGGCGCGGGCAAAAGCACCGCGTTGAAGATGGTGACGGGTGTGACGCATCCGACGTCAGGCGAGGTTGAGGTCAAAGGGCGCGTGAGCGCGTTGCTGGAGCTCACCGCTGGCTTCGATATGCAGCTTACGGGGCGCGAGAACATTTCGCTACGTGGTCAGATCCTGGGTCTGACGCGTGCCGAGATCAAGGAGCTCGAGCCCAAGATCATCGACTTTGCCGAATTGGGCCTGTACATCGATCAGCCGATGCGCACGTACTCAAGCGGCATGAAGGCGCGCTTGGGTTTTGCATTCGCGGTTGCGATCGACCCAGAGATCTTGGTGGTTGACGAGGCTCTGTCTGTGGGTGACCGCGCGTTCCAGCGCAAGTGCATCGCCCGTATTCGCGAGATTATGATGGACGAGAACGTGACGGTGCTGTTCGTCACCCACACAAGCGCCACGGCGAAGGAGTTTTGCAGCCGCGGTATCGTGTTGGACCACGGCAAGAAGGTGTTCGACGACACCATCGAAGCCGCAACAGCGTATTACGAGAAGAACTATTAAGGAGCAATGCAGATGGCGGATGGACGCAACGTATATGCAGCTATTCTTGCCGGCGGGTCGGGAACGCGCATGGGCAATCCGGAGAAGCCCAAGCAGTTCCTCATGCTCGGTGACAAGCCTATTCTTGCGCATACGGTTGAGAAGTTTTGCGCCGTCGGCCTGTTTGACAGCATAGCCATCCTTTGCCCGGAGCCATGGATGCAGCAGACGCGGGATCTGCTTAGACGCTATTGTCCCGATTGCTGTGACAAGATTGCCGTGGAGGCAGGCGGAGCAACGCGTAACGATACCGTTCGAAACGCCATTAGCTACTTTTGCGAAAACTCAAAGGTCGATGAAAACAGCATTTTGGTAACGCATGATGCCGTGCGCCCTTTTGTGTCCCATCGCATCATCGAGGAAAACGTTCGGGCCGCTATCGAGTTCGGCGCTTGCGATACCGTGGTGCCCGCGACGGACACCATCGTCCAGAGCGACGACGGTGCGTTTATCAGCGCGATTCCTGATCGAAGCAAGCTTTACCAGGGGCAGACACCGCAATCGTTCAACCTTTTGGAGCTTAAGCAGCTGATGTCGAGCCTTTCTTCTGATGAAGAGGCGATTCTGACAGATGCTTGTAAGATTTACACGCTGCGAGGCAGGAAGGTCGCTTTGGTGCGCGGAGACGTTTCGAATATGAAGATCACGTATCCGCATGATTTGCGAGTTGCATCGGCTTTGATGGGAAACAGCCGTGCTTAATTGCATATACCGTTTGATAGCGCCGCGCGTATTCGAGCCGGTGCAGGTGGATGTTGACGTATCCGAAGGCGTTCTGGTGCGTCCGACCTATCTTTCCATTTGCAATGCAGATGTACGTTATTACCAGGGCGCTCGTTCGTCGGAGGTATTGGCGAAAAAACTGCCCATGGCGCTTATCCACGAGGCAGTTGGTACGGTGGTCAAGGATGCTACGGGGTCCTTTTCGCGCGGTACGCGCGTGGTGATGATTCCCAATGCGCCCTTTGAGCAAAGCGAATATCGTGCAGAGAACTATCTGCGAAGCAGCAAGTTTTGCGGTAGCGGCTTCGATGGGTTTATGCAGGAGCTGGTCTTGCTTCCCGCGTCGCGTGTGGTTGCCGTTCCTGACGCTATTCGGAATGAAGTTGCGGCGTTCACTGAGTTGGTAAGCGTTGCGGCGCATGCCGTTAATCGTTTCGATTCGATTGCTCATGGGCAGCGGGGCTGCGTCGGCGTTTGGGGCGATGGGAATCTCGGTTTTATCGTCTCGCTGATTTTGAAGAGTCGTTACCCAGATATGCATGTGTGCGTTTTCGGCCGCAACGAATACAAGCTTAATGACTTCACTTTTGTCGACGAAACGCGGCTTACGTACGACGTTCCGACGGAATGCGTGTTCGACCATGCGTTTGAATGCTGTGGCGGCGATGGATCCGCCGCTGCCCTCAATCAGATCATCGATACGGTAAAACCCGAGGCCACGGTGTCTTTGCTTGGCGTTTCGGAAACCCCCGTGCCCATCAATACGCGAATGGTGCTTGAAAAGGGCCTTCGGCTGTTCGGCAGCAGCCGAAGTGGGCTTGCCGATTTTAAGAGCGTGGTAGAGTTGTACGAGCAGCATCCCGAGGTTCCTAGGTACCTTGAGTCGCTGGTCGGCGGCGTGTTCCCTGTGCAGTCCATCGCTGATATTTCCAAGGCTTTCGAGGCGGATTTGCGCAAAAGCTCGGGCAAGACCATCATGAAATGGAACATGTAGAACATGGCTTCAGGAGCGTTGAAAACAGCTGCAGTTTCCATGACCCGTGTGTCATTTAATGCCCTATATCGTCTGTTCGGGCTGCTCGGTCGCCGCGACGAGGTGCTGTTCGTGTCTCGCAAGTCGGGGGAGCCTTCCTATGACTATGTGGAGTGCGGAAAGGCGTTTTCTGCTCAGGGATATGAGCCTGTGTACCTGTCGCAGCATTTTAAGAAGTCCTCGGTTCTGGCGTATGCGGGGCTTGTTTTGCGGGAGTTGTATCATCTTGCTCGCTGCAGGGTGTGCGTGATCGACCGCTACGATCCCGCGATCAGCTTGTTGGATTTTACGTGCGAGCCTACTGAACTACGCGATGCGTTGCATCTTGAATTTCCGAATGAGCCCATTGTTATCCAGCTATGGCATGCATTTGGCGCGTTCAAGAAGTTCGGCTATCAAGCGCTCGATATTGCGGAAGGGCATCCGTCGGACGAGGCAGCTCTATTTCGGATTCATCGGAACAATTCATGGGTTATTTGCTCAGGTGAAGGCGCTCGTAAGGCGTTTGCCGAGGCGTTTGCGTGCCCAATCGAGCGCGTTTTGCCTCTTGGTCGGCCGGAATACCGTAAGTTGTGCGACTTGCGTGGTGCGACTCGATCCGCAAAGGTGGGGAAGAGCAGTGGTGCCGGCGCAAAGCGTACGGTCTTGGTCGCCCCTACGATTCGCAAGTACGACAAAGCTGTCGATCCCTTTGCCGATTTACGTGATAGGGCAGAACAGGTATTCCAATCGGGCGAGTACGATGTTGTTTGGTCGGCTCATCCGCTTACGGCGGGTAAAGATGCTGGTGGAGATGTGCCGACGAGTCTTATCGACGCGGATATTGTCATAACCGATTACTCGTCGATCGTCTATGAGGCATATTTGCTTGGTAAGATGGTCGGATTCTATATCCCCGACATCGCGCATTACCGATCGTCCCCTGGCTTGAACGCCGATCCGGCGCTTCTGTGCCCCGGCATTACGGCGAGTTCTCCTAGAGAACTGGCTGATCTTCTGGAACAATGGTCTACGGATCATGAGGCGTATCCGCATGACGAGCTTGAGCGATTCATCGGGGACTCGTTCATCGGTTGTTCGTCAAACCCTGCTGAAGATATAGCCTCATTCGCTATTGCTCGGGTGAAAGAAAGATAAAGGCTAGTTCTGTCGTTGGCGATTGTCGACGTTGCAATGGAAAGGTTGGAACCGGGAATGATTGGTTTCATCAAGCGCGTTGCCAAGCGCTTTGTTAAGGATGTGACGCTGGGGCTGGTATTCCCGCTAGCGTATAGATACTTTTCGCGAAAACCTGTTGTGCGAGGGCGCGTTCTTTTCTTCGAAACGAAGGAAACGGCCATGCCCGATAGTTTTGAACTGCTGTTTAAGCGGCTTGAAGATGATCCGGGGAAGTTGCCAAGGTACCTTACGCTGAACCAGAATCATGTTTCCTATATTCAGTACCTCAAAAACAGCGTGAGGGCGTTGCATGATATTTCCCGCGTGGAAGTCGTGTTCTTGTCGGATGCTTCCGATTTGGTCAGTTGCATACAATTGCGGCCGGAAACGCGTGTGGTGCAGCTGTGGCATGCGTGCGGTGCCTTCAAAAAATGGGGGATGAGCACTGCCGAGTTGAAGTTTGGTGGTAGTAAAAAAGACTTGCTCAAACACCCGTTCTACAAGAATCTCTCGCTCGTAACGGTAAGCAGCCCTGAAGTTGCTTGGGCGTATGAAGATGCCATGGTGCTACAAGATACTCCGGAGATCATCAAACCTCTTGGGGTTAGTCGTACGGATGTCTTCTTTGATCAGGAGTTTCTTGCTAATGCGCAAAACAAGGTTAAGGAGGCTGTCCCTGCAATCGAGGGAAAAAGGGTCGTGCTATACGCACCGACGTTCAGGGGTTGCGTAGCGAAGGCTGAGGGACCCGATAAGTTGGATACCTGCGCGTTGAAGGACGCTATAGGTGATGATGCGGTGCTGCTGATCAAGCATCATCCGTTCGTGAAGCAGCTGCCGCCGATTCCTGCCGAATGCGCTGATTTCGCGTTTGATGTCACGCGTGATTTGCCGATTGATCAGCTGCTTTGCGTTGCCGACGTGTGCATATCCGACTATTCGTCGTTGGTGTTCGAATACTCGCTATTCGGGCGCCCCATGGCGTTCTTCGCATATGACTTGGACGATTATTGCGATTGGCGTGGTTTTTATTATCCGTACGAGGAACTAACTCCAGGACCGGTGTTTCGCGATAACGAATCGCTTATCGACTGGGTAAAGCATGTCGATGAGCGGTTTGATAAGTCTGAGGTCGATGCGTTCCGTTCGAAATTCATGAGCGCTTGCGACGGTTACGCTACCGAGCGGATTTACAATGCCGTATTCGTTCCTCCGCTGAATTCTCCGGGGAAGACCAAGGCGCTTGATGTGCTGTCGGAAGAGAATCGAAACGGGGTCGATGTCAGTATCGTGATTCCCGCTTACAACGTTGAGACCAGGATAGCTAAAGGCCTGGATTCGATTTTGTCTCAAACATACCCGCGAGAACGAATGCAGGTAGTGGTGACCGATGATTGCTCTTCGGATGGCACGTGGGGCGTTATTCGGGACTATGCTACGCGTTATCCGGACCTGTTTGATATCGACAAGTTGGAGGCTCCGTCAAGATCTCCCTCCCGGCCTCGAAACCGCGGAATCGAGCGCGCGAAAGGGAAGTACATCTTTTTCCTAGATGCCGACGATTGGCTTGGCCCTGAAGCGGTTGAGCGAATGCTCGATCATGCGACGGAATGGGATAGCGACGTTCTGCTCGTTAAGCTGATCGGAGAAAACGGCAGGAAGACTCCTCGCTCGATGTTCACGCACGATCAGCCAATGGCGGATTTGCGCCATTCGAAAGTATGTTGGACGTTTGCGCCATTGAAGCTGTTCCGCAGGGAGCTTATAGCCGATATGAAGTTCCCCGACGACATGCCAGAGGATATCCCCTTCGTGCTTGAGGCATATTTGCGTTCGAAGGTTATTTCTGTAGCCGCGGATTACGACTATTACCACGTGTCGTTCGATTCTGAACGAGATCATGCTTCGGTGACCTCATGGGAAGATCCGCATTCTAACATAAGGGTTTTCCAGCGTATCCTTGATCTTCAGAAGGAATACGGCAAAACTGACGAGGAATTGTCGGTGGCGTGGAAGCGAATCGTTCAGAGGGATGTTGAGCAATCTTTGGATGCATCCATTGATAACGGCATTAAGCTATCGTCCGGGGAGCTGCTAACGCTCTCGACTTTCATTGAAAAACGGTTGCGCACGAATCCTGACGAAATACTGTTTAAGTACTTTGCGAGCAAGATGGGACAGGCAGGATAGGGTTCGTAGTTGCTTGAGTGTGCTTGATATGCAATCTCTTTAATAGGTTGCTGTTTGTTTTAATGCAGTCCGAGGAATGCGGGCGCCTGTATTCCTCGGACTGCGTTTTCGATGAGCGGTCCGTTATCTGATTGCTCTTTGTCTAGATGTCGTCTTGTTCTTCAAGGCTTGTCATCCCAACACCGCGAGTTTCGTCGTTTTCGATATAGGAGAAGAGTAATTGTCTTCCTTCGGGGGTGTAAGCGAAGCAGGATTTGTAGAGACCTCTGACGGCATCAACGCCGCAATCGTCCGGTGCTAGCAGCACAGAGCATTGATTCCAGGTGATTCCGTCGGCAGAAGAGGTCTCATAGAGACTCATATATCTCCGTTTTGCATCCGTCGACGAATCATTCGCGCAAATGACCATTTCGTAGCAATCGGTTCCTGGCTTTTTGTTTACACCAATATGCCAGCTTTTCAATGTATCAGAAGGATACGTCAGTTGTTCTGTTTGAACCTCGCTCCAATTTTGCAAATCGGATGTTTCGCAATATTGGAGACTCCTGTCGAGACCGATGCTCCAAACCTTGTATTTGCCGCTGTCTCGAATGACTGCAAAGCTGATGTAGTCTAGCTCGCTACGCTTTGCTTGAAGAACAATTTCGACATCGCTCCAGTCTCTGCCGTTGCTTGTGCAGCGTCGTTTTAGCTGAACGATGTCACTTTTGTCGTCTACGAATCTCCACCAGCACTCTAGTTGGCTGCTGTCTTCGTTAAAGAAAAGAACTGGATCAGAATTATAGATGACCCCCTTTTCGTAATTGCTTGGTGTTGGGTTAAGCGGGTTAGCATAATCATCGGGTATATTCCAGGCAACGCAGTCGTCGCTTGCAAGAATATGTGGGTTTTCCTTCTCGTCGTCGGCATGAGGGTATGGGGAAAATGCGCACCAATATTGGTAGCCGTTCCATGGTTCATCAAAAGATACAATGCTCGGATGGTATCCCTCAGCGTCGCCATATGAGCTTTCTAGGTTAATAGGTGTGGTCTTTTGAAAAGAGCGAAACCTTGTAAGCCCAAGCCCCTTATGGTTGTTGTCGTCATGACCCGAATAAATCATAGAGTAGCCAAAATCATCTTCAACAAAAGACCCGCAATAAAGCCCTTTGTTATCCCATGCATCAGACGTGCTCTCTGGAGATAAAACCGTCTTTTCCCTGCTCCAGTTGATGCCGTCTTCCGAAGTTGCATGGTACAAGCTCATTTCGTCATGATTTGTTGCGTTGTTTGCGTAATTTGATGAGATGATTTCATAGCCGTGGTCTGACTGCGAAATATCAATATTCCAAATCACAGATCCGTCTTGAACATCAAGATTGCAGCAAATTGGCTCCGACCATTTGCTGCAATCCGACGACTCGATGAGCCACAATTTGCGTTTTGAGACGTACCACATTTGGTAAGAACCATTAGATTTGATAACAGACGGACTATACCAGCTTTGAACCGATCTATCGTTTGATTCGAGGACAACTTCCGGGTTGCTCCATGTTATTCCGTCTGCCGAAGAGATGCGTATGATTTGCTCTGCTTGCCGATCGCCGTCTTTATCAACTTGACGCCACCAAAGTTCTATCGAGTTGGTATCAGGGTTACTCATGATCGATACGCAAGAGTTGTATGTACTTTCCTTTGCGGGCTTAGTGGATTCAGGTAGGTGGAACGTATCCCAGTTCTCGAGGTCATTTGATGCGGCAACGCATGGATCTTCAAACCTTGTGTTGTAGTCTGGATAAGGTGCGACTGCTGCCCAGTATCGATATCCGTGCCAGTCTGTTTTCATGTCGAGTACTTTGATTTGGTTAATGCTAGAATCACCGTACTGAGTGATCAGATTAGGTTGATTACTGCTGTTTGCTGGATAGTGAGAGTAGCAAACAGTGTCGGACGCTAGCCGATTTGTTGAATGAGCATCTTCATGGGGGGGGTTGAGCATCCAGGCAGCAGAAGAAAGCTAGTGCCTATCAGCATTAGACACAGCGACAGTCGTAGATGCTTAAGATGGGTAAACATGAAATCTCCTATGACTCATTATTTCAAGGCAATTAATAATAAGTCATATTGGCCGTGATCGCCTTCACGAGCGATTGACCGTGTGAAATCCCCGGCAATCGTAGCTACGTTTGCCGTTTGCTCCCCGCAGCTATGCTTAAGGCTATTTCAACAGGCTTTGTACTTGCTTTCGGTTTAAGGCAGCAAAGACTGATGCGGTGGAAAGAGCTATATAATCTTAGAAAATGCTTGTTATGAGAGGGTTATTGCATGTCAAATCGAACATTCATATGGCTGATTGGCGAAAATAAAGGGACTACCCATAACAATAATTCCTATTATTTCTGGCGGACGACTGTCTCTGTCGAAGACAACATAGCAAAATACTATATTTTAGAAGAGAACAAGCAGAATCAAATATTCAGGAATAGCTTGCCTAAACAACTTCAAGATTTGGTTGTGTGGAAAGACTCCTTGGAGCACTATCTCTTGTATTCTAAGGCAGATATGGGCATTGTTTCTTTATCGTATCTTGATGTTGTCCCAGAAAAATTTATGGGGAAAGCAAAGAAGTATTGGGCTCAATTCCCAATCATTTATCTTCAGCATGGAGTCATAGGTCAGAAAAAGATTGGCTATAAGGGCAACGCATATAACGGAAATCTTTGTAGATTTGTTTACTACAACCGCCATATAAAAGACACGTTGATCGAAGAGAATGCTTTCAAAGACACACAATTGCTTTATGGTGTATATCATCCTAGATATATCGAGTTACTCAAGAGGTCTGAAGAAGTTCGCCGGAATTCGACGATTAAAAATGTTCTATGGTTTGTGACATGGCGAGAATATGATAATAACAGCCTGGCATATAGAAAGATGATTGCCGCGTTGCTTGCGACTTTTGAGTCCAGCTTGCTTAGGTCGGCACTTCAGGAGAGCGGAATCCGCATTACACTATGCTTGCACCGTCAAATGATTGGGAGCATGGCCGAAGAGCTTTCTCAGCTTGATGATGATGACTACGTTGACGTCGTTAATGCTAATGATGTAGACGTTCTCTCCTTAATCGCCCGATCGGACGCTCTGATTACGGATTTTAGTTCGGTCGCTTATGATTTCGCCTTTCTCGAAAAGCCCGTCATTCTTTGTGTGCCTGATTTTGATGATTACTCGTCTACGCGGGGTTTGTATTATGAGGCCGATGATGTCAAAGATTGCTTTTGCGGTGATTTATCGAGTTTAATCGCAAAGATTCGCAATGAAGAATGGTGTGTTCCAAAGTATTTTCGTGATGCTTTCCCCAAAGTGATCGAATACGACAAAATCAGGAATGGTGCGCATATACACAGGATTTACAAGTATCTTGTGCAACTGCAGCATAGTGAAATCACTTTTCTCGGATATAACTTTTATGGAACCGGCGGAACCGTATCCGCGACGCGCGCGTTGTCTGAAGCGCTATTCGATAAGGGATTTTTGGTCAGAATGCTATCGCTCAAAGGCCCTATGAGGGCACCGGGCTTCGCGAAAGGCATTAGATACTCTCGCTTTTATACGCCAGGGGATAAATCCCGAATTCAGCGTTTGAGGCTTCTTTGCCATGGTCGTGATAAGGAATTCGACCCAATACGATACGATTGTTTGAAGGGCAATTTAGTGCCCTACGTTGGGTATGCTTTAAAACATTATTTAGCTTCGTCGACAAGCTCTGTGATTGTTTCAACAAGGGAGAGCTTTCATTCAGCTCTGTTGGAGTCTGCTTTTGCAGGGAAAAAGGGCTATTTTTGGCATACTCGGGCGAAGGCAATAGAAGAAATCTATCCAGGCCTTCTGGACTCATTCGATGATCGGGTATTTCACGGCTCACTGTTTACTACTTCGGAGAATGAGAAAGAACTTAAAACGCTTGGTGTCGCGATTCCGGATGGAATCGTTCTTGGAAATACCTTGGGATCTGATCAAATTCTTAATGATTCGGAGGTATTTGAACTTAGGCGTTGCAAGTATCAAAATCGCGCCGAGTTTTATCAGCTAGGCGAGGGCCAGCCATTTTCTTCGGAACATATTAACTGCGTCACATTAATGCGCCTATCGGAAGAGCGGAAGGATGCGATTTCTCGTATTTTTGAACTTGCGTCATATTTAATGCAGCAGGGAATGGAGAAGCGGGTCCGTTTGTATGTTTATGGCGACGGCGAGCTTTTCGATTATTTCATTACAGAGCTTTATAAACGGAATTTGCAGACTGTGGTGCAGGTCATGGGGAAGACGAGCAACCCTGCTTCGATTCTGAGAAAAGCTGACTATCTAATTGATTTTTCGGACGTTCAATCATTCGGGATGCCCACAATAGAATCTGTATTTAATGGATGCGTTCCGTTGGTTAGGCATAACGTTGGGTCCGATGCCTTGATTGATCAGCATTCGCCTTGTTTTTGGAGCGATATCGCAGAGTTAGCTAACAAGTTGACTTTCTCGCTTGCCTCGAATGATGCCGAATACCAAAAGCTGAGGTCCAGTATAAGTGTACGTTACTCTCCCGAGGTTCTTGCGCAGCGGTTTATCGAGTATTTTGGACTTAAAGCGCCTGGTTTCGAAGAGGAGTGCTGATTGCTTTGTCCTGCAATGAGGCGAATCATCCTGCGCTCATTTTGGAGTCCTTGGATATTAAAAACGATGTGCTATGTTTTTGTGGGCGAATCATTCCGTCATGCCCTCAATATGATTTTGCTATTGAGGGCCGTGGTGCCGTTTACAGAGCAACGACGACTTGCTGTGGGGGCGCCTTCGACGAGTTTCGGGTGGAGGTACTTGCTTCGGAAGAAATAGGCGGAGTTCTTCGCTTCCTCTTGTTGAGAGACGGCAATAGATGCTCGGTCAATCTAGAGTCTGGCAAATTTTGCCCTGTGACATTTCTCCGGTTTGACTGGACGCGGATTGGGAACATCGAATTGCATACTGTTGGGAAACGGCGTGATTGCATTGGTGTTGGGATTCCTGGCTTTAGACAACTTGTTTTAAGGGAGCTGCTCTTCGAGCTTAACATCGCACTGGGCAGAACTCGATCACGTACTGCTTTACGCTGTAGAAGGGATTTGCTGCTGAGGGATTATTTATCGCGTAAAGAAGATAATCAGATATGGCTCATTTCCGATCGCCCAATGATGGGCGGAGATAATGGCGAGGCCCTATTTCGCTATCTATCTTCAAATCCCATCAATGGGGTAGAGACTTACTTCGTTTTAAGGTCCGATTCTCCCGATTACGAAAAATTGTCTGCATTGGGCAATGTTGTCCAATATGGCTCGAAGAAACATATTCGGCTTCAAAATCGAGCGGCATTCGTTATTTCTTCAGCTGCTGATGAGTTTGTTATCAATCGATTTGGTTCGCTGAGATACGTATTGAAAAGTGTTGGCGGGGCTCGCTTCGTCTTTCTTCAACATGGGGTGACTAAGGATGATATGTCTGGATGGCTTAACAGATGGAACAAGAATATCAGCTTATTTGTTACTGCCTCAGAACGGGAAAAGCAGTCGATAACCCAAAACCCAATGTACGGCTATTCGTGCAAGGAGGTAAAGCTGACGGGATTTCCCAGACATGACCTTTTGTTAAACGAGGCAAAGAGGCACGTTGCCGAGAAAAAGATTCTAATTGCCCCAACATGGAGGAGCAATATTGCTGGGAAGACTATTACAGGCAAAGGGACAAGGGCTGAAAACCCCGATTTCGAAAATAGCGATTACTATTGTTTTTACCAAACTTTAATTAACAATCAGTTGCTAATTTCTGCTGCCGAGAAAATGGGCTTCTCGATAACGTTTTTGATTCATCCGGCATTTGCGCAAGAGTCACGCAAGTTCACGAGCAGCTATGTCCATATAAAAGATAGCTACGATTATCGGTTCGAATTCGTGACTTCTTCTGTCATGCTGACTGATTATTCGTCGGTTGCATTTGATTTCGCATTGTTGGGAAAGCCGATTGTCTATGCCCAGTGCGATTCCGATGCGTTTTATAGGGAGCATTCTTGGGAGAGAGGGTATTTCGATTACCAAAGCGATGGATTTGGGGAAATTGTTTGCAGTCTCGAAGAAGCCGTAGATGCACTTATTCGATATATGGAATCCCCAACAATGCCTAAACTCTATAAAGACAGGGTTGACAGTTTCTTCTTTCGCCCAGAAGGAGGTTCAAGCTGCGAGTTAGTGACGCAATGCATCAAGATGCTAGATTAGCTTCCCGCATTTTGCAGGCAAGTTGCGAGTGGCATGACCCTTGGTTGGCAAAGGAGACTCTTTCGGAATTCATGGAGCGATACAACAACGAGGTCGATGACGTTATGTGTATGATGTGCTATCAAACGCTAGTAAATAAGCGGGTTGCTGAGAACTTGCGCTGAGTATCTCCTTGTGCTTTGATGCCATTTCTTGCCTCTGTGTAACGGAGCTTATGTTGAATTGCTTCTAGGGAGATATCACTGGAATAAGGAAACGCTATATGTGGTTAACTTTTGCTTTGGCTATTTGCCTCGGCGTTGTGGTGCTGTATGTGCCTGGGTATTTGGTGGGCAGGGCTGTTTCGCTTGAACGGTTTGCTTCAGTTGCGGCTGCGCCGGCGTTTTCCGTTGTCGCGCTAGTGATTCTTGGCGTGATCCTCAATGCTGCGCACGTGAGGTGCGATGGTTGGATGTTGCTGCTTGCGTGTGCGGCTTTGTGCCTGCTGGTTTATGGCGTATGTTGTGGGCTTTGCGGTTTGAGGGGCTGCGATGGGCGGACTTATTCGTCTCGGAATGCTGTCGATAGCAAATGGGTACTTGTCGCTCTCTATGTCGGGGTTGCTGCAGTGGTGTCCCTTGTCGTATTCGTTCACGCGATGGGCGATCCGGTCTCGTTTTCTCGCAATGATGACACTACGGTGCATCTTTCGGTTGTTCGTGGCTTTTTGGACTCGGGAACGTTCTCAACTTTGAACGTGACGAAATACCTTGATCTTGGTGAATCGGGCGGCTATTATCCGGCGGCCTGGCATGTAGTTACCGCCGCCGTGGCTTCGCTTGTGGGCAATCAGGTGACGCTTGCTACGAACGCTATGATTTTTGTAGTATGCGTGTTTGTGCTTCCCGTCGGTCTGCTGTTTCTATTGCGTCAGCTGTTTCCGGACAACAAGCTTGCTCTTTATGCGGGATCCTTGTTCTCTGTGGCGTTTTGCGGATACCCCTGGGGTTTCGTTGTGTTCGGCCAATTGCTTTCCAATTTGTTGTCGTTTGCCCTGATTCCCGGAGCACTAGGATTGCTGATTAGTAGCCTAAATGCTTCTGGTCTATCGAAAAGCGGTTTTGCTGTCGCTTATGCTTGCAGCATGATTTCCGTAGCGCTCGCTCAACCGAACGGCGCCTTTACGTTGGGGATATGGTCGGTAGCATTTGCCGTCTCACATCTGTGGAGCAAACGGTCCGACAGCTATTGGTCAGGCAAGCGTACTGCCATCATATTGTGCTTTATCGCATGTGCCGCATGGGTCTTGTTGTTCGTTGCGCCGCCGTTGCAGGGTGTGGTCACCTATTCATGGAAGCCAACGCTAAGCATCCCCAAGGCCATTGTTGCGGGTTTGCTCTTCATGTTCACCAATCGTGAGGGCGTACAGCCGTTCCTGACCGTTCTTGTTTTGCTCGGAATTGCGAAAACGCTTAAGGGCAGGCGCCTGCGATGGCTTTCCGTGTCGTATATCACGGCGTTTTCGTTCTACGTAATCGATGTTGCGACCGTTGGCTTCGTGAAACAGCTGCTGACGGGCTTCTGGTATACAGACTATTACCGCACCGGCGCCATGACGGCCCTTTTCGCCATTCCTCTTGCTGCGCTTGGCTTTGCGTGGCTCGTGAAGCTCGGCACAGGCTTGCTTGGGAAAATGCGTCTTGGGCGCCAGGGGTCCTGCGGCTCTCGTGCGATGGCTGTGGTTCTTGTGGTGTTGCTGGCGGTTTGCCAGTTTGCGCCTGTGCGTTTTGCGTTTGGTAAAACCGATGTTCGACCTGGCCTTATGAAAATACATGCCGAAGTGAGCTCTCGCTATTCGTGGGAGAAGGGGCTGACTTCCGAGGAGGACGCATTCGTTAAGCGCGTCATGTCCATTGCTGGACGCGATTGCGTGGTCAATGTTCCTAGTGACGGTAGCTGTTGGAGCTATGGCGTTGAGGGGTTGAATACGCTGTTCCGTCGTTCGGCTACGGCGGGGCCTTCGGGGTCTGAGCCGTATGCCACCGTGCTTCGCACGAAGCTGTGCGATTATGCGGCGTCTGATGAGGTCCGTGACGCTGTTGAGGAGACGGGAGCGCGCTACGTGATGCTCCTGGATGACAAATCGTGCGATGACCGCACGGTTGTGAAGCTGCGATACAAGGAAGAGGACTGGGTCGGAATCGAGTCCATTACTCAAGACACACCGGGGTTCACGCTGGTGCTGAGCGAGGGAGACATGCGTTTGTATCGAATCGGATAAGGTCTGAATCCCTTTCCTGGTTATGCTCGCTTTCTGGCTGATGCGTTCTCATTGTCGTTTGCATGTGCCAACGATGATATGATTCAAGGGTTTTAGCCAATTCGGAAAGGGTCTTTCACGTCATGGGTAGTTGGGAGCAGCAACCTCGACAAGGGCATATGTCGAAGCCTCGCCATATGCGGGCGCAAGCGCCGCAGCGCGCGGCTGGTGCGCCAGATATGCCTGCGCGCCGTGGCGTTCAT
>OGRB01000805.1_pt1 | contig 26557 bp, 20 predicted proteins | sample 1553371 | NCBI WGS metagenome assembly OGRB01 (sample SAMEA2580027, study PRJEB22360) | human gut metagenome | reverse complement strand
GTGGATGTTGAGTTTACATTCAGTGCAAAGGAATTTGCCGGAAAGACAATGGTGCTGTTTGAGAAGCTTTATTTAGTTAAAAATGCGGATAATGCTGATGCAAACCCTGATGATACATCAAGCAAGGACAAGACACCTGATGATACACAGAAGGCATCTGAGTCAGAAAACACACAGAATAAAACAGATAACACATCAAACAAGGTCGAGGTAGATAATGAAAATAACAATCCAGCCGACAATAGTGAAGTTAAAGAGGTACTCATTGCGGTACATGAAGATTACAGTGATGAGAACCAGACCATCTGCGTGCCACAAATTAAGACTACAGCAAAGGATGCAAAGTCAGGCACCAGCATGTTTTATGCTGAGAAGAGTGCAAAGATAGTCGATACTGTATCGTACCGGAATCTGGTACCAGGAAAGAAGTATAAGGTAGTCGGAACTGCAGTAGACAAGTCAAACGGAGCACCGGTTATTGCAAACGGAAACAATGTTACGGCAGAGGCAGAGTTTGTTGCGAAGGAAGCAACAGGCAAAGTGGATGTGGTATTTACATTTGATGCGAGCCTTCTTGCAGGAAGAACAATTGTTATGTTTGAGGATGTCTACTATGAGAATAATCTCATAGCGACACATGCCGATATTACAGATGAGGCACAGACACTTTATGTTCCGAAGATTGGAACAACAGCCATCGATGGTGAGCGAAAGGATCACAGCTCAACAGCTGACAGCAGCGTTACTATTGTAGATTCAGTTGCGTACCAGAATCTGGTACAGGGACAGACCTACAGAGTGACAGGAAAGCTCATGGACAAAGCTACAGGAAAAGCACTTGTGATTGACGGAAAGGAAGTAACTGCAGTAACTGAGTTTACAGCGGCAGGCACCGAGGGCGTAGTTGACGTGACATTCAGATTCAACGGAAAAGGCATGACAGGAAAGCAGCTTGTAGTATTTGAGCAGCTTGATGTTGTGACTGCAGATGGCGCTTATGCCATTGCATCACACAATGACATCAACGATGCAGCCCAGACCATTACAATGATTGCTCCGCCAAAGCCAAAGACCGGTGATTACATGTCAGTGGTTATGTATGTGCTTGCAGGAATAGCAGGAGTAATGGCAGTTATCTGTTCATTCTTCAGGAAGAAAGCAGTATCAAAGAAGAAACACTAGGGGGTTACCCAATTACCTACAAACAATGATTAACGCAGGGCTGTGAGGCTCTGCGTTTTTTAAAAGGAGAAAATTATTATGCATAGAAAGAAGAAAATACCAGTTGGTTTCATTGTTACATTTGTAGCAGCATTTATGCTTGCATTATTGCTGACGGCGCTGCTTGCTAAATTTAAGCCGGATATGGCACAGTTTATGGGAATGATATTCTTCGGTTCATGGCTCCTGCTGAGCTTTATCGGAGTAGGCATTGTGGCACTTGCAAAAAAGAAAAAATAGGGAGGCATATAAAAATGATAAAGTACAGAATACAGAATGTGGATGCGGTACGTTTCTTCCAGGTTATGCTTGCACTGCTTATTACTACAGTAATCATGGCAGGTGAAGTGTCACCGGTATACGCAGCGGAGGCAGCAAATGTTGTAACAGCAAAATTTACATCGCTGCAGAATCTTGTAAGTGGAATTGTTTCATCCATCGGTTCAATAATTACACTCTGGGGAATTTCAGAGTGGGGCATCGCCTTTCAGGGATCTGAGGGTACAATGCAGGCAAACGCATTCAAACGTATTGGAGGCGGTTTTGTAATGGCAATGGCACCGCAGATACTGGCAGCAATAATGTAAGGGAGTGGTTTAATGGACTGGATTACAAGCGGCCTTGCACCTTTATATACTATTGGAGTTAAGCTATACAATTATATGTTGGGATTCAGCCTTGGTTTTGGTTTAAATACACCTCAAGGTGCATCGTCTACAGCATGGGCATATGTCAGTGGTACTCTTTTTCCGTTCTTCCAGGCAATAGCAGCCACAATGCTGAATCTTTTCTTTTACATAGGCATATGCAGGCAGGTTGGAAACCTTAGGGAGAGCATGACAATTGAAACAGGAGTCAATGTGCTGATTAAGGTACTGCTCGGCAACCTTGCAATAAATTCGGTACTATGGTTCAGCAAATGGGTATTTTCAGTAACCAACGTAACCGGAGGGGTTATAATAGGTGAAAGTGATTTTAGAGGACTGGAAGATTCATCGGTCAATGAAGTACAGCTTATGGTACTGATGGTTATTGGCATAATCTTCCTGATAATAGCGATTGTATGTGCAGCTACCATATTTATCACAATGGTTGGCAGAACTATACAGTTATACATGCTTGCAGCAACGGGACCACTTGCGGTTTCGTGTATTCCCGGAGGACCGGGAATACAGAATGCTGCAGGAGCATGGATTAAAACATTACTCAGTAAATCATTTTCAATAGTTGTCATAGTGATGTTCGTGGTACTGGTCTCGAAGCTGAACCTGCATGATTTCTTGGGAGACAACATTCTTACTGACATAATCCTGCCGACTGGATGCATTGAAAATATGTTCATGATGATGCTGACAGCTGCAGGAGTAAAAGGTGCAGACTCATTCCTGAAACAGACTTTTGGGATTTAAAGGAAAGGAAACATAATGGCAAAATTAGATGCAAATAGTGAATTTGAAAAGGGAAGAGCTTTAAGCGTGCCGGTAGTAAAGGTGCCTCGGAGCGTCAAGGAATGGCTTTGCATTGACAGGGCATATGAAAACGGCAACTTTAAGATTGAGCCAATGACAGGTGAAGCAATGTATGATCAGAGCTATGTGTTCGAGGATATCAATTATGTAAATAAGGATACCGCTAAAAAGGACAGTACACTGCTGGAGATAATGACACTGCTTAAATCTCTGGATGGACCTTTTAAGATAACACTTGCAAACGAACAGAGAGACCTGGATTCATTTGTGAATGAGATATTCAATCCAATTAACGGACAGGAATACCCTGTGATAGAAAAAGGAATAGGAAAGTGGATTAACCAGAAGATAGATGAAGGAACAAGGGACATCAGAAAGACAATGATTCTTACTGTGACATGCCGTGCGCACTCTCTGGAAGAAGCTGAGGCATACTTTGCAACGATTGACACTACACTGTCAAATATTTTCCGTAACTTAAGGAGCAGGATATACAAAATGTCTGCAGAAGAGAGAATGGTACTGCTGTCGAGAATGTTACGGGCAGGGGAAGAGTGCCTGCCTCCTGCAAGAATATCACCACATGACAGCGGATGGAAAAACCAGATACTTCCGGCATCAATACAGTCAGATACCGACTACATGGTTATAAACAATAAACAATACATATCAGTGCTTGTGGGAACCGCGTTTGGGCAGTCTCTTTCAGAGGACAAGGTAATACACAGCTTAAGTGATGTACTTTTTCCAACATACATTACGATAGACATGCAGCGTGTTCCAAAGAATGTAATTCATGACAGACTTGAAAACGCGCATGCAAATAACGAAAGGGTAATAGCCCAGGAGCGTACAAGAAATTACAATAATAAGCAGTTTGGAGCAACTACAAGCTACAGCCTGACCAAAAAGAAGACGAGCCTGGAAGATGACATGGATCAGCTTGATGAGAATGATGAGGAGGGAGTTTTTCTCGGGCTTCTGGTGCTGGTGTATGCAGATTCACTTGAGGAGCTGACACAGAGGGTGGATATTTTAAAACAGAAGGCAAAGGGAAGCTCTTATGAGCTTGAACCATATTACCACAGGCAGCTTAAGGCATTAAACACTGTCCTTCCGATAGGTGGACGTCAGGTAAATCATATGAGGTTTTTATATACCTCGTCAGCTATAGCTTTCCAGCCGTTCTATGCAGGAGATGTGCATGACAGCAACGGAATCGTATACGGACTCAATAAAACGACAAAGCATCTCATATACGGTAACAGAAAACTTCTTCCTGCACCTCATGGCTTTATGGTAGGACATACTGGAAGCGGCAAATCATTTTTCATTAAGGAAACAGAGATAGCACAGCCTCTGCTGTTTACAGATGATGATGTGATTATACTTGACCCGAATAATGAACAGATGGAATTCATACGCTCATTGAGAGGCGGAATGTATTTTGATTTTACACCTCAGAGCAAAATTTATATGAATCCGTATGAGATTCCTGACTATGTGGAGAATGGAGACAGCAATGTCCGGAATAAATTTATTGCAAGGATGACAAACTTTTCTAATTCATTCTGTGCCTCAATCATGACAAATATTGTTGTAACCAGAATTCACATGAACTATGTCGGACGTGCAGTAAGGACTATGTATGAGGAATATTTTAACGAGACCTCAAAACATGCAAAGAAGAAAAAATACCCGACTCTGCCGCTGCTCAGGGAAAAAATTAAAGCACAGATTGATACTGCTGAGTTTACTGAAGACAAGAGAATAATTATGGAGATAGTCGACTCACTTGAGGATTACACCACAGGTGTATACGACATGTTTGCACATGAAACAAACCTTGACATGAACAGCAGGCTTATAGGCTTCGGTCTTAAAAATATTGACCAGGAGATATGGGAGCCGTGCATGCTGACAATAATGCATTTTCTCTCCATGAGAATTGATACAAACCAGGAAACAAAGCAGGCACTCCACCTGATTGTGGATGAGGCGCAGGTGCTGTGTGAGAAAGAAACAACGGCAGCACAGCTTCTGTATGCAATTGAGACATACCGTAAGGTTGGAGCCATAGTTACGCTTGCCGCCCAGAATATTACACACGTGCTTGAAAATCCTTCGCTGAGAGACATGTTCTCAAACTGTCCGTTCAAGGTGTTCTTTGACCAGGGTGGGCTTGATGCAGCAAATCTTGCCAAGATTCAGGAATTCTCACCAACAGAGTTTAAGGCACTTGAAGAAAATACTGAAGGGTGCGGGGTACTGGTATGGCGTGGAAATGTATATCTGATGGATGCGAGAATGAGTGAGAGTAATCCGCTGTTTGCATCCTTTGATACAAATTTCCATAAGCAGGCAGAAAAGAAAAAGAAACAGAAAGAGGCTGACATTTCAAAGGAAACTTTTTATCTGTGATTTAAACCGGGGGAAATGACATGCGTGTAATAACGGCACAGGAATCAAAAATAAGAACCACGGAGCGTGCAATAAAAACAGGTGGAACAGTCATAAGGCATGTGAGCGGATTTACTGCATCGGCCGCAAAAAAAACAGGGAATGCTGTAAAAAATTTTGATGTACAGTTTAACGGCAGGCATGATGAAGATAACGGAAATAATAATTGTTCAGAAGAAAAAATGCCTGAGATTCAGAACGTTTTGGCAGAAGAGAGCAGAGCATTATATAGCACCCTGAGCAGAAGGCAGAAGAAAAGATATAACAAAATGTACCAGAAGGAACTGTCTAAGAAACAGTGGTCATCTGATATCATTAAAAGAAACAGGAATCTCCGTGGAAATAAAACAGAAAAAGAAAATATATTGACTGTTAAATCAAAGACCATGGTAAATAAGAATGTGCAGACAGCCGCCGGCACTGCAGCAAAGTCTGCCGGTACGGCTGTAAGAACAACGTCAGGAGCGTTGACCGGTACAGCAACATTTGGGGTGACAGCTGCGGTGACAGCTGCTGTTGATACAGCAAAAAATGCTGCACAGGCTGCAGTAAAGGTTTCACAGAAAATGCAACAGCAGACAGCACAGACACAGGCTGAACAGACACAGCAGGCAAAACATGAGACTGCAGCGGCTGTCAGTGATTACAGTGTTTCGCAGGCAGGAGAAAATAACAATTTAATTATGCTTCTCATGGCAGCCATAATATGTATTACAGTTATGCTTACAAGCCTGACGGTAACAATGCAGGCAGTTGTCGATGCATCAGGAGGACAGGGTGATAACAATGGAACTGTCTGCACACAGATAGTAGAGGCAGCACAGAATGAACTTAATGATGCGGACAAGACAGTCGGAGGATACAGGTACAAAAACTGGTATGGGATGGATGCGAACTGGTGTGCCATGTTCGTGTCATACTGTGCAGACAAGTGTGGCTTTATTGAAAAGGGTATCATGCCAAAGACTGCAAGTGTCGCAGCTTCAAAGCAGTGGTATATTAACAATAACCTGTATCATGATGCAGCAAGCGGATATGTGCCAAAGGCAGGTGACATTATTATTTTCGGAAACGGAATGAGCCATACAGGAATTGTGACAGGATATAATCCTGAAACAAAAAAGCTTACAACAATAGAAGGCAACAGCGGAAGAAGCAGCACCACACCTTACCATAAAGGAAGCCATGTAAAAGAGCATACATATTCAATCACATATTCAAAGATAGCTGGCTATGGAACTCCGCAGTATCCGCAGGATGATACAGCGGCTGATGCTGCAGTACAGGAAAATAACTGACAGCGTACCGGAATCCGGCACGCTGGATTTTAAGGGAGGAATAATTTAATGACAATACCAATCAACAAGGACCCCGACACTGAATATAAAAATGAATTCATGTTCGGTTATACATTAAAAGAAGTGCTGTGTGTTGCGGCTGCACTTTTAATCATTGCAGGTGTAACAGCACTTGTATATTTCAAGTTCAACATAGCACTGAATGTCGGATGTTATTTCGGAATACCGCTTGCATTCCCGGTTATATTTTTAGGCTTCAAGGAATGGTATGGAATGTCAATTACAAGGTTCATAAGTGAACTTGGCTATGAGAAAAAAACCAGGGAGCTTGCATTTGATGCAGACGAGCTTGAAGAGTACATCACACCGGTTACACTAAGAAAGAAGTGATGATAATGAGAAAAAATCCATATGAAAAAATCCGCAGGACACTTTTTATCCTGCTTGTTATCCTGCTCGTGTCAGCTGCATGCGTAATGGGTGTCATGCTTATAAAACATACTCATAATGCAGAAAAAAATAAAGTCAGGGAAACCACGGCAGGGACAGAAAACGCAACAGAAAAAATAAAAGAAACTGAGGCGGATACAGAATATTATTTTGATGAAGACGGATATCTTAAAGTGAAAAAAATCAAAGCTGACGGCTCAGACAATAACACGGAGAATGAACAGGACAATGCGCCTGATGTACGTGATGTTTCACCGGAAGATGATCCCAATGCGGTCTTTCCGGAAACCACTGATGCAGCGGCCGGACAGTCGGCAGAGCAGACACAGGACATATCGCAGCCACAGGCCGGGCAGACGCTGGATGCAACAGCCGGACAGTAAACCACAGGAGAAAAGATATGATGTTAGAAGAAAAAATTGCAAACGAATTTCAGAGATATTTTCTTTCAATGATGGCAACAAGCAAGGAAAATATTTTTGCACACTCTGATGAAATTGAAGTAAGAAAGCAGATAAAAAATGAGCTCTATGAATTCATTGGAACACTGACTGAAGAGCAAAAAGAAATACTTTCAGTCCAGAGCAGCCTGATTGAATCGGTCTACAGGTACAGGAGCGATTTTTATTCAGCTGATGATGATATTTCATGTCAGGATTTTTTAAATGGCTGGATGAAAAGTGTGATGTCATGATATAAAAAAATATTTTACCGGGGTATCAGGGGCGGTGCCCTTGACAAGAAATGTATTCTGTCGGACAGAATGCGTATCTTGCAAATAATTAGTCTACGTTGAGAATGTAATAAAGTGCGTTTTGGCTCGAAAAATGACTTAAAATGCACATAAACGACGTATTTTGAAACAAATGAGAGACATATATGCAACATGTGAGATAAAAAAGAAACGTAATTATACACATTTGGAATACATTTTCAACGCATTTGAAACATAAAAGAGACACCTGTGATATGTCAGTGAAATGATGCTGAAACATAGTGAGACAATTCTGACACATAACAGAAACAGAGGCTTACCCCAACAGCCTGACTAGAAAAAATCAAGGGGCAAATCAAGTAAAAAATATGAACAGACTGGAAAAAAATCGTGAGCCGGAGGTGGTTTTTGTGAGCGAAAAAAAACAAAAAGTTCTGCACAGACCAAGAAAAGAAATTGACATGGATCAGTATCTTATACTGTATAGACAGGGACTGCCTAACAGGCAGATAGCGTCAAGACTGAAGGTATCATCGCGCACCCTATACAGGAGGATGGAGGAGGAACGAAAGCACTTAAGGAGAAAGAAGGAAAGTGCAGATGGATAACATGACAGTGAGAAAAAATCTTGGAAAAAAGAAAAGCCGCACCTGGATAGATATGGAAAAGGTCTACAGGATGATAGACTCAGGCATGACCGTAACACAGGCTGCCGAGTCACTTGGTGTTTCAAAAGCCACTCTGTACAGGCGTCACAGGGAATACCAGAAACAGGCAGAGTACATGAATGATGACCTGCCTGACCTGCCAACTTAAAATGGTGGTAGTAAGTGGTGGTAGATATTAATAATTGCATGTTGTAGAATATAATTGTAAAAGAAGCGGACAGGCAGATTCAACACAGCCTGTCCGTTTCTATTGGAGGAAAAAATGACAAACGAAAAAATAAAAAAGCTTCAGCTTGAGATTGCAAAAACGACAGAGGCACAAAAGAAGTCAGAACAGAAATACAAAGAAAAAATCAAGGGATTAAGAGATGAACTGAAAAAAGAAGAGGAACGTCTGAAGCGCGAAAATGATTCACTGATCGGAGACATAGTGAGAGACCTGCTTGGTGAAGTTGATGCAGATAATATTGAAAGCTTCAGGGAGAAGATACAGCTTCTGACAGGATTAGAGGATAGTGAAAATGAAAGACCGCAAGATAACCTTCAGGGTGACACAGGAGGAGTACACTCTTATTGATAAAATGAAAAAAACTGAAACACGGTTCACATATGGAGGCAGATGGGACCTGTCTGCCTATATAAGGAACCTTGTGCTGTCACAGACAGGAAAAAAAGACGTTCGCGTAGACATGGAATTAAAAGACCTTAACTATCAGGTCAGAAAAATCGGAGTGAACATCAATCAGATAGCACACAGGCTTAACAGTAATATCGGCGATATGAGTGATGCAGAATATGTTGTTGAGCTCATGAAAGAACTAAACGCCAGGCTGGAAAAACTCACGGAAAAAATAGAGAAATGAACAAATCCAAGCCAATCAAATTGTAAAATATTTTAATATATTGTTTGGAGTGTACCGGATTCCGGTACGCTCTTTTTGAAAGGCAAAATATGGCAATAACAAAACTTATGCATATGAAGGAGGCGCCGGCGGTGCCTCACAGACATCTGGCCAATGCTGTGCAATATATTCTTGATGAAAAAAATAACGAAGCAAAAACGTGTGATGGTTTATATGTCGGTGGCAATGCGGGATATAACAGTGAAGATATCATAAAGACATTCCTGGACACAAAAGAACTGTATGGAAAGCTGCATGGCAGGCAGGGATATCATTTTGTGATTTCATTTGAGCCCGGGGAAACGGACGCGGATGAAGCCTATGAAATTACAAAAGAGTTTGCAAAAAAATATCTTGGCGAAAACTATGATTATGTTTTTGCAACGCATACTGACAAAAATCATATCCATTCGCACCTTATTTTTAATTCCGTGAGCAGAACTGATGGATACAAATACAGATATGAAAATGGTGACTGGGAAAGATATATACAGCCGGTTACGGATGAAATATGCATGGAGCATGGCCTTAAGCCGCTGAAATTTGAAGAGAATAAAAAGAAAGGGCTCTCATATGCAGAATGGAATGAAAAGAAAAACGGCAGAATGAACTGGACACATGTGATAAGAGCAGACATTGACCTTGCCTTAAAACATTCTGATACACTGCCGGAGTTCATGGAGCATATGAAGATGGCAGGATATTCAGTAAGAGCCGGAAAGTCGAAGAAGAAGAACGCGACTTATTTTACATACACATACACGGACGATGCCGGAAAAAAACACAGAAGAAGAAGCTACAACATGCCATCCGGATATTCTCCGGAGGATATAGCAAAACGCATAAAGCAGAAAAGCGGAAGCAGGATGTATGAAGAAATTGCTGAAAATCTTGAGAAAAAAGAGAAGCTTGCATCCATTGATGAAATATACAAAAACACAGGCACATACCGAAGGCTTTATCAGGCTGTAAGCTTTTACAGGCTGCCTAATCCGTATGCAGTAAAGAAAGGGGTCAGAAGAGACATTATGGCCATAGACAGGCTTCTTGATGAGTGCGCATACATAAAAAAGAACAGTTTAAAAACCATGAATAACATACAGGACCGGGAAAACAGGCTTGAAGAAATGATAAATTCACTTAAAAGGGAAAAGTGGAATAAAAAGGATGCTTCAGAGGCATTGGACAGTGGACAAAAAAAACAGCTTGACAGAAAAGAGCAGATAGAAAACGAATTGAAGAATCCTGATATCAGTGATGAAGCTTTTGAAGCCCTTCAGGATGAATATGAACAGCTCAAGGAATATCTGCCGGATGATGATATTTCAAAGAAAGATATGGAAAGACTTTCACAAGAGATAAAGGAACTTGGAAAAGAACTGCGCATGTTAAGAAGAATTAAAAAGACTGAACAGGAGTTTGCCGGCAGAAAAACAAAACAGGTTAGCCGCGTACCGGAATCCGGCACGTTTAACAAAAATATATAAAAATTTAAAGGAGAATGGAACATGAACGAAAAAATTTATCTGATGGAGATGCAGCACAATACTGATGAACATGAGACTGATAGGCTGATTGCATATCTGAAAAAGACTGCAGAGACTGAGATAAAGGAGGATGAAAAATAATGATGAAATATGAAATTTTTAAGGATGTTGTGGAAAATGCAGTACTTGACTACCTGCCTCCGGAGTATCAGAATTCAGAACTTCATTTGAAGCGTGTGAAAAAAGTAAACGGCATTGATTACGACGGACTTGTAGTAAGAAAAGAGGATACAAATGTGTGTCCCGTCATTAATTTGACACAGCTGTATGAGGACTACAAACTGTCAGAGGATATTGAACTTGTTATAAAAAATGCTGCAGATATTGTACTGATGGCATATGATGTAGCACCGGTGAATGAATATCAGGATGTACTGGATGAGGGATTCAGGCAAAATATCATTTATGAAATTTCAAATGCGAAAGCTAATGCACAAAGACTGGCAGAGTGCCCGACAAGACAGCTGAACGACCTGACTGTTTCATACAACATATGTCTGTCTGATCATGACGGTCTGTCAAAAACTATTATGGTAAATAATGAAATTGCAGCTGCGCTTGGAATGTCAGAGCAGGAACTTTTTGATACGGCAGAAAAAAATATGTCCAGACTTTTTGAGGTGAATGTAACCAACCTGTTTGATTATGTGTATGGCCAGCTTAAAGCCAGGGGAATGAGCGATGAGCAGATTTCAGACTTATTAGGAGGGGATGCAAGCAGACTGTCTGACGGATATCCGTGGATCGTTCAGAATACTTCAAATAATGGTGCAACAGTATTGCTTAACACAGAGGTATTTAAGGAACTGTCCGACCAGGTGGAAGGAAATCTGATTATCATTCCGTCAAGTACGCATGAAGTGCTTGCCATGGATGCAAGGCTGGTGCCAGACTGTGATGACCTTTCGGCTTTTATACAGCAGACAAACATGGATGCTGTCAGTCCGTCTGAAAGGCTCTCAAACCAGGTGTATATGTACGACAGGAAAGAGAACTCAATAGAAATGGTAACGCGTAATAAGCTTGATATTATTCCACAGGAATCAAGAAATATTTCTTATGAAAAAAATATAAAACCTGAAATCTAGCATTTATCCGAGGTGAAAGCCAATGAAGCTATATGAAGTTAAGGCGCTGGCTCATGAAACACAGTCGCGCATCAGACAAGACTTAAATGCCTGGAACGATTTTCTTGAACATGCATCACGTGTATACAGGTACCGTTTCATGGATCAGATTCTCATATATGCACAGCGACCTGATGCTGTTGCATGTGCTACGATGAACATATGGAACTCTAAAATGGGCTGCTGGATTAAGAAAGGCAACCGCGGCATTGCCCTTATTGATGAAAGCAACAGCAGAAAACTTAAGTATGTATGGGATGTAACCAGTGTTGTATCTAAAATGGGAGGACATCTGCCGAGACTTTGGGTACGAAAACCATATCACACGGAAACGATACAGAATCGTCTATTAAAAGTATATGGACTACAGCCGCAGACTGATAAATATGACACAAAGGAGCCATCTATAGAACATACAATGGACTATCTTGTGGAATATCTGGCTGATGAGTATGCAGCTGATATTGCACAAGAAAAGTATTCGTCTGACAACAGTCCTTTAAGTGAACTTGATGAAGAAAAATACAAGATGGATGAGTACCGCAGAAACGTCAGGGTTTTTTTCAGGTACGGCCTTAACCGGATGATAAAGGAAAGAATGGGCTTATCGACAGGCGGTTTTCCTGATTATGATATGTCATTTATAAAAGACATGTCTGAAAGTGATTTCTGTGAGCTTTCCTCACGCATGACGGATGCAGCACAGCAGGCACTGCGTGAAGTTGGAATTGCAGTTTTAACCTATGACAGGGTGCATGGTATTGACAGGGACCCCAGTGTGGACTATAATGCTTTAAAGCGTAAAAGTGCAGAGAGGGAGGATAAAACATATGGAACTCGAATACATCAAAGCAGGGGACTACGAGATACCGAACCTTATACCGAACAAGGAACCACAGGAGCCGCTGACGAAATTCGGACTTATGCACAGGACCTGGCTGAAAAAGAATTACAGGGCGAAGTTCGATACGATGCTGATGTTCGGGGAACTTCAGGAACACTGCCTAAAGGTACAGAAGAGAGCACAGGACGAGATGGACAGAATCGTGCCGCAGATGAAAAAACAGGAAGGAGTGACAGAGCAGCTGAAGATGCAGGACCAGCTGAAATGGATACGAATGATGAACAGCATCCAGAACAGGGCAGAGGAAATAGTGAGGGATACAGTGATTTACACTTTGTAGAAAATGAAATTGTACCGGAATCTGGTACCGATGAGGATGAGTATGTACCGGAATCCGGCACCGGACTGTATTTCATGCCAGAGCTGCCGACAGAGGATGAGCAGCGCATAAAGGTAGATAAATACGGCTATCTGAATCCGCGGAAAGCTGATTATATACCTCATGACTATATAAGGCAGGTCATGCTCCGTGGAACCGGCTTTGAAGGAGGCTTTGACAGAGTCGTACAGATTTTCCAGAATGAGATGGAGGCTGGTAAAAGAACAGCACTTATCAAAAAGGAATACGGACTTGGCGGGGCGAGCTGGCCGGTTGACGGCATGGGACTTCACGGATATGACACATATGGTTCTCAGGGCATACGTTTCCAGTGGCGTGATGAGCAGGGCGAAGCAGAAGGCACACTGTCATGGAGCAGCGTTGAACAGGAAATCGGAACCCTTATATTAACCGGTGAGTACAAAAGCCGTGACAGACAGAATAATGATATTATTACGGAAGCTGAGGAATCAGATAATATTTCTCAAACAACAGAAATGCAGGAGCAGTCCACGGATAAACATAAATCCGAGGCACCAGAGCAGCTCAGCTTTACAGACTTAACAAATATAGAGCCTGATAAGACGGAAAATGATACTCAGCCGGAGGCATTAGATGAAACAGAGGCTGAACAAAAGGATAATGCAGAACAACAGAATAATGAAGATTTTACCGAAAGAGCAGCTGATTACACTGCTCTTTTAGTTTTGGCAGAAGCTGATGCATCCACACTTACCAAGAGGCAGAAAGCACAGCGTAACATTTCAGCACTCAAAATTCTCAAGCAGATAGAAAATGAAAAACGTCCGGCAACAGCCGATGAGAGGACAATCATGTCCGCATATCTTGGATGGGGAGGAATACCGGAAATATTTGATGCTGAAAATGCTTCATGGTCAGAAGAATACGGCATATTAAAAAGCCTGCTGACAACCACTGAATATGACAGTGCAAGGGCGAGCACACTTAATGCACATTTTACGGATAAATCTGTCATTGATGCGATGTATAAGGTGCTTAACAACCTGGGCTTTACAAAAGGCAATATCCTTGAGCCATCAATGGGAATAGGAAACTTCTTCTCAAGGCTGCCGGCAGATATGAGTGCATCTAGACTCTACGGAGTGGAGCTTGACCCGGTAACAGGAAAGATGGCGCAGCTTATATATCCTGATGCACACATAGATGTGAAGGGCTATGAAAAGACAGATTTTCAGAATGATTTTTTTGATGTGGCCATAGGAAACGTGCCGTTCGGTCAGTACAAGGTTCTGGATAAAGCCTACGACAAACACAATTTCTATATCCACGATTATTTCTTTGCTAAGACAATCGACAAGGTGCGTCCGGGCGGAGTGATAGCTTTTATTACAAGCAAGGGCACCTTGGACAAGGCTAATCCTTCAGTCAGAAGGTATATGGCCCAGAGGACGCAGCTGCTTGGAGCAATAAGACTTCCCAACAATGCGTTTAAAAATGCCGGAACATCTGTTACATCAGACATTATTTTTCTGAAGAAGAGGGATATGTACATAGATACGGATGAAGACTGGATACATCTCGGCACAGATGAAAACGGAATAGAGATGAACAGCTATTTCGTTAACAATCCGCACATGGTGCTTGGCAAAATGGAAATGGTAAGCGGTCCTCATGGAATGGAGAGTGCCTGCGTACCGGAATCCGGCACTTCACTGGCAGACCGGCTCAGACAGGCTGTACAGATGATACGCGGCGAAATTTCCATTGATGATACTGAAATATCTGATGAAGAGCTTGAGGATGAAAGCATACCTGCAGAGGCAGGAATTAAAAATTTCTCCTACTGTTCATTAAATGGAAAGATATATTACAGGGAAAACTCAATCATGCGACCACAGGACATTCCGGAAAAAACAGCTGAGCGCATGAAAGGCCTAATTGATGTACGGGACAGCGTGTCAGAGCTTATTGAATTACAGCTTGATGATGCGTCCGATGAAGAAATCAGGGCATCACAGGCAAGGCTCAACAGTGTTTACGACAGCTTCGTTAAAAAGTTCGGGTACTTAAATTCCAGGACAAACCAGACCGCATTCAGGGAAGACGCAGGCTACAGCCTTATATCATCACTAGAGGAGACTGATGATGACGGAAAGGTTGCTGGCAAAGCGGACATGTTTACCAAAAGAACCATCAGAAAGGCTGTCCCTGTTACACATGTGGATACATCTGTTGAGGCACTGTCAGTTTCGATGGGAGAAAAAGCAGCTGTTGACCTTGAATATATGGAAGGGCTTACTGGGAAAAGCCGGGAGAAAATAATAAGTGACCTTAAGGGCATTATTTTTAAGGTGCCGGAATCCGGTACCTGGCAGACTTCAGAGGAATATCTTTCCGGAAACATAAGAAAGAAACTGATTTCCGCAGAAAAAGCATTACAGGGGGATGCATCATATTCCGATAACGTGGAATATCTTAAGAAGGCAATGCCAAAACCTCTTACAGCATCAGAGATAGAAGTGAGGCTTGGGGCCACATGGATTAACGCAGAGTATATAGAGCAGTTCATGAAGGATGTGCTGCATACACCACAGAGACTGTTTTCAAGGGAGTGGGTGGCAGTAAAGTTTGCACCGATAAACTGTGAATGGAACATAAAAGGAAAGAATGCAGATTCATACAATCCACTTGTCACAGGCACATATGGAACCAGCAGAATTAATGCTTATCAGATACTTGAAAATACGCTGAACCTTAAGGATGTAAAAGTCTATGACAGGATACTTCAGCCTGACGGCAGCGAAAAGCGTGTAATAAACAGGGAACAGACAATGCTTGCATCGCAGAAACAGGATGCACTAAAGGAGGCGTTCAAGGACTGGATATTCAGCGATCCGGAAAGAAGGGAGGTGCTTGTAAAAAAATACAATGAGCTATTCAACTCATCAAGACCGAGAACGTATGATGGATCACATCTCAAGTTTCCGGGAATGACACCTGATGTGGAGCTGAAGCCTCACCAGCTGAATGCAGTAGCACATGTCTTGTATGGAGACAATACGCTGCTTGCACACTGTGTGGGCGCGGGAAAGACCTTTGAGATGATTGCTTCTGCGATGGAATCGAAGAGGCTGGGACTGTGCCACAAGTCGCTTTTTGTTGTTCCAAACCATCTGACAGAACAGTGGGCAGGGGATTTTTTGCGTCTGTATCCGGGGGCAAATATTCTTGCTGCAACTGAAAAGGATTTTGAGCCGGCACGCAGAAAACGTTTCTGCGCGAGGATAGCAACAGGTGATTATGATGCAGTTATCATAGGACACACCCAGTTTGCTAAAATACCATTGTCAGATGAAAGACAGAAGAGACTTATGCAGGAACAGATAGATGAGATTACTGAGTCGATAAGAGAGGCTAAGGCATCAAACGGCGAGCATTTTACAATTAAGCAGATGGAAAAGACAAAGAAAAATCTGGAGGTAAGGCTTGCTAAGCTTAATGATGCAGGCAGAAAGGATAATGCAGTTACATTTGAACAGCTTGGAGTTGACAGGCTGTTTGTTGATGAGAGTCAGGAATTTAAGAACCTGTTTCTGTTTACCAAAATGAGAAATGTTGCGGGAATCTCACAGAATGATTCACAGAAGGCATCGGACATGTACGGAAAATGCAGATATATTGATGAGATAACAGGCGGCCGCGGCATAACATTTGCTACAGGAACACCTATATCAAACTCCATGACTGAGCTTTATACCAATATGCGTTACCTGCAGGCGGGCCGGTTAAAGGAGCTTGGCTTTGAAAATTTTGATGCCTGGGCTTCAACATTTGGAGAGACACAGACAGCAATAGAGCTTGCTCCCGAGGGCACAGGATACCGAGCAAAGACAAGATTTGCGAAGTTTTTTAACCTACCGGAGCTTATATCCCTTTTTAAAGAGAGTGCAGATATACAGACAGCTGACATGCTTAAACTTCCTGTACCTGAATGTGATTACGAGAATGTGGTTTTAAAGCCGAGTGTGTTTCAGCAGGATATAGTCAAATCGCTTGGGGACAGGGCAGAGAACATACGAAAAGGCGGGGTTGATTCAAGCATCGACAATATGCTCAAGGTAACGAGCGATGGACGCAAATGTGCCATTGACCAGCGGCTCATAAATCCGGATCTGCCTGACAATGAGAATTCAAAAGTGAATGCATGTGCTGCCAGGGCATATGACATATGGAAGGAGACCGCGGAAGACAAATCAACTCAGCTTATTTTCTGTGACGCTTCAACACCGCGCAGTGACGGAGGTTTTGATGTGTACCATGCCATTAAGGACAAGCTGATTGCCAAGGGGGTGCCGGATAAGGAAATTGCCTTTATACATGATGCCAATACAAAAAAACAGAAAGCTGAGCTGTTTTCAAAGGTAAGAAGCGGCCAGGTACGTTTTCTGTTAGGTTCAACAGCAAAGATGGGAGCCGGTACCAATGTGCAGACAAGGCTCATAGCACTCCACCACATAGATGTGCCGTGGAGACCGTCAGACATAGAACAGCAGGAAGGACGAATACTGCGTCAGGGCAATCAGAATGAGAGAGTAAAGATATTCAGATATGTCACTGAAAATACCTTCGACTCGTACTCATGGCAGCTCATCGAGAATAAGCAGAAATTTATCGGTCAGATAATGACAAGCAAGTCACCGGTCCGTTCATGCGATGATGTAGACGAGGCTGCGCTGTCATATGCTGAGGTCAAGGCACTTGCCACTGGAAATCCTTACATCAAGGAAAAAATGACGCTTGATACAGAGGTTGCAAAGCTGAAGCTTCTGAAAGCAAATTTCAAAAGCCAGAAATACAGGCTTGAGGATGCAATTAATAAGGAGTACCCGGTCAGGATAGCAAAGCTTGAAGAAAAAATTGAGGGACTGAGGCAGGATATAATTACACGCGGTTCCGGGGAAATACTATCGGATGGTTTTGAAATCAGGATTAACGGTGTGCCATATGATGACAAAAAGGAAGGCGGTGCAGCCCTTATAGCAGCTGCCAGGGAGTCAAAGACACCTGAGAGAACCATGATTGGGGATTATAAGGGGTTTAAGCTGTATTCAAGGTTTGACGCGTTTTTCAATTTATATTACATACATATGCAGGGCAGGTGTGAACATACTATTGAAATGTCATCAGATCCTGCCGGAATGATTACAAGGCTTAACAACTGCATGGCAGGCTTTGAAAAACGTCTTTCTGATGCGCGGGATGCACTGGATGAAACACGGATAGAGCTTGAAACGGCAGAAAAAGAGGTTACAAAGAAATTTGACAAAGAAGACATTCTTTCAGAAAAACTGAAAAGACTGTCTTTTTTAAATGCTCAGCTTGATGCAGACAGAAAAGAAACACTACAAAATGCCCCACAAAACAAACAGGCGCAGAGAAATGATATTAAAGAGAAATATATAAAAATATAAAGGTACCGGATTCCGGTACGCAGGAGGAAAACATGGAAAATATCAAACAGGAAAGCCTTGAAATGTTTATGTTAAAGAGAAAAATACTAAAGGAACTTGAAGAAATGGATGAGAATGAAGATTTTATAATGCAGATAGGACTGGCAGGAAAGGAGAAAAATGAGTGATACAGTATATGTATTAGACCAGGTTGGCATACGTCTGGTGAAGGAAAAAACACTTATATCTGATACACAGCTTAAAAGACCGGAACAGGTTGTAGGATTTGTATCAGACATATTAAGGGAATACGACCGTGAAGTAATGTGCGTTATATGTCTTAATGCAAAGCTTAATCCGGTAAATATGTGCATATGCTCAATGGGTGCAGTCGACAAAGCTATTGCATCACCCAGGGAAATAATGAAGACGGCAATACTGTCAAATGCCAATGGCTTTATAATCCTTCACAACCATCCAGGCGGCTCATCACAGCCTTCGCTTGAGGATATACATGTGACAGATGTTATGTCAAAGGCAGGTGAGCTTCTTGGCATTCCACTGTATGACCACATAATTGCAGCGGCCGGAAGTGATGAAATTTATTCTTTTTACGAGAAGGGTTCAATGCCCCAGTCGCAGCTTAAATATGCGGACAGCGTCGCTGATATTAATCTAAGAAATGACATGGCAGAAACAAATGAAATAAGAAAACCGCTGAAATTACACCAAATAAAAATATGAGAGGTGCAAGGCATATGGAAAACATTTCATGTGCCTTTAAAGGTGCCGGATTCCGGTACCTGAAGGAGAGGTGATAAAAATGGAAAATGACAAGGTAATTAACTGCCTGATGGAGCTCCTTAAGGGTGAAAACTTCATGAGTGCAGATTATACGAATATTGCACTGCAGAATGGAACAAATCTAAATGTGTTAAGGGAAATTTACCTTTGTGCATGCGATAAGATATCCGTCAAGGATGTTCAGGAGGTGATTGATAACAGAAAGACTGATGTTGCAGGCTACCTGAGGAAAATAAGATATCAGAAAGCATGCGGTGTGATTATAGGAAAAGGTAACAATACACTTAAGGACATGTCAAAGCTTGCGGATGCAGTACAGGCAAAGATTAACACGCTGGGTGAGAGCATTATGACAGTAGAAAAGAAAACAGGTGAGCTCAGCGATATGTTTGTCGACATAAAGCCGCCGCAGGGAGCTGTGACCATGCCGTATGCAGGAGTACAGCAAACTGCCGCAGCTGACGTAAAGCGTGAAGATGAAAAAACAGCATCATTTAAACGCAAGAGACTTAACCGCAGACAGAAAAATGACATAGCGGAATATATAAGTCTGCTTAAAGAAGAAGGATATAAGTCAGAGCAGATAAGCTATGTGCTAAGCCTGGCTGAGGAGGGGGTTACACCGGCAGAGATGGAGGAATTCATACACCCGGGTATTTCCGTCGATATGATGGAAAAAATAAGGCGCATGAAGAAAAAGAACAGAAACAAGGACGTGGAGGAAAGCTAAATGGATACGGACAGAGAATTTGAACATATGATGATGAGTGTCAGAAACAGTTCCGGCAGTATTACGCAGATGGTATATGCAGCAAACATGCTGCAGATTAAACTTGTTCAGTTTGTGGCAAGGCTGGCATATAAAGGCTATCTTTCAGTAAAATCCAGGGACGACCTGGCCGCGTTCGCAAAGCTGTCAGAAGGAAAATACACGATATACAGCGTACCGGTTTCCACAGAGCATGTAAATGATTTAAAACAGCTCGAAGCCCTTAAACTTGAGCTGCAGAACGTATCGGAAAAAAGCGAAAAGAAGCGGATACAGAATGACATCAGTATTCTAAAAGAGCGCATAGATGCAGATTCGCCTGTTGAACAGCTTAAGGGAAAAGGATTAAAGCAATGCTGTGTACTGCCCAAGGTAGATGGCGAAAGCGGAACAATACAGATTGCAGTAATGAATAAGGATGACCAGATATTCAAGTCATGGTTTGCATCGCATATAAGAGTACAGATGGCAGGTGGAAAAAAGGAAATAACTGATCTGAAAAATTTCACGGAAGGAAATTATACAATTTTTAATCTTCCTTTCGAGGGAAAAGAACTGGAGGATGCCTGCCGTGACTTTAATACACTGAAAATGAATTATTCGATTCTTCCCGACCTTAAGGTAGGGAATGACAACAGCCAGATAGCAGTTGCAAACGCGGACAGAAACAAGTTTGAAATATGGATAAAAATGTACCGGGAGGACATGATAAAACAGGATAAACAGCCTGGAAACATATATGAAATGGATAATGAATCATATATGGACACGGCTGCGGTAAATGAAGATGAATATATAGATAATGCTTCTTTGGAATATCAGAAAGTAAACAATGAATTTGAGGAGCATGAAGTGCCCGGACCTAAAGTAAATGTAATGCAGAAGGATGACAGTGAGGAGTTCGCAAGACTTAAGAAAGACGGCAACTATGAAATGGTCACGATAAACAGGGAGACGCTGGTTGATAACATGGCTTTCACATCTGTATCAAAAAAGATGCGTGAAAAAGGGTATTTTGTATCACGTATCCCTGGCACATACGGAGAAAATGAAAAGCATCTCATACTTCCGGCTGAAAATGTATTTGTGGCAGATGAGGGCAGAACTTATGTGGGATTTATTCCCAAAAACAAGCCCTCGATGGTTGCAGAGAATGGAAATGTAAAAACTGCAAGCTATGAGAATATTCATAAGCAGTATGAGAATGTCACAAGGAACATGGCATATGCAAAGAATCTCAGGCCGAAAGCTCCGAATGTGAATAACAGTAAGATATTAAACCCGAAGGTATAATATTTTAATATAAGGTACCGGAATCCGGCACCTTATATTTATTGGAGGAAATATGGCAAATTACGGAACAAGATATGTAAAGAAGAAAACGCCATGGGCAGCATTTGCTTTCCTGCTTTTGTTTTTCCTGTTACTTGGATATATAATATCGGGCCTTTATGTGGCGCCTGCAAACCTTAAAGGAGACTATAATGCACAGATGCTGTGGGCGGTCACACATTTTTTTAAGATTGCAAACTCAAAGACTCCGGCATGGGTAGGGATTGGCTTTATAGGCTGGTTTTTCTTTGTAAATTATTACATGATTCATTACAGGAACTTTCACAGCGAGATGGAGCATGGTGACGAAGACTGGCTTGACCCGGTAAAGGCAAGCAGGGAGCTTATGGACAGTGACGATAAATATAACAGGATACTGTCAGAAAATGTAAAGGTAAGCATAAGGGGAAAGCTTTCAAACAACAACATGATGATTGTCGGTTCATCAGGCTCATTCAAAACAACATCTATAATGCACCAAAACCTCCTGCAGATGGGGTCAAGCTATGTGGTTCTTGATGTAAAAGGAGACACGCAGAGAAAACTTGGAAAAATATTTGAAAAATATGGTTATCAGATATTCTCGCTTAACTTCAAAAACCCGGAGCAGTCGGACAGGTACAATCCATTTGAGTGGATTCAGACAGAAGCGGACATGCTGAGAATTATAAAAAGCTGGCATGATGCTGTCAGACCGGCAAAGGAAAACTCCGCAGCTGACCCGTTCTGGGATGATGGGGTGGATTTAAAGATGCAGGCTTTGTTTTATTATGCATGGCTGGATGCAAGGGATAACAACAGGAAAGCAACGTTCAATGACGTAATCGACCTTCTTGCAATGGAAAATGTCAAAACAATTGGTATTACAGGGGAAGAGTCAAATGCGCTGGCTGACCTTATGGACAAGTGTGAATCAGAGCATGATGCAAACTATCCTCCGGTAAGGGCATTTAGGAAGTTCCAGGGAAAAGCTTCGGAGACTGAGGGCAGCGTTTCGCTTATGATATCTGCAATGCTTAATATATGCGAGACAGCTGAGGTAAAAAGAATATTTTCCGGAAACGACATTGATATTCGCACAATAGGACAGCAGCCAACTGTTGTATTTCTTGTCATGCCGGATAATGTAAACACATACACATGGATCACATCTATGTTTTACACGCAGATGTTTGATACATTAATACGTATCGCAGATGATGAAGTAAAGGGACCTTTACCATATGAGGTGCAGGTGTGGATGGATGAGTTCTATGCCGGGGCAAGGCCTGCCGATACCGAAAAGCTTCTCGGAGTCATACGAAGCAGAAACATAAGTATGGTGCCAATACTGCAGTCCATAGCACAAGCCAAGACAATCTATCCAAACGAAAAGTGGGAAATCATGATGGACAACATGGCGGCAGTTGTATTTCTGGGTTCCGGACCGCAGGCAAAAAGTACACATGAGTATATATCAGAAACGCTTGGCAATGCCACCGCAGACAAAAGGGATGACAGGCTGACATTCGGGATTAATTCAAGCTCAGACTTGTCATATTCAAAAGCGGAAATAAAGCTGATGACACCAGGGCAGGTAAGAAGAATGCCGCCGACAGAGTGCATTATTTTTTTAGAGTCGAGACCGCCGATATATGATACCAAAGCAATACCTTTTGATAAGCCGGAATACGGTTTTACAGCAGCTGACTGGCTGAAAGACAGATACAGTGCTGCTTTGGCACTTGGTGACTACGAACATCCGGTGCGTACCATATATGATGCAAAGAATTTCAGGTATATTACCCTCTCCAGGGATAAATGTCTGGATTTCGTTACAGATAGGGAAGAAATTGAACGGCTGAAGGTCATGGCAAAGACTGACAAAACCATATATTCATGCGAGGTTGATGAGCGTGACCTTTTATACCTGTCATTTGATTCAGCCAGAAAAAGGTCTATGGATGAGATAGCAGAGCTATACAGACAGGCCGTTAAAGAGTCAGACGAGGAAGTGGAGCAGATAAAAGGCCTTGCACTTCTTCATGATGTTGATATGGAAGAATTTATTAAGAAGCCTGAAGAAACAGACAAGACGGGATGGACAGGAGATACATTTGCAGACCTGTGTGGCAGATACTGGGACAAACTGAAGGAAATAGAAAAAGAAATAATTTCAAATGCGATGGATGACGGCCTGAATGAAGAGCAGATGATAAATATTTTTCTTGCACCTACAGATGATATGGACAATTTAAGAAGAGCTTATGTAATTGATAATAAAAGGAATGGAGATGACAGATAATGAACATAAAGGCTAATATGAGGGTGGATTTTGATTCAATTAAGAACACATCTACCGTTGCTACCGGATGGGTAGAAATAGAAGGGATTTTTAAATTTCCGGTCTCAGTCAGAAAATGGTTTGACGATAAGTCCGGTAAAGAAATGATGTTTGTATCCTATCCTCAGAGAAAAGATGGAGACAAGTATTCAGGGGTGGTATATCCGCATGACAGGGAGGTCAGGAATGAGATAGACAGAGTGGTACTTGAGGTCACAAAAGAAAAGCTTTTTGCAGAAAGTGTACCAGATGTAAATATAGATGATGTGAGAATTACCCCGCTTAACCAGAAAACAGACTCTGTAGTGCAGAAACTAGGCATTGCATCGGTCAAAATGTATGGAATGACGGTTAACGGCATAGTAATAAAGGAAGGAAGAAAGGGACGGTTTGTACAGATGCCACAGTATCAGACACAGGGACAGTACAGGGATACCGTGTATGGTGTTACAGCTGCGATACAGCGGAAAATAGAGGAAAGGGTGCTATTGGAATATGATAAAATCATTAGGGCACAGGAAGAGGTGAATATGCAGGAAGTGCAGGAGACTAAGAATAATCAGGAGATAGAGCAGACAGATGAATACAGGCGACAGGTAAGTGCAATCTATGATTATGAGGTTGCAAACAATATTCCAGAAAATGACCGTATGACAAAATGGTATGATGAAATGAATGCAGCCGTTGCAAAACCCTGGTATAAAGAAAATGACACCGGCAGAGTGCCTATAAGTGAATCCACCATTGCCGCCCGTTATGCAGAAATTTCAGGGGAACAACAGACAGCAGGGAATACGCAGGCTATTCAGGAAGAACAGAAGAAAGACGAAGAGAATGAAAAAAAGACTGTCAATGCGGTTATTACATTTACTGTTGCTGAAAGCAGCGAGTTCCACAGCATGGGCACTTACATTGACAATATTTCCACTGTTGAGGAAGCAATAGAGAAATTTAATCAGATTGACCCGGCAAGACTTCACGGAATCCCTGCGATTGGAATTAATTACCATGTTGAGGGAACGGACAGTATTGAAGATGAGCAGGCAGATATTGTAATTGGAAAAATAATAGATGTGCCATCACTGAATGCTTATCCGGACATGAGGGATAATGAGGCTGTAAAGGCGGCCATTGAAAAACTTATTGAAGCGTATCCTGAAAGCCTGGTTTTAAGTCCGACTGAAGATGATGTAATGCAGACTTTAGAATTGGCAGGAGTTGCTGCTGACAGAAAACGCCTGGATGGGATATATTCGGGAACTGAAGACAGGGAAGAGTATTTACAGTACCTGAAGAGCCTTCGTGAAAATTACGTTGAAAATGATCCGGATGAAATTAAAATGTCATATCTTGACAAGGCAATTACATATGTAGGTCAGATACGTAAGCCCCAAACAAGCAAGGATGAAAACAAAGGCATTGATGGAGCGGAAGATGCTACTGAAATACAGGAAGATGAAGAACCCATTTATAGCAGTGCGGACGTTATTACATTGATGCCTAATTTCTTTGCTGAGAAAAACAGGGATGGTGTACGTTTTGCAATTAAAAACACAAAACTGAATATTGATAATCCCATTATAGTCGGTAAATATATAAGGGCGCAGTGTTTTACGGTTGAAAATGGAAACGACAAGGTATTTGCACGTTTTCAGAACGAGCTGAACGGCATGGAGCACATGAGAACCGGTCCTCTGCTTATCCGTCAGCAGATAGTCATGCAGGTATTCAAGGACGGAGTTCCACAGCCACCATATCTGTATGCATCTTATAAATCTGATAATGTGACAGAGGCGATTGAACATTATAATGAGTGCAAGGGCTGGTGGACGGATCTGACGGGACAGACAACTGCAGAGATATTCCAAAGGGCAAAAACGAAAGAAAATAAACAGGATGTAAAACAGAATAAGCCGGGACTATAGAATTTATAAGGTGCAGGATGAAACAGTCCTGCACCTTATTTTTGTAACTTATGAAATATACCAAACAGATAATATTGTGTAGTATGCATATAGGAATACTATGAGGTTTAAGGTATACTTCTAACACAAAAATGCAAAGGAGGCGCCAAAACCATGGGAAGAATATTCAGACAGCTGACAATAACCGACCGCCGTAAAATTGAGAAGATGTATCTCAGTGGGGAAAAGGCGAAGGATATGGCTGATACGCTGAGGGTGAATGTCAGCACGATATACAGGGAGCTGAAGCGTGGAAGATACATGCACAGGAATTCTGACTGGACAGAGACAGAAAGGTACAGTGCAGACATAGCAGAAGAAAAATACCAGGAAAACCTTAAGGCAAAAGGACCTGTCCTTAAGATAGGCAAAGACATTGAACTTGCCAATTATATTGAAGAGAAGATAGCAGATGATGGATATAGTCCGGAAGCAGCGCTTTTGGATATAAAAAGGAAAAACCTTAATTTCAGCGTGACTATAACAAAGCAGACCTTGTACAAGTACATATATGACGGCATATTCATGAGGGTGACAGCAGACAATCTGGCTATAAAGAGGAAAAGAAAAAGCTACAATAAGATACATAGAAAAGCAAAGAGAGCCGCTGCAGGAACAAGCATTGAACATAGACCGGCTGATATTGATACGCGTGAGGAATTCGGACACTGGGAGATGGACTCTGTTATGGGACAGCAGGGAAAGTCAAAGAATGCACTTGTTGTATTGACTGAGCGTAAAACGAGGTATGAGAAGATATTCAAGGTAAAGGATCACACAGCTGCATCAGTGGTGAAGTGTATAAACAGCCTTGAACGCAAGTGGGGCAGGCTTTTCTCTGATATATTTAAAA